>Ga0316193_10000762_pt1 | contig 20655 bp, 16 predicted proteins | sample MerIslsedime2_MG_FD_207735 | JGI IMG/M metagenome (GOLD analysis project Ga0316193, IMG submission 207735) | Coastal sediment microbial communities from Maine, United States - Merrow Island sediment 2 | ecosystem: Environmental > Aquatic > Marine > Coastal > Sediment | place: USA: Maine... | reverse complement strand
TCCGAGGCTGAATCGTTGACGGCTGCAAACAGCGGGCTAAATTTGTTTGTCGCCGTGGCCTACGGCGGCCGATGGGATATCGTTAGCGCCGCAAGGCGTATCGCAGAACAAGTGAAGGACGGAAGATTACCGTTGGATGCTATTGATGAATCGACTTTTTCCGACGAATTGCAGTTGGCTGGCGTTCCAGATGCCGACTTGTTGATTCGAACCGGTGGTGAGCAACGTATCAGCAATTTTCTGCTTTGGAATCTTGCCTATGCGGAACTTTATTTCACTGAGAAATTATGGCCCGATTTCGATGCTGACGATTTTGACGATGCGATAGGGTATTTCGCAAGCCGACAACGTCGCTACGGGTTTACGGGTGATCAAGTGGGGATCGCATGATTACTTCGCGAGCAGGCAATTTCCGTAATTGTGGCCGGAATCGCATGATAATTTCACGAGTCGGTAATTCCTGCAGTCCCGGCGAGACTGCGTAATGCTGAAGCAGCGTATTATCACCGCGGTTATTGCCGCATTGGCCCTGTTCGCAATTCTGTTTGCCGTGCCGACCATGATTGCGCGCAGTGTTATTGCGCTGCTGTTGATCATCGGCGCCTGGGAGTGGTCGGGCTTTTTGTCGACGGACAAATCAGGGCGCTACGTTTATACCGCCCTCATCGCAATCATGATCATTCCATTCCTGCTCGGACTGGGCCAGTCCGTTAATCCCGAACCTGTTTTTCAGCTTGCACTGGTGTGGTGGGTGCTGGCCTTCATCTGGACTTTTTTCTATCCAACGCCAATCGCGAAACCAATTGCGTGGCTCTGTGGCATCCTGGTCCTAGTGCCGGCATTTGTCGCGCTCGACTGGTTGTATCAAATCAGCCCCTGGACACTTTTATTCATGCTGCTCATTGTCTGGGTCGCGGATATCGGCGCCTATTTCGCAGGAAAGGCATTCGGCCGGGTCAAGCTGGCGATTAACATCAGCCCGGGTAAAACCTGGGAAGGGGTATTCGGCGGTCTTGCGGCGGTTATGATGGTCATTGCGGTCGAAAGCGTCTGGCTGGACTTCCCGGTTGCTTCCGTACTGCCGTTAGCCATCGCCGTCGCGGTTATTTCGGTCGTTGGTGACCTGACTGTCAGCATTTTCAAGCGAAAATCCGGGGTAAAAGACAGCGGAACGCTGTTTCCCGGGCATGGCGGGTTCCTGGACCGTGCCGATGGAATAACAGCGGCGGCGCCGATATTTTCTCTGGGACTTACCTGGCTTGGTCCGTCAATCCTCGGTCTACCAGCATGAATCAACCCATTCAGCTATGGTTCAGACAGATCATGTCAATATATGTGGGAACTGCGTTTACTTCATTCAGTCCAATTTGGATCGAAAGGGGTGACAGCCGGCATGACGTCCTTATTGGGCTCGGCGAAAAATTGGATATCGTAGGAGTAACTCCCGTATGAATGGGGTGCCTGGCAGCATTTTGTGGTTCATTGTCGCGATCAGCGTACTGGTTGCCGTACATGAGTATGGCCATTACATCGTCGGCCGCTGGTGCGGCATGAAAGTGCTTCGTTTTTCAATCGGCTTCGGCAAGCCGCTGTGGACCTGGACCGGAAGCAGCCCCGATCGAACGGAATATTGTATATCGACGATTCCGCTGGGCGGCTATGTGAAATTTCTCGATGAGCGTGAAGGGCCCGTCGAACCTGAAGATGTCGGCCGTGCATTTACACATCGCCCTATTTCAAACCGAATTGCAGTGTTGCTTGCCGGTCCGTTGTTCAACTTCCTGTTTGCGATACTCGTGTACTGGGTACTCTTTGTATATGGCGTGCCAGCGCTGAAGCCGGCTGTCGGTCAGGTGGCGGATGACAGTTATGCGGCGACAGCCGGTCTCGAATACGGGGACAGGATTATTGCGGTAGGTGATCGGGATGCCCTCGATTGGGAAACCGCGCTGCTCAGCATGATCGACGAAATGGTCGATGACGGCCGAATACCGTTGCGGTTGCAGCGGGAAGGCGGCAATACTCGAGAAACGGTCATTGACGTTGGCGCCGACAGCAGTCGTTTGACCGAGCCCGGCCTGCTGTTCGACGGTCTGGGTTTTACGCCCTGGCGCCCCCCCGCCGTAGTCGCCTCGGTTATCGAAGACGGTGGTGCGGCCGGTGGAGGCATTCTGCCGGGCGACCAGATTACACGTATCGACGGTGAAGTGGTCTACGATGTTTACGATTTACTTCGCATCGTCGCCGAACGTCCGGACCAGCAAGTCCCGATTGAATATATTCGCAGTGGCCGTGATTCGACTACGGATGTAATGCTTGGCAACCGTGAACAGGATGGAAAGAAGATAGGGCTTTTTGGTGCGTCTATCAGTGGCGATTTTGGTGATCTGCGGTATGACCGAAAATACGGACCTTTAAGCGCGGTTGGAGAAGCGGTTCAACAAACCTGGCTGACAACGGCGTTTACTGTTCGCATGCTCGCAAACATGTTGACGGGCAACGTATCGTTCAAGAATATCAGCGGACCGATCAGTATCGCCCAATATGCCGGCGACTCGGCGGCAGCCGGTTTTGATCGCTTCATCAAGTTTCTCGCAGTCATCAGTATTAGTCTGGGTGCATTGAACCTTTTACCGATTCCGATCCTGGACGGCGGTCAAATCGTGTACCAGACGATTGAGTGGCTAAAGGGAAGTCCGTTGTCAATGCGGTCTCAAATGCTGGGTCAGCAAGTGGGGATACTCGCGTTGCTGGTATTGATGAGTTTCGCTTTTTACAATGATTTCGCAAGAATATTTGGCTAAGTGACCGACAAGCAACGGATATATGAATTTTAGCAATTTCAAAATCGATTTGTCGGTACCAAGACAGGTCTTCATGGTCTTCATAGCGTCGACCTGTTGCCTGTTTTCATCCGTGGCGACTGCCCAGGATTCGTTCACCGTTCGCGACATGCGAGTAGAGGGACTGCAGCGAATATCAGAGGGTACCGTATTCAATTACCTCCCAATCAACGTCGGCGACACAATTGACGGCGAGCGGTTGCGCGAGGCGATTCGCTCTCTTTATACACAGGCTCTGTTCGACGACATTGAAATGCGTCGCGAGGGAGACACGCTGATTATTTTTGTACGGGAGCGACCGTCCATCGAGGACTTTACGATCGATGGAAACAAGGACATCAAAACAGAGGACCTGATGGACTCGCTGCGCAGTGTGGGCCTGTCACGCGGCCGCACCTTTGACCGTTCCGTGCTGGACAACGTGCAGCAATTTATGAAAGAGCAGTACTACGATCGAGGCAAGTACGCGGTTTCTGTGGTGGCGGCTGTAACCGAAGGCTTGAACAATACGGTAAGTATTCACATTCAGGTCGAAGAAGGCGATCGCGCAAAAATCCGCCAGGTCAATATTATTGGCAACGACAGTTTTCCCGAGAAAGATATCCGCGCCAATTTTGAACTGGATACGGCGAACTGGCTGTCCTGGTTTCGACAAGACGACCGTTATGCGAAAGAAGCGCTTGGCGGCGACATGGAGAAACTGCGATCGTTCTACATGAATAAAGGTTTTGCTGATTTTCGTATCGAATCAACGCAGGTCGCGATTTCGCCGAATAAGAAAGACATTTACGTCACCATCAATATTCATGAAGGTGAACGTTACACAATTTCGGATATCAAGCTCGTCGGGAAAATGGTTATTCCGGAAGCCGCATTGCGTGCTTATGTGTTCACGAAGCCAGGCGCCGTATTTAACCTGGGGGCGCTCACACAGTCGGCGGAACTGATGTCATTTCGGCTGGGGGAGGAAGGATATGCCAACGCCGAGATCGAGCCTGTACCGGAACTCGACTACGAAAATAAAACGGTCGAGGTTTCCTTTTACGTAAATCCGGAGAGTCGTGTTTACGTTCGTCGTATCAACTTTTCCGGCGTTGATGAAGTTGACGACGAGGTTTTGCGCCGTGAAATGCGTCAGGCAGAAGGTTCTTATTTATCCAATCGACTGGTTGACCGATCGAAAATTCGCTTGCAGCGATTGCCCTATATTGAAGACGCACAGGTAGACACATCACCGGTACCCGGCAGTCCCGATATGGTTGATGTCGATTTCGACCTGACGTATCGCATGCCGGGCCAGTTTAGTGGTGGCATCGGTTACTCCGAAGCCCAGAAGCTGATGTTGAACGGCAGCATAGTTCACACGAATTTTCTTGGGTCGGGTAACAGGGTCGCGCTCGAACTGAACTCGGGCAAATTCTCGAAGTTTTATACCCTGTCGCATACGGATCCATATCGAACGATCAACGGTGTCCGCAGAACGTTGGCACTGAACTACCGTGACATTACCCAGTTCACATCGGCAACGTCAGATTTTTCCACAACCAGTTACGGCGCGACGATCGACTACGGTTACCCGATAACGGAATATCAAAGCGTTAGTTTCGGCATGGCGTTTAACCAGAATCAGTTGTTGTCATCAACCAGAAGCACGCAGCAGGCGCAGGACTGGGTGGCAAATAACGGTAACCCGTTTATCGAGGATGTTGGTAACGGCGCGGTGTTTTTTGGCACCGACTTTGCGTCCTATGAGTTGCAGACGAGCTGGTCGTATGACAGTCGTAACCGGTCACTGTTTCCGGATCGTGGCAGTCGCCAGCAGATCTTCTTTGGTCTCGCTGTGCCGGGCAGTGACGTCGAGTATTACACCGCCCGTTATAATTACACCAAATACCAGCCGATCTGGCGTCGCTGGATAGCCCGTGTTAACGCGGATCTTGGCTGGGGCCAGGCGATGGGTGATACCACCGCATTGCCGCCATTCAAGCAGTTTTATGCGGGAGGACCGACCTCCGTTCGCGGCTATAGGGAGTCATATCTGGGCCCCAGAGACAGTTTTGGCAACCCATATGGCGGCAATGTGTTGGTTGCGGCCCAACTTGAGCTTATAATCCCGATTCCGCAAAAATTCAGTAGTTCCGCCAGGGCAAGCATTTTCTACGATGTCGGCAACGTCTTTAATACTGGCGAGGTCGATTTTACGGATAAACTGGGCAGTCCGATCGAATACAAACCGGACTTCAACGAATTGAGAACATCTGCTGGCGTTGCCGTACAATGGCTGTCGCCAATGGGGTTGTTCCGGTTCAGTTATGCCTTCCCCCTGAATAGTTACAGCGGGAATAGCAGATATTACGGAGACCAGGTGGAAAGATTCCAGTTCTCCATTGGACAAGCGTTTTAACAAGTGGATGTATTTATGAGTGTTATGAAACAATTTTCGGCGAAGGCAATGATTGCTGTTGCGCTTCTTTTTGTCATTACGGGTCCTGCCACCGCGCAGGAACTGAAAATTGGCGTGGTCAACGTGCCGGTTTTGATGGAACGTGCGCCTCAAGCCAAACTCGCAATGGATGCGTTGCAGGAAGAATTTGCACCTCGCCAGCGTGAAATTCTTGCCAAGCAAAAAGAATACGAAGACTTGGGCGAGAAAGTTCAACGTGATGTCCAGGTCATGGGCGAAACGGAACGAAGCAACGCAGAAAAAGATTTGCGAAATCTGCAACGCGAAGTGACGCGATTGCAGAATGAATTCAGGGAAGATTTGAATCTCCGCCGCAACGAGGAACTGGGCAATCTGCAACGTACGTTGCTGGGTGAAGTACAGACCTATGCGCAGTCGGCCGGATTCGATCTTGTCGTAGGTGATGGCGTGTTGTATGCAAGTACAGCCGTAAATATCACCGAGAACGTGCTGCGTGCGATGGAGGCAAATTTCCAGGCGCAAGGCAACTAGTTATCGGTCTGATTTCCAGTCAGGCTGACATGATCAAGAGCGAACCGGCGTCCTCAGGTAGCCGGTTCGTTTTTCGTTTCGGCACCAGATAATGTCAACTACGCTCGGCGAACTCGCTACGCAATTCGGCTGTGAACTGGTCGGTGATCCTGCTATTTCGGTTACAGCCGTCGCCACGTTGTCGACCGGCAGCGATGGTGCGATTAGCTTTTTTGCAAACAGTGCATATGCGGAAGCATTATCCTCGACTAAGGCGAGTGCCGTAATACTAAGAGAGTCAGATCTGGAATTTTGTCCGGTTCCGGCACTCGTTAGTAGCAACCCCTATTTGACGTTCGCACGGGTTGCACAGGTCCTTTACCCTGATGCACCCGTGAGTGCAGGCATTCATCCGTCTGCCAGTATTGCTGAGTCGTCCAGCATTGCCTCATCCGCACATATCGCGGCGAATGCGTTTATCGACGATGACTGTGTCATTGGTGAGCACGCTTACGTTGGTCCGGGTGTTGTCATAGGCCCGCGATGCCATGTTGGCGATCAAACACGGTTGTTGGCCAACAGTACGCTGGTGCAGGACGTCATCATGGGTAAGCGCGGCATTGTTCATTCGGGCGCAGTTATCGGCTCAGATGGCTTCGGCAACGCGATGAGTGAGCAAGGTTGGGTCAAGGTAAAGCAGGTCGGTGGCGTACGAATCGGCGATGATGTTGAGGTCGGTGCCAACACGACAGTAGACCGTGGTGCAATAGGTGACACAGTGCTGGATAACGGAGTTCGGCTCGATAACCTGGTGCAGATTGCGCACAACGTTCATGTTGGCGAACACACCGCAATGGCGGCGCTGACGGGTATTGCCGGCAGCGCCGACATTGGCAAGCGCTGTATGTTCGCCGGACGGTCAGGCACGGTCGGGCACATTAGCGTGTGCGATGACGTTATCGTCAGTGGCTGTTCCTTCCTATCCAAAAGTGTCACGGAGCCCGGTGTATACACGGGAAGTTTTCCGGCGGAAAAAGACAAGAACTGGAAGCGAAAAGCCGCGAGATTCAGGCGTATTGAGGATATTATGAATAGAATCAAAGCGCTGGAACAGAAGTAGATATCGAGATGACGTCCGATTCCGAAGCCACGAATGCTATGAACATCAAGCAAATAATGGAATGCCTGCCGCACAGGTATCCATTCCTGTATATCGACCGAGTGATTTCCTGTACTTCGGGAGAGAGCATTACGGCGATCAAGAATGTGTCGATAAACGAGCCGTTTTTTCAGGGACATTTTGAGGGCCGGCCGGTCATGCCCGGCGTATTGATTATCGAGGCGATGGCCCAGGCCGGTGGCATTTTGTCGCACGTAACGTATGCCGATTTGGAACCGAAACCTTTGTTCTTCCTTGCCGGTGTCGACGAGGCGCGATTCAGGCGACCGGTAACAGCTGGCGACCAGCTGCGGATAACGGTGGATGTCGATCGGGTTTCCCGCGGGATGTGGCGCTACAACTGTGTTGCGAGCGTGGACGGTGTGAAGGCGGTATCGGCGAAAATATTGTGCGCGCCGGCGAGGGACGAATCATGATTCATCCGACCGCATTGATTTCAGACTCCGCGATTATTGCCGAGGATGCTCAAATTGGACCGTTCTCCATCGTCGGTGACGATGTCGAGATCGGTTCCGGCACACGCATTGATAGCCATACCGTTATCAATGGGCCGTGCAAGATTGGCAAAGACAATCACATCTACCAATTCTCGTCGATCGGCGATGATCCACAGGACAAGAAATATGCGGATGAGCCTACTCGACTGGAGATTGGCAACCGGAACACGATTCGGGAATATTGCACCGTTAGTCGCGGCACGATTCAGGACGAGGGTCTCACATCAATCGGTGATGACAACTGGATAATGGCTTACGCGCACATCGCTCACGACTGCCGAGTCGGTAATAACACGATTCTCGCGAACGGCGCCACACTTGCCGGGCATGTGCATGTTGGCGACTGGGCGATATTTGCTGGCTATTCAGGGGCACATCAATTTTGCCATATTGGAGCACACTCGTTCCTCGGTATGTATGCAGGCACCAGCCAGGATGTGCCGGCCTACACCATGATTACCGGTCAACCACCTTCACCACGCGGTATCAACAGTGAAGGCCTGAAACGTCGCGGATTTACGGAAGAGCAGATTCGTAACATCAAGAACGCTTATAAGGTTGTTTATCGCCAGGGATTGAAATTGGCTGAAGCGATTGAGGAACTTGACGGGCGTGTCGCCGAGCAGCCAGAACTCAAACTTTTCGTTGAGTCACTGCGCACCTCGGAACGCGGCCTGATTCGCTAGCCGTGCCAGTCGAACTGTTTTTTCCGGGGCGGCGGTAAGAAAACATGCGAATAGGCATCGTCGCGGGCGAAACTTCCGGCGATTTGCTGGGCGCAGGACTGATCAAAGCACTGCGCGCTCGCGTTCCTGACCTTCAGTTTGAAGGCGTTGCTGGCCCGAATATGCAGGCCGCTGGATGCGAGGTTCTCGAAAACTCTGAAGCGTTGGCGGTAATGGGTCTGATCGAACCCATCCGTGAGATCCCGCGCCTGTTGCGGCTGCGACGGATGCTCCTTGCGCGATGGACCAGCAACCCGCCCGATGCGGTCATTGGCATTGACTCGCCGGACTTTAACCTGGGGTTGGAACTCAAGCTGAAACGTAACGGCATTCGGACGGCGCACTACGTCAGCCCGTCAGTCTGGGCGTGGCGTCAGGGGCGAATCAGGAAAATACGGAAAGCGGTTGATCTTGTTCTGTGCCTGCTGCCATTCGAGAAACAATTTTATGATGATCAGAATGTCGCCGCCGTGTTCGTTGGTCATCCGATGGCTGAACGGATCGCGGAGAACCCGGATTCACAGGCAGCGCGACGAGAGCTGGACTTGCCGGACGGGCCGGTTCTTGCGGTGTTGCCGGGAAGCCGCAACAGTGAGGTCCGGTACATTGGCCCGGCATTCGCTGGTGCTTGTGCCTTGCTTGCTGGGGACCCAGCGACCGCAAATCTGTCGTTCGTCGCACCGATGGCGACGCCAGCGCTAAAAACCCTGTTCGCAGAGCAACTGGCGGCCGCAGGTATTGACTGCAATCGCAAGCAATTCAGGCTGGTCGATGGCAATTCGGAAACGGCGCTTGCCGCAGCAGATGTTGCGCTGCTGGCATCCGGTACAGTCTCGCTGGAAGCGGCGCTCTTGCAGACGCCTATGGTTGCGGCTTATAAAGTGTCTCCGCTGACGTATGCTATCGCGAAGACATTCCGTCTGATAAAAACACCCTATATCACGCTGCCAAACTTGCTCACCGATAAACCGCTCGTGCCAGAGTTGACGCAGTACAATGCGTCACCAGAGGCTTTAAAGATTGCGGTTTCCGAGCTGTTACTCGACACGGAACTGCGTGACTCGATCGTGTCAGAGTTTTCGGAATTACGTAGCCTGCTGGCAAAAGGAGCGGACGAACGTGCCGCGGATGCTGTGTTGAATTTGATCAGGTCATGAGTAAAGCAGCGGCGCTTTCACGGACTGTCGGGCTCGTCGCAGGGGTGGATGAAGCAGGCAGGGGACCGCTCGCCGGGCCGGTTGTTGCGGGCGCGGTCATCCTCGATCCTCGTCAACCAATTATTGGATTGGCGGACTCAAAAAAGCTATCGCAGTCAAAGCGTGAAGCGCTCGCCATCGAAATCCAGTCCAAAGCGCTCGCGTGGTCGATTGGCTGGGCCGATGCGTCTGAAATTGATACGCTGAATATCCTGCATGCGACCCTTCTGGCAATGCGTCGTGCCGTGCTCGGGCTGCGTCTCCGGCCTGGATTGGTGGAGGTGGATGGTAACCGCCTGCCAAACCTGGAATTCGCCGGCAGGAAAATAGAGGGGAGCGCGATTGTCGGAGGAGACGATCTGGTTCCGGCCATCAGCGCTGCATCGATCATCGCGAAAGTCCGGCGGGACGCCATTATGTGCGAAGTCGACCAGCTGTACCCTGGTTACGGGTTCGCGAAACACAAAGGGTACGGTACGGCGTTACATCGCGAGTCACTCGATCGCCTGGGGCCGTGCCCGCAGCATCGCTGGAGTTTTCGGCCGGTCTCATCGATGCGCCTGCACCCTGAATTATTGGCCGCAAACGGACTACAATAAGGCGCTGGCAGTAATGCCACGGCAATAACAAGAAAAACCACAACCACTGAGTTCATTAACGGGCCCATGACCGAAGCTTTCGTTCATCTGCATCTGCATACAGAATTTTCCATTGTTGATGGAACTGTTCGTATTCCCGCGCTCATGGCGAAATGTGTGGCAGGTCAGATGCCGGCTGTCGCAATGACGGATCAGAGCAACCTGTTCGGACTGGTCAAGTTCTACCGCAGTGCGTTAAAGAACGGAGTCAAACCCATAATCGGTGTGGACCTGAAAATCAGGGACCCGGATGATGAGGGGCGGCCATATAAACTGGTCCTGTTATGCCAGAACGTTGACGGATACCGGCGATTGACCCGCCTCGTCAGCCGTACGTATCTTGAGGGGCAGCATCGCGGAGTCCCGATGGCAGAGGGCGACTGGCTGACACATGAAAACTGTAAAGGCCTGATTGCGTTATCGGGTGGCGCATTCGGCGACGTCGGACGGGCGCTGGTTGCAGAGCACGATGACCTTGCTGATGAACGCATTGCCTCTTGGTTAGGGTTGTTTGGTGATCGGTATTATCTCGAGCTGTCACGTACCGGACGCGCCGGCGAAGACTTGCACGTGCATCGCGCACTTAATGCTGCGAGTAGAAACAACGTTCCGGTGGTGGCAACCAACGACGTGCGATTCCTGGCCGCCGATGATTTCGTCGCGCACGAGGCGCGTGTCTGTATTCAACAGGGACGCGTACTCAGCGATACGGATCGTCCGAAGAACTACTCGGAGCAGCAATACCTCCGCTCCGCCGAGGAAATGCAGGCACTCTTCGCTGATGTGCCCGAAGCGCTGGCAAATTCGGGGCAGATTGCTAAACGCTGCAATCTCGACCTGACCCTTGGCGAGTCCGTACTACCGGCATTTCCGGTTCCGGATGGACAAACAACAGAAGAATTTCTGCGGGCGGAATCCGAGCAGGGGCTGCAGGCGTTTCTCGACAAAAAGATCGCGACTGGCAGCATTGATCAAACCGAACTCAAGTCTTTTTCCGCGCCGTATAACTCCAGGCTCAAAGATGAGCTGGATGTTATCTGTGATATGGGATTTCCGGGATACTTCCTGATCGTTGCCGATTTCATCGATTGGGCGAAACGCCAGGAGATTCCGGTTGGGCCCGGTCGTGGTTCCGGAGCGGGCTCACTGGTTGCCTACGTTCTTGGTATTACCGATCTTGACCCGCTCGAACATGATTTGCTGTTCGAACGTTTCCTCAACCCGGAACGCGTTTCCATGCCGGACTTCGATGTCGACTTTTGTATGGAAGGTCGCGACCGGGTGATCGATTACGTCGCCGAGCGATATGGCCGGGACCGTGTTTCGCAGATTATTACGTACGGCACCATGGCGGCGAAAGCGGTTATTCGGGATACCGGGCGTGTCCTCGGACATCCCTATGGATTCGTCGACCGAATCGCCAAGCAAGTACCTTTCGAGATCGGGATTACGCTCGACAAGGCACTGGAGCAGGAAGAAGAGCTTGCCGCAATGTACCGGGACGATGAGGAAGTTCGTGCACTCATCGATCTCGCTAAATCGCTGGAAGGGCTTGTTCGAAACGCGGGCAAGCACGCGGGTGGCGTAGTCATCGCGCCCGACAAGCTCACTGACTTCACGCCGCTGTATTGTGAGGAAGGTGGCGCCAACGTCGTCACCCAGCTCGACAAGGATGACGTGGAAGCGGCTGGCCTGGTTAAGTTCGATTTTCTCGGCTTGAAAACACTCACCATTATCGATTGGGCGGTACGAATCGTAAACGCGGGCCGCGAAACCGACCCCGTTGATATCACCGAAATCCCGACCCAGGACGCGAAAACGTTTCATTTGTTGCGGGAATGTAAGACGACGGCAGTATTCCAGCTTGAATCCCGCGGCATGCGCGACCTTATTCATCGTCTCAGACCCGATAAATTTGGCGACCTCGTCGCACTGGTTGCGTTGTTTCGCCCCGGCCCGCTGCAATCGGGCATGGTCGATGACTTTATAAATCGCAAACATGGCCTGAACAAAGCCGATATCGATTACCTGCACCCGGACCTGAAGCCGGTCCTTGAACCAACTTACGGCGTCATCCTGTATCAGGAACAGGTCATGCAAATTGCACAGGTGCTGGCAGGTTACACACTTGGCGGTGCAGATCTTTTGCGTCGTGCCATGGGCAAGAAGAAGCCGGAGGAGATGGCCAAGCAGCGTGAGATCTTCGTTGAGGGTGCGATACAGCACGGTGTGACCAAAGCAACCGCGACACGCATTTTCGACTTGATGGAAAAATTCGCGGGCTACGGATTCAATAAATCGCATTCCGCTGCGTACGCGTTGCTTTCTTACCAGACTGCCTATCTCAAAGCGCATCACACATCGGCATTCATGGCGGCGGTTATGAGCGCCGACCTCGATAATACCGATCGACTGGTAATGTTAAAGGACGATTGCCGCCACCTCGCATTGACGCTCAATCCGCCCAGCATCGGCCAGTCGCACTATCACTTCAGCGTATCAAGCGATGATTCCATTTTGTACGGGCTCGGCGCGATCAAGGGCGTTGGACGCAGCGCGGTCGAATCGCTAATCCACGAGCGCGACAGTAAGGGGCCATTCACGAACCTGATGGATTTTTGTCGTCGGGTCGACCACGACAAAGTCAATCGACGGGCACTGGAGGCAATGATCAAGTCGGGCGCTCTTGATGAGTTTGGAAGCACGCGGCGCAGCCTTATGCAGGAATTGCCGGAGGCACTAAAAAGCGCTGACCAGGAGGCACGGGCGAAAGCGGCCGGGCAAAACGACATGTTTGGTATTGCCGAGGTTGTAGAGAAAGTTGAGCCGACGCGACCTGTAAGCCTGGTCGAATGGACCGATCACGAATTTCTCGCGAATGAAAAAGAAGCGCTCGGCCTGTATCTGACAGGACATCCTTTTGACGCAGTAAGAAAAGATGCACATTTTTTCGTCGCGGGAAAACTTTCCGATATAAATTCCGAGCCAGCGCCGCAGAGCAGCAGCGGCGAGCGAAACTTCGCACATTCACGACGTGAAGTTACGGTTGCCGGACTGATCATGGATGTTCGAAAACGCGGCAATCGCGTGACCGTAGTACTGGACGACGATACCGGGCGACTGGAGGTCAGTCTGTTCAGCGAGGCGTTCCAGGATTTTCGGCACCTGTTATCAAAAGACGAGATTGTTGTCGTCAGCGGAACCCTGCGTTACGACGATTTCATGGGCGGCTGGCAGGTCAATGCCAAAAACGTGCTGCAAATCGATCGGGTGATAGAGAGCCGTGCCAGGAGCATGATTATTCGAGTCGCACCAAACGGCCAGGGACCGGCCCTGATGACGCAGCTGCACGATCTGCTGTTACCGTATCGGGAGGGCAGTTGCGACGTCGCGGTACAATACACCGGCGCCAGTGCGGCGGCCCGGTTTGAGCTTGGGCCGGAATGGAGTGTGCGTCCCAGCCGGGAATTGCGGGACAAACTGAATGACTTGCTGGGGCAAAATAGTGTCCAAATGCTCTACGCAATGGACCGGGAAATGAGGTAAGGTGCCGCTTATCTGCTTTGATAAAGTACATGACAACTAAATCGTATGGATCTGAAATTTCTGGAATTTGAACAACCTATCGCCGAGCTCGAGGCCAAGATCGAGGAGCTTCGCTTTGTCGGGGACGATGCAGAAGTCAACATCAACGAAGAGGTCGCGCGGCTCAAAGGCAAAAGCGAAACCCTAACGAGAAATATCTTTTCGAAGTTGAGTTCGTGGCAAATCGCCCAGGTTGCGCGTCACCCGATGCGCCCGTATACGGCGGACTATCTGAAAGCGATATCACCTGACTTCCAGGAATTGCATGGCGACCGTATGTATGCCGATGACTCTGCCGTCATTGGCGGCATCGGTCGAATCGATGGGCGTGCCGTCATGTTTCTCGGACATCAAAAGGGGCGCGATACGAAAGAACGTGTACGCCGTAATTACGGCATGCCGAAACCGGAAGGTTATCGCAAGGCTCAACGATTGATGAAAATGGCGGAGAAATTCTCGCTGCCTGTCGTTACTTTCATCGATACTCCGGGGGCTTATCCGGGGCTTGGCGCAGAGGAACGTGGCCAGAGCGAAGCGATTGCGTACAGCTTGTTCCTGATGTCGCGACTCAAGACGCCCATCATCAGCATCGTGATCGGAGAAGGTGGTTCAGGCGGTGCGTTGGCCATTGGCGTTTGCGATCGTCTTTTGATGCTGCAATACAGTATCTATTCGGTGATTTCACCCGAGGGCTGCGCCTCAATTTTGTGGAAGAGTGCAGAACGAGCAGAGGAGGCGGCCGAAGCGATGCGCATCACAGCGGACAGCCTGAGCGAATTCGGTCTTGTAGACGAGGTCTTGCAGGAACCGCTTGGCGCGGCGCATCGGGACCCTGGTGCTGCGGCCGATGTCATTCGTAACGCCATTTTGCAGAATCTCGATCAACTCGGGAAACTCGATGTGGATCAATTACTGGCTGAACGCCAGCGGCGTCTTGCCAGCATCGGGCAGTTCAAAGAAGTCTGACGTCGCCTGCTTTACGGGCATACGGCATGTCATTTAGTCATGAGCAACTGTACGAGCGATTGTCCGCGCTGGCATCGGCCGATGCGCCGACTCGATTTGTCGTTGCATTCAGTGGCGGCCTTGATTCATCCGTTTTGCTGCACGCGATCAATATTGTCCAGACTCAAATTGCCGTGCCGGTGCTTGCTGTCCACATTCAACACGATTTGCACGCTGACGCAGCTGCGTGGGAGGCACATTGCCGTTCGACGGCAACTGCGATGGCGATTAACTTTGAAAGCGTCAGGATCGAAGTTGAACGTGATTCAGGCCTGGGACTTGAAGCGGCAGCCCGCAATGCACGTTATCAGGCGCTACAGCAGATCGTACTGCCCGGCGACTGGCTGCTAAGCGCCCATCATCAGGATGACCAGGCAGAAACGCTGTTATTGAACCTGTTGCGAGGCAGTGGCATGGCCGGTATGGCCGGGATTGGCGTCATGCAATCATTTGGTCGCGGCACCCTGGTGCGGCCGCTACTGGATGTATCACGTACGGATCTGCAGGCCTATGCAACACTGCACGGTCTGGCTTGGCTGGACGATCCGTCAAACGAGGACTCGGCATTCGACCGCAATTTTTTACGGCACGGCGTCTTGTCGGATCTCGCGGAACGATGGCCAGCCGCCGCGTCCAAACTGGCGCGGAGTGCCGAACTGGCGAGTGAGGCCAGCGAGTTGCTCGACCAGCTCGCGGACGATGATTTGCAGGTACTGGGAGGGCCACAACGACTCGAATGTGCTGCATTTTCAAAGCTGTCTGATGCCCGCCAGCGCAATATTCTCCGACGAGCACTCAAACGCGCGGGGCTAGAGGCCGCTCCATCGACCCGGCTTCGGCAAATCATCGATGAACTACTGCCCGCAAGGCCGGACGCCGAACCGCTGGTGTGCTGGTCCGGTGTCGAGGTCAGGCGCTATCGCGATTCTATTTACCTGATGCCGGCGTTTCCGAATCTGCCACATCAGACCGACCATGCACTGGGCGCCGGTACGCAGACGATCGATCTGGGCCACTTCGGTCGTTTGAGACTGGTTGGGAGTGGCCCCGCAGGTATCCGGTCCGACGTGATCGATTGTGGTCTCGATATTCGCTTTCGGGCCGGAGGTGAGGAGATCCGCCCCAGCGGTCATGAGTGCACACACAAACTGAAAAAGCTGCTGCAGCAACAGGGCATCGTTCCGTGGATGCGCGACAAGATTCCGTTGCTGTATTCGGGCGAGCGGCTGGTGGCTGTCGCTGATTTGTGGGTAAGCGCGGAATACGCTGACGAGAACGGTTTGTGCGTGGCGTGGGAGGATCATCCGACCCTCTATTGACCTGCTCGCATTTCGCAGTTGCGGCATCCGGCGATTGTTTGCGGGAGGGCGATCTGTTAACGTTTAACACCGTCTTTATTCAAATGACGGGTCTTGAAAAACCCCGGCAGTCAAACACAAATGAACAGGTCGCCAACAGGACGGCCAGGGTCAAACTATGACATCGTATGTATTCATCACCGGCGGCGTTGTGTCGTCATTGGGCAAAGGAATTACCTCTGCCTGCCTCGGGGCAATTCTGGAATCACGCGGCCTTTCTATCAGCATGATCAAGCTGGACCCGTATATCAATGTCGATCCGGGCACGATGAGCCCGTTTCAGCACGGCGAAGTATTTGTCACCCAAGACGGCACCGAGACGGATCTGGATCTGGGCCATTATGAGCGCTTCGTTCGTACAACCACCGGTCGACACAGCAACTACACCACCGGCCGAATTTATGAAAGTGTCATAGGCAAGGAGCGCCGTGGCGAGTACCTCGGCGCGACGGTGCAGGTGATTCCTCACATCACCGACGAGATTAAGCAAGGCGTCCGAAAAGGGGCGGGGAATGCGGACATTTGCCTGGTCGAGATCGGCGGTACCGTTGGTGACATCGAATCATTGCCGTTTCTTGAGGCTATTCGACAAATGGGCAGCGAACTGGGTCACGACAAAGTGGTGTACGTGCACCTGACACTGGTGCCCTACATTGCGACGTCGTCCGAGATCAAGACCAAGCCAACTCAGCACTCCGTGAAAGAACTCCGTTCTATCGGTATTCAACCGGATATCCTGGTGTGCCGCTCCGAGAAGCCGTTGCCGTCGGAACAGCGACGAAAGATTGCCCTGTTTACCAACGTGCAGGAAAAAGCTGTGATATCGGCCAGCGACGTGGATGACTTATACAAGATACCGGCAATGATGCACGCACAGGGACTGGACGAGATCGTTGCCAATCAGTTGCACCTGGATTTGCCGCCCGCCGATCTTCGCGAATGGGAATCAATCGTCGAGGCAAAGAAAAACCCGGAAGGTGAAGTGGATGTGGCGATGGTTGGCAAGTATGTTGATTTAAGGGATGCCTATATATCGCTAAGCGAAGCGTTGTTGCATGGCGGTATCCATACGCGTTCGCGGGTCAATATTCATTATTTCGAGTCGCAGGATATTGCAGACAACGGCATTGACTGCCTCAAAGACATGGACGGCATCGTCGTTCCCGGTGGATTTGGCGATCGTGGCATCGAGGGCAAGATCATGGCGGTCCGCTATGCGCGCGAGAATGGCGTGCCATACCTCGGTATTTGTCTCGGCATGCAGCTGGCAGTCATAGAAGCCGCGCGGCATCTCGCCGGGCTTGAGGGCGCGCAAAGTACCGAATTCAATAAAGAGACGCCGCATCCCGTGGTTGCGTTGATCACAGAATGGCAAACGCAAGAGGGTGCGCTTGAAGAGCGGAGTGAAGAATCCGACATGGGCGGCACGATGCGCCTTGGTGCCCAAAGTATTCGTTTGGAAGAGGGCTCACAGGTTGCCGCGATATACGGCAAACCTGAGATTTTCGAGCGCCACCGACACCGTTATGAAGTGAACAATAACTACCGGCAGGTACTCTCGGATGCCGGCGTTAAATTCAGTGGATTATCGGTTGATGACCTGGTTGAAATGATTGAACTACCCGGTCATCCCTGGTTTGTCGCCAGCCAGTTTCACCCGGAATTTACATCCAATCCGCGAGATGGGCATCCGCTTTTCACCAGTTTCATCGCGGCCGCTCGATTGCACCGTGATCAATCACAACCGTTGGCGGCGCAGGCATGAAGCTTTGCGGATTCGAAGTTGGACCCGACAAACCGATCTTCCTGATCGCCGGAACCTGCGTGGTTGAAAGTGAGGCGATGACGATTGATACGGCAGGCACTCTGAAAGAGATCACGGATAGTCTAGGCATCCCGTTTATTTACAAGTCGTCGTTCGACAAGGCTAACAGAAGTTCTCGTGACGGCTTTCGTGGTCCAGGAATGGAAGAAGGCCTGCGCGTTCTCTCCGAGGTAAAGAGCCAGCTTGGCTTACCCGTCCTGACCGACGTACATGAAGATACGCCGATGGCTGAGGTTGCCTCTGTAGTCGATGTATTGCAGACGCCGGCATTCCTGGCACGACAGACCAACTATATTCTTGCGGTGGCCAGTCAGGGCAAGCCGGTGAATATCAAGAAAGGTCAGTTCCTGTCTCCATGGGAAATGAAAAACGTTGTCGACAAAGCACGATCAACCGGCAACGACGACATCATGGTTTGCGAACGCGGATTTTCATTTGGATACAACAACCTTGTTTCGGATATGCGCAGCCTGGCGATTATGCGCGACACCGGTAGCCCGGTTGTTTTTGATGCAACCCATTCAGTTCAATTGCCAGGCGGCCAGGGCACGTCCTCGGGCGGGCAGCGCGAGTTCATTCCGGTACTTGCGCGAGCAGCGACAGCAGCCGGCATCTCGGGTCTGTTCATGGAGACACATCCGGACCCGGAGAAGGCATTGAGCGATGGACCGAACGCCTGGCCGTTGGACAAAATGCGCGCATTGCTTGAAACACTAATAGAAATTGATGCCACCGTTAAAAAAAGGGAGTACCACGAAGCCGAATTCGGACTTTGATTAATCACATGATAAAAATTACAGAATTGCATGGCAGGGAAATACTGGATTCGCGCGGCAACCCGACGGTTGAGGCGGACATACGACTTTCCGACGGCAGTGCCGCGCGAGCGGCCGTCCCATCTGGTGCATCAACCGGCTCGCGTGAAGCTGTCGAGCTGCGAGATGGTGACAAAAGCCGCTATCTGGGCAAGGGTGTGCAAAAAGCGGTGGCGAACGTGAACGGGGTATTGCGCGAGGCGCTCGTGGGACAGGATTTTTCAGATCAGCGCGCGCTCGATACACGCATGATCGAACTCGACGGTAGTGAGAACAAAGGCAATCTGGGCGCAAATGCCTTGCTTGCGATTTCTCTCGCGGCCGCGAAAGCGGATGCTACGGCGAACGGCAGGCCCTTGTATCGGCACCTCGGCGATAGCGTAACGATGCCCGTGCCGATGATGAACATCATTAATGGCGGAGCGCATGCAGATAACAGCGTTGATATTCAGGAATTCATGATTCTGCCTGTTGGTGCCCCGAACTTCACCGAAGCATTACGATACGGCGCCGAAATATTCCATGCACTGAAAAGTGTGTTGGGAAGCAAGGGCTTGAATACGGCGGTTGGCGACGAAGGCGGTTTCGCGCCGGACCTCCCGTCGAATCGTGCCGCACTGGACACGATCGCCGAGGCGGTGGAAAAAGCCGGTTTCAGTCTTGGTGGGGATATTTTGCTCGGACTGGACGTTGCCAGCTCCGAGTTTTTTGAAAACGGCCAATATCGGCTCGACTCGGAGAATCGGAACTTCGATTCTGCGGGATTTTGCGATTTCCTGGCCGAGTTGGCTGATGCCTACCCGATTATCTCGATCGAGGATGGCATGGACGAGAGCGACTGGGAGGGATGGGCCCAGTTGACCAAGGCCATCGGTGATCGGGTGCAGCTGGTGGGTGATGACCTGTTCGTCACCAATACAAAGATACTCAGTCGCGGTATAAACGAAAATATTGGCAATTCTATATTGATAAAACCTAACCAAATCGGTACCTTAAGCGAAACTCTTGATGCGATTACTATGGCGGTTGACGCAGAGTACTCGGCCGTAATCTCGCATCGGTCAGGCGAGACTTCGGACGCGACGATTGCGGACATAGCGGTAGGCACCAGGGCGACTCAGATCAAGACCGGTTCATTGTCCCGATCTGACCGCATTGCGAAGTACAACCAGCTGCTGCGCATCGAAGAGGAATTGGGCGATCAGGCGGTATACGCCGGACGTACCGCATTTTCTGTTTCGGCAGATTAATGACGGGTTGATGATTGGGGAATCAGGTTGATCAATATGCGATGGATCATTGCGCTGCTGGCGATAGCCGTTTTTGCGATGCAGGCACAGTTGTGGCTGTCGGCAGATGGCTATCGCAAGACGCATGATTTGCGCATCGCGGCGAACAGCCAGCGGCTGCAAAATGATGAACTCAAGACGCGCAATGTTGCGCTCGAAGCGGAAGTGCAAAATCTGAAACATCGCAACGAAGCGGCCGAGGAACGTGCGCGTACCAATCTTGGCATGATAGGCAAAAACGAAACCTTCTATCAAATCGTTCCGGTCGCCAAGAACGACAATTAACAGCCGCCTCGCGGCGATTCCTATGAATTCCAGCAATGCTCTGCCCGATTGGTCACGTGCTCATGGCGGGCCGTTTTTGCACGGACGAATACGGCAAAATGCAGAAGATTTTGCGGTGACGGAAGTGCTTGGTTTTAAACCGGATGGCGATGGCGAGCACGACTTCCTTTGGATCGAGAAAAGAAACGCGAATACGGTGTGGCTTGCTCACCAGTTGGCGAGTTTCGCTGGCATCGAGGCCCGCGATGTCGGCTATGCCGGCATGAAAGATCGTCTTGCTGTCACGCGCCAGTGGTTCAGCGTTCGCCGACCGGGCGGTACACCGGCAAACTGGGACACGCTGAATGTTGAGGGCGTGACGGTCCTGGATACATCGAGGAATACACGGAAATTGCGACGCGGCGCGCACGCGGGGAATCAGTTTCAGATCGTCATTCGCGATGTTGGCCAGGCTGATAAAAACTCCCTGGAAGGGATGA
>Ga0316193_10000760_pt1 | contig 20663 bp, 22 predicted proteins | sample MerIslsedime2_MG_FD_207735 | JGI IMG/M metagenome (GOLD analysis project Ga0316193, IMG submission 207735) | Coastal sediment microbial communities from Maine, United States - Merrow Island sediment 2 | ecosystem: Environmental > Aquatic > Marine > Coastal > Sediment | place: USA: Maine... | reverse complement strand
GTCCCCATTTTTTCAGAGCGGCCACGCCACCTTGAAGGTTACAGGTATCTCCTATCCCCATTTGGTCCAGGGTTACTTGAGCCTCATAGGAACGCACGCCGGTGTTACAAATCAGCACGAGCTTCTTATCTTTAGGCACTTCCGCAATTCTCAGCCGCAGTTCATCCTGAGGAATGCTTTTCCAATGATCCGAATACTTCTCAACAAAAGGTTCCGCATTCCCCCAGCCGCGGCAGTCCAAGAAAACCACGTCGCCTTTCTCTCTTTGTTTCCAAAGTTCATCGAAATCATCCACATCCACAACCCTGTTCTTCCCGGCCAAAATGTTCTCTGCTGTGTTTCCGAGAGCATTTAGAATATCCATGGCCGCGGAAAATGGTGGAGAATAGGCCAGTTCCAGGTTAGCTATATCGTCTGTGGTGGGGTTGTATTTGAGAATGGAGGCCACCGCATTGATCCGGCCAACCGTGCCGTCACCCATATTGCCCACGCCCTGGATCCCGAGTACCCTGCCGGTACCTCTTTCCACTACCATTTCTAAGGTCATAAGATCCTTTTCCGGGTAAAAATGAGCCCGGTCAAACTGGATTACCAGAGCACTAATGGCATCAAATCCTTCACTGCGTGCCACATCACTACTTAATCCGGCAGCGGCAACAGACAACTCAAACACTTTCACAACAAAACTTCCCACAGCACCGGGAAACTCACTATTCCCCCCGGCAAGATTGGCTCCAATGATTCGTCCCTGTCGGTTGGCCATGGAACCAAGGGGGTAATAACCGGGCTTGCCGGTTATCAAATTGGTCACTTCCACGCAATCTCCGCCTGCGTATATATCCGGATCGGACGTTTGCATTCTACTGTTCACCACGATGCCACCCCTGAGCGAAACCTCCAAACCAGCAGCCCTGGCTAGGTCAGAATTAGGTTCAGCTCCCACGGCAACGATTACCATATCTGCTGCAATGATTCCCCCAGTGGTGATGGCCCGCTCCACCTTCTTATTTCCCTCCAGACGCTCAACCCTGTCCTCCAGCTGAAAAGCGACTCCTTGCTCTTCCATGTGATGTTGGACAATCTTAGCCATGTTCTTACTGACCAAACCTGGGAGGAGCTGGTCGGTGATCTCCACCACCGTGGTCTCTATGCCCCACATATCAGTGAGAGCTTCTGCCATCTCCAAACCAATGAACCCTCCACCAATGATGAGCGCGTTTTCGACCTGGCCGCTGGCAATTCTCTCTTTAATAGCAATGGCCGCATTCATATTGCTCACGGCGAAAACTCCCTCCAGATCGATTCCGGGTATGTCCAAGCGCCTGGGACGACTGCCGGTGGCAAGCACAAGCTTGTCATAGGGTAGGGTGGTATCTTCCCCGGTTGTTAGATTCTGGATATGAACTTTCTTCTCTTGGCGGTCAATGCTGAGGGCCTCGGTGTTGGTCAAAACCTCGATGTCTTTGGCTCCTTGGAAAAATTCCTTATCCCGGAGCATGTGAAAGCTGGTTTCCTGGAGTTGCCCCGGGTCGCTGACATCACCGGAGATGAAATAGGGAATACCGCAGCCTCCATAGGAAATGAGGTGATCCTTATCCACCATGACCACTCTGGAATCTGGCTCCAACCTCTTGAAGCGACAAGCAGCTTTCGGTCCGAGAGCAACAGCACCAATAACAACAACATTTTTTGGCATGCCTAATTCCTCCTAGTTCGTGCCCATCCGGAAACCGCGTTTATGGGTGTCATTCTGAGGAGTCCCGCCGAGGCGGGACGACGAAGAATCTCATAGTTACTAGATCCGCGGAGATTCTTCGCGGAGCCTGTCCTGAGCCCGTCGAGGGCTCAGAATGACATGGAGTGGTTTCCGGATGGAAACTAGCTCGTTCGAAGACTCGTTATCCCTTATAAGACAGTTCACTAGCAGATTTCAATGGCACATTTTACTTTGTTTAGCCCAGGGGGTGATTCATTATTTTAACCCACACTACCCAGACGGCAATCAGAGGTATGAAAGCATCACTCCAAAACCCCAATACTCCATTCCTCCTAGGCAACAGGGCTCGGAGTTTGCAGAAGAGCGGAGAGGTTTCAGATCCTATCGTGTTTCAATTAACCACTATTGGTATGGATTTTGCTGTTACCTGCACTATACGATGAATAATCACTGGGCTTGTGATGTGGAGTAACTCCACACAATAAGGACCTGTACAGAACAGTAGAGCCGGAGGTTCCCGTCCCGGTGGAGAGCAGGGCTGGACGAGCCTCATTTTCCATAAAAGGTATAAGGATAAATTGTGTATGCGGACGTACAAAAAAACACACAATACATCATTAGCCCCCAATCCAACGCAGTGAAATAAGAGGAGGTTCCCATGTCCTTCACAAAACTTCTCCTAATTTGGCCGGGATCCCCAGTCCTATCCATGCTCATTTGGATTGTGGTCATGGTTGTTTTGCTTTACCTGGCGCGCACCCCTGCCCACAAAGCAATCCACTCCTTGGCCCGAGTTATCCACAATGGCTTCCGTTTAATGTCGCGATCTGTAATGCTTGCTGAGGAAAAACTGGCGCAGCGCAACAAAGAGGTCACGCTCTCCGCCGGAATAGAATCGGTGGAGCGCTTGATCGAGAGGGAATTTCACCGTGTCGATGCGGTGGTGAAGAGAGACCTCAGTGGCTATCCCACCCTGCACCGTGCTCTGTCTGATCAAACTACCAAAATAGATGAGGACTATAGGGAAAGCTCTGAGACACCACCACCTCCTCCTAGTTGGGTAGGTGCAGTAGAAGCGGTGGCAAATCTTCCTTCCCAAGGTGACGGAACGGTTGCCAATATTTTGAATGAAATCCACAAAACCACCGTCTCTCAGTACAAAACCGCTATGGACGAGCACCGAAAGGCGGTGGCTGAACGTCACAACCTGCTCAAGAAAATGATGCCCTACTGGCGCCGAATGGCTCAAACCCTTGAACAAGTGGGCAAGACCATAACTGGATTACACGAGCGCGCCAGGGTAATCGACAACCGGATGACTGAATACGAGGAAATACGGGAGCAGACTGACAAGGCCGCGCGAATGTTAACTGCCTCATCCCTCACCCAGTTTTTTATCTCTGGCTTCGTCCTGCTCATCGCCATAGGGGGTGCAGTAATTAACTTCAACCTCATTGCTCTTCCCATGTCGGAGATGGTTGGAGGCGGAAGTTATATCGGTGGTTTCAAAACCGCTAATGTTGCCGCTCTGGTGATTATTCTGGTGGAAGTTGCCATGGGCCTCTATTTGATGGAATCACTTCGTGTTACCAGGTTGTTCCCGATTATAGGTCAAATGGATGACAAGATGCGCACTCGCATGATTTGGATTACCTTCAGCATCTTATTTGTCCTGGCAAGCGTCGAGGCCGCACTGGCGTTCATGCGAGATCAAATCGCCGCAGATATGCAGGCTTTGAGACAATCACTTGCAGCTGTGGAGGCAACTGGTGCTGCTGTGAATAGCTGGATTCCAACTGTGGGCCAGATGGTAATGGGCTTTGTTCTGCCCTTTGCCCTGACATTTGTGGCCATACCTCTCGAGTCTTTTGTTCAGTCTTCCCGCACTGTATTGGGTGTTATAGCAGTCGCAGTCTTGCGCTGGCTCTCCTTTTTCCTTCGCTTGCTGGGAAACGTCAGCCACTATTGTGGCGAGTTGCTGGTGAATATTTACGACCTGTTCATTTTTCCGCCGCTCTGGGTGGAAAATCTGATCAGGGACAAGAAACATCCAACTGAGATTATAATAGAGGAGGAGGTGTAGTGATGAAAAAGTATCTAGCCCTAATACTGGTTCTTTTACCATTTCTGTGGGGCTGCCCTGATACCACCAGTCATTCCAGGGGGGTGTACATGCTTCTGGACACCTCGGGCACCTATACGAAGGAGTTGAAGCGAGCTGAAGCGATCATCAACTACCTCCTTGGTACTTTACAACCCGGAGACAGTATGGCGGTGGCACGCATTGACAGTGGAAGCTTCAGTGAAAAGGACATTGTGGCCAAAATGACCTTTGACAAACGCCCATCGGTGGCAAACCAACAGAAACGTTTGTTCAAACAGCAAATCGACAACTTCGTACAGACTGCAAAAGGAAGTGCCTACACGGACATTACCGGCGGAGTCTTGCAGTCAGTGGAGTTTTTAAACGAGGCCGGAGCGGGACAGAAGTACATCCTCATATTCTCAGATCTTAAAGAAGAGTTGGTCAAAGGGCACATCCGCAATTTTCCCATCCAGGTGGATGGTTGCAATGTGGTTGCCTTAAACGTCACGAAGCTGCGTAGCGACAACGTAGATCCTCGGGAATACTACAAGCGGGTTGAAGACTGGAGAGCGCGTGTTGAGGCAGGTGGCGGCAACTGGCGAATCGTCAATGATCTGGAACGGCTGGAAAACATATTCGAAGGTTGAGTCGACTCCCTAGCCCGGATATTTATTGGGAGAGCGAGTTCTGCTTCAAACCTGAGTGACACAAATGGGCACTCTTGGCCTCAATCCGACTGTACCTGTTGAGAGGCAGAGAGTGTCCATTTATATAAGAGGCTGATTTTTAAGAATTAATTGCTCCAGTAACGTTTGGCACACTGCTTGCTCTATTCAGTTTCGGAGACGCAATCACACATCTTTTGTGCTCAACGAAACGGTGCCCATGAAAATTTACAGGAAAAGCTCAATCCGGCCCCTCATGATGGGGTTTTTTCTTCTGTTTGCGCTCAGTGGCTGTGCTGTGGCAGTGGGCGCTCTCGGCACTTTAGGGTCAGGCGTTGCCGGTGGCGCTGAGTACTTCACATCGACCCCAGTTGCTAAAACGGTCTCCTATGACTACGACCGGGTGAAAAAAGCCCTTCTGGTAACTCTATGCAAGATGGTTATCGATGTGGAGAAGGTCAAAAAAATCGAGAATGGGGAGAAAATTTTCGCCACGGCGGACGATTTGGAAGTTGTGATAAAACTGAAAAAAATCACTTCTAAATTGACCCGTATTGAGATCAAGGCTGGAGAAGGTATGGTGAAAAGGGACGAAGCAACCGCTACAGAAATAGTCCAGCGAACCACAAAAGCAGCGGCAAAACTAATAACCTAATAAATCCTGTATGAGGCCTCACTTTCTGTGCTGTTTGACAACCAACTTCCCCGCAACCCAACCCCTTTTCTTCACCTGAGGTACCCACATCTGGTACCAGCCCCTCTTTTCGTCCAATAACAGATATTCCTGCCGCTGGTTGGCTTTATAAACAATCCGAGCCCGTGTTGAAGCCGTTTTCCTAATATTCACCCTCTTTTTTAGGATGTGCAGGATGGTAAGGTATTTGGTGGGAATGGTCTCCTTGTGTGAAGTCTCCTTATGGATGAGGTATACCTGGTGTTTCCTGACCCAGCCGGAGATTCGGAGTCTTGGGGTCCAGACCAGAATCCAGGATTTTCCAGCATCTATTTTCTTGATGTGCTCCCCTTTCCTCAGAGGGCCAAAAAAGGGTGCATCCCCGTCCGGTCTCACAAAGACGTAACACTCATCCACTCCAACAGCCATAGTAGGGAGCAAATTGGCAGAGATCTCCTCCGGTATATAAGAGGCTCTCTTCTTCGATCCACCCTGTTTATCCTTGCTGCTGCTGGCGCAGTTCACAGCTACAAACGCCACCAAGGCCATGGCGAAAAACAATTTCATCCTCGGGCGCACCAATGTACTAACTCCTCAAAATCATCTGCTGATCAAGGTCAAACGGGCTAAAGCGGCAAGCTTACTTCTCTGAAGTGTTCTGCAATACAGACGAAGTAAGGATTATGCAGATCCCTCTTGTTATAGTCAAGTGGGGCCTTTTTTTCCATGTCCACCACTTTTCCGCCGCTTTGTTCCACCACGCAATGGCCGGCCGCAGTGTCCCACTCCATGGTGGGGCCGAATCTAGGGTATAAGTCAGCACTGCCTTCAGCCACAAGGCAAAGTTTAAGGGCACTGCCGGCAGGAACAAAATCCACCTTTTTATACTGCTGCTTCATTTTCTCAACGAAGTCGGAAAGCGCTTCTGTGCCATGCGAACGACTCCCAACTAAATTCAATTGATCCGGAGACTTCTTGAAAGACTGCTGTACAGGCAGTCTAATGGCAACCTCAATCAAAGACTTTAGTGGTTTGTTTTTATCAGAGAACTCCCCCGCACCAGCCACAAGTTGCCCGATTGCCCCCAAATCCTCCAACTTGTAAGAACCAATTCCCTCAGCGGCGAAGTACAAACAGCCTATAGCTGGTAGGGAAACAACGCCCAACACCGGTCTGTTTTTCTTAATTAACGCTATATTCACGGTAAACTCGTCTGACCGTTTTACAAATTCTTTGGTCCCGTCCAGAGGATCCACGAGCCAATAATATTCCCACCCCTTTCTCTCTTCGTATGGAGTATGTTTCCCCTCTTCACTGAGGACGGGAATGCTACTTGTGAAGTCCGACGATAGATGGCTTGCGATAGCACTGTGAGCACGTTTGTCAGCGAGAGTCAGGGGTGAATCATCTTCTTTGTATGAGACGTCAATTTCGCCATGATAGACCTCAAGTATCGCTTCTCCAGCCTTCTTGGCCGCTATCAGAGCCGACACCAAGCAGTTTTCTAGCAATGTGCGCAAACTTCCACCACCTTTCTAATATGAAATCCCAAATTCCAAGCACCAAGTCTCAGGGTCCAGGTGTCAGGTGTCAGGAAAAAAACATAAAAGCTGAAACCTGTCGAAGATCCCGTCTGAAGCGAAGCGGCAGCGGGGAACACTGCTTGCCGCGCCGAAGCCCTTGAGGCGAAGGCGGGAACAATGAAACCTTTGAACTTTATGCATCAAGCCTTGGGCCTTACGCCTGCTGGCCACCGGCTACTAACTCCTCTCTGTCTCAATCCATGGTAACCTACCGGAGCTGAAAACATTTCGCAAGCAAAAGATCTCCCGCGAAACCACTCGTGGAACTAACGCTAGATATTTACTGTTCCTCATAGTACACATTACCTATTGACCCGAGCACCACATCCAAACTCCCAGGAATTAGAGGATCGAAATGCAAGAAAGAATAACAAGGGCAGCACAGGTTATCTGTCAATCCAAAAGAACTTTGGCTCTCACCGGGGCAGGAATTTCAGTTGAATCGGGAATTCCAGATTTTCGTAGCCGCGGTGGCCTCTGGGAGCGTTTTGACCCCATAGAGTACGCCACTATTGAAGCGTTTCAGGCAGATCCGAAAAAAGTCTGGCAGATGCTCGAGGAAGTTTCTGTTCTGCTCGACCAGGCTCGTCCCAACCCTGCCCACACTGGTTTGGCCAGACTCCAAGAGATGGGACTGCTGCAAGCCATCATCACGCAAAATATAGACAACCTACACCAAGAAGGTGGCGCCTCACGTGTCATTGAATACCACGGAAACGCCAAAACTCTTTTTTGCCTCGGGTGTAATCAGCGATACAACGCCAATGAGATAGAAGGGCAGAGACCCCCAAAATGCGACTGCGGCAAAATACTCAAGCCTAATGTGGTTTTCTTTGGAGAGCCCATTCCTCGCAAAGCCTTACAGGAGTCCTATGACTTGGCCTCTAACTGTGGTGTGCTTTTGGTCTTGGGTACTTCAGGCGAGGTGGCTCCGGCAAATACCATCCCCCAAACGGCTAAAATGGCAGGTGCAACTGTTATTGAAATTAATGTGGAACCCACTGTTCTCACCAATTACTTGACGGACATCTTTCTACAGGGCAAGGCCAGTGAGGTGATGACCCAGTTGATGGAAGAGGTTGAAACCATGGTGGCTCAAGGCTAAAGCTATGGTTCGGTACTGAGGGCTTCGTGGCTCGCCCGGGCAATCCCGAGCACCTACGACGAGTTCAGGACAGATAAAGAGGAGATATTAATCGCCATGATCAATCTCTTCTCTCTGTTCCTCGGTGATGAATCCCTTGTGGGTGAGGATGTTGAGGGCGGTCTTTCTCTCTTTGGGAGGCAGATTGAGAACGTCACTGAGCACTCGCTCTATGCCTTGCTCACGCACCAGCTCCACATCGTGAAGCATCTTCAGGGTAAAATAGCGAATAAGAGTCCGATGGCTTTCTACAAGATCCAGGAATTGGACACCAGAAAAATGAACCTGTTCCTTCTTTTCCACTGTCTTGGTATCATAGCGATACCATACCACCTGTCCACCGAGACGGACAGAAGTGAGGGTGTCCGGCAGTAAGAATTCAACCGTAATTTCTTCCTTGGCGAACACAGGGTCGTCTGTTTTGATACAAATGCCTTCCGTGCTTAAATTTATCACCTTTCCTTTCACCACGATTCCGTCTTGCTGATCAACCCGCACGTCCAGATAGACCGGAATTCGCGGGCACTTTCTCCTCTTTCGCCCTTCTTCCATAACCATGTCCTCTGATGAGTTGTTTCGTGCCTTGCTGAAAGAGGTGACAAATCTTAATGATGATCTTCAAAATGCGGTCTGGTATTGAAAAACGCTCGGATACGTATACTACATTTCAATGAGAACAATGTAAATCCAAAAAGTCCTCCTTTAGAGAGTAATATTTTGCCACTGATTGCTCAGGAGATCAGCAAAGAGGACTGTATTCTCTCTTTTCTTTTTCCCCAGCAGGAGCTTGATTCCCTCGCTCACCATCAAAGTCGCGATAAGCGCGGGAGTAAAGGGCGGATTTCCAAGAGTCTTCTCGATTCCCTCGCGTTTCGTTCCGTAGATGTTGCTCAACAGCTTGCTTCCCGGCCAGACAACGGCCACTTGTCCGAACCAACCCCCAATAGCGCCGTGGACAAGAGGTATGCTATAACGCTCTCCCATTTCCTGGAGATGAAGCCTTGAAGGGATGGTGTCGAGGCAGTCGAAAATCAGGTCCACGCCATCATAGGTATTGCCCTCCAGATCTTCCAATTTACGAGTGAAAGGGTAGAATTCCACTGCGTCATTTATCTTGGCAACCCTATTTCTGGCAGCTTCTGTCTTGCTGAGGCCAATCGAGTTGATGTCGGAATAGAGCTGGCGGTTAAGATTGGTCTCATCGAAATTATCTGCGTCAACTCCAACCAGTTCGCCGACGCCACAACGGACAAGTTGCTCGACAACATGGCCACCAAGTCCACCCAAGCCAGCAACCAAAACTTTAGATTGTAAAAGTCTTTTCTGCCCCTTAGAACCCAAAGTGCCCGCGTTTGCCTTGTACCGCTTGGGAAAAATATTCAGACCACATGCGAGTGCCTCTGCCACTCTCTTGGGGATACCATGGTCGACCGCCAGCGTCTCTATAGCTATCTCCACTTCTCCAGTGGTTTCTATCAGCTGTTCCAAAATTTGGCTTAAGTGTTCCTCATTCTTAATTATCTTAGGCAAGTCATCCTCCCGCGATTGGTGGGAATGCAGCCACGGTTTCACCGTCATGTAAAGGTTGGTCTAACGTGGCATGTCGGCCGTTCACAAGAACTATGGCTACTTCTGAGGGTGGAATGCCAGCTTTGTCAAAAAGTTCAAGTATGGTTATGCCGTCGTCCACCTCTATTCTCTCCAGCTCTTGGTTGAATTTCCGCAAACTAGCAAAAAGCTTTATCTCCAGCTCCATGATATTTCCTCATATCTCTCAAGAAAAGTTTTCACCTTACATTACGATTAACCCGGATGTTTCATGAATTGCCGTCGTGAGACCGTGGAGATGGGTGTACCACCGGGCAACCGCAGGGGGTTGGATCCGAGGCGTACTTAAACAGTACGTCGCAGGGTCCGACACCCGAGGACGCCCGGAAGGACGGTCATATCCGCGGTCGCAGCAGGCGATTCGTGAAACATTCGGGTTAGCCAGTATAGCAGTTTTTTGAAAGCCCTCCAACCAAGCGGTTTTACGGCCCTTGAGTGCACATAGGGTGCATTTAGGTGCATAAAAAAAATGGAGCCAGTGGCTCCGCCAGTAGGGTTTGGGAAATGAATAGGCACTAAAGGATTACGCCGCAATTATTGGTTTTCCACTTTGCGAAGAATGGTCCGTCTTTCAACTGAAAGCCAGCGACCATCATCGAGGGCTTTGGGCAGATCCTAATCCAGTACCGCCTTGGGAGTTTAGGAGAAGAAAGAGAAAGTGAGGTGGGAACTCAGTAAGCAACTGAGTAAACTTGCTCCTCAATCGCATCGTAAAGCTGAGTGCGCTGGTCAACATCGATTCCCGAAAAACGGACTGCCAAGTCATACGTAGGTAAAGCTAGATTACTCTCATCGATGTTCAGTCTGACTTTTTCTACTGTGGCCGATATGCTCAAATGGTGGTCGGGTATCTCGATACTCAATTCAAGAGATTCTGCAGCTTCGGGCAAGTCCCGACATTGAATGAGCGCACCGCCTTTGCTGATGTTTTTAATTTCTCCATCAAACAATCCCTGGGAAGTAATCACACTTACAGGCCATGAGACTTCGGCTCTGGGGTGCTTGCGCTTTTGAGTTTTTGGGACTGGACTTAGGGCTGTGACTTGGGACTCGCTTTGGTATTTGTCAAAAAGGTCTTTGATTGCTTCTTCTAGGAGGTCGTTTTGACGTTTGCCCTGCTGGGCTGCAAGAATGCGGAGTCGCTTAGTCAGGTCAGCCCTTAGAGTAGTGTTGTAGCTTTTTCGTTTTTCAGCCATAGCGAATCACCATTAGATTGTTAGCCATATTGCTACATAAAAATATGCAAAGACTGGACCATCTCAATAGCTGTGTAGCCAGCAACATAGCCATCTATAGTTATGTAATTATATGAAGTTAATATATAAAATGACTAAAATTGAAGTAATACTTTATTACAATATGGAAGGCAAGGCGGTTAAAATTCCAAAAAATCCTAACAGAAGGCGAGATGATAGCATGGCACGACAGGCAACCAAGACGCTATTTATGTTAGCCCTGGCGGTGATGGTAACCGTGTTTTCAAATCAGGTTATGAGTGGGCGATAGGGCGGGTTACGGTTTGCTCCTAGATGTAGTGGATATTTCTGAAATGCAAAAGTGTAGATTAAAGTATGTAATCCACATTCCTAGAGTCTGAATGGAGTACAAAAAAGCGGAGCCGAAGCTCCGCAGTGTTGTTTGGGAAATGAATAGTTTACTCCGATGTGATAGCGTTAATACCTTTTCTACGTTCTCCTCCGCATCTTCGGTCTATTGGTATGCGCCTCTCGGTCCCATTGTGCTCAGCTTGTTCAAACTGTCTGCGTTCTACCCCGCAGCGTCTATCCTCACCACTTCGGAGATCAAAGTTGTCTCTACACCTAACGGTGCAGAAATAATAAATTCCTCTGCCGTAGAGGATGAGCATGGCTGGGTGAGCTTTAATAAATATTTCTTCACACAGTGAGCAAGTGAGTCTCATTGTCGTTAACCCTACATCAGCAAAAAAGGCTACGGTGGGTTAGAGCCAAATGCTTGTTCTTCCAGAAAGGGTTGCTTTTCTGCGGTAACGGAGAAGTCCCATTCTTCCTTGCACTCTTTGCTACAAAACACGAAAAGGCCTTTCTTTTCAAAAACTATTTCATAAAGCTGGCTCACGAAGAGAAACTGTTTGCATTGAGAACAAGGCAGAATATATCTCTCTGCCTCCGGATAATTAGGACAATCTATGCACATGATGGGCCCTTCATACCACCAGACGCAATCACCGCATCTATCACTTAGCGGATTGTACATAACCTTATTTGTGTGAATAGTATCTAGAGATTGTTTGGCTAATATTGGTGGACGCGGCAGGAGTCGCACCCACGACCCCAGCACCGCAAACTTTAACTGTCCAAAATGCAGAGTCTCGCCTCCACGATGTATTTTGACTAAACAATAATTGTGCCATGCAGGAGTCTAGTTTGCTTTTCGTGTATTTATAGGAACTTAACCATTATTATGATGCGAACCAGGTATGGAAGCCTGGGCATTTTAGGTCATAGTTTGAGAAATAAAATTCCAATTGTGGGCAACCAGGGAGGAAGTGAAACGGGCAGTAGGGACAGGTTTAAGTGGATAGGAGATTGAGAAACGCAAACTCACCTCAATCACAGGAAAAGTTACATTACATCCCTTAATCCACACTGGGCTGGGATTTACTCTGGCACAATATCTTGAGAGTTGCCTGGCAGGGATACCGGAGAAGGATGAGCTTCAGTCTCCACTATATCGGAAGCTTTGGCTTTCGTAGCTCTTGCTTGCACCGTTATATATTGGTAAATTGCTCCTGATTCTAATGGGTCGCCCTTTCTCAGGAGGTTTATTTCCATGAAGTTCGAGGCCGTGTTGTTCGATCTGGACGGAACGCTTCTCGACAGCATTGAGGATCTCACCGACTCAATGAACATAGTACTCGATGGGTTTGGTTTTCCTGGCCATGATGCCGAAGTCTGCAAACATTTTGTCGGCGACGGGGTGGAGATGTTCGCCCTGCGAGCTCTTCCCGAAAACCGGCGTGATGAGGCCACAGTTGCTCAGTGCGTCGCTGAGATGCGGGCAGAGTATAGCAAACGTTGGTCGCTAAAAACGCGACCTTATGATGGTATCCCTGCGCTCTTGGACGACTTAACCCTCCGCAACCTCAAACTGGCCGTGTTGTCTAACAAGCCAGAAGAGTCCACCAAGGAGATGGTTGCTGAACTACTGTCCAAGTGGCAGTTCTATCCCGTTGCCGGCGCCCGACCCGCAGTACCAAAAAAACCCGATCCCATCCTCGCCATAGAAATATCGCAACAACTCCGCGTGCCTGCTGATAAATTCCTTTACCTGGGCGACACTGGTACTGATATGAAGACGGCCAGGGGAGCAGGCATGTTTCCAGTAGGGGCATTATGGGGTTTTCGCACAGCCGAGGAACTCAAGGATACCGGGGCAGAAGTGCTGGTGGCACACCCGTCAGAGGTATTGCAGTTTTTTTAGCCCGGATATTTCTGTGGCTGAAACCCTTGCTGGGGCCAGAACGTGGAGATTCCGCCTTCTATGCTCAGAAAAAGCTTACTGGTAACCAGTGTATTCTCGCTGATCTGCATTCTTACCGTTCTCATTGGCGGCTGTGCGCATCGTCAAACTGCCCCGAAGAACATAGACAATATTTGTCAAATCTTCCGAAAAGAGCGGGACTGGTATAAAAGTGCGTACAGATCTTCCGAAAAGTGGTCCGTTCCCATCCCGGTGCTCATGGCCATTATGCATCAGGAGTCAAAATTCAAGGCCGGGGCCAAACCAGCTCGGACTACTTGCCTTTGCTTTTTCCCAGGTCCCCGACCTTCCTCTGCCTATGGATATGCACAGGCGCTGGATGAAACCTGGGAAAGATATAAAGCCAACACCGGTAACTGGGGGGCTGACAGGGCCAACTTTGCCGATGCAATTGATTTTGTCGGCTGGTACAGCAATCTTAGCTATGCCATCTGCAAGATTGCTCGCGATGACACCTATAATCTATACCTCGCCTACCACGAGGGACATAATGGTTTCAACCGCCGAACATATCGACAAAAAACCTGGTTGAAAAAGGTGGCGTGGAAAGTCCAAAGCCGAGCTAAACGCTATTCATACCAGTTGGCTTCCTGTGAGGATGAATTCGAGAGACCACCACCATGCTGTCTCTGGCCATTCTAATGTAAGAAGTCAGGAGCCAGAATCCAGTAGTCAGTAGTCGATTCGCCAAATAGTAAACGGTAAGCCCTTCGACAGGCTCAGGACGCTTCGCGCAGTGAGCAGTAAGCGGTAAAAATTTATCTGTTTGACTAATTTTCTAATTCTCTAATTTTCTAATCAACCAACCTGCAGCTGCCAGCAGTATTTCCCTCTGCCCCATGCTTTTCACTTTGCGCCCAGCGAATTGCTAGAATTTCTCTTGACAGTTCCCGAGCCATTCAGTCATAAATTAAGAAGCAGTTTCCCATTGTTCAAATTTCATCACAACACATCTGCTTAGAACGAATAATTGGCAATTCAGATAAACACAAGGGGGTAGTGTTATGAGAAAACTTATCCGTGTTGACATGACCGAGGGGAAAATCCAGGTGGAGGAACTTGCCCCGGAATACGCAGCACTTGGAGGGAGAGGTCTTACCTCAGGGATCGTGGCAAAAGAGGTACCGCCACTCTGCCATCCTCTAGATCCCAGTAACAAGTTGGTGGTGGCTGCAGGCCTTTTGGCAGGCACAACCTGCGCCAACTCAGGGCGCCTTTCCATTGGTGGTAAGAGTCCCCTTACTGGAGGAATAAAAGAAAGCAATGTGGGTGGCAATGTGGCAATCAAGCTCGGCAAATTGAGAATAGCCGGGATGGTACTGGAAGGGCAGGCCCCAGAAGGTAAACTATTCTACTTGCTGGTGAACAAGGACGGTGCTCAACTTCAGCCCGCAAATGAATTCAAGGGACTGAAGAACTACGACCTCGCCAGTAAACTGCAAGACAAGTATGGGAAAAAAGTGGGGATAGTCTCAATCGGGCCAGCCGGGGAAATGAGGTTCTCAGCAGCTTCGATAGCGGTTACCAGCACCAATGGGACACCATCCCGACATGCCGGCCGAGGTGGCATGGGCGCGGTTATGGGCTCCAAGGGGCTCAAGGCCATTGTGGTAGATGACACAGAGGCTCCCGGGGTCACCTATGCAGATAAGGAAGCCTTCAAAGAGGCCGCTGGGGTTTTCAGGGATGCCCTGCGTGAACACCCCGTCACGAAACCGGGGGGAGGATTGGCCGTCTACGGAACCAATGTGCTCACCAGCATAATTAACGAGGCGGGGGCCTTTCCCACCCGCAATTTCACCGCGGGACAGTTCGAAGGAGCAGCGAAAATTAGTGGTGAGACCATGCACGATGTTATCAAGGAGCGTGGCGGTAATCCCACTCACTCCGGCTGCTCAACCTGTATCATTCAGTGCTCAAACGAATATGTTGACAAAGACAAGAACTATGTAACCTCCGCCTTGGAGTACGAAACTATCTGGGCCAATGGCGCCAACTGCGGCATTGATGATCTTGATGCAATTGCCGAGATTGACAGATTGTGCGACGACTACGGCCTGGACACCATAGAGACAGGTTGTGCAGTTGCTGTGGCAATGCATGCCGGGGTCAAAGCTTTTGGAGATGCTGCCGCTGCCATCGAACTGATCCACGAGATCGGCAAGGGAACCCCCTTGGGCCGAATCCTCGGTAATGGAACTGCGGTCACCGGGCAGGCCTATGGAGTTTCGCACGTGCCAGTGGTAAAACGCCAGTCCCTCCCAGCTTACGACCCGCGGGCAGTGAAAGGTATAGGTGTTACCTATGCCACCACTACCATGGGCGCGGACCATACAGCCGGATACGCAATAGCCACCAATATATTGAAAGTGGGTGGATTCGTAGATCCCCTCAAGCCTGAGGGGCAGGTTGATCTTTCCAGAAATCTCCAAATCGCCACCGCCGGAATTGACGCCGCAGGGCTTTGCGTATTCGTCGCCTTTGCCGCTCTGGACATTCCCAGCGGCCTGGAGGCAATCCCCAAGATGCTCAACGGTCAATATGGCTGGAATTTGACCCTGGACGACGTCATGGAATACGGCAAGCAAATAATCAAAACGGAATTAGAATTCAACAGGGCTGCCGGCTTCACACCCTCTGATGACCGGCTTCCTGAATTTTTCAGCAAAGAGCCGCTGGCGCCGCACAACGTGGTCTTTGACGTAACGGATGAAGAGCTGGACACGGTGTTAGATTTCTAGAACGAACCACAATTGACTCGTAACCAGGGGGCCTATGGCCCCCTTTGCTAATTCAAAATGCTCCAGCGAGCGCATTCCCCGTAGCTTGTCGTAGCGAAGCGGAGATCCCGCCTTCGGGGCTGCGGGGTTAGCGAGCGAACTACAATAAATGGTATAAATACCTTACATTTCGAAGATTCCCTGTCCCGCTTTAGTCCCGCCAAAGCGGGACAGGGAGCTTCAATATCGAATGGATGCAGCCATGCGAATAACCGTTCTTTTAGGTGGAAATCTAAGAAACGAAGCGGGGGAGGGGTGCCAAGAATTTGAAGTGGAACTCCGGCCCGGATCGCAGGTTGAAGACCTGCTACCTCGTCTTGGCCTCCCTCAGGACAGGATCAAAATGATTATGGTAAATGGCCGGGGGGCCACCCTGCATACAGAGATCAGCGAAGGAGATCGGGTGGCACTTTTTCCACCGGAACTCGCTTTTAACACCTTCGTTTCCCTTGGCTTCAGGAAGGAATCGGTGGAGCGGAGAGGGAAGGGAAAGCAAAGCGCATAGCGTAACAAAACATTCCAATCCAGATTCAAACATTTATGCGGTTGGGGATAAACCCCACCCCTACAAGGCATAGCCTTGAATCAAAAAATGTAGGGGCGGGGTTTACCCCCGCCCGAATTGAATCTAGAGTCAGGGAGTATAAGATGCTCAAACATGTGGTCTTCCTCAAGTTCAAAGATGGAGTAGGGGAGGATGAAATTGTAGGTCTGGAGAAGAGCCTTGCTGCGCTGCCCCCCGTAATTCCAGAGATTCTTTCCTTTGAGTTTGGTCGGGACGTGGTTCGGTCGGAAAGATCATGCGATCTTGCTCTGGTCTCTTCATTCAAGGATCTTAAATCCATGCAACGCTACCAAAGGCACCCCGCTCACCAGGTTGTGTCAAAAAAGGTTAACGCCCTCTGTAAGTCCGTCCTGGCGGTAGACTTCGTCACGAAATAGCAGGAGTATAGAAGCAAGACGATTTCGGATCTGGGAATGCGCCGAGTAACCCTACCTCTTAAGATGACCTGAACGGAAATCATAAATGCATTTCTTGAAGCTCACGCCAGGATTCAGTTCTATCCTGTCTGCTAACCGGTCTGCCAAGCTCCTCAATCACATCATCAACATACGATTCTTGGCGCATTCCAACCAAAACAGTCGTTATTCCCAGGGTGGATCGCAGTGCCCGCAACGCCATCTGGCTCAAGGTCGCAGCCTCGGCCCAATCCGCATCTGCTGAGGACACCCTGGCTTTGGTCCGGGCTGCATTTTCGGCTGCCTGTTCCTGATAGACTGAAGAAATGGCCCGAAACACGGCCTGGATTATTTCCTGGTGTGACCGTATCCAGGGGGAGACCGATTCTGTAAGACTTTCCTGCTGCTCCAAGAACTGCACCACTCCTCTTATCCGCGGCGCAAAATAGTATGATTGAAGTTCGTGCCAGCGTTCATAGCTGCCAAAGTTTGACCATTGTTGCTTAAGGACTCCACCAATGGCGACTTGCTCTAGAACCTGTGCTTGTAAGGATGGCGTCAGGCTGAGTTCGGGGAGAATTTTTCGCTCGAGCAGTTCTTCCGACTGAATGAGGTCATCCATACGCTGAGATATCTCCTCTGTGCTCGCAGCTCGAGCTGCCTGGACCTCAGCCAGACGAATGAGTCTGTTATCGATGATTGCATTCAGCGGCCGATTAATGAGAACTCCCAGTTTCTTGTCACGGGCAAACTGGATAACACTCTGCCCGTTCGATTGATTCGTTTCTGTAACTCCTCCTGTCTCCAGGAGATTCATCGGTAGCTGAATGAGGCGAAAGTGGTGCTTGGACGAAAGGGATTCAGCGATTTCCCACACCCTTTCCAAAGAGGTGAATTCCGGATCGGCAGCAGAGGAGGGGAAGGTATTAGAGCTGATGCCATAAAAGCTGATTCGACCTCTTTCCACTTCGTGCTCTAGGTGCTCGAACGCACGTCTTATACGGCTGTAGTATTCCCGCCGAGCCTCCTCCAATATGAGTCCGGTTTTACTAGCCCAGCTGAGATAGTATTCGGGATTGTGGAGAAGATAAGAATCCAGACAGCTGAGTCGCAGTCGTTCCAAACTCCGGGTAAGTTGATCTTCCAGAAACTCAGGATGAATGCAGTGTTCCAGACCATCTGCGTAAAGCACCAGTTCCCTGAAAGGGTTTCCTTGCCGTTTGCGTTCCTGGCTGAGCTCATAATTCTGCCCCTGAAGATAGCCCACCTTGGATACTACGACCACCGACTCTCTGGAAATGTCACCCGATGAGGCTAGGTCCCCTAGAACAGCTCCGACCAGTGCCTCCGACCCACCATCTGCATAGTTTGAGCTGGTATCAATGAGATTAGCACCAGCTAGCAGCGCCCTCCGCAAGGCTTCTCGATGCTCGGCAACGGTCGCATCCACACGATAGCAGCCGAATCCTGCCTGGCTCACCAACAAGCCGCTCTGGTCCAATTCGCCATAGTGGAAAGAACTGTGCTCTTGCGCATAGAACTCCGTACCCTCGGGTGTGGCAAAGCCATCAAGCACTTTATCCTCCTGTTGAAACGAGCTGAAAAGTTTTCTCGTAAGGTAAGTTGTTCCTTCAATAAAATCAAGTGATTAAGATAGACTGTTTCTCCATTTCCGCATATTTATAACATACTGATAATGAACAAATATTATACCCTTGACTATTTACGCTATATTTACTATTAAAGTAGTAAACCAATCTTGGAGGTGAAAAAATGGCAGATACAGCATACACCATCAGGCCCTTTCCACAAGAGTTGCACCGCAAAGCAAAAGCCACAGCAGCACTCGAGGGCATCACCTTGAAAAAACTTATCTTGAAAGCACTGGCTGAGTATGTCGACAGGCAACAGAGTCATATGACCGCGGGTAAACCAACTCTAGAAGAACTGCTCCTGAAGTGTGAAGAGGACTTGGAGAGAATTATTGGTCCGACAGAAGCAAAAAGGTTGGGCAAGTGGCGCGAATTCGAAGGTAATTACTTGAGACTTATCCCTTTTGTCCAGTGGCGTTTGAGAGCTGCAAATGAGGAGATTCTCCACAAACTTGACAAAGAGGGTGGCCTGAGTTTGGAAAGAATAGCCCTGGATTACTATCCGGAATTTTTCAACCCGAGTGACCTTCAGAAAGCCAGAAAAAAATTGGGAATCAAAGAAGAATCATAGTCAGCATAGATGTATGCTGGCACTATCTAGATCGTTACCATAAAAATTTAAACTATTTTAATAAGTTTATAATAAAACATCATCAAATACAAAGACTTAAATAATCACAGGAGAGCAGGAAAAATGGATATGGTGAAAGTCAGACCTTATGGGGAATGGGTATCCCCAATCACCTCAGAGTTGATCGTATCTGAGACCGTATCACTAGGACAGATCGTTCTGGATGGTAATTACATATACTGGAGTGAGTCCAGACCGGCAGATGCTGGTCGCAACGTCATCGTGCGCTGGAGCCCGGATGGCAAAGCCGATGATTTGACTCCAAAGCCATTTAATGTCCGTACACGCGTGCACGAATATGGGGGCGGGGCCTATATTGTCTCAGATGGGACTATTTATTTCTCCAACTTCGCTGATCAGGGGCTGTTTCAACAGGGCCCCGACCTTGAGCCCCAGCCTCTAACCGGGGGAACTTCAAGACGGTATGCAGACACGGTGGTGGACACCTGCAGAAATCGGCTGATCTGTGTGCGGGAAGATCACAGTGTTAGAGAGGGCGAGCCTGTCAACACTATTGTTGCCGTTGGGATCAACCATGAACAGGAAGAACGGGTGCTGGTCTCCGGCAATGACTTCTATGCCACACCTAGAATCAGTCCCGACGGCTCTTATTTGGCGTGGCTAACATGGAACCATCCTAATCTCCCCTGGGATGGGACTGAACTGTGGGTGGGTGAAATACAGGCCGATGGCTCGGTGGAAAAGCCCCAAAAAGTAGCAGGAGGCGTCAATGAATCCATATTCCAGCCGGAGTGGTCACCTGGGGGCGTCCTCTATTTCATCTCTGATCGAACCGAATGGTGGAACTTGTACCGCTACCACCAGAACCTGGTGGAACCGGTGTGCCCAAGGGAGTTTGAATTCGGCAGGCCCCAGTGGCTGTTTTCCATGTCTACGTATGGCTTTGAGTCCACCGATCGGATTATGTGCGCCTACACGAGCAAGGGAACCTGGTTCTTGGCCAGCCTTGATTGTAGCACTGGAGAATTGGAAGAAATCGCAACAACATACACTGAAATATGGAATCTGCGCGCTTCGCCAGGACAAGTGGTCTTCTGCGCCGGTTCCCCCACACAGACACCCTCCATCGTTAGGCTGGACCTTGCAAATATGAAGTTTCAAACACTCCGCCTTGCCAGCGACCTCAAGGTAGATAAGGGTTATGTCTCTATCCCTGAAGCCATTGAATTTCCTACGGAACACGGAAAAACTTCACACGCTTTCTTCTATGCACCTCAAAATTGTGACCAGCAACCACCGGACGGGGAACGGCCACCGCTTTTGGTCAAGAGCCATGGTGGCCCCACTGCCGCCACCTCAACTGCTCTAGCCTGGGAAATCCAGTATTGGACCAGTCGAGGCTTTGCGGTGCTGGATGTAAACTACGGGGGCAGCAGTGGCTACGGTCGTGCTTATCGGCAGCGGTTAGAAGGACGGTGGGGGATAGTGGACGTGGACGATTGCGCTAATGGCGCACGCTATTTGGCGGAGCAGGGTAGAGTTGATGGCAAGCGCTTGGCCATCCGCGGCAGTAGCGCCGGCGGCTACACGACTCTCTGTGCTCTTACCTTCCGTAACATCTTCAAGGCTGGCGCCAGCTATTATGGAATCAGTGATCTCGAGGCCCTTGCAAAGGAAACCC
>Ga0316193_10000759_pt1 | contig 20665 bp, 11 predicted proteins | sample MerIslsedime2_MG_FD_207735 | JGI IMG/M metagenome (GOLD analysis project Ga0316193, IMG submission 207735) | Coastal sediment microbial communities from Maine, United States - Merrow Island sediment 2 | ecosystem: Environmental > Aquatic > Marine > Coastal > Sediment | place: USA: Maine... | reverse complement strand
GCTCGCGCACCGCTCCTCGGCCGCCCTCGGCGCCGCACACGAGATCACAGGAGGCGATGACCTCCGGCGCCGCATCGGTCGGACAGGCGGCAAAGGCGGCGCGCGCGAGCAGCGGCAGGTCCGGGAGATCGTCACCCATCGCCGCGACCTCGGAATCCGTAATCTGAAGCAACTCCTCCATCCGGTCGAGATCAGCCGGTTTGTCGCTGGATCCGACCACGATGAGCTCCCCGCGCACCCCAAGCTCCGAGCAGCGGGTCATCACCGCGTCGCTCGAGCGGCCGCTGATCACTCCGACCTGGATCCCGGCGCGCAGGAGAAGACGGATGGCGAGGCCGTCCCGGGCCGAGAATCGCTTGCGATCCTCGCCGTCGGCGGAGTAGATCAGGGAGCCGTCGGTCAGCACGCCGTCGACATCGAGCACGACGAGTTTGATCGGCTCGAGCTTGGCGCTCACGTCTGGAGGCAATCGACTTGACATGGCCGCATGCTAGCAGAACGCGCCGCCCATGAGAGGCGCTTTGCTGCATCGGCGCCGCCCATCAGGAGCCCTCCTCGCCGCGACGGGCAAGGTGCCACTTTCACAATTGTCACCAGCGCGCTCGGGACGGCAGGCCGACAATGACAATTGTGAAGGTGGCACCGGTGTCGTCGATGCAGACCGCGCTTCTCATTGAATCGACAATCTGACTATCACCGGATCGTGGTCGCTGGCCCGGTCACTGATCGGGAACTCGGCGTTGACGTGCACGGTCTCGACTTCGGCACCCTCTGCGAGGGCTTCGGAGACGAGCACGTGGTCGAGCACCTGCGAGTTACCGAGGTAGATGTAGCTGTATCGATTCTCGAGGGGGACCCTTTTGACGAGGTCCTCGAGACCCGCCGCCTCGAGAGTCTTCAGAGCGGGTGAATCCTCGAAGTCGTTGAGGTCGCCGAGCACCACGACGCGAGCGGCCTGATCGTTCTTCATGACCTTCGTGACAAAGTCCGCCACCACCCGCGCCTGGGCAACGCGGCGAATAACCGAGCCCTCGACCCGCGGCTGGCGGCGCCCGAAGATCGGGTCGTCGCCACCTTTGGACCTCAGGTGGAGGTTGACCAGAAAGACCGGCTTGCCGTCAAACAGGAATTCACCCACCAGCGGTTTGCGGCTGCCACCGTCTCCCTCTTCGTTGCGCCGGAACACGGGATCGTGGGGACCCACCAGCCCCGGGCTGCAGGTCAGCGAGAGACCGGCAGTCACTCCGACCGCTGAGTCGTCCGGACATCCCTCGCGATCAACGAACTCGACCCGCGATGGGTTGAAGAGGAACGCGGTTCTGATGTTGGCGCCAGGCTGGCCGCCGTCGGCGTTATCTTTCGGATCGATGGATCGGGTCTCGTAGCGCGGCCCCCCGGCTCTCTCGATGGCCTCGACCAACAGCTTCAGGGTGTGCGCGGCGGTCACCGTGCCGTCATCCTCGGGCCCCGTATCATCCTGGACTTCCTGCGCCGCCACGATGTCGGGCGCACCGAGGTTGGAGGCCACGATGGCGGCCAGGTCATGGAACTTCCTCTCGCCAGATACCGCCGACAGGTTCTCGAGGTTGAAGGACGCCACGGTGAGGTGTGAACGACCTCCGGTCAGGCTCGTTCGTTCGCAGGAAAGTTCGTCGCCACTGACTTTGGGCAACGGTTTCGTGTTGAGCAGTTTGTAGCCGCCGAAACTGTAGTGGAGGATGCCGTCGACCGGGCCGCCCAGTCTGTCGCCTACCTTCAGATCGGGCGGTTCGGCCACAAGACGGTCGTCAATGATGATCCGCTGCGGGTTGATGTTGTCTTCGAGCAGCCGGAGGCCGCCGCGATCCGTCCTCAACACCGCGCCCCGTCCGGCGTCTGCCAGAACAACCGCCTCGCCGTAGCGCGAGGTCGGCCCTACCACCACCGGCTCCCCGACCCGCACCAGCATGCCCTCCAGACTCTCGAAGGCATCCGCGGCGAATCGCGAGGGGTCAAAGTTCTCGAGCCTCGGGGAGGCGATGTCGGGCTGAGGAATCGTGACTCCGGCCACGCCGATCACGATCGGCGATGGGAGAGGTTGCCGACGTCCCTCGATCGTGAGTGAGCTCGCAAAGAGACGCGTTACCGGCAGCTCGAGGCCCCAGGATCGTTCCTCCACCCGCCCCTCGAGCCGCAGCAGATCGCCCACCTCGACCTTTGGCAAACCCTCGAGAGCGGTCACCAACAACCCCTCCGAGGTCCGCGGATCATCGTCACCGGGTTCCGGGCTCTGAATCCAAAACGCTTGCCCGGTGCGGCTGCCGAGAATGGCGGTGACCAGACCGTCGACTCGGGAGACGCATCGACCCACCAACGGAGAAACGTGGCCGGGGCCCTGAATTTCGTGAATCCCCGCATCGCGCCGAACCACCGTTGGCGGCTCCACACCGGTCACCGCAAGAAGCAGAATTTGGTTCTTCTGTACCGAAGGCTGGAAGTTGTTGTCGGAGATCAGGGCCAACAGGCGGCGCCCGTCGTCCAGGACCGGGCCCAGAGCCATGCCCTCGATATTGTCGGGCACGACGCCGAGCTCTCCAATATCGGCAAATAACGTCTTGGACAGCGGCGCCGGTTTCGGGCCCTCTGCGTCACGGATACTGCCTATGTTTCTGATGTTTGCCGCACCGCGGAGGTCCACCAGATAGAGCCGCACCGTGTTGCCGACTCCGACCGAGAATGAGCGTTCGAGGACCAGTAGCCGCTCATTGTCGAGGGCGAGGATTTCCGAGATTCCGTTGGTACGGAAGGCGGTGGCGGGACGCGGTTCGTCCGGCACCGGGCCAACCTCGTAGAGGTACTCGGCGACCGGTTGGCCGCTCGCCAGATCGATCACCAGCAGTCGGGTCGGGCTCGCCACGTCGAGATCGGCCGCCTGACCATCCTGGATGAGGGCATTCTCGGCGGCGGCGAAAAGGCGGGTCCCGTCCGGGCTGACCGCGAGCCCTTCGAAGCCGAGGTTGTCGCGCACGCCCCGTGTGCCTTCGGCGTTCGACAAATAATGCGCAGGAAGGGCCTGAGAAACCTTGAATGAACCATCGAGCCCGAAGCGCCCGATCAGCGGCTCGATGGCGCGGTGAGGCACCCCCTCGGAAGCCACGAAGAGAGTGCCGTCATCAGTGAGGGCGAGGGCCTCGGGATCGATGTCGCCACGCGTGAAGGGCGCGCCATCCGCATCGCGCAGGAGGGTCGCCCCAAAGACCGTCGCCTCGGCATTTTCGCCGTCGAATCGGATCTTGAGGGTGTAGAACCGGGGTGGAGCGAGGCTTCCGCGATCGTCCGATATCGCATAGAAGAGATCGCAGCCTGGGTCATAGGTCAGACCCGACAGCCCGCCGACCTGAGTCCGGTCGACCTCGAGGTCACCGGGCAGCGCAGTCTGGGCGAGAAGCTCGACGGTCACATCGGCCGCGGCGGCCGGCGCCGCGACGGCCGAGAGCAGCAGGAGGACGAGGATCGTCTGTCGGACCTGGTCCGGCCTCAATCGAAGGACCACTCGAGCTCTTCGATCATCTTCTTCTCGGCCGCGGAGATCGAAGCCACGCCGAGGAACCCGCCGGCGGCCTCGGCGATGGCTCGCGCGCGGCCCATCGTGCCGCTCTTGAGGTGAGCCCTGGAGCGCTCGCCAAGAGAGTCCTTCAGCACCTCAATGTAGCCCTTCCAGACCTCGAGCATCTTCGGATCCGGCTTCGTCTGCAGCCAGTTCCTGAGGAGATTACAGGTCGGGCTGCCCTCCTCGACCCCACGTTCGATCGCGGCCTTGATGATGGCGTCGCGTTCCTTGGGTTGAATCACTCCATCAGCCCAAGCAACCTCCACCAGCGGCACCAGCGAAAACGCAATCAGGGTCTCGGGCTCGACCTCGAGTTCGACAAGAGCATCGATGATCTCTTCGTTGTCGATATTGAGGTACTCGCGGAACTCCTTCTTCTTTTCCTCACGTGCCTTCACGGCACGCAGCTCCTGCAGGATCCGCTCATTCTCCTTGGCAAAAAAGCTGTCCTCGAGAGCCTTGGCCTTGGCTTTCAAACCTCTGACGTGTTCGGTGCCTTTCATCTGTGCCGTCTCCTTCGGCGGTGGGTGTCGGGGCGGCTCGTCTCGCCGCCGGTGGTGATTATGCCATGGATAGGAGGCTATACGGCCGTACGGCTTTACGGCTTTACGGCTTTACGGCATTCGATCGATCCTGGCGACTGTGTTTTCAATAGTCTGTGCCGTATAGCCGTGGGCGGGTGGGCGGGGGAACCCGTAGAGCCGTCTTGCCATGCTCTAGCTCGAACGCTGATGCTGATTCAAAGTTGTTTTTTGTCTGCGCGATTGGCAACTGAGGCGCCAGATGCGTAGAATACGCCGGGTCCGCTGAAAAGCGGGCTTTGAGAGGAGATCATGGCCGAGTACACGTACCAACCGTCAGTCATCGAGCCCAAGTGGCAGGAGGTCTGGGCCGAGCGCCGCACCTTCCGGACGCCGTCCGACCCCGAGGAGCTGCGTTCGAAGCCCAAGTACTACGTGCTCGACATGTTCCCCTACCCCTCCGGCGCCGGCCTCCACGTCGGCCACCCCGAGGGTTACACCGCGACCGATGTGATGGCGCGGATGAAGCGCGCCCAGGGCTTCAACGTCCTCCACCCGATGGGCTGGGACGCCTTCGGGCTGCCCGCCGAGCGCGCCGCGGTGCGCGAGGGTCTGCACCCGGCGGCGATCACCGAGCGGAACGTCGATACGTTCCGCAAGCAGATCCAGAGACTCGGCTTCTCATACGACTGGGATCGCGAGGTCAACACCTCCACCCCGGACTACTACCGCTGGACGCAGTGGATCTTCCTCCAGCTCTACGAGAAGGGCCTCGCCTACATGGCGGACGTGCCGGTCAACTGGTGCCCGGCGCTGGGCACCGTGCTCGCCAACGAGGAGGTCAAGGACGGCGCATATGTCGAAACCGGAGACCCGGTCGAGCGGCGCCTGATGCGGCAGTGGATGCTCAGGATCACCGAGTACGCCGAACGCCTGCTCGACGATCTCGATCTGGTCGACTGGCCAGAGAGCGTCAAGGAGATGCAGCGCAATTGGATCGGCAAGAGCCACGGCGCCGACGTCGTCTTCAGGATCGACGGCAGCAACAGAGACTTCACGGTCTTCACAACTCGCCCCGACACCCTCTTCGGCGCCACCTACTGTGTCTTTGCCCCCGAGCACCCACTGGTGGCCGAGATGACGACCGACGAGCGACGGGTCGCGGTCGAAGCCTATGTTGAAGAGGCGAGGCAGAAATCCGACCTCGACCGCACCGATCTGGCCAAGGGCAAGACCGGCGTCTTCACCGGCGCCTACGCCATCAACCCGGTCAACGACGAGAAGATCCCGATCTGGGTCGCCGACTACGTGCTCATGGGCTACGGCACCGGCGCCATCATGGCGGTCCCGGGCCACGACGAGCGCGACCACGAGTTTGCCCGCGAGTACGATCTACCGATCGTCGAGGTGGTATCGGGTTCGGACGTTCCGATTGAAGAAGCAGCCTACGTCGACAATATCGACGGGGTGCTGGTGAACTCGACCGGCAAGGACGGCTTTTCGATCGACGGCCTCAAGGTGCCGGACGCCGTCGCCAAGATCACGGCCTGGTTGTCCGAGCGCGGTCTCGGCAAGGGCCGGATTCACTACCGCCTCCGCGACTGGCTCTTCTCCCGCCAGCGTTATTGGGGTGAGCCTTTCCCGGTCGTCCACACCGACGACGGCGAGGTGATGCCGCTGCCCGATGACGTCTTGCCGGTCGAGCTGCCCTTGATCGACGAGTACAAACCGACCGACGACGGGCGACCGCCGCTGGCGCGCGCCGGTGACGAGTGGTTGCGGGTCGAACTGCCCGACGGCCGCTCGGCGACCCGCGAGACGAACACCATGCCGCAATGGGCAGGCTCGTGTTGGTACTACCTCCGCTACCTGGATCCTCAAAACGACCAGGAGGCGTGGTCCCAGGAAGCCGAGAACTACTGGATGCCGATCGACCTCTATGTCGGCGGCGTCGAGCACGCTGTGCTCCATCTGCTCTACGCCCGTTTCTGGCACAAGGTCCTCTTCGACTGCGGCTACGTCCACACCAAGGAACCGTTCCAGAAGCTGTTCAACCAGGGAATGATCCTCGCCCACTCCTACCGGGACGCAAACGGCAAGTACTACCACCCGTCAGACGCAGAGGAGCGGGACGGTCGTTTTTTCACCAAGGACGGCGGCACCGAGCTCGAGGCCCAGATCGAGAAGATGTCCAAATCCAAGCTCAACGTCGTCAACCCGGACGACGTGATCACCAGGTACGGCGCGGACGCCATGCGCCTCTACGAGCTCTTCATGGGACCGCTCGAAGTGCAGAAGCCATGGCAGATGAAGGATGTCGAGGGTGTCAACCGATTCCTTCAGCGGGTCTGGCGACTCGTGGTGGATGAGGAATCCGGCGGTCTCAACTCCAAGCTGTCCGACGCTCCGGCCTCGTCGGAGCCCGAACTCGAGCGCACACTCCACAAGACCATCAAAAAGGTCGCGTCGGACACCGAGACCCTGCAGATGAACACCGCCATCGCACAGATGATGATCTTCACCAACGACGCCACCAGCACCACCACCCTGCCGCGCGAGATCGTGAAAGCATTCCTGCGCCTGCTTTCGCCCTACGCACCTCACATCTGTGAAGAGGTGTGGCAGCACCTCGGCGAAGAAGAGCTCATCGCTCATGCCGAGTGGCCGAGCTTTGACCCCGAGCTGGCGCAGGATGAGACGATCACGGTCGTCGTCCAGGTCAACGGCAAGAAACGCGACGAGCTGCAGGTGTCCCGCGACACGGACAAGGACGAGCTCGAGCGCCTGGCCCTGGCTTCGGAGAACGCGCAGAAGTTCATCGACGGCAATGAACCGAAGAAGGTCATCGTCGTTCCCGGGCGACTGGTAAATATCGTCGTATAGCACTCAGTTTTGAGTTCTCAGTTTTGAGTTTTGAGTTATCCACACCTATCGAGTTTTGGGTCGGGGCCGGGTGGGAACTCAAAACTCATAACTCAACACTCAAAACTCATTCGCTCCTGCCCCCCTGCATCTCGGACTCGGATTATCGCAACGGTAGAGTGAGTACGACCTCGAGGCCGCCGTCGGGTTGGTTTCGCGCGGTGACGGTGCCGTCGTGGACCTCGATTGCCCGTCTCGCGATGGCGAGTCCGAGACCGGCACCCCCGGTCGTGCGCTCGCGAGCGTCGGCGACTCGCGAGAAGGGCTCGAAGAGGGTCTCGAGGTTCTCCTCGGGAACGCCGGGTCCGTGATCGCGGATTGCGATCTCGGCGCCCTCTTCACGACAATCGATCGAGACCTCGACCGCTGTCTTTTCGTCTGTGTGGCGAACGGCGTTGCGGAGCACGTTATCGAGCGCGCTCCTGACGAGCGCAGGATAGCCCCGCATGGGGCATTTCGATTCTGCTTCAAATTCGACCGCCCGCTGGGTGGCTGAGGCCTCGAAGGAGGCATCGTCGACCACCTCGTTGAGGAGAGCGCTGAGGTCGAAGTCCATTTTTTCGGTGTCCGGTGCGCGAGCCTCGAGGCGTTCCAGGAGGAGAAGCTGGCCGATGAGGTCATCGAGCCGGCCGGTCTCGCGCTCGATGCGATCGAGGGCCTCGGCCGCCCGGGCGCCCTCGCGATCGCGGGCGAGCTGGAGGGCCACCGTCAGACGCGCCAACGGTGAACGCAATTCGTGCGAGACGTCCCGGAGGAGGCGTCGTTGGGAACCAACCAGGTTTTCGAGTCGACCGGCCATGGCGTCGAAGTCACTGGCAAGCTGTCCGATTTCATCGCGCCGACGATTAACGGGCCCCCCGACCCGCGCCGAAAGGTCTCCGGCGCTAAGGCGCAGGGTCGCCCGGCGCAACGCCCCGACCGGCGCCGACAGGTAGTGGGCGAGCCACAAGCTGAGGGCACCGACGACCAGCGCCAACAGCACGAGCCGCCACCACAGGGCCTTGGGCTCCAGAAGGTCGGTCGGACGCGGCGGGCGGTGGAGAGTTCCGACGACCACCAATATTCGACCCTCAGGATCTTCCACCGGACGCGCCACCATGTGCATGCCACCGCGACGCATCGCTTCCTCGGATCCACTCTCGGCTGCCCGGAGCGCCAGATCCACCACGGGTTCGGGGGCATCTCGATCCTGGACTTCCCGCCCGTCAACATCAAAGACGAAGATTTCCGAGCCCCGTCGCCCGGGCCTGCGGTGTCCTTGCGGTCGAAACCCCTCGGCTCCGGATTCTTCGATCGCCTGTGCGGCACGATTCACCCGTTCCTGGGCCCAGGTCTCAGCTCCCTGCTGCCAGCGATCGACGCGCGAGCGCGATTGCGTGAAGAATGGGGATGTCACCACCAGCAATACTCCCAGGACCACCATCGCCAGCCAGAACCAGAGGAAGATGCGGAGGAAGAGGCTTTTCATTCCACCCACCCCTCCGCCCGCCCGAGGGGTGCAGGGCACAGGGCACAGGGCGCAGGGGCGCCCATCCGCCCCAATGAATGCTGTGGGACACGGGGGTGGGCGGGTGGGACCTGAACCCTGAACCCTGAACCCTGGACCCAGATGGGTGGAGGGGTGGGGCCGCTTCTCACAACGCGCTCCCACTTGGCTTGACGTAAAGATACCCCACACCGCGGACGGTTTTGATGCGCTCGCCCCCGCCGGGCAGAGGGCCGAGTTTGCGGCGCAGGTTGGAGAGGTGGACATCGAGACTGCGGTCGAAGGCCGACGCGCGGCGATCCAGAGCCCGGCGCGACAGGTCGTCGCGGCTGACGACCGTGCCGGCAGCACGCACCAGGGTTTCGAGGACGGCAAACTCGGCGCCGGTCAGATCCACCTCGCCGGAAGAGCACACGACTTGTCGTGACCCGATGTCGATTTCCAAATCGTCGACCGTGATCATCGCCGTTTCAACACCAGGCTCGGCCGGCCCTGCCGCGCGGCGAAGGATGGCGCGGATACGGGCGACCAACTCGCGCGGATTGAATGGCTTCGGGAGGTAGTCGTCGGCCCCCATCTCGAGACCGACGATCCGGTCCACCTCCTCACCGCGAGCGGTGAGCATGATGACCGGCACCTTCGAGGTCTCACGGATTTTACTGAGGACCGCAAATCCGCCGAGCCCCGGCAGCATTACATCGAGGATCACGAGATCCGGTTCATCCGCAAGGCATCGCTCAACACCGGCGACGCCATCGTGAACCGAGTCGACGTCGAGGCCTTCGTCCTCGAGGTACTCGGTCACCAATTCGCAGAGCTCGGTGTCGTCATCGATGATCAAGATCGCCATATCAACCCGATCCTATCAGCCTGTATCCACTCTTGATCTTTCTTTACGAAACCGATGGGTTTCATTGCGCAAAAAGGTCAACAATGAAGGTGTCGCGGACGTTTCACTTCACGACTGAAAAAGCCGCACAAGCGGCAATATCGGAGGCAGACATGAAAGCACGACACATCATCCTGACAATAGCAGCGGCCATTGTTCTCGCTGCACCAACGACGGTCCTCGCCCAGACGGGACCCGGGCCCGGAGACGGGACCGGCTCCGGTGGTGCCTGGGGCGGCGGCCACGGGCGCCACGGTGGAGGCCAGGGTCAGTTCGGCGGCGAAGACGCCGGCCATGGGCTCGGCTTCTTCGAGCACATGCTACCGCGAATGGCCGAAGAGTTCGGCCTGAGCGATGAGCAGCTTAGCGAGATCCAGATCATTCTCGACACCGCACGTCCACAAATCGAAGAGTACGCCCAGCAGCTTCGTGATGGTCGAGAGACCTATCGAGCGGCGAATGAGGATCCAACATACTTCGACGCGAATGCCTTTCGCGCCCACGCCAGAGCTCAGCACGAGGTCCAGATCAAGCTTGGGGTCGTCGCCGGGCAGGCCAAGGCTGATGCGCTCAAGGTCCTGACTCCCGAGCAGCTCGAGCAGCTTGAGGAGATGCGCGGCAACTTCGGCAGAAAATCCTTCCGCCGCGGCGGCGGGCGTCGTTCAAGCAGTTAATTTTCCCTCCTCCCTCCTGCGCGGCGGCCGACGGGTCGCCGCGCGCCTTTTTCCTTGGAGGCTTCGATGAAGATTTCCACACTTTTTGCGGCCATGTTCGTCTCGCTCACCGTCTTCGGTATCGACCCAGATGCCGGGGCGGCAGAGAAGATTGAGAGCACACCCGCCGGTGATCGCATCGTGCTCGACGGCGATCCATCCGACTGGGAGGAGATTCCCCTTACGTACCTCGAGGACAGTCTGCACGTCTCGGCGATCGCCCACGACGATGACAATCTTTACCTCATGTACCGTTTTGCAGACGAAGGGCTGGCCCGCCGTCTTCTGATGCGTGGGGTCACCCTGTGGATCAACGGCGATGGAAAGACCAAGAAAAAGAAAGAAGAGTTCGCCGTGCGATATCCGGGATCCGCGCAGATCGCCGAGCAGTTCAAGGACGAGGACCCCAGGGAGGAACAATATCGCGCCGAAACCGAAGGATCAGGAACCCCAGGCCGTGGTGGCCCGCCACCGTCACTCGCCAGCATGCGCCAGGTGCCGGGCCAGCTAACGGTGATCCGGATGGGTATGAAGGAAACGGGGAACGAGAATGACGCCGGCGGCCCGACCGCTGCCTCAGCCTTCAATGAAGGTGTCTTCTGCTACGAGCTGAAGATCCCCTTCGCCGACATCGGCGGCAAGATCGCCGACGCGAGCCCCGCAACGAAACGGCAGGTGGCGATCGGTGTCCAGATCGGCGGCATGACGCAGGCCGAAATGGAAACCATGCAGGCGGCCATGAAGGAGAAGATGGGCAGCATGGGTGGCACGGGTGGCCGCGGCGGCGGCATGGGCGGCGGCCCTCCGAGCGGTATGGGCGGCGGCGGAGTCGGAGGAATGGGCGGTGGCATGGGTGCTGCGGGTGGAATGGGCGGCGGTGGAATGGGCGGCGGCCGTGGCGGAGACATGCGCAGCCGGATGGACCCTGAAATCGAGTGGCTGTCGGTTACCCTGCCTTAGAGGGAAGTTTCTGTTCAGGTCGATTCGTTTACTTCAGTAATGAGGTCGAGAGAGGGGCCAGTACCGACATTGAAGGTCAACCCGATCATCCGCTTTGCGGTCGAGCGCCGGGTCACGATGGCCATGGCGGTGCTCGGTGTGTTGGTTCTGGGTTGGTTGTCGCTCGACCGGCTGCCCCTGGAGTTCCTCCCGACCTTCTCGTCTTCTCACATCTCGGTCGACGCCCCCTACCCCTCTTCCTCACCGGCTGAGACCGAGCGGCTGATCGTCCGGCCTCTCGAAGACAGTCTCAGCACCATCAACGGCATTGAAAGCCTGACCGCGGTGTCGACCGCGTCTTCCGGGAATGTCAGCATTCGCTTTGTTGACGGTACCGACATGGACCTGGCCGCGGTCGATGTCCGCGACCGCGTGGACAGGGTCCGCCACCGGCTCCCCGACGACCTCGAAAGGGTGCGAATCCGGAGGTTTCAGTCCTCCAACCGGCCGGTCATGCGGTTCCACATCAGCGCCGACTGGCCGCGCGAGCACCTCTACCGTTTCACCGAAGACGTAATCGTACGCCGCCTCCAACGCCTCGAAGGAGTGGCTGATGTCCAGGTTCGCGGCGACGAAACCCGGGAGATCCAGGTCAACCTCATTCCCGACCGCATGGCGTCGCTTGGCATCAACGTCCGCGACGTGTCGTCGGTGATTCGCTCGAATCACCAGGCGGTATCGGCCGGCACCGTTCGCGACGGCTCGCAAAGCTTCCTCTTCCGGGTCGAGGGCAAGCTCACCACTCTTGACGAGATTCGCGCCCTACCCCTCGGCGGAGGTCTGCGGCTGGGCGACGTCGCCGAGGTGGTGATGGATTACCCCGAGCAGGAGGAGTGGGACTTCCTCAACGGTCAAGAGGCGCTGAGCGTCCAGCTCTACAAGGCCTCGACCGGCAATCTGCTGGAAATGATCGACAGCGCCAAGGAGGAGATCGAGGCCATCCAGAGCCTTCCCAACGCGGAGGGCCTCCAGATCAATATCTACCGCGACGATTCGGAGGACGTACGCAACGGCCTCAACGAGTTGCGCAACACCGGCCTCCTCGGCGGCGCGCTCGCGGTGCTCTTCATGTATCTCTTTCTGCGACGATTCCGCAGCACCCTGCTGGTGGCGATCGCAATCCCGGTGTCGGTGGTCGTGACCTTCGTCTTCATGTACCTCTCGCGGCAGGCGGGATGGACCGACCTGACCCTCAACATCATGTCGCTGATGGGTCTCATGCTTTCGATCGGCATGCTGGTTGATAACTCGATCGTCGTCATCGAATCGATCTTCCGACATCACGAGGACCTCGGTGAGGACGCCCGCACGGCAACCCTGCACGGGGCCTCCGAGGTGGCCCTACCGATCGCCGCTTCGACTCTGACCACGGTCTGCGTCTTCCTGCCAATGGTCTTCCTGTCCTCGGGTGGTCGCTTCGCCATCTTCATGACAAACATCGGGCTAACGGTGGTGGTTGTGATGGCGGCGTCGTTGGTGGTCGCGGTCACGGTCGTACCGATGGTGGCGGCGCGCATTCTCGGCGGTGAAAGGGCACGCGAGGGGGCACTGTGGGACCGTTTCTCGGCCGCCTACGCGAGCACCCTCCGTTTCATGCTCCGGCACCGACTCGCCTTCGCTTTCGCGGTCATCGCGGCCCTGGTGGGTTCTTGGCACCTCTATCAGAACATCGAGCGCTCCCATTCGACCTCCTCGTTCGAGCGTCAGCTGACGGTGATGGTGGACACCCCCAAAAGCTATTCAGTGGATCAGAAGCGGTCCCTTTACGACGAGGTCTACTCGCTCCTCGATGAAAACCGTGATGACTTCGAGATCGCCAACATCACCCACAGCTTCCGACGCGGCAGCGGCCGTTCGCGCATGTGGTCCAGGGACAACCGCTTCGACATCTACCTCGTCGACGAGGAGGTCAGCACGCTCGACACCGGCACGATCCGAGACCGGATCGAGGCCCTGATGCCGACAAGAGCAGGCGTCACCTTCACCCTCTCCCGTTCGCAGCGGGGTCGACACGGTTCCGGCTCGAATGTCGAGGTCCAGGTTCGGGGGCAGCGCTTCGAGATCCTCGAGCTTTACGCGAAACGAGCAGTCGCGGCGTTATCTGCGCTGCCCGGGATTCGGGACGCCGACTCCTCCCTCGAGAGCGGAGACGAGGAGGTGCTGGTGCGGCCCGACCGCGAACGGATCCTTGCCTCGGGTCTGTCGTCGCAGGCGGTCGGTCAGAGCGTTTCTTCCGCCCTGTCGTCGCGCGCCGTGTCCTACTTCGAGGTCGAGGACCGCGAGCTCGATGTCGTCGTCCAGCACCGCGAGGAGGACCGACAGACACTCGATCAGCTCAAGAAGCTGCCCGTCGGTTTTGGTGGCGGCAGGTTGACCATCGGCGCAGTCGCAGATTTCGAGACAGCACGGGGCGCGCGATCGATCGAACGCATCGACCGCCAATCCATGATCACGATCACCGCCGACACCGAAACCGGAACCCCGGCCTTCATGGCCCAGCGAATGGCCCAGGGTGCCATCGAGGGCCTCGATCTTCCAGCCGGATACGAAGTGGTGGAGGGCGAGGACTGGATGCGGGGCGAGCAGGACGCTGGTGAAGCCCTCTTCCTGCTGCTCTTCGCCCTGGTACTGATCTACATGGTGATGGCATCGCTCTTCGAGAGCTTTGCCCAGCCCTTCACGATCATGTTCTCGGTGCCCTTCGCCTTCATCGGTGTCGGCATCATCATGACCCTCACCGGCCAGGCCCGATCCTCGAGCTCCGATATGGGCCTCATCATCCTTGCCGGCATCGTCGTCAACAACGCCATCGTCCTGGTCGACCACATCAACCGTCTGCGCAGCCAGGGCCTGCCGCGTGACGAAGCGATCGTCCTCGGCGGCCGCCACCGCCTGCGGCCGATATTGATGACTGCGATGACCACGGTCCTCGGTCTTTCGCCGATGGTCGCCGGCTACTTCCTGCCGAGCATCTTCGGCGCACCCGACGGCCGCGCCGCCTTCTGGGCGCCGGTGGGTCTGGTGATCCTCGGCGGCCTCACGACCTCCACCTTCCTCACGGTGATGGTCATCCCCACCGTATACTCGCTGATCGACGACCTCTCCAACTTTGTCCGCCGCATCGCTTCAGCCGCCCTCGGGGCGGCTCCCGTCCCCGTTCCCGTTCCCGTTCCCGTTCCCGACGGCAACGCCAATTCAACAGACACTCAACGGAAAAAATTATGAAGATTCAACTCGCGATTCTCTCGCTCATTCTCCTCACCCTCTCCGCCTGCGGCGGCTCCGACGACGCCGGCCCCCGCGAAGGCAGCGGCAGATCCCAGGGGATGGGCGGCATGACGGGCGGTAGCGCTCCATCGGCGGCGGTCCCGGTCCAGGTCGAGCCCGTACCGCGGCGCTCGATCTCCCAGTATCTCGAGACCAACGGCACCCTCGAGGCCGAGAACGAGGTCGACATCGTCGCTCGCACCTCCGGGCCAGTGACCGAGATCAACACCGAGGAAGGTCGTCTGATCCGCGCCGGCCAGCTGATCGCCCGCATCGACGAGCGCGAGGCGCGGAACCAGGTCGCAATCTCCAAGGTCGCGCGTGATGAGGCGAAGTTGGCCTTCGACCGTGCCAAGAGTTCGTGGGACGAGGGGCTGGTCAGCCAGGAGGCATACGACACCGCCCTGTCCAATCTGAGCTCGGCTGAAGCACAGCTCGAGAGCGCCGAGATCCAGTTCGCCTATACCGAGATCACGGCCCCCTTCGACGCGGTGGTGGTCACTCGGGATATCAAGCTCGCACAGTACGTCACGCCCGGAACGACCCTGTTCCGAATCTCCGACTTCACACCGCTCCTGTGCCGGGTCGAGGTCCCGGAAAAGGACTTCCCGCGCATCCGCGTCGGCCAACCCGCACACATCCGGGTCGAAGCCTACCCGGGTGACAGTTTCTCGGCAGAGGTAGCGAGGCTTCGGCCGACGATCGATGCCGCCACCGGGACCTTCACCGTCACCCTCGAGGTCGAGGGCCAGGGCAAGCTACGGCCCGGAATGTTCGCCTCCGTCTATCTCCAGACCGACACCCACGACGATTCCATCGTGATCCCGCGTGACGCGCTCGTCCTCGACTCGCTTGGCGATACCGTCTTCATCAAATCCGGTGATGACGCCGAGCGCCGCGAGGTGCGACTCGGGCTGCGTTCCGAGAACCTCGTGGAGGTACTCGAGGGGCTTGCCGAGGGCGATCTGCTGATCGTCGTCGGCCAGGACGGTCTCGCCGACGGCACCCCGGTCACGGTGATCGGCGACGAGCCTCCCGCACCCGCAACGGCAACCGATGACTCCTCGGGACCACCGCCCGAGGCGATCGAGATGATGCGTCAGCGGATGAAGGAACGCGGGATGTCGGAGGAAGAGATCGAGCAACGCCTGCAGCAGATACGAGAAGGCGGCGGCCCCGGTGGCGGCCGCGGGCAACGCGGCGGCGGCGGAGGCCGGGGCGGAATGGGACAGGCGGCCGACGGTGAGATCCCGCCGATGATGGTTCAACGCATCAAGGATGCTTCTCCCGAGGAGCTCGAACAGATCAAGGAACGCATGAAGCAGTTCGGCCTCTCCAACGAGCGCATCGAAGAAATCGTCAAACAAGTCCGCAGCGGGAATTGAGGCAAAAATGGTTCTGCTCGATTCCAAGAATCTTCGGTCGCCAATCGAGTGGATTGGCTGGCAAGCCGAAAAGAAACGCAGAGACGCGGAGACGCAGAGACGCAGAGGAAATTTCTTGAGTTTGGATCGACCTCGGGAATTCGTCTTGTCACCGAAGATTCGACGAATTCTTCGTGACGTGGCAGTTCGAGACGCTCGATTCGAACCCAGGAGGTTGCGAACCGTGCCGGCGCTCGTAATTCGCACCAAGCGGTTCTCGCGATCCACAACAAAATTGATTTTCTCTGCGCCTCTGCACCTCTGCGCCTCTGCGTTTTTCTTCTTGCCGGCGGGCACGGGACTTTGAAGTGAAAATCGTCGACCTCTCTATCCGCAGGCCCATCTCAGTCTTCATATTTTCGGTGGCGGCGGTGGTCTTCGGAATCGTCGCCTTCCGCAACCTGGCGGTCAACCTCCTGCCCGACATCTCCTACCCATCCCTCACGGTGCGCACCACCTACGAGGGCACCGCACCGGTCGAAGTCGAATCCCTGCTGACCCGCCCGATCGAGAACGCGGTCGGGGTGGTCAACAACGTCGTCCGCGTGACCTCGTCCTCCCGAGCGGACGTCTCCGAAGTGACCCTCGAGTTCGCGTGGAACACCAACATGGACTTCGCCGCCCTCGATGTCCGTGACCGGCTCGACCGCGTCCGTCTGCCGATGGACGCCGAGCTGCCGGTGCTCCTGAAGTACGACCCGTCCCTCGATCCCATCATGCGCATCGGACTCTATGGTTCGGACGAGCTGGCGCGGCTACGCTTCCTTGGCGAGGAGGACATCAAGCGGGCTCTCGAGCGCATCGAAGGCGTCGCCGCGGTGGTGGTCTCCGGTGGCCTCGAGGAGGAGATCCAGGTCGATCTCGACGAGCGCAAGCTGGCCTCGCTGGGTCTCTCGGTCGGGCAGATCGCCAACCGGTTGGCGGCCGAGAACGTTAATATCACCGGCGGCAGCCTGCGCGACGGCCACACCGAATATCTGGTGCGGACCCTGAACGAGTTCGTGCGTCCCGAGGACATGCGCTCCATAGTCGTCCAGCGCACCGGCAACGCCATTGTCCGGCTTTCCGACGTGGCCCGGGTGTACACCGGCCACAAGGAACGCGAGATCATCACCCGCATCGACGGCGCCGAATCGGTCGAACTGGCGATCTACAAAGAGGGCGGCACCAACACGGTCACCGTTTCCAACGCGGTCACGGCTCGTCTCGACAGCCTGCGCGGCGAGCTCAATCGCCTCGACCCGAATTTGCACATGGATGTCATCACCGACCAGGCGCGCTACATCCGGCAGGCGGTGCGCGAAGTCCTGGAGACGGCCTTCTACGGCGGTTTGCTGGCGATCGTGGTGCTCTACCTCTTTCTGCGATCGGTTAAGAAGACCCTCATCATCTCGGTTTCGATTCCAGTGTCGGTGGTCGCGACCTTCTTTCTGATGTACGTGGCCGACATTTCGCTCAACATCATGTCGTTGGGAGGTCTGACCCTCGGGGTCGGGTTGTTGGTCGACAACGCCATCGTCGTCCTCGAGGCGGTGCAGCGCAAGCGGGATGACGGGCTCGACGAGGTCGAGGCCGCGCGAGTGGGCACCTCTGAGGTCGGTCGGGCGATCACCGCCTCCACCCTCACCACCATCTGCGTCTTCGTACCGATCGTCTTTGTCGAGGGAGTCGCGGCCCAGCTCTTCCGCGACCAGGCGCTGACTGTCGCATTCTCGTTGGTGATCTCTTTGATCGTGGCACTGACTCTGATCCCGATGCTCGCGTCGCGCGAGTTCCGGACCGAGTCGACCTCGGGAGCTGCTGCCGAGGAAAGCCAAACGGCGGCACCGATCCGCTGGCTGGGCAACGCAGTCTTCTTCGTCACCACCCGGACACTCTCAATAGTCCTGGGCGCGGCGCGCGCCGTCGGCCGATTGACGGCCACCATCTTCAGTCCCGTCCTCAATTTCTTCGACCGATCGCTCGAAGCCGTGGGTGAGCGCTACTCGAAGACCATCGGCGGCGTGCTCTCCCGACCCCTGGCCGTGGTCGCAGTGACTGTAATCCTCTTTGTCGGCAGCCTCGGTTTCCTCCGAGTTCTTGGATCCGAGCTCATCCCCGAACTCATTCAGGGCGAGTTCTTCGCCGACATCGAGCTCCCCCCAGGGGCGCGCCTCGAAGTCACCGACCGACGACTCGTCGAGCTGACAAGGGCCGCAGCGACTGTCGAAAACGCCCGCACCGTCTACACCATCGCCGGCACCTCGAACGAGCAGGGGGGCACCGCCGGCGAGCTTCGCGAATACCTCGGCCAGATCACCGTTACCCTCGATCCACCGGTTTCGCGCGAGCTCGAAGATGCCGCCATGAAAACCATCCGTGAGGCGATCGATGCTGACAACCGCGTCTTTGGCGGCAACGCGCCATCGGCAGATTCGGGCGAACGACCTCCGATCGTCGCTCGCTTCGGCCGACCTTCTTACTTCAGTTTCAAGACCGCGATCGAGGTCGAGATCCAGGGCTTCAACCTCGAGCTCCTGGAAAGGCTCGCTGACGAAGCGGTGAGAAGATTTCGCGCCATCGAGGGTCTCACCGATGTGAGCTCCTCGACCGAGGGCGGCCACCCCGAGCTTCAGGTCCATCTCAACCGCGATCGGCTTGCGGCCTACGGGCTCGGCGTTTCCGATGTGGCGTCCGTGCTGCGTTCCATGGTCCAGGGGGAAATCGCGACCGACATCACGCGATCGGACCGGACCGTCGATATCCGGATCCGGGCCGCAGAACAGTTTCGGGGCTCTGCGACCGCCCTCGAGAATCTGACCATCACCCACGCCGGGACGACCTCGATCCCGCTGTCGGCGGTCGCCGAGGTGGTCGAACTGGAAGGGCCCGCGGAGATCCGCCGCGCCGACGGCAGCCGCATCGCCCGCATTTCAGCCAATCTCGCGGGACGCGATCTGGGCTCGGTCACCCGCGACGTCCGGTCGTCGCTCGAGAATATGAACTGGCCGTCCGGCTACGACTGGCGCCTCGGAGGCCAGGAGGAAGAGATGGCGACATCGTTCAGCTCGATGCGGTTGGCGTTCGGACTCGCCATCTTCATGGTCTACCTGGTGATGGCCTCGCAGTTCGAGAGCCTCCTCCACCCCTTCGTGATCATGTTCTCGGTCCCCTTCGCGATCATCGGCGTTCTCGCCACGATGTGGGTCTTCGCGGTCACGATCAGCGTCGTTTCATTGATCGGTTTCATCCTCCTGGCCGGAATCGTGGTCAACGACGCCATCGTCCTCGTCGATTACGCCAACCAGCTCCGCAAGCAGGGCATGTCCAAGCTCGAGGCCCTGGCACGCGCGGGCAGGGTCCGCCTGCGTCCGATTTTGATGACCACCGCAACCACAGTCTTCGGCCTCCTGCCAATGGCGCTTGGTCTCGGTGAAGGCGCCGAGCTGAGAACGCCGATGGCGCTGACCGTGATCGGTGGGATGATAACGTCAACCCTTTTGACACTGCTCGTCGTACCAGCGGTTTACGCGCTTCTGGATAGGCGGTCGTAACCCTGCAAGCGCTTCTCGCTTCGACGTGCGAGGTACCACCTTCACATTTGTTGCACTTTCAGTAAGCGCTGATACAACACGAGTTGACAATGCAACAAATGTGAAGGTGGTACCTGTGTCATCGACGCAGCTTAGCGCTCCTCATGGGCGGAGTGGCACCGGTGTCGTCGAAGCGGCCACGCGTCTCGAATACGGTGTCGTCGAAGAGGCAAAGCGCGCCCAACCAATGATTGACAGATAATGCGCATATGCGCATAATACTCCGGATGCCACGCGATCGATCCACCATCCGTCGAATTCTGATCCGCCAACTGCTGGCGGAGCGGGAGATCTCCAACCAGGCCGAGGTCGCCAGACTTCTGAGCGAGGCGGGCCACCGGGTCACTCAATCGACGGTCTCACGAGACTTCACCGAGCTCGGCGCCACAAAGGCGGACGAGGGCACCGAGCACGAGAGGTACGTTCTCGTCGATCAAAAACGACCCGCTGATGAGGGTTTCGAAGAGCTTCGTCGGACCCTCGAGGACTACCTCGAAGGGGCTGTTCCGTCGGGCAACCTGGTGGTATTGAGGGTGCGCTCGGCGACGGCCGGCGCCGTAGCAGCCGCTCTCGACGCAACCCCGCCGAAGGGCGTGGTGGGGACGGTGGCCGGCGACGATACGGTCATTGTGATTGCAGACGACGGCGTCGGTGGTGGATCCGTGGCGAAAACAATTATGGGAATTCTGGAGGAATGAAGTGAAAGTCGTTCTCGCCTACTCCGGCGGTTTGGATACGTCGATCATCCTGCACTGGATCAAGGAGACCTACAACGCTGAGGTCATCGCCTACACCGGCAACGTCGGCCAAATCGACGAGGACATGGAGGAGGTTCGCGAGGCTGCCATCGCGACAGGCGCGTCCGAGGCCATAGTCGAGGATCTTCGTGAAGCCTTGGTAACCGAATGCGTATTCCCGGCCCTCAAGGCCAACGCGGTCTACGAGTGGTACTACCTCCTCGGCACCGCCCTCGCCCGCCCGGTCCTCGCCCGGGGGCTGGTGCAGACCGCGGAGCGCTACGGCGCCGACGCCATCGCCCACGGTGCGACCGGAAAGGGTAACGATCAGGTCCGCTTCGAACTTTCGGCCTATGCGCTCCAACCCGAGATTCGGGTGATCGCGCCGTGGCGCGAGTGGGACATGAAGGGCCGCACCGATCTCATGGCCTACGCCTCTGAGCACGGCATCCCGATTCCCGCCGCGCCGAAGCCTTCCTACTCGATGGATGCCAATCTGATGCACGTCTCGTACGAGGGAGGCGTGCTCGAAGATCCCTGGGCGAG
>Ga0316193_10000758_pt1 | contig 20722 bp, 17 predicted proteins | sample MerIslsedime2_MG_FD_207735 | JGI IMG/M metagenome (GOLD analysis project Ga0316193, IMG submission 207735) | Coastal sediment microbial communities from Maine, United States - Merrow Island sediment 2 | ecosystem: Environmental > Aquatic > Marine > Coastal > Sediment | place: USA: Maine... | reverse complement strand
GTAGCCGAGCTCGGCGCGCGCTTTGGCGATGTCGAAATAAAGGTATCTGCCGCCCAGAAAAATCATGCTCTTCCGGCTGAAGTAAGGCTTGACCCCTGTGAGCGCCGAGAACCATTCGTTGACGCGGCCAAGCCAGGCCAGCTTCCCCGGATGCATCGTGTAGCGCGGAATCTTCGTACCCGCTGCGGCACACAGGACGTCAGCCATTTCACGATAGGTCACGTTATGACCACCCATGATGTAGCTCTGCCCCGGACGCCCACGTGTCGCGCACAGATGGAAACCCCGAGCGACGTCACGAACGTTCACGCAGTTCAACCCACCGGTAAATACCGCCGGATTCTGAGCATCGACGTACCGCTGGGCCAGCATCCCGGTTGGCGTCGGGGAGATGTCGTTGCGTCCAAAGGGCATGCACGGCAGGCCGGCCACGACCTGCATCGCGGAGTCGTTGAAACGCATCGCTTCGTTCTCAGCCATGTACTTGCTGAGCACGTAGTCGTCCGAAGTCTCCCAGTTGTTGAAGGAGGTCTCTTCGGTCGCGGCCTCCTCACCGGGAAGCGTGCCGACCGATGCCACGGAGCTGCAGTGCATGACGCGCTTGACTCCCGCGTCGCGCGCCGCAGTCATCATGTTGACGGTGCCCTCCACGTTGACCCGAAACATCTCGACGGGTTGGGGGAGCCAGTAGTCGAAAATGGCGCCGAGATGATAGACGGTGTCGCAACCCTCGACCGCGCGAGCGAGGGCTGCCCGATCCCGCAGGTCTCCTTCGACCTGCTCGACGTCGAGCCCATTGAGGTTCTGTGTCCCGACGCCTGGTTCGACGAGCGCCCGGAGGGACACTCCCTCTTCGAGCAGGACACGGACGAGATTGGAGCCGATGAAACCCGTAGATCCGGTTACCAGCGCCAGGCGCGGCTGATGTGAAATTGGATTGGTCACGTGCGGATCCAATCACGGATCGCCTCGAGAAGCGACCCCCAGGCGATTGACAAGTCCCTCGTGGAGCTTTACCGAAGGACGTTGAGCGGAGGCGGCAGAATGGTTGAAGCGGAAGACTTGGAAGAACGAATTCGTCAGGGTGTGGGCGACGTGTCGCACATCGTGGTGAACGACCTCACTGGCACCAAAGATCACTGGGAAGCACTGATCGTGTCGGAGGCGTTTTCGGGCAAATCTCCCATCGAACAGCACCAGATGGTCTATGCGGCCCTGGGCGAGCTGATGGCCGGGCCGGTTCACGCACTTGCGCTCAAGACCTACTCGCCCGAGAGTTGGGCTAAGCAAGAGGGATAGAGATGGAAGATACCGTGCAGGAACGCATTCAGGGCATCATCGACAGCAACGACGTCGTGCTCTTCATGAAGGGCACCAAGCACTTCCCCCAGTGCGGGTTCTCGGCGACGGTGGTCGAAGTGCTGCGCCGCTCGGGCTCGGAGTTCCAGGACGTGAATGTCCTCGAAGATCCGGCCATCCGGCAGGGAATCAAGGAGTTCGCCAACTGGCCAACGATCCCGCAGCTTTACGTCCGCGGGAAGTTCGTGGGCGGCTGCGATATCATTCGCGAGATGTACGAGAAGGGTGAACTCGACGCCGTGCTTTCTGCTAAAGAAGGCTGAGGCGTCACCTTTATGACAGAGCTGCTCGGCGGCAAATATGAGGTCCTCGAGCTCGCCGGTGAAGGCGGGATGGCCAAGGTGTATCGCGGACAGACGCACGGGGCGGCCGGCTTCACGCGGCCGGTCGCGATCAAGCGTGTCCTCGCGCCGCTCAGTCAGAACCCCGAGTTCCTCAAGATGTTCGTCGAGGAGGCGCGCGTCGTCTCGGAGCTGGACCACCCGAACATCGCACAGATTCACGACTTCGATCGTGACCGGACCGGCGAGTACTACTTGGTCCTCGAGTGGGTCGATGGGCTGACACTCGGTGAATGGCGCCAAGGATATCGGGAACACGGAAACCATACGCCCTGGACCCTGACGGCGGCCATTGGGATCGAGGTCCTCGAAGCCCTTCATGCCGCACACGTTCGAGAAGACGCCGAAGGCAGGCCCGCGCCGATTTTTCATCGTGACGTGACTCCGCAGAACGTGATGCTCAGCAACTGCGGCGTCGTAAAGCTGACGGATTTCGGCCTGGCGCGGGCGATGGATCGGAGCTCGATCACAAAGCCCGGTTTCGTGAAGGGCAAGATCTCGTATCTCGCGCCCGAGCTGACCTACGAAGCAGAGCCGAGCGCCCAAACCGACGTGTTCAGTGTCGGTGTCGTGCTCTGGGAGGTCCTCGCGGGCGAAAAGCTCTTCAAAGGCAAAGACCCGCTCAAGGTCTTGGGCACGATCCGCGACATGGACGTCCCCGACCTGGCGGAGTTTCGAGACGACCTCCCCGAACGCTTGCGCGAGATCATCCGCAACGCGCTTCGACGCAATCCTGTCGAACGCTATGCCTCGAGCAGAGACATGGCGCGCGACCTCGCGACCCTCCTGCGCGCCACCGAAGAAGTCACCGACTCCCACGTCATCTCCCAAAGCGTCCGCTGGGCCCGAAACCAACTCGACCAGGCCCGCCCAAGCGAACCCGCCACAAAACCCTTCGCCGCCCAAGAGGCCCTAACCAAAGCCGCCTCCCCCGACGAAACAATCCCCGACACCAGCATCCCACTCACGCGGAGGAAGTAGCCGCTAGCGCACCGGCGCTGACACTGGCGCTGGCGCTGACACTGGCACTGGCACTGCTACAAGAGATTGAATCCTAGCCCCGCGGCTACGGACAGGGCTACGAAGGGGGGGGTCATACCGATGACCGCGGCGATCATGTAGTCGCGGAAGGTTACGCCGGACATCGCCAAGGTGTAGTTCACGGGGGGGATGGCCCATAGGAAGAGGCGGATGATGATCATGGAGCGGATTGGCCGATCCTCTAGATGGCTCAGGGGCTTTTGCAGGAACGGTCGTTTGATGTCGAGGTCCTTCAGGGGCTGACCGCCGATGGTGCGGACGATGACGAACGAAACGGCGACGGAAACCGTCGCTGCGATCACCGATGCCACCGAGCCCCAGAGCGGACCGTAGGCGAGCCCCGACACCATGACGAAGACGAAGCCGGGGATATAGAGCAGCTGGCCCACGCAGAAGATCGCGACGAAAACCGCAAACCCGCCGACCCCCGCTGCTCGCATCGACTCGCGAATACCGTCGACGGTGAGCCCCTCAGTGAAGCCAGTCGTGCGCCCGATCACGTAGATGCCGACGAGGAACACCGCCAATAGCGCTAGCCGAACCCAGGTGTTGTTCATGAACCCCACCGTCACCCGCGACGCAGGCTCGCTCTGGCGAGCTTTTCGATTTCGACGGCGGTGGCTTCGGCGATCAATGCGTCGACATCTTCCACACCTGGGGCGCACTCGAGCCGATGCTTGAACACGTGAGGAGCCAAAGCCTCCACATCTTCCGGCGACACGAAGTCCCGGCCGTGGATCACGGCGCGCGCCTGCAGGGCAGGCAGCATCAACACGAGCGCGCGAGTCGACGCGCCTTGGAGGACGCGGGAATCACTGCGCAGCAAGCGCGCCAGATCGACCAACGCCTCCTTGACGACCGGTGCAACATGAACGGCGCCGCGAGTCTGCCGACGGGCCGCAAGAATCTCCGCACGGCTCACACCAGCGTGATCACGAGCGACATCGAGGCTGGCGCGAGGGTACTGGTCCAGAACCTCGAGCTCCGACGCGCGGTCGATGTGTTTCATCTCGATCTTGAAGAGGAATCGATCGAGCTGCGGCGTCGGGAGCGGATAGGTACCCGCCAGGTCGAGCGGGTTCTGGGTCGCGATGACGAAGAACAGGTCGTCGAGCGGGTAGGAGTGGTTGTCGACTGTTACCTGCTTTTCGGCCATGGCCTCGAGCATCGCCGCCTGCACTTTCGGTGACGTCCGGTTGATCTCGTCGGCCAACACGATGTGCGCGAACACCGGGCCACGGCGAAACGCAAAGCGGCTGGTCTCGATGTCGAAGATGTTCGTGCCGGTAATGTCGCTAGGAAGCAGATCAGGCGTGAACTGGATACGACGAAACGCGGCGACCCCACTCGCGCCGTCACTCTCTTCGAGGGCGTTGCCGAGCGCCCGCGCGAGGGTCGTCTTGCCCGAGCCCGGATAGTCTTCGAGAAGCACGTGCCCATCCGCGAGCAGCGCGACGAGCACGAGCTCGACCACGTCGTCCCGACCTCGAATCGCCGCGCTCAAGCGAGCGCCCAACCGCTCCGCAACCTCGCGTGCGCCGGTCAAGGTGTCATCGATAGGTGACTGAATCGCTTGCTGCATGTCAGCTCGGAGCTCCGTAGGTGAAGGATGGCATCATTTTGAACGTAACCAAGACCAAGGGGTGATTAACCCCAAGAATCGCTTCCAAAGGGGGAATCCGTTGCGGATGTCGCGACGGACGTTCGCCGCCTCGTCGCGCAGTTGGCGCGGATCGGACACGTGCCCACCGTACGCCGCCGCAACGTGGGTCCTCGTCAACGGCGCGAACGACGGCAGCCGGTCGCGGATGCGATTGGCAAAGGACTCGCGCGACTCGCCGTCCGCTCTACGAATCGCGACCTCGCCGATGCGATCGAGCTCGGCCCGGTAGATCACCCTCGGCATCGCGGTGGCTCTGGCCCAGATCGGAGCAAGCCTGCGCCACGCCTTGGCCGAGTAGAGAAGCACGACGAGGCAGGCGAGCAGCAGCAAGAACCAGCTCCCGGCCGTCAACGTCACGCGCCGCACGAGCTCCCTGATCTTCGGAAGGTCGGTCGCGGACAGCGGAATCGGAGACGCCCCCCGAGCTAGCTCACCAAGGAGCCGCTGCAAATCCGCGTCCATCGGTTGTTCGGGCGGATCGAGCGCACGCTCGGGATACACGTCCAGCACCACCCATCCGTATCCGTCGATGTAAATCTCGGGCCAGGCGTGCGACGCCCCGCCCGAGAGGAGAAGCGAGGAGCCACCCTGACGCGCCGACTCGCTAACCGCGTAACCGGTGGCGACCCGCGCGGGGACTCCGAGACTTCGCATCAGATAGGTCGCTGCGTGGGAGAAGTGCACGCAATAGCCGGTGCGATCACCAAACAAGAAGCTTGCGGTGGGGTCGTCCGCGCCGCTGTGCTCGTTCTTGAGGCTGTAGATGCCCTCTCGTCCGAGCCAACCGGTGACCGCGAAGGCTTTGGCGATCGGATTGTTCGCGAGTCGTTCCGGAAGTGCCGCCGCAATCTCGGATCCAAGCTCGATGTACCGCGGGTCGGGTGGAGCCTCGGTATAGTGAGCCCACTGTTCTTTGGACCAGTCAGGTGAACCCAGAAGACCGTCGAGCATCGAGGTGTAGTCCGCAGTGAGCACGCCAGAGGTCGCACGGTAGACACGCCGGAAACGATTCGGCGATGGGTTCTCTAGGGGCTCGACCTCGATCGGAGCCTCGAGCGCAAAGGGCTGCGTGTGGTCGGCCATCAGTGCGATGGTGGTTTCGAGCGGCCCGCGATTGTCGTTGGCGGGAGGCGCGTTCTCGATCTCGATGAGACGCGTGGGGAAGTAGGGGATCAGATCGTTGTCGATGTCCTGACGCCCCGAAACCACGAGCTTTCGGCCATTGTATTGACTGAACGCGCCCTGCCGAAAGTAGTAGACGCCACTCGGGGGCGAGTAGTCATCATGAAAGAGCACCACTGCGACGGGAACTTGGGACGCTCCGGTGTTGTACTTGTTCCGGAACTCGAGCTCGCTGGCGGACGGCCCTCCGCGCTCTTGTTTCTTATCTCCGCCATCCCGGCCCTCGGACTGATCGGGACGAAGGCCGAGGCCTCCCGCTCCATCTGGAGGCGGCGGCATGCCGATCATCGGCGTTGCCACGACGATCATCGCAAGCAGCAGTGCGATGACACCGAGATTTAGGACGGCTCGGCCGAACCGTTGTTCCCGCAGCAACAGCACCAACCCGAACGCGGTCGCCGTTCCGCCCATGAAGAGGAAAAGCCACGTCGGGTCCCAGCCAAGCGCGATGATCCAGTCCGCCAAGTAGAATGGCCGGTTGATAGCGCCGTGACGATGCGGATTGAAGAGCTGCGCAAAGGCAACGGCGATGAGAAGAAGCTCGAAGACCGCGAAGATCGCCCGGCGTGTGGAGCCAGCTCGCATCGTCGCGCTGCTGATCGCGGCCACCAACAGCGCCGTTAGAGTACCGGCAAACCGGAGCGCACCGACGGGCCCCAGCGCAGCCGCCAACAGGGAACCGTGGGTCAACGAGGAGCGAAGCAAAGCGACCATCGCGATCAGAAGGACCGACCCGACGACAATCGCCGAGGTGCGCAAGCGCGTCCGCCCGAGCTTGTCCCCGATGAGGCACCCGCTGAACCCTCCGAGGAACGCAGCCAGAATGGAGCCCGAAGGAGCCATCGTCGCGGCCAGCACGCTCCAACCAAGGCCATGGATCGTGGCCCGTCCAATTTCGGCAAGCGCGCGGGCGATCCCCGCCGATGCGGGCTGTGCGGTTGCTGTCATGCCGCCCTCCGGCGCGCCGAGTCCAGATGCCGGCCGTCACCGAGCACCCTCCCACTCACCCGGTCGATGATGACGACCTCGCAACGGAGCTGACCCAACGCCCGCCCGACGCGCTCGAGATCACCGCGCTCGATTCCCGATGCGCCGACCGGCGTAAGAAGCCACCGCCGCCAAGGCGATTGACCGTCCGGGTCGTGAACGGCATCGACAGCGATGACGACACGGACACGCCCATGGCGCCGGCTCGTGACCGAGCGCATCTCGTCGAGCCACGCTCCCATGACCGGAGGCGCGAACACCACGAGCGAAGCGGGCCCTGCCGGATCCACTTCAGCTAGGAAGCGCTTCATCCCGCTGCCGCTTTGGCTCGCAAAACCCGAGGACGTCATCACCTTGTGGAGCGCCTCGGAACGATCTGAGGTCGCCGCCGGAGAACCATCGGCCGCGAACTGCCAGTCCATGCCGAGGGCCTCTTCCTCGATCGCGGCGCGTGCCGCCGCGGCGGCCGCTTCATCGTGCGCGCCCGCGACGAGATAGGCGACGGTCCTGCGAGCTCGACTCAACGCGCGCTCGGGCGTGCGCACCATCAGCTTGCGTGTGCGGCCGAACACCTTCCAATGGATGAAGCGCGCGGAATCGCCCGGCACGTACCTCCTGAGCTCGACCCGGTCGCCGTCCTCGAGCCCCATCGGATGCGGGTACTCGTCCCCACCAGTGAGCGACGTAAGCACAGGCAGACGCCGAAGCCCGCCCAGATGGGGAAGCACCTCGATCGGGCCGGGTTGGCGATGGCGAAAGGCGATTCGGGACAATCCGAACGCGTCTTGCACGACGACCCGCCGGATGACCGACGGGAAAATACCACGCCGGCGAAGCGTCACTTGCTCCCGAAGCCGCCCGCTCTCGGCAACAGCGTCAGCCACATCGGCGCCAGGCGACACCCAGGTCCATTGCACCTGCACCAGCGGAAGCCACCATAGGGATGGAAGTGAAAAGCCCGTTGGCAAGGGCGCTCCCGTCTCGAACGTCGAAGTCGACCAACGAAACGACGCCCGCCTGAGCCGCAACCAAAGGCCAAGGGCACTCGAAGCGACCACCAGGGCCGCGATGGCGAGCAGGCCCACGCCGCCATAGCCGACGACCAACAAGACCAGATCGAGCTTCTTGAAGCCAAAGCTCAGCAGCGCCACGGAGGCCACCCCCGCCAGCGCCATGCCGAGCGGGGTGAACGGCCACAGATCGGCGGCCCGGCGCGCGACACGCCGGCCCCGGGCCAGCGCCCCGTCAACCGATCCGGGAAATGCTTTCGGGGGCTTCATGCTCGCGATCGTGCCACGGGACGGCAGTTTAGGCCGCCGAGCGTGTCTTGACAGGCATAGAGCCAGGGCTAACCTCCGCCAGCCCAGCGAAAAGCCAGGGATCGCGCGCAGGGGAGACTATGACCGATGTGATGATCGACGCGCGGGATTTGACCAAGCACTACGGTGCGGTCACCGCCCTCAAGAACGCTACTTTCCAAGTCAACCGAGGCGAGGTCGTCGGTTTCCTAGGTCCGAATGGTGCCGGGAAGACCACCGCGATGAAGATCCTCACGTGCTTCATCGCGCCCTCTGGAGGCACGGCTCGCATCGCCGGCGCCGATATCTTCGACGACCCGATCGCCGTCCGCGAGGCGATTGGCTACCTGCCCGAGAGCACGCCGCTCTACACCGAGATGCTGGTGCTCGAGTACCTCGAATTCGTGGGAAAGATGCGTGGGCTCAGCGGCGGAGGGCTTCAGGCGAGGCTTCGCCGGGTTGTCGAGGAGACCAGCTTGGGCGACGTCATCGGCAAGAGCATCGGCGAGCTGTCCAAGGGCTTCCGCCAGCGGGTCGGCCTCGCACAGGCCCTGATTCACGAGCCCCCGGTGCTGATTCTCGACGAGCCGATGAGCGGCCTCGATCCGAACCAGGCCTCGGAGATTCGTGAGCTGATTCGCGAGATCGGCCGCGAACGCACGGTGATTTTGTCCACCCACAACCTGGCGGAAGTGCGGCTCACCTGCGGGCGCGTCCTGATCATCTCCCAGGGTGAGCTCGTAGCGGACGACACACCGGACGAGCTCGCAGCCCGGGCCGGCAAGCCCCGCTTCGTGGCGACGCTCAGGACAAACGGCCACAGCGCATCAGACATCCATGAAGCGTTTTCGGCCATCGGCGATGCCCAAAGCGTGCAGGAGCAGACAGGCGCCGCAGCCGGCGAGTTGATCGTCGAGGTCGTGCCAAAGGGCAATCAGGATCTGCGCGCGGACATCTTCCATGCGGCGGTGTCCGCCAATCTCGTGCTCCTCGGCCTCGAGCAGCGCGGCGAAAACCTCGAAGACATCTTTCGAGAGCTCACGACGGGCGCGGGGGCGTCATCATGAACCACATCCTCACCATTGGCGGCCGCCAATTTCGCAGCTACTTCAACGGGCCGGTGGCGTACATCGTCATCTGCATCATCATGCTGACGCTGGGCTTCTTCTTCTGGAACACATTTTTCCTCTACGGCCGCGCCAGCGCTCGCGAGATGTTTCGCTGGCTGGGTCTCATCCTCGTGTTTGCCCTGCCGGCGCTGACCATGGGCCTTCTCGCCGAAGAGAAACGCACCGGCACCATCGAGCTTCTCATCACCATGCCGGTGACCGAGGCGCAGGTGATCCTGGGTAAGTTCCTCGGGGTCTTGGGGCTCTTCGCGGTCCTTCTCGTCCTGACCTTGGCGTACCCGATCAGCGTCTCCACCCTGGGCAACCTCGATTGGGGCCCGGTCTGGAGCGGCTATCTCGGTTTGTTCCTGCAGGGATCGGCCGTTCTTGCGATCGGCCTGATGGCATCGAGCTGGACCAGCAATCAATTGATTGCCCTTTTCGTTGCGCTGACGCTGAGCGTGTTCTTCTGGGTGCTCGACAAATTCTTGGCGCTGCTTCCGACGAGCGCAGCCTCGGCACTCGAGTGGCTGTCGTTCGACTACCACTTCCAAAGCATGGCGCGCGGCGTAGTCGACCTGCGCGACGTTCTCTTTTTCTTCTCCGTGACCATATTCGCGTTGGCGCTCGCGTTTCGGGCATTGGAATCGCGGCGGTGGAGCTGATCGATGTCATCCAAAGTTCAGAAACGCGCTGCTAGCGAGTCGTTGCTCTTCCTCTCTTTCGTAGGAGGCATCCTCATCCTCCTCAACGTGCTCGTGGCGTACTTCCCTTCGCCGCGTATCGACCTGACCCAGAACGGGCTGTTCTCGCTCGCGGAGGGCTCCGAACGCCTCGCTGCGAGCCTCGACGACCGTCTCGAAGTCACGGCATACTTCACCGAGAATCTCCCACCTCCGTTCAACGCCACCGAGCGCCACGTGCGGGATCTGCTTTCTGAATACGCTGCCGCATCGAACGGCCAAATCATCGTTCGCTTCGTCAACCCCGACGACGAAGAGAAACAGCAGGCAGCCCGCGCCGATGGTGTGCAGCCGGTCGCTCACCAGAAAATCGAAGAAGACCAGGTCGCGGTCGTCGAAGGCTATCGGGGCATGGTGCTCCACTACCTCGACGAGACTCGAACGATCCCCGTGATTCAAGATACGACGGGGCTCGAGTACATCGTTACATCCGCGATCAAAGAGCTGGTCGGCGAGCGTAAACCGATTGGCATCGTCGGCGGGCACGGAGGCCCCACCCTCGAGCAGGGGCTGACGAGCCTGAGGTCCGTCCTCCGGCTGTATGACATCCAGGAGGTCGACACATCGCAGGAAATCGACGCCGGGCTGGCAGCGCTGTTGGTCATAGGCCCTCAGGAGCCATTCACTGATGACGAGCTACGGCGCCTCGACCAATACGTCATGCGTGGAGGCTCACTCGGCGTCTTCGGTGGAGCGGTAGCCGTAGACCTCGCCGGCCAGGCCGGACCCTCAGCTCGAGTGCTGAGCTCGCGCATCGACGGGCTTCTCGGCCCGTGGGGCGTTCGAATGACGCCGAAGATCGTGGCCGACGCGCAGTGCAGTCGCGCGCCGATGCGGGGTCCGATGGGCTTGCAGGTGCTCGTGCCCTACCCGCCGATTCCGGTGCTCCAGCTCAGCGAGGAGCAACTCGAGCACCCCGTCATGTTCCGTCTGGCATCGCCCATGCTTCCATTCGTGGCGCCACTCGAGGTCGGGGACGCTCCGGCCGGCGGGCAGATCACGGTCCTCGCGAGCTCGTCCCAAGACTCCTGGACGATGTCGGGGCCCACGATCTCCCTCGCGCCGCGCAATCCCCGAGATTGGCAGATGACGTCGGATGCCGGTCCATTCAACTTGATGGTCGCGATCGAAGGCAAACTGCCCTCCGCTTACGTGGCACCCCTCAACGAGGAGGGTGCGAACGCGATTCCGGCGCCGCCAACCGCCGAACGCGACGTTCGTGTGCTGGTCTCAGGAACGAGCACGTTCCTCGAGGACAGCTTCATGCCCCCACGGCCGGAGCAGGGTGATGTTCAAATGAACGCCGCTCTGGCCCTTGCGCTCAACGCGATCGACTGGCTGGCCGCGGATTCGGACTTGATCGCGATTCGCGCGAAAACAATCGAAGAGCCAGCGCTCGACATTCCGGATTCCGTGTTAGCCGCAGAAGGCACGGCGCTTGCCGCCGCCGAAGAAGGTGACGAGTCGGGCGTCGAGTCGGCGCTCGCTGAGCGCACGGCCGCAATCGAATCTTGGGACGCCAAGAAGCGAGCATACCGCTGGGTCAACACGCTCGGGATTCCGTTCCTGGTCGCGCTGTTTGGGCTCTTCCGGTGGCGACAGCGCTCAAACAAGAAGAAGACCCTCAAACTCTAGGCAAGGGGAAGACTCGCAATGGAATGGCGAAAGAACCGTATTGCGATCGGAGCGGTGGCATTTTTCGTGCTGCTCGGCCTGACGCTGTGGGCGGTGAATAGCAGGAACCGGCAGCCGCGTAGCTCGGCAGAGATCCCGTCAGTCGAGATCGACACGGCCGCGATTACCACGCTCGAGATCACGCGGCCTGAAGACGAACGAGTCGTGTTGTCCCACATCGATGGAGCTTGGCGCGTGACCGACCCGGTGGATGCCGACGCGGACCAGAACAACGTGGAGTCTGCCCTCAATCGACTAGCCGATCTGAGGATCACGCGCATCGTGGCGACCAAGCCCGAGCACTACGCGCGCCTACAGGTCGACGACGCGAGCTCGGTGCAAGTCATCGTGAAAGGCGGCGAGGACACGCTCGCTCGGCTCATGGTCGGCAAGTACGGCAACGGCATGACGATGGTGAGGATAGGCGACCGCACCGAGGTGTTCGGCGCGAGCGGCTCTCTCCGTTACGCGTTCGACCGGGAGCTCAAGGCGTGGCGTGACCGAAACGTGGTCAGCGTCGATGCGGCCAACGTGCAAGCGATCCGCTTCGAAAGCGCCAACGGGACCTTCGACTTCCAGCGTGACGGCGAGGGCTGGAAGGCCCTCGAAGGCCAAAAAGCGTTGGGGGACTTCGATCCGAAGCAGGTGACGGCCACCTTGTCGACGGCGGCCCGCCTCACCGCGTCCGATTTCGCTCCAGAGGAAACCTCCGCAGCCAGAGCAGGACTGGCGGAGCCCCAGGCCATCGTGACGATGACCTTGGCGGACGATCCCAACGCGATCGTCCTCGAGCTCGGCGCACCCACCGACCAAGCGGGAGAGCTCTACCTGTGGCGCAAAGGGGAGCCGACGATCTACGTGGTGTCGCAGTACCTAGCCGATCGATTGCAGCCCGACGCGAATGCGTTCCAAACGCCCGAAGCGCCCGCTACGCCGCCGCCGGCGATGCCGATGGCACCGCCCGGAGCGCAACAGCAGCCACAGCTTCCCCCGGAAGTCATGAGGCAACTGCAAGAGCAGATTCGCGCTCAGCAAGCGCAACAACCGCAGCAGCAGCGGTAGCCTAACTAGCTCCCAGAGCCGGACCGCCAGCCCGCGACCACGACGGCACCCCAGCCGACCAGGAGGAGCAAGCCTCCCAAGGGGGTGATCGCGCCGAGCTTGGTCTGCCCCGTGATCGTCATGAGGTAGAGGCTGCCACTGAAAAGCGCGACCCCCGCCACGAACGACCAACCGGCCACCACGCCCGCGGTGCCCGCGCCTCGATGAACGAGCCACGCGGCGAGCGCGAGCGCTAGGGCATGTATGAGATGATAGTGAGCAGCGGTATTCCACCACTCCAAACGCTTCACCCCGTCCGGAAGCGACTCTAGTCGCGACCGCAATCCGTGCGCGCCAAACGCACCCAAAGCCACGGCAGTGAAGCCGAGCAACCCCGATAGAACGATGAAGATCCGGCTCATCGCCGCCCATGATGGGCCAACTCCCGCCCTGCGACCAGCGCGCTCGCTAGCACCTCGGAACCGAACGGGTTAGGCTTGGCCGGCGACCGGGGTTATTGGAGCCACGACTCGGAGATGACCGCAGATTTCGGCGTAAACCAAGGACTGGTCGAAGAGCAGTTTCTCAAGTGGGTGGATAACCCGCTTGCGGTCGACGAGGCGTGGCGTTCGTATTTCGAGAGCCTTGCGCCCACTGACTGGCCGCAGATTTCGAGCGCGGGGACGATCATCGCGCCCGTCACGACCTCAGGGATGTTGAGTCCGGCGCCGCTGCCCTCGGACGGAAACGGCTCGGCAGCGTCGCTGGGGCCCGAGGAGTTTGATCGCGACGGGGGCGTGCGCGACTCGGTATTCTTACCGCCGACTGCGGAGACGACCTTGGCGCCCCAACTCCGCGAAGAGCGCACGTCGTTTCCACCCTCTTCGGAGGTGCTCGCCGCCAACGAGCTCCAGGCGCGTCTTTCTGCCCTGATCAACGCGTATCGCGTGCGCGGACATCTCTTCGCAAACCTCGATCCTCTTGGCCTGCATCGGGGCCCGCCCAAAGACGAGTTCGTTCTGAAGCGCTACGGGCTCGCCCACGTCGATCCAGACACGATCTTTGCGACGGGTAATTTGGCAGGACCGGCAACCGAACCGCTCCGGTCCGTGCTCGAGCGCCTAAAAGACACCTACGCACGAACCATCGGCGTCGAGTTCACGTTTCTCGAGAATCAGGAGGCGAGAGATTGGCTCCGCGAGCGCATGGAGCTCACGGGCAACCACATCGACCTCAGCCGCGAGCAGCAGATTCGCATCCTCACCAAGCTGACCGATGCCGAGATCTTCGAACAGTTCCTGCACACCAAGTACACAGGTGCCAAGCGCTTCTCGCTGGAAGGCGGCGAGAGCGTGATCCCGATGTTGGACATTCTCGTCGAGCGCGCCTCGGAGCTCGGAGTCGAGGAGGTCGTCATCGGGATGGCGCACCGCGGGCGGCTCAACGTGATGGTCAACATCATGGAAATGAACGTCCGGCAGATCTTCGCAGGCTTTGAAGACGACGACCCCGAGAAATACGTCGGGCGCGGTGACGTCAAGTACCACCTCGGGTACTCGCTCGATCGAAAGACCGCGAGCGGAAACAACATCCACATGACGCTGGCGTTCAACCCGAGCCATCTGGAATGGGTCAACCCAGTGGTCGAGGGTCGCGTCCGGGCCAAGCAAGATCGCAAAGCCGACGAACAACGGGTCACCGTGCTGCCACTGTTGATTCACGGCGATGCCGCATTCGTCGGCCAGGGGGTGGTTGCCGAAACACTGAATCTGAGCCGGCTGCAGGCGTACGAAACGGGCGGAACGGTTCACGTCGTCATCAACAACCAAATCGGCTTCACCACCAACCCGGAGGACTCACGCTCGACGGCGTACTGCACAGACATCACTCGGATGCTTCGATGTCCCGTGTTCCATGTAAATGGCGAGGATCCTGAGGCGGTAGCGCAGGCAGTGACCTTGGCGGCCGAGTATCGGCAACGCTTCCACGGCGACGTCGTGCTCGACCTCTTCTGCTACCGGAAGTACGGCCACAACGAGGGCGACGAGCCTCGGTTCACCCAGCCGGAGATGTACGCGGCCATCGACCGCAAACAAACCGTGCGCGAGGTATACATCGAGCACCTCCTCAAGACGGGGAGGCTGACGACGGAGCAAGCCGAAGAGATCAAGGGCCGGCGCCAGCAAGACCTGGAGAACGCGCTCGAAGACACTCGCAAGAACGGCGACTACAACCTCATCCCAGCCTCGATGTTGGGGCTCTGGACCGAATACAAGGGTGGAAGCGACCTGGACGTCGCCGATGCGGACACGCGGTTCCCAAGGGAGAAGCTCGACGACGCGCTCGATAAGCTGACCAGTTATCCCGACTGGTTCACTCCGCACCCTCGCATCCAGCGCTTCGTCCTCGACAAGCAACGCAAGGTCCTAGAAACGGGGGAAGGGGTCGACTGGGGCACCGCTGAGAACCTCGCATTTGGAACGCTTCTCCTCGAAGGCGTCCGGTGCAGGCTGACCGGCCAGGATGTGCGGCGCGGCACGTTCAGTCACCGCCACGCAGTGATCTTCGACTCCAAGACAGGCCGCCGGTACACCCGCCTAGGACACCTGAGCCCCGACCAAGCGCACCTTGAAATCTACGACAGCTCGCTTTCCGAAGCCGGCGTCGTCGGCTTCGAATGGGGCTACTCGCTCGACTCACCCGACGCACTGGTCTGCTGGGAAGCACAGTTCGGCGACTTCGTGAACGCCGCGCAGGTGATCATCGACCAGTTCATCTCTTCTTCCGAGGACAAGTGGCACCGCCTGAGCGGGTTGGTGATGCTGCTTCCCCACGGCATGGAGGGCCAAGGTCCCGAGCACTCGAGCGCGAGGCTCGAACGCTTCCTCCTGCTCTGCGCGGAAGACAACATGCAGGTCGTCAACCTCACGACACCCGCGCAGCTGTTTCATTGCCTCCGACGCCAGGTGATACGCCACTGGCGCAAGCCGCTGATCGTGATGAGCCCGAAGAGCCTGCTACGACATCGCCGTGCGATCAGCACGATGGACGAGCTCGCCGAGGGCGCGTTCCAACGAATCATCCCCGACGAACCGGCGATCGACCCCGCCAAGGTGCGCCGCCTCGTGCTGTGCACCGGGAAGATCTACTACGACCTCCTCGAGCGGCGAGAGCGGGACGAGGTCGACGACATCGGGATTATGCGGGTCGAGCAGCTCTATCCACTTCGGGCAAGCGAGCTCCAGGCCCGGCTGGCGCCGTATCCCAAAGATGTCGACCTGGTTTGGGCGCAGGAAGAGCCTTGGAACATGGGGGCTTGGTACTTCATGCGCGCAAGGCTCCCGGAAATCCTGGGGAATGAGCAGCCATTGCGGTGCATTGCCAGGCCGGAAAGCGCGAGCCCCGCAACAGGCTCGGGGGCATCGCACAAGCTCGAGCAACAGCTGCTGATCGACGAAGTGTTCAGCTAAGGTGCCCGCGCTTACTTCCTCGCGTTGACCGAAATGCTGCTCGGCGTCGGCGCGTCCTTCTTCGGAAGCCGCAACGCGAGCACACCCTTTGAAATGCCTGTTTGGAAAGCCCCCTGCCACTCAAGAAGTGGTCATGGAGGCGGTTCATCTCTTCAAATGGATCCCAACGAACCAGCATGATGTACCCCTCCGTCAACCTGCGTGCGCAGGCCCGGCAATCCTCGGAGCAGGCCACGACGCCACCATCGCGCCTCAGCCATCTTCCGGCGATCGAGGCAAACTAAGCACGGAAAACGCACTGTCAATTCTCGAATTGACTGCATTTTCGGGCGCGATAGGCTATCGGCAGATGAGGGTTTCAAAGCTCGTGCTCGTCTTGGCGCTGATGGGTGGCGCGCTACCAGCAGGCTGCGTCGAAGACGTGCGCTTCAATCCCTCGGGATGCGACGTGCAGGTCCGCGGACGCTGGCTCGTCGATGGACAGAACCCGACGGCCGAAACCTGCGGCAACATTGCCTTGGTCGAATTCGCCATCATCGACGAGCCGGAGCGCGAATTCTGGGCTGCCCCCGAGTTCCTTCTGAGGTGCGATGCCGAGACGGACTCGAATGCAATCGTCATCGACGGCGGAGCGTACCTCGACACGATGCTCGTCACGCGGAACCGATGTGGCGGAACCGGCGAGATTCTCCAGAATCCGCCTACCGATCAATACAAGTCCCGATGGCGCGCCACCACGGACCTCAAGTTCGTGGTCGACTGCTCGCCGGTGGTGGAGACACCGATCACACCGATCATCACACCGGTCGACGGCGGCACGCAGCTGCTATTGGACGTTGGCATGGTGAACTTCCAAACTGCCGATGGCGGGGCCACGTGCCCACAACCTTGAACCCTTGCGAACCGGCTCCACCATAGCTAGACAAAGACTGTGTTTCGTTTTCCCCCACTGACCCCGTTCGTCAAGAAGCTGTTGATCGCGCTGTTCGGCGCGTGGATCGTGCAGATCATCCTTCAGAATTGGGCGGGCGTGCCGATCTTCGAGTTTCTCGCACTCAACACCGCCAGCCCCGGATTGCACACGCTTTGGCAGCTGGGCACACATGTGTTCGCCTTTCCAACCGGTCCGCAAGCGGTGTTCTCCATGCTGATCACGCTCGTGTTCCTATGGTGGATGCTCGCGCCATTCGAGCAACGGTTCGGGGAGAAACGCACCATTCAGCTCTGTGTCGCCGCGGCGCTATCGGCCGCTTTCTTGGCGCTCATCGTCGGGCTCATCGTCCCGAGCCCATCGGCCTTGTATGGCGCGCAGGCGCTCCTTCTCGGGTCGATCGCGGCTTTTGCGTGGTCCTACCGCGGCCAGGGTCGAATGAGCTTCTTCGGTGTCATCGACATGAAGCCGGTCCACATCATCTACCTCGTGCTCGCGTTGAGCGCGCTGATGTTCATGACCTCGGGCGATGCGGTGGCCCTGGCAGCCGACATCGGGGCGATCGGCGGTGGCATGGCGTTCATCGAGTGGTTGCGGCGCCCACCAGGGCGACGACGACCTAAACGGGACAAGCGACGCAAGAAGAAGAGCGACTTCGACGTTGTTCAGGGCGGTCGCGCCGACGAGCCGCGATGGCTAAACTGAGGGTATGTCTCGCTGCTTGCTGATGCCGATCCTCGGAACGCTCGCAGTCTCGACGTGGGTGGGTTGTTCGAGCCGACCCGAATACCCATCGCCGGTGTACGACGCGTGTTTCACGGTCGACAACTGCGTCGAGACGGCTTCGTTGTGCGAGGAGCTGAGCGTAGACTTCGGCGGGTTCACCTATACCAATGCGATCTGCACGCTCACCTGCGAGACCGAAGGCCCTGTTTCACCGGATTGCCCCAGGGCCTACGTGGGACTCTTTGGTAGTTGTTACCCTTCCAGCGTCGCCGGAGGCATCCACGACGCCGCCATTTGTTTCGAGCCATGCTACGTGGATTTGGACTGCCAACTCGGCTTCCGCTGCCTAGGCGCGGAGGGCCTTTGCGGCGCCGACCCCAGTTGCCCCGTCGACGAAAGCGACGCGATTTGCGTGCCTGGACCCTAATGACGCTTTGGAGGCTCCGTGCCCAAACGCGTGCTAACCCAATCGCATGAACGTGTGCCGATCGCAGCGGTGGGGTGCCGTGCTGGTCATGTTTCTGGCTGGGGGTCTGGTCGGGGGATGCTCGGGTCGTAGGCAGGTTCCGTTTGGGCTGCAAGACGCGGGAACGCCGACGGAGCTGGCGGCCGAGGCCGAAGAGAGCGCGGCTGAGCTACCCGTCGGGGCGGCCTTCGAGCCGAACCAAGTCGAGGTTCCGGTCGCGGAGTCGACCCTGGTCCTGCAAGCAGGCTACGCGCTCGCCGCGCTCCAGCTCGATCTAGACGGCAACGAACCGGTCGACGCCCTGGTCGTCTCGGCGGATCCTCAGGAGGTTCGGCTCCAGGCAGCGTACCCGCGCGGACTCGACGTGACAGCTCGCAAGATCGATTCGTTCCTAGTCCCAGGTCACTGCGCCGAACCCGCTGCGGAAATTCGACAGCTTTCCGCATCGCTGGTCGGGGTGCGCGTCGATCACGCCTGTGAAACCGGGAAACGGACCAACTTCTGGCTGATCACGATCGAGGCGCAGCCCCGTGTGCGCGAAAGGATCACCGTCCTGCCGCCGAATGATCGCTCGACCGCGCCGATCGACCTCGAGCTTGGCGTTGAGGATCGCGATGCCGACGGGTACGACGACGTGGTTGCGAAGGTACGCATCGGGGACACGGACATTCCACTGGCATGGCTGGACAGGCCGGGTGGATTTGCGAGGGATACCTCGCAACCCGAAGCCACGCTCAGAGAGCTCGCGGACGGCGCCTGGGCATCACTCGACTCCGACCTCCCTGGCGCGAAAAAGCGCGCGCTTGCAGTCATTGATGCGTTCGTCGCCCTATGCCGCGAAAGCGGCTCGGCCCGGATCGGACTCTCGGGTACACATGGCCTGCAGTGCCAACAATCCCCAGCGACGGCGCGTGCGGTATCGGTTGCCATCGCGGCCGCGATTCGGCGCGGGAGTTTCGTGCGGGCACTAGAGCTGCAGCGTTGGTGGGAAGGGACGGCGGTCCGGCCCACCCCGGAGGAAAGAGAGCTAGTGCAAGCAGCATGGCGTAAAGCCAAAGCCAACACGACTGCGACCTGGCGCGCCATCGACAGCGAAGGGAGTCCGGCTTCTCTCTATTTTCGGGATGCCGATACCCTCGTCGTAGACGGCCGAGCGCCGCGGGCGATCCAACTGAGCTCCGGATCCAAGACCAGGCTCTCCGAAGCTGACATCGTGCCGCCGGTGCGAGATCCGGAGGGTCGCTACGCGGTCAGGACGGTGCGCGTGACCTGTGTGGGCTTCGAAGCGGAAGTGGGTCCCGTCCGGAGTAAGCAAACTCACCGCGTTCCGATCGATCGACGCGCGGGCGACGTCCCCTGCAAGACCCCGATCGATCGTCCGGCGTCGGTGTTCGAATGGGCGGTGCTCGGCTGGGCGCCTCAGGGCTTGGTTGCCGCGTCGGGGGACTTGTTGCGGGTCGTTCCGCTCAACGCGTTTGCAAAGCCTGCTGGGCGTCCCATCGACTTGAGCGCAGGCAGTCCATTACCCGCGCCGATCCGCGGCGCCCGCATCACCGCAGACGGATCACGCTACGTGATTCCTCACGCCGAAGGCGTCGTCGTGCGCGACTGGCGACGGGGTGGAGCCGGGCTGTGGTTGAGACCGGCCGACTGGAATGCCATCCCCGGCGAGCTCCGAAGTATCGCGATCAGCCCGGATGGGCAGCGCGTCGCCGTGCAAAAAGGCAACGAGATTAGGCTTCTGAGCTGGTAGCGAGCACCGAGTGTGACGATGGATCGGCGATGGTATAGTCCGGGCGCATTGCGCTGCAGCCCGCAACTCCTGTTGGCACCTGCCCTATTGCTGGTGGTCGCCGCCTGTAGCGGCGCCCGCTCGCGTCCGTCGACGCCCTGCATGTCGGATGCCGAGTGTCGGTCGGACCGAATCTGTCACGAAGGCAAATGCCGCTTCGTCGAAGAGGTGCTCGCCGAGCTTGCGGTCCCACCCTCCACAGCCGACGCAGGCGAACCGGGCGCCAGGCCGCGCAGCGCCAACGGATTCATGGGAGACGCCGCACACACGGGGCGGAGCGAAAACCGCGGACCATCGGCGAGCCCCTCCCCCGCCTGGACCTATCAGACCGGAGCGCGAGTCTTTGCGTCACCAGTCGTCGGAGGCGACGGCACGGTCTATGTGGGTTCGTTGGACGGGCAGTTCGTCGCGTTGAATCCCGACGGTTCGTTGAAGTGGCGGTACTCGGCCGGACAAAAGATCTACCCGAGCGCGCTGGTCGCAGGTGCCTCGGTCATCTTCGGAACTCATCAGCAAGAGCTCGTCTCGCTTTCCCTTCAGGGACAGCCCCGGTGGAAGCTTCCCCTTCAGGATCTGGTCGACGCATCCGCGACCTTGGGCCCTGATGGAAAGGTCTATGTCGTGGCCAACGGCGCTTACGCCGTCGACCTGCTGGGCCGTTTGCACTGGCACAAACCGACGGCCGACCACGTTCGGACCGCGCCGGTGATTCACCCGGCGGGCCTGGTGATCATCGGCACCACGGAAGGGTCGCTCATCGCGCTTCGAACCGATGGCTCTCTCGCATGGGAGGCGGCACTCGGCGGTGCGATCGAAGGCGCCGCCTCGGTCGACGACGGAGGTCGAATCTACACCGGCACAGGCCGCGGCGAAATCGTACAGGTCGACCAAGCGGGCTC
>Ga0316193_10000757_pt1 | contig 20740 bp, 16 predicted proteins | sample MerIslsedime2_MG_FD_207735 | JGI IMG/M metagenome (GOLD analysis project Ga0316193, IMG submission 207735) | Coastal sediment microbial communities from Maine, United States - Merrow Island sediment 2 | ecosystem: Environmental > Aquatic > Marine > Coastal > Sediment | place: USA: Maine... | reverse complement strand
AGGCATATCAGACCCCACCAACCTTGCCGCCATCGATGACATCAAGTTCCAGACCGGCACCAATTCCGAAGCCGTACTGGTAGAAGAAAACAAGCTCACTAAATTTATCGAGAAGTTGCTCGAGGAAGAAGATGCCCTCGACGAAGGCCTCGACGATGATCTCGAAGATGTAGAATTTGCCGACACCGATGAGACACCCGTTGCTGCAGCAGATGCTGCCAGCGCAGCTGACGACACGCCCGTTGTCAAATTCGTCAATAAAGTGCTGCTCGATGCCATCAAGAAAGGCGCTTCCGATATTCACTTTGAACCCTATGAGAAAAAGTACCGTGTACGCCTGCGCATAGACGGTGTTTTACGTGAAGTATCCAAGCCGCCTATTATGATGGGCCTGAAACTGGCTGCCCGACTCAAGGTCATGTCGAAAATGGATACGGCGGAAAGGCGTGTTCCACAGGACGGCCGTATTAAACTGAAAATTTCTAAAACCAAGGCCATCGATTTTCGTGTTAACACCCTGCCGACTCTGTTTGGTGAGAAAGTTGTATTGCGTATTCTGGATCCTTCCAGTGCGCAGCTGGGTATTGATGCTCTCGGCTATGAGTCCGAGCAGAAACAGGCCTATCTGGATGTACTGGCCAATCCGTATGGCATGATCCTGGTAACCGGTCCTACCGGTAGTGGTAAAACCGTATCCCTGTACACGGGCCTGAATATCCTCAATACCGAAGACAGAAATATATCGACAGCCGAGGATCCGGCGGAAATCAACCTCGAGGGCATCAATCAGGTCAACGTCAACAACAAGGTCGGACTGGACTTTGCATCAGCCCTGAGATCCTTCCTGCGCCAGGACCCGGACATCATCATGGTGGGTGAGATCCGTGACCTGGAAACGGCTGAGATTGCAATCAAGGCAGCACAGACCGGCCACATGGTACTGTCCACCCTGCATACCAATGACGCACCGCAAACACTGGCGCGTCTGGTTAATATGGGTGTACCACCGTTCAACATCGCATCAGCTGTATCGCTGATCATTGCCCAGCGCCTGGCGCGCCGTCTGTGTGAGCACTGCAAAACAGTTGAAGAAGTACCTCGAGCAGCACTGGTTGAAGAAGGCTTTACTGATGAACATATCAATGAAGGCTTCATTTTGTATAAAGCGGTCGGTTGTGACCAGTGTTCCGATGGCTATAAGGGCCGTGTTGGTATTTATCAGGTCATGAAACTTTCTGAAAAGATGGGCCAGATCATCATGAACAATGGCAATGCGCTTGATCTTGCAGAACAGGCACAAAAAGAAGGCGTGAATGACCTGCGTCAATCAGGCCTGATTAAAGTAATTCAAGGCATCACCAGCCTCGAAGAAGTTAACCGTGTAACCAAAGACTGATTAGGACTGAATAATGGCACAAGCACAAGCAGCAACCTTTACCTGGGAAGGCACAAACAAGCAGGGAAAACTCATCAGAGGCGAAACAACCGCAGCGAGCATCGATGCTGTTAAGGCTGAGCTGCGCAAGCAGGGCGTTACCCCTAAAGCAGGCAAGGTCAAGAGAAAAGGCAAATCACTTTTCAGCCGCAAGGGGAAAAGGATTGTAGCAAGTGACATCGCCGTATTCAGCCGGCAAATGGCCACGATGCTCAAAGCCGGCGTTCCGCTGGTGCAGGCATTTGATATCGTCGGCCAGGGGCATTCCAATAAAAGAATGACGGACCTGATCATGGCAGTCAAGGCGGACGTGGAAGCCGGCGGCACATTCGCCAGCGCGCTGGCTAAACACCCGTTGTATTTTGATGACCTGTTTGTCAGTCTGGTTGATGCCGGAGAGGCATCAGGTGCACTCGAAGACCTGCTGGATAAAGTTGCGACCTACAAGGAAAAAACAGAAGCGCTGAAATCCAAAATCAAGAAAGCCCTGACCTACCCGATTGCCGTACTCGTAGTAGCCATTATCGTAACCGCTATTCTGCTGATATTCGTTGTACCGACCTTCGCCGGCATGTTTGCAGGATTCGGCGCCGATTTGCCCGCGTTTACCATGATGGTAGTAAACCTGTCCGACTTCGTAATTGAATGGGGGTGGCTGATCCTGATCGGTATTATTGGCGCCATCGTAGGCTTCACTCAAACCAAAAAACGCTCGCGCAAATTCCGTCAACAGCTCGATGTAATTTCTTTGAAGATACCCGCATTTGGCGCACTGATGTTTAACTCTGCCATTGCACGCTTTTCAAGAACACTGGCAACCATGTTTGCTGCCGGTGTGCCACTGGTTGAAGCCATGGTCTCGGTGGCAAGTGCGGCAGGTAACAGCGTCTATACCAAGGAGATCATGCGTGTACGCGATGATATCGCCTCGGGTACTACATTACAGTCGAGCCTGTCTCAAAATAAGGCGCTTTTCCCCAACATGCTGATACAGATGGTTGGAATCGGCGAAGAGTCCGGTGCTCTCGATGAGATGCTTGCCAAGGTTGCCGATTATTACGAAGCGGAAGTCGATGATGCCGTCGATAACCTGACTGCACTGATGGAACCGCTGATCATGTCGTTCCTCGCCGTTGTAATTGGTGGTCTCGTGATTGCAATGTATCTACCTGTCTTCAAGATGGGTGAAGTTGTTTCACAACATTAAACCCGCTTGGAAATACTCACCGTATTCGAGGCAGAGCAATGGCTGTTTTATACAGCCGTTGCTCTATTCAGCCTTTGTGTAGGCAGTTTTTTGAACGTCGTCATCTATCGCCTGCCAGTGATGTTGGAACGTGAATGGCGACAGCAATGCCATGAATTTCTCCAGATTGAAGCTCCGCGCGGGGATGAACAACCACACATAGGCCTTGCAACACCCGCATCCAGTTGCCCCCATTGCGGCCATTCTATTCGTGCGTGGGAAAACATTCCGCTCATCAGTTATCTCATACTTGGCGGCAAGTGCTCTTCATGCAAGGCGCCTATCTCAATGCAGTATCCCGCCATCGAAGCGATCACAGCAATACTGTCTGTTATCGTTGCATGGCAATTTGGTGTTAGCGTACAGACTGCCGGCGGCCTGCTGTTTACATGGATATTGGTCGCCCTGACCATGATCGATGTACATAAGCAATTGCTGCCTGACAATATTACCCTGCCATTATTATGGCTGGGTTTGATCTTCGCCCTGTTTGACACCTATACGTCGCTGCAAGCCAGTGTGATTGGCGCAATTGCCGGGTACCTGTCGCTTTGGACAGTGTTCCAGACATTCAAGCTGGTTACGGGCAAAGAAGGCATGGGGTTTGGCGACTTCAAGTTGCTCGCAGCTATGGGCGCCTGGATGGGCTGGACCATGCTGCCGCAAATCATTCTGGTTTCGTCCGTCATAGGCGCCATCGCCGGCTCAATCATGCTGGTTACGGGTAAAACCCGCACACAGCAACCCATACCCTTCGGTCCTTATCTCGCTGTTGCAGGCTGGATCGCACTGCTTTGGGGCAATGACATCAACCAGGCCTACCTGGTTACCTTGCAATAGTGCTGACGATTGGCCTTACAGGAGGTATCGGCAGCGGCAAATCCGAGGTTGCAAGAATGTTTAATCAACTCGGCGTCCCGGTGATTGACGCTGATGTCATTGCACATCAACTCGTTCAACCAGGCACAGAAGCTTTATCTGAAATTATCGCCGCATTTGGTGAGACTATATTAACGTCCGAAGGCACGCTGGACAGGGCCAAACTCGCCGGAATCGTATTTAACAAGCCTGAAATGAAACAACAGCTTGAAACCATCATTCACCCGCGAGTTCGTGAGCAAATTAAAGCTTACAAAGATGCACATAAGAATGAACCTTATATCATGGTTGTAATCCCACTGTTACTGGAATCAGGGCAACGAGACCTTGTTGACAGGATATTAGTTGTGAATGCTGCGGAACCTGTACGAATCCAGCGTGTGCAGACAAGGGATGGTCGCAGTGAAGAGCAAATCCGTTCAATCATACACAATCAGGCGGATGATGCACAACGACGCACTGCCGCTGATGACAATATTGACAATAGCGGTTCGCTTGACGACCTGATGGTATCCGTGAGTAAGCTTCATCAACAATATATTTCGCTAGCAGCTTAGTGCAGCTTTATGTAATACCTGATTTGTGTAAAAATCCGGACAATAATTAAAAGAGCCTGCCGTGACCGATTACCTCACATACGAACAACCGCTGAATGAACGCATACGCACGTTCCTCAGGCTCGAAAAACTGTTCAATCAGTTTACTTTCCATGTCAAACACGGATCTGCATGGGACAATCCCATCGCAATTGATGCGATTACGGACATCCTGTCATTTACCACGCGAAGCGATATCAAACTTGAAGTACTCAAGGAGCTTGAGCGCCAACATTCACGCCTGGAAAGACTTACCAAACGGCCACAAATTGACCAGGGGCAATTGACATCATTACTGGATAAACAGACTACCCTGATCAGCAGATTGCAATCAAACACAGGGCAGTTAGGCCAGGAGACCCAAAGCGCCGAATTACTGAATGCCGTTCGGCAGAAAAACTCGGTTCCGGGTCCGATATGTGATTTTGACCTGCCTGCATTCCAATACTGGCTGACACGTCCGGAAAGTACACGACGCGAACAACTGCAGCAATGGTTTTCGCCCTTCCTGGTGCTTGAAGAAGCCATCACCATGATTATGGACGTATTAAGGAACTCTACCGATGAAACCGATGAAACCGCAGTTAAAGGATTCTTCCAGAAAGTAATTGATACCAACCAGGCTGTCCAGTTGTTACATATATCGGTACCGGCCACACATAACTGCTACCCTGAAATAAGCGCCGGAAAACACAGATTCTCGGTACGGTTCATGATTAACCCTAATCCCTATACTCGACCGGAACAATTCACCGAAGACGTCATGTTCAGGCTTAAAATCTGCTCGGTTTAACTAACTTCCATACTGATCCAGTCTTGATCTGACAGTGTGTCTGATGTTGACTCAACGATATCGCCCGGTGTGGATATTAAATACAGTCCACAGATGAACGCAGATATTAAACATGTTATTTGGCCGCAAAAAACGCAAAGAACGCGAACAACACAAAAACAGAACTTTTAGAAATTCAGAGTTGATATGATGGTTGTTGTTGGTTGTCGTATAACTGGATAAGTACCCAATTTTGGAGATTTAACATCCTGTTTTCTCGCAGAGACGCAGTGGTGACATATTTTTTTTGAAAAGACAATGTCATTTTATTCATCTTCCTCCGCGTTCTCTGCGCCTCTGCGAGAGTAAAAATCTATAGTCGTTTTCAATCGGCCAATCTCGGCTGTACTGACAAAAAATCATGGTCGGAGCTTGAGTTAATACAACACTGATGTCAGATTGACTCCTGACTATTGCACATAATTGAAAGATTTAGCGTTTTTTGCGTCCTTTGCGTTTTTTGCGGCCAAATAACATGTTTAATATCTGCGTTCACGGTGGATAATTATTATTTATGAATATCCGCGTCCGACTTCGTGCAAGATGCGGGCCAGTTCCAGAAAGCGCCTATTGCAGCTACACCCTGCCCACCTGAATTCCACGCCTGTTCAATATCATCTGCTGTCACACCGCCGAGAGCATAGACCGGTATATTGATACCATCGACCAGCTGCTGGAATGCTTTCCATCCCATCGGTTGAGCATGCGGATGACTGCGTGTTTTCTGTACGGGCGAAAGCACGGCGAAGTCAACGCCAATCGACTGTGCGTGCTCCAGCTCCTGCCTGCCATGGCAGGAAGCAGATACAATATCACCAGCAGGTCTGCGTTTAGTATTAAGCAATCGCTGGCTGTTGAGGTGAATGCCGTCACTCGTTAATGATTCAAGTTGGTCCGGCACATTGAACTGAAGCTTAACGGAGTTCTGCTTACACTGGCGTGTACACAGTTCCATAATTTCGAGTGCATATGATTGAGTGTTGGCCTGTACCCAATCATGCGTCAGGCGTAATTGAACGAGCTCAATACCATCGCGCAATGCAGCCGAAAGCCTTTGTTCAAAATCAGCCACACTGGTGAATTCCCCGGTAATCAGGTAACGGCCTGGCAATAACAATGCGTTGATAATCGGGACATCTGCCGGAGGAAACACACCGGGGTCGAGGCTGTTAACCGCACGCCACTCTATGCGTTGACCTTCAACACCAGCAGGACTGCCCGAATAAGCTTCGACTTTCCATACATCGAGCAATACAGACTTTTCCGGATAATGATGCCTGATCCTGATAAGCGGCCGAGTATTTAGCGGAACGATGCCAAGCTCTTCCTTCAGCTCACGGCAGAGTCCGTCTGCAACTGATTCGCCCTGCTCCAGCTTGCCACCCGGGAATTCCCAGTAACCGCCAAGATGAGTGCCTTGCTTTCGCTGACTGACAAGAACTTCACCCTTGTTGTTTACAACTGCTGCGACCGCAACATGAATGAATGAGTTATTCACTGAAACGCTTCTTTTCAGCTGCGATACTCGGCGTTTATTTTTACATAATCGTAGGACAGGTCTGTTGTCCACACCGTTGCCTGTTCATTGCCCCGGTTGAGTGTTACACGAATGCTGATCTCTTCCCGGCTCATCACTGCCTGGCCCAGGGCCTCTTCATAAGCCGGATCGCGCCCGCCCTTGCTGACAATACAGACATCACCCAGATAGATACTGACATTGTTAATATCGAGATTATCAAGCCCTGCACGTCCCACTGCAGCCAGTATTCTGCCCCAGTTGGGATCACTGGCATAGAGCGCAGTTTTTACCAGCGGTGAATGTGCGACGGTATATGCAACTTGTTTTGCCTCAGCAACATTCACAGCAGACTCGACATGAACTGTTACAAACTTTGTTGCACCTTCGCCGTCACGAACGATCGCCTGGGCAAGCTGGATCAGGACTTCGTTTACCGCCTTTTGAAATTCAACACTGCTATCACAGCTACCATCGAGCGTACGGCTGCCTGATGCGCCCGTTGCTGCAAGTATGCAGGCATCATTGGTCGAGGTATCGCCATCGACTGTTATGTTGTTAAATGAGATATTAACGGCAGACTCAAGACATTTTTGCAACCACTCGCGATTGACAGCGGCATCAGTCGCGATAAATGCAAGCATGGTTGCCATATCCGGGCGGATCATGCCGGAACCTTTTGCAATCCCCGTTATGATGACTTCAGTATTATCGATCCGTAAGCTACGCGAACACGCCTTGGCGACAGTATCGGTCGTCATGATGGCTGCAGCAGCCTGCGCCCACGCATCTTCCTCAAGCCCGGCAGGCAACTGTTTGATGCCAGACTCGATTTTATCCATAGGCAGATCTTCACCGATGACACCGGTTGAAAATGGGAGTACCTCATCATCCGTGCAACTGATTGCACTGGCGACCAGTACGCAGCTTTGTTCCGCATCGCTCAGGCCCTGGGCTCCAGTACCCGCATTTGCATTGCCTGAATTAATCAGCAGAGCTCTTGGATTGGTTTGTGCCAGGTGATTTTTTGCAACCGTTACCGGTGCGGCACAAAATGCATTACGGGTGAAAACACCTGCACAGACCGTATCGGGTTCAAATGTAATCAGCACAAGATCGGGCTTCTGCCCGTTTTTTTTTATTCCTGCAGCAACAGTTGCCAGCTGAACGCCTTTAATTGAAAGTATATTTTCAGGTTGCGATAATCCGACTGCCATTAACCCGCATCTCTCACCGGGATTTCGGATTCAGGTGCATCTGTAGTGTTTCTGAGTGCGCGTCTGGACTGAAAAGCATAGCCATAGCTATGGTTTGAGGGAAGATGCGTGCGCAGAGACCCTACAGATGTGCATGGAACGAAATAGCGTCCCACCAAACAGATTGTATTTGATTGAAATCGAGATTCTGGTTTTCTAATCATGCTGTTACTCGCAAGATGCAGCGGCCTGGTGAGAAATGCGGGTTAACTGAGCTTGCCGTGGCAGTGTTTGAATTTTTTGCCTGAACCACACCAGCAGGGTTCGTTTCTTCCAAGCTTACGTTCACCGCGTACATAGGGTTGATGCGCCTCGCCGGCAGCCGCTTCGCCGCCTTCTGCCTGTGCGGGTTCGTGCATGCCTTCGGCCTGTTGGTGCTGGTAGCTGACATTCTCCGGCTGCCGATAGCCCTGCTGTTCCAGCTCATCCACTTCCTCGCGTGCACGTATCTGCACCTTGGACAATAGTGTGATGGCTTCGTGCTTGATGCGGTCCAGCAGTTCGGTGAACATGTTGAATGATTCGCGCTTGTATTCCTGCTTCGGATTCTTTTGCGCATAGCCACGTAAACCAATACTCTGCCGCAGGTAGTCCATGGCCGCGAGATGTTCTTTCCACAATTTGTCCAGCACTTGCAACAGAACATATTTCTCATACTGGCGCATGCCGTCAGAACCGACCGTCTGCTCTTTTGCCTCATAGTCGGCAATGAGCGTTTGCAGTATTTTGTCCCGCAAGCCATCTTCATTCAGGTCAGCGTCTTCATCCATCCATTGTACGATCGGCATGTCCTGGCCAAATTCATGATTAATCGCTTCCTGTAGTCCATCCAGGTCCCACTGCTCATCGAGACTGCCATGAGGTATATATTCCGACACGATGTCATTAACGACATCTTCACGAATGTTGATAACGACATCAGATAAATCATCAGCGGCCATCATTTCATTGCGCTGCGTGTAAATCACTTTACGCTGATCATTGGCAACATCATCATATTCAAGCAATTGCTTACGAATATCGAAGTTGTGACCTTCTACTTTTCTCTGTGCGTTTTCAATCGCACGTGTCACCCAGGGGTGCTCGATGGCTTCACCGTGCTGCATACCGAGTTTTTTCATCAATCCGCCGACCTTGTCAGATGCAAAGATACGCATCAGGTCATCCTGCAAAGAGAGATAAAAACGACTTGATCCAGCATCACCCTGGCGGCCCGAGCGCCCACGCAACTGATTATCGACGCGGCGTGACTCATGGCGTTCACTGCCGACAACATGCAGGCCGCCGGCTTCGATGACCGTCTGGTGGCGCTGGTGCCAGTCCTGGGTAATTTTGCTTTTTTCTTCTTCACTGGCATCCGGCTTGCCATCAAGCTCGGCTTCAAGATTACCGCCAAGCACGATGTCCGTACCACGCCCGGCCATATTGGTGGCAATGGTCACGTTTCCAGGGCGCCCTGCCTGGGCAATAATATGCGCCTCATTCTCGTGCTGTTTTGCATTCAAGGTATTGTGCTGGATACCTTCTTTTTTGAGTAAATCCGATATTTTCTCGGATACTTCGATAGAGGCAGTGCCAACAAGTGCCGGCTGTTTACGCTCAACACAGCCCTTGACATCGTTCATGATTGCTTCGTATTTCTCTTCCTTGGTGAGGAATACCTGGTCAGTCATGTCATCACGAATCATATCCATATTGGTTGGAATGATGATGACTTCGAGGCTGTATATTTGCATCAGCTCCGCTGCTTCGGTGTCAGCCGTACCTGTCATACCGGAGAGTTTGTTGTACAGCCTGAAATAATTCTGGAAAGTGATGGATGCCAGCGTCTGGTTTTCGTTCTGTATCGGCACGCCTTCCTTGGCTTCAACAGCCTGGTGCAGGCCTTCCGACCAGCGCCGGCCCGGCATGGTGCGGCCGGTAAATTCATCGACGATAACAACCTGGTTGTCCTGCACAATGTACTGGACATCACGATCATACAAGACATCGGCGCGCAATGCCGCATTCAGGTAATGCAGCAGGCTTATATTTTTGGCACTGTACAGGTTTTCATTCGCAGGCAGGATATTTTCATCAATTAATATCTGCTCTACACGCTGGTGACCCTGTTCTGTTATATGGACAGCACGTTGCTTTTCATCAACAGAGAAATCACCCTCCTCGGGCTCATCCTTTTCCGTCATCCTGCCACGCTCCAGCTTCTTGACGATATCCTTGAAGCGCAGGTGGAGTTCACTGCTGTCATCGACTGCGCCTGAGATGATTAAAGGCGTACGCGCCTCATCAATCAGAATGGAGTCAACTTCATCGACGATGGCGAAATTAAGTTCACGCTGCACTTTATCATTTGCAGTGAACGCCATGTTATCGCGTAGATAATCGAAACCGAACTCATTATTGGTTCCATAGGTAATATCAGCAGCATAAGCCTGCTTCTTGCTCGCATGATCCATGCCGCTCAGGCTGACGCCCGTGGTCATGCCGAGGAAGTTATACAGACGTCCCATCCAATCGGCATCACGGCTTGCCAGGTAGTCATTGACGGTAATCACATGTACGCCTGTACCCGGGATCGCATTTAAATAAGCCGCCAGTGTCGCTACCAGGGTCTTGCCTTCACCGGTACGCATTTCAGCAATCTTGCCGCTGTGCAGCACCATGCCGCCAATCAACTGCACGTCAAAATGCCGCATGTTCAACACACGCTTGCCAGCCTCACGAACAGCAGCGAAAGCTTCGGGTATTAACTGATCGAGCGTTTCGCCATCTGCGTGTCGTTGACGGAACTCCAGCGTCTTTGCTGCCAGCTGTTCATCACTCAATGCTTCGAACTCGGGTTCCAGCTGATTGACAGCTTCAACGCCTTTACGATGCCGTTTAATGATTCTTTCATTACGGCTACCAAATATCTTGCTTGCGAGATTCGAAATCATGGTCCTACTTGGAAATTTTGAACGGGTTGGTGTCTGTTTATAGCGATTTTACAAAAGCGTGTATTATGCCCGAGATTGCGCTCCCGGTCACAATGGATTCATGAATTGCGGGGTTTATCAGGCTTTGGACTGAACGAATCGAATGGGATCGATCTGGCGGTCATTCAGCAGCACTTCAAAATGCACATGCGGGCCCGTTGATCTGCCGGTAGATCCCATTTTTGAGATCATCTGGCCTCTTTCGACACTGTCACCGGTGTTTACGACAATTTCATCGTTGTGCCCGTAACGGGTAACGTAGCCGTTACCGTGATTGATTTCGACCAGGTTTCCGTAGCCATAACGCTCGCCTGACCAGGTTACGACACCGCTGGCGACAGCTTTTATCTCACTGCCCTTCTTGCCCGCAAAATCCATGCCCTTGTGCATTTCAATTTTCCCTGTAAACGGGTCTGTGCGCTTGCCGTAGTAAGAGGATATCCAGCCTTTACCGATCGGACGGCCTGCGGGCCGCGCTTCTTTCATCAGTTCACTGCGCATGATGATATCTTCGAGCAGCGACAGCTGCTGTTCACGGCTCTGCAGCTGCTCATTCAGGTCTGAAAGTACCGTATTCAGATCGATGCTGGTTTCTGTGTCAGGCTCATGAGGGCCGCCATAGGCCGGGTTGTGTTCAAAGTCGAATTCGTCTGAATCGAGCTTGGCGACGACGACGAGGCGCTGGCCCAGGGCATTGAGGCGGGTTACATTGGCCTGAAGCTGGCCAATATGGGCTGCCAGCGCATCGAGGTCAGATTGCGCATTCATCCTGGTTTGTGCGATCAGAACTTTCTCGGCGTCTATTTTCTCTTCTAATTCATTAAGTTGAACGATTTCCTTGGTTGTAAACCCCCACCAGAAACCGGTGCCAGCGACCAGTCCAAAAGCTGTTAATATAAGACTCAGGAAAGCCAGTTTCTGCCAGTCATGACCAATTTGACAGCGTATCGGCTTACCTCTGAATTTGCCAAGAAATATAATATTCATTGTTGCTTCTGTTTAGAGTGCATCACTAATAATAATAGACTATTCGGGGGATTTATTCGCATTTGGACTCATTTAACTCCAGACTCGATGACTCGCTTAGAAAGCGTGCCCAGGAGCTGAGGCGCCTGACATCCATGTTGCATGGCGAGCTGCCGCCGGAAATTGACGGTCATTACCATGTCGCCAACATCCAAGACAGGACGGTGGTAATCATGACTGATTCGCCTGTCTGGACCACAAGACTTAGACAACTGGGGCCGAGGATCCTGACTATACTGCAAAACAGTGGCAGAAAAAATCTTCTCCATATTCGAGTTTTCAGCAGGCCCGCACAGTCGCCTGTCGCCAAACCACCTGAATCAGTAAAAACAAAACCCAAACATATCAGTCCTCAATCAAGCCGGCTGTTAAACCAGGCGGCTTCATCGATTGGAGATGACGGATTGCGAGCGGCTTTGTTAAAGCTTGCCAGGCATACGTCAGATAAACTGCATAAACCTGGATGTGATCCGTCGGATAAAAAACCGGGTTCAGATTAGAACTGACACACTCAAAAAACAAATTCAAAAACAATTTACCACAGAGTCACAGAGGACACAGAGAAAAGCCCTATATTGTTAACAGCGCCACAGGCGCAGTTAACAAAGTAAAACTCTGTGGCCTCTGTGACTCTGTGGTGAAACGCTTTTTGGTTTTTTGAATGTCAGGCTATATAGAAATTTATATATAAACTGTCAGATCGGGTTTAATCCACTACAGATAAACACAGGCCGGAAAACCAGGGAAACTCTGATTAATTCAGAGCTTCCCTAGATATTAATCAGCTTGCCTGCAATGGCTGCGTATACGATATGGGTGAGGCAGCTTCTTCGCCCTCAAAAGTCACTTCTTCCCAGGCAGACTTGTCTGCACACAGCGCTTTGAGCAACTTGTTATTCAATGCATGCCCCGAACGGTAACCGGAGAATGCGCCAATGGAACTATGGCCCAGAAGATAAAGGTCACCTATCGCATCCAGGATCTTGTGCTTAACAAATTCATCATCATAACGCAGACCATCTTCGTTGAGCACCCGGTACTCATCGACAACGACTGCATTATCAATACTGCCGCCCAGGGCAAGGTTTTGAGAGCGCAATTGTTCAATATCGCTCATAAAACCAAAGGTTCTCGCACGACTGATTTCTTTCACAAATGAGGTGGTTGAGAAATCGATTTCCGCTTTTCGCGGCCTGCCTTTGAACACAGGATGATTGAAGTCAATAGTGAAGCTGACCTTGAAACCGTCAAACGGGTCAAACCGCGCCCACTTGTCCTTCTCCTCGACCATTATTGATTTCTTGATGCGCACAAAGCGTTTGGGCGCATCCTGCTCTGCAATACCCGCTGACTGGATCAGGAATACGAATGGGCCGGAGCTGCCATCCATGATAGGCACTTCAGCAGCACTGAGATCGACATAGGCATTATCTATACCCAGACCTGCCATCGCAGAGAGCAGATGTTCTACGGTTGACACCTGAACACCCTCGCTTTCAAGCGTGGTTGACAAGGTCGTTGGCCCGACATTCTCGGCTGTCGCCTTGATTTCAACAGGCTCGCTCAAATCAACCCGGCGGAAAATAACACCCGTTTCCGGCGGCGCCGGTCGTAATGTCATGTACACTTTTTCGCCTGAATGCAGGCCTACCCCGGTAGCCCGAATTACATTCTTCAGCGTTCTTTGTTTGATCAAAGCCCTTTTTTCCTTTGCTTATTAGGTGCGTAAAACCGGCACAATTGTGGGAAATCTATACATTTTCACACAATTTGCGCTCAGATTAAAAGTATATTTATACCTTTCTATTTACTTATAACACTTTACGACCCATTTTTTCACAAATCACCCCGGTAATTGTTACCCCTGTAATGCGGCTATGCGGTCTCAATCCGCCTGCCTGCGCAGAAAAGCCGGGATATCAAGCAGTTCTTCGTCATACTCATCGGGCACTGCTGTATTGCGGCGTATAACCGTCGGCTTGTCGAGTTTTTCGTAATCCGGCTCACCATCAGCTTTGACAAGTTTGGGTTTCGGTGGTGCGACTTGCTGCGTATGCGGATGCCCCAGTCCGGTTGCAACAACCGTCACCCTGATTTGATCTTCAAGCATTTCATCGATTGCCGTGCCCATGACCACGGTAGCATCATCGGATGCAAATGAGCTGATCACATCACCGATATCCTGGAACTCGCCCAGTGTCATGTTTGCACCGGTAACATTGACCAGAATACCCTTGGCGCCGGAGAGATTGACGTCTTCCAGCAACGGACTGGCAACTGCAGCCTGAGCGGCTTCAGAAGCACGGTTCTCTCCTGATGATCTGCCTGAACCCATCATGCCCATACCCATCTGACACATAACAGTACGCACATCGGCAAAGTCAACGTTTATCACACCAGGGTTGGTGATCAATTCAGTTATGCCCTGCACTGCTCCATAAAGCACATCGTTTGCGCCTTTGAATGCATTCATTAAATCAAAATCACGACCATACACATCCAGCAGCTTGTCGTTCGGAATGGTAATCAGTGAATCAACATGCTGTGTCAATTCCTTTATACCCTGCATCGCAATTTTCATTCGTGTACTGCCTTCGAATGCGAAAGGCTTGGTTACTACACCAACCACAAGGATGCCCATATCACGTGCGAGCTGGGCAACAACAGGAGCCGCACCCGTGCCGGTACCGCCACCCATACCTGCTGTGATAAACAACATATCACTATGTTCAATTGCTTCCTGGATAAGCTCCCGGTCTTCGAGCGCTGCCTGCTGGCCTGTATCGGGAGTTGCACCCGCCCCCAGGCCCTTGGTGATGTTGCAACCAATCTGCAATGACTTTGCATCTGTCATTTTGCTTAATGCCTGGGCATCGGTATTTGCGCAGATGAAATCGACACCACTGATTCCACTGGTTACCATGTGCTGGACGGCATTACCACCACCGCCACCGACACCGATTACTTTTATGACAGCGTCTTGTGCTACTGAGTCCATTAATTCAAACATGATAATTCTCCTCTGCATGTTTTTTTGTTGTTGTGTACATGTGTTTTAATCCCGCTATGTGTTTGTTAAAAATTCCCCTGAAACCAACTCTTCATCCTGTCAAACAATCCCTTGATGCCACCTTCCATCATCAGATGACTTGTTCCTGAGTCCCGGTGCTGATAACCGAACAACAGGAGTCCAACCCCGGTCGCATGTATTGGATTGCTGACCACATCAGACAACCCGAAAACATACTGTGGCAGTCCCAGCCGAACCGGGACATGAAAAATCTCTTCCGCCAGATCAACGACGCCTTCCATTTTTGAACTACCGCCGGTCAATACCACACCTGCAGCAATCATCTCTTCAAAACCACTCTTGCGCAGTTCCGCCTGCACCAGTGACAACAGTTCTTCATAACGCGGCTCAACCACTTCAGCCAGTGTCTGCCGTGAAAGTTTTCTTGGTGGACGGTCGCCAACACTTGGAACCTCGATGGTCTCATCCGGATTGGCCAACTGACGCAATGCACAGGCATACTTGATCTTGATCTCGTTGGCATACTGGGTAGGTGTACGCAGCGCCACGGCGATATCATTGGTGACCTGGTCTCCGGCAATCGGGATCACCGCAGTGTGGCGGATGGCACCATCGGTAAATACCGCGATGTCAGTTGTGCCACCACCGATATCAACCAGACAAACCCCCAGTTCCTTTTCGTCATCAGTCAACACTGAATAGCTGGATGCAAGTTGTTCGAGAATAATATCGTCAACTTCCAGGCCACAGCGCCTGACACATTTGATAATGTTTTGTGCAGCACCCACCGCACCGGTTACAAGATGAACTTTTGCTTCAAGGCGCACACCGGACATCCCTATGGGCTCGCGTATACCTTCCTGATTATCAATAATAAATTCCTGCGGAAGGATATGCAGAATGCGCTGGTCTGCCGGTATCGCCACGGCGCGTGCAGCATCTATCACCCTGTCAAGATCGCCACTTGAAACTTCACGTTCACGAATAGCAACGATGCCATGCGAGTTGAGGCTGCGAATATGACTGCCTGCAATACCGGCGTAAACAGATTGAATCTGGCACCCCGCCATAAGCTCGGCTTCTTCAATGGCACGCTGTATCGATTGCACGGTTGACTCGATATTGACCACCACACCTTTTTTGAGCCCGCGTGACGGGTGTGAACCCAGCCCAACGATTTCAATCTCACCTTCCGGATTAACCTCGCCGACAATAGCCACAACTTTAGATGTGCCGATATCCAGGCCAATGATCATGTTCTTATCTGACTTTTTAGTCATTTTATTTATGCGCCCCTTTCACGCGTATACGCATTACTGATCTTTTGCCTTGATAGCGAATTAATCGCGGGCTGCACACTGCGCCACAACACCTTGAATATATAAAAATACTCCTGCCAAACTGATGAATTATGCATGTCTGATCCACCCCGAGATGTTATTCAGATCTGCGCCGCCTTCCTTTTCCTGCGATGTTTTGTTTTTCATTGCAAATCCGTTCGGATAACGCAGATCGATATATTTAATGTCATCAAGTTTTGGTGCATTTTGCATAGAGAAAACCTTAACGAATCTCTGTATGCGTCTTTGGGTATCATTTCGTCCAAGTTGTAACTCGACACCGTTTGACAACAGCATCGACCACGACCTGCGTTCATCCAGCTCCAGCCTGTCAACATCAAGCCCGAGTCCGGATAATTCCGTGTGCAGGGTAACAAGGAAGCCCCACACTTTATGATGCAGACCTTCAGGGCCATTAATTACCGGTATCTGCATTTCTTTCGTAATATGTTTCGGCGTGAACAGTTCACCTGTATCGCTCAGTAGTGAATCGTCCGACCAGTAGGCCACCGCCTGCCGCTCGCTAATGCGTATTTGCAATGTTGACGGCCATTGACGTCGTATCGTTGCATCCTGCACCCATGGCAGCGACAGTAACGATGTTCTCACCGCTTCAATATCAGCCGTAAAATAATCGCCGTTTAATACCTGCTTCAACTGCATTTGAATATCGTCCCTCGACAGGTGCACAAACGTGCCTTCGATTTTCACATTGTCGATAGGCATAATTTCAGCGGGAATGCGCTCATAGAGTTGCCAGCCAGCAACGACAAGCACAATCAAAACCAGCGGCCTGTACCAGCGACGGTATTCCATTCTCGTATTCTGTTTATGCTGTTTACGCCTGGCGCCCATAACTGCTTCTCAGTATTTCGATGACCAGCTCATTAAATTTAATCCCGGCCTGTTTCGCCGCCATCGGTACAAGGCTGTGACTGGTCATGCCCGGTACCGTATTTGCCTCGATCAGCCAGGGTTGCTGATTAGCATCGAGCATGAAATCCACCCGTCCCCAGCCACTCGCACCGATCGCATCAAATGCATTCAGCATGATTGAACCAAGCTCCTTCTCTACGGACTCGTCGAGACCACAGGGGCAGATGTAGCGCGTATCATTCGATTCATATTTGGCGACGTAGTCATAAAACTTTCTATCGGTTTCCAGCCGTATCATCGGCAGTACCCTGCGGTTCAGAATCGCTGCAGTGTACTCATCTCCCGTTATCCATTTCTCCGCGATGATGGCGCCTTTACACTCGCGTGCAGTTTTGAACGCGGGCAGCATTTCCTCTTCAACTTCGACCTTGCTCATGCCTATACTGGAACCTTCCGATGCAGGCTTTATAATTAGCGGCAGTCCCAGCTGTGCGAGTGCATCAGCGCAATCCTGTTCGGTCTCAAGCACCCTGAACTCGGGTATTGGAAATCCTTCTGCAGCCCACACCTGTTTGCAACGCAACTTGTCCATGGCCAGCGCCGACCCCAGAATACCTGCGCCGGTATAGGGCAAACCCATGACTTCCAGCAGGCCCTGCATCGCGCCGTCTTCTCCACCGCGCCCGTGCAACATGATCAATGCACGGCTGTAATCACCGGCCCCAAGCACTGTTGGGATATCACGCCCTACATCGATGCCATGCGCATCGATGCCGCCTTGTAGCAATGCACTCAGTACAGCGCCGCCGCTCAGCAACGAGATCTCACGCTCTGCCGACCAGCCGCCCATGAGTACCGCGACCTTGCCAAAACCAGAATTGCCGGCAGGGTTCATGCCACAGCCCCCACGATTCGGACTTCGGTTGTTAATTCAACACCCTGCTGATCGAGCACGGTCTGTTGTACGTATTTGATCAATGATTCAATATCATCCGCACTTGCGTTGTTGTCATTAATAATGAAATTCGCATGCTTCTCGGAAACCACGGCGCCGCCAATGCGGTAACCTTTCAATCCGCAGGACTCGATTAAACGTGCTGCGTGATCATTTTCGGGATTGGTAAACACCGAGCCACAACTTGCAGCTCCCATCGGTTGTGTTTCTGCACGCCTGGCAAGCAATTGCTTGATGCCTGCACTGGCAGCACTGCCATCACCCTGTTCAAACTGGAATATGGCCGCGGTAAACCATTCATCAGCAGGCCCGCTGACACTGCGATAGCCAACCTGGTATTCATCGGCATTACGCTGATGCCGATTGCCTTTGCGATCGATGGTTTCGACGCTAACCACCTGGCGCCATGTTTCGCCGCCAAAAGCGCCGGCATTCATTGCCAATGCACCACCAACCAGGCCCGGAATACCGGCAAAGAACTCGGCACCGACCAGGCCCTGTTTTGCGCAAAAGCGCGCCAGCTTTGAAGCCGTAACACCGGCGCCAGCATAAACACGATCGTCAGCAAGACGCTCGAGTTCATTCATGATCCCCTGCAGTGCGATCACGGTGCCATCAAAACCGGCATCACGCACCAGGGTATTGCTGCCCAGCCCCAGCCACAGGATCGCTTCATCGTCGGGCAGCGATGCCAGCAGGGTTGACAGGTCTTCAATATCTGCCGGCGTGAAATAACATTTTGCATTGCCGCCTGCGCGCCAGCTCAGGTGACGCGACATCGGCTCGTCAAAACGCATCTCACCTCGAAGTTGCGGCATTGTCATCACCCGTGCTGCCTCCATGTCATGCAGCCTCCTGCAACTTCTGCGGCAATTCGGACGCCACCCGGCCTATGCTGCCGGCACCCAGTGTCAGCAGCACATCGCCATCCTGCAAAACAGAAACCAGTTCACTTTCTACCTCGTCAATATCTTCAACAAAGATCGGATTGACCTTTCCACGCTGACGTATAGCGGCACACAATGATCGAGCATCAGCACCGCTGACGGGCTGTTCACCTGCCGCATAAACTTCAGAGATCAGCAGCACATCCACATCCGCCAGCACCGAGGTGAAATCTTCGAACAAATCATGTGTACGGCTGTAGCGGTGTGGCTGAAATACAACGATCAGGCGCCTGTCCGGCCAACTGCTGCGAACCGCCTGCAAGGTGGCCGCAACTTCAGTCGGGTGATGGCCGTAATCGTCCACCATCGTTATCGTGCCAGCAGGTATTTCGATATCTCCGTACATCTGCATGCGTCTGCCAATGCCGGCAAAATTCCTCAGCGCTGTTTTTATTGCTTCCTGCTCGACACCCAGTTCATAAGCAACAGCAATGGCTGCCAGGGCATTGAGGACATTATGTCGCCCGGGAAGATTGAGCGTGATACTCATTGAATCTTCGCTATCAGGAAGCATGACATCGAATGTACTTTGCAAGCCTGACGTCCTGATATTGGATGCGCAGATATCGGCATCCTGCTCTATGCCATAGCGTATGACCTGGCGTGTTATTTTGGGCAGCAATTTTCTTGCATTTTCATCATCAACACAAACAATCGCCAGACCATAGAACGGCAGGTGATGCAGGAATTCAACAAAGGCATTCTGCAAGTGGCCGAAGTCACCGCCATAAGTCGATAAATGATCTGCGTCCACATTGGTTACGACGGCCAGCATCGGCTGCAGGTAGAGGAACGATGCATCACTTTCATCCGCTTCAGCGACCAGGTACTGGCCACTACCCAGCTTTGCATTGCTTGCAGAACTGTTGAGCTTGCCGCCGATAACATAGGTTGGGTCAAGGCCTCCTTCTGCCATAATGCTTGCGACCAATGATGTCGTCGTGGTCTTGCCATGCGTGCCGGCTACGGCAATTCCGTTACTGAAGCGCATCAATTCCGCCAGCATTTCCGCGCGCGGCACTACCGGTATCATGCGTGCACGCGCCACCTGGACTTCAGGATTGTCCGCAGGAATAGCGCTTGATGTAACCACGACGTCGACATCGCGGACATTCTCTGCGGCATGTCCCTTGAATACCTTTATGCCAGCCGCCTTCAGTTTATCGGTGACCGCGCCCTCACTTATATCCGAACCACTGACTTGATATCCTATGGTGTTCATCACCTCGGCTATACCGCTCATACCGACGCCGCCGATACCGATAAAATGCACTTTGCGTACGCGCTGCATAAAAGGCGTCAGGCTTGAATGATCGGTGATCATGCCAGGCCTCCTGTCTGCATACAGCGATCGGCGACTTCTTTTGCGGCTTCCGGTTTCGCCATACTGCGCGCGGCCATAGCCATCTTGATCAGGGTATCGCGCTGCCGGGTCATCTGCTCAATGGTGTCGCTTAACCACTCGCTGCTGAGTTCGCGCTGTTGCCTGATGATAGCGGCCCCCGCCTTTTCCAGGTACTGCGCGTTAGCGGTCTGATGATCGTCAACTGCATGTGGATATGGAACCAGTATCGAGCCGACACCGGCTGCAGCAAGTTCAAACACGGTCATTGCGCCAGCACGACATATCACCAGGTCGGCCCAGCCATAGGCTTCGGCCATATCATCGATGAAGGCTTCTATGCGCGCATCGACATCATGACGCTGATAGAACTCTCGTGTCATTTCAAGGTTTGCCAGCCCGGTTTGATGAAGTATTTCCGGCCGCGCCTCGGCAGCGATCCTGCTCACAGCCTCAGGCACAATTTCATTCAGCCTTACGGCACCCAG
>Ga0316193_10000755_pt1 | contig 20770 bp, 15 predicted proteins | sample MerIslsedime2_MG_FD_207735 | JGI IMG/M metagenome (GOLD analysis project Ga0316193, IMG submission 207735) | Coastal sediment microbial communities from Maine, United States - Merrow Island sediment 2 | ecosystem: Environmental > Aquatic > Marine > Coastal > Sediment | place: USA: Maine... | reverse complement strand
CTTTGGCCAGACACTGCTGAGCCCCCCCCACCCTGCACAGGTCGTTATTTGAGCTTCGCAGACTCATTGCTACGGAGAAATCGAACCTGACCATCGAGATGCACCCGCAGCCCGGTGGCGACCTCTTGCTCTGTCCCCGGTTCATGTTTGTGGACGAAGTAGGCGGATGGCACAATACCCTGTCAAACACTAACGTTGTTATGACAAACTGATGAGAATATTCGACAACATCAATATATCCACAAAAGTCATAACCGGATTCGCGATAGTGGTCGTACTGCTTATTGTCATCTCCTCGGTTAGCCTCATCGGTCTTATGGGAGCCGACAAGTATTTCAAGGATTACCGGTCGCTTGCACGTCAGACCAATGCCAAGGGTCGTGTCCAGGCCAACATGCTGATGACGCGAATTTATGCGAAGAACTTCGTCATCAGTGCAAGCGAGGAGAATATCGAAGGTGTCGAACAGCGGGCAAAGCTGACGCTCGAGATGATCGCGCAGGCACGAGAGCTGACGAAAGACACGGGTTTCCGGATGATGATCGACAATCTTGACCGGGAACTCAACGAGTATCTTGCCCAGTTCGAGAAGGTGACCGCGAAGCAGCAGCAGCGCGATTTGCTGGTACACGAGACGCTCAACGTGATCGGGCCGCAGATGGAGAAAAATCTTACTGCCATCATGGAGAGCGCATTCGCCGACAATGACACCGAGGGCGCCTACCGCGCCGGTATGACCACGCGCAACCTGTTGCTGGCACGCCTCTATGCAGGCCGTTTTCTGATCCAGAATGACACGGCCTCCTTCCAGCGCGTCGGCAAGGAGTTCCTGGAGATGCAGCAGAACCTGGACTCACTGGTGGCCAATCTCGAGAACCCGGAACGGCTGAAACTGGCCGCCAGGGTGCGTGACGATCAGAGGACGTATGACAGGGCGTTCGAGGATGCACACGACGTGATCACCAGCCGCAACAACATCATCCGTAATCAGCTCGATGCGATCGGCCCCAGGGTGGCCGACCAGGTCGAGCAGCTGAAACTGGCGCTCAAGGCCGAACAGGACACGCTGGGCCCCCTGGCAGAGGCGGAAATTAACCAGGCCGTCAAGGTGGTGATGGCGGTATCCATCGTATCTGTCCTGTTCGGTGCTCTCGCCGCCTGGCTCATCGGCTTCGGCGTCTCGAGACAGATCCGCTCGATGGCCAGCACAATGAAGGCCGTGGCTGGCGGTAACATGGACATCGAGATCGACACCCATGAAAGCAGCCAGGAGATCCGCGAAATGGGCGCCGCAGTACGGGTCTTCAAGGCGAGCCTGGTCAAGGTGCGCGAGCTCGCCGAGACGCAGAGCAAGACGGCGGATGAACTCCGCGTGGCCAGGGATGCCGCCGATGCTGCCAACCAGTCCAAGAGCGCCTTCCTGGCCAACATGAGCCACGAACTGCGCACGCCGATGAACGCCATTCTCGGCTACAGCGAGATGCTGATGGAGGAAGCCGAGGATATCGGTCAGGAAGATCTAATCCCGGACCTGAAAAAGATCAACCAGGCCGGCAACCACCTGTTGTCGCTGATCAACGATGTCCTCGATCTTTCCAAGGTCGAGTCCGGCAAGATGGAGGCCTTTGCCGAGGATATCGACATTAGCAAGCTCATCGACGAGGTCAGCGATACCGCCCACCCGTTGATGGAGAAGAACAACAACACCCTGTCCATCGAACGCAGCGGGCAACTCGGCCGCGCCCACCAGGACCTGACCAAGCTGCGCCAGACCCTGTTCAACCTGCTGTCGAATGCATCCAAGTTTACGCACGACGGTACGATTACCCTGCATGCCGAACGCACCGTGGAGGCCGGAATTGACTGGCTGACGCTGGCTGTCAGCGATACCGGCATCGGTATTCCGGCGGACAAGATTGACCACATTTTCGAGGAATTCACCCAGGCAGACAATTCAACCACACGGGATTACGGCGGTACCGGGCTCGGGCTGGCGATCTCGCGGCGTTTCTGCGAACTGCTGGGCGGCGGCCTCAGTGCCGCCAGTGAACCAGGCAAGGGTTCCACGTTCACCATCCGCGTCCCCGCCATTCTGCCCGGGACACAGGCATTACCCCCGCCCGCTGACACGACACCGGCCGTCAGCGGCACTGAGCTGGAGGCCCTGCGCGAGGCCGGGCCCGGCGCCACGATCCTGGTCATCGATGACGACCCGGATGCCTGCGACATCATCGAGCGTTATTTGGTGAAAGACGGTTACACCGTTGCCACGGCGGCCAGTGGCGAACAGGGTCTGAGCATGGCGCACGAGATACGCCCCACCGCCATCACCCTCGACGTCATGATGCCCGAGATGGATGGCTGGTCGGTGCTGCGCGCACTGAAGGCCGACCCGGTACTGCGCACCATACCCGTGATCATGCTGAGCATGATCGATGACCGGACGCGGGGTTACTCACTCGGTGCCGTTGATTACCTGACCAAACCGGTGAACCGGGAGCTGCTCAACAAGGCATTGAGTCGTTACTACTGTGCAGAAGAAGACACCTGTCACGTGTTGCTGGTCGAGGATGATATCGAGACACGCGAGATAATGGCGCGCACTCTGGACAACGCCGGCTGGGCGGTATCCAGGGCCGGCAACGGCCAGGAAGCCCTGGATATCATGGCCGATCTTCAGCCCCGGCTGATCCTGCTGGATCTGATGATGCCGGTGATGGACGGCTTCGATTTTCTGACGGCACTGCGTGCGCGGGCTGAATGGCAGCATATACCGGTGATTGTAATTACCGCCAAGGACCTGACCACAGACGACCGTGACCGCTTGAATGGCAGAGTCGAGGACGTGCTTGAAAAAAGTGCCTATACCCGTGAACAATTACTGGAACGCGTGAGTGAGGCCGTCGCTGCGTGCAACATTACACAGACAGAAATAAATACTACAGGAAAGAATGATGAGTAAAATATTGCTGGTTGAAGACAATGAAATGAACCGGGATATGCTGTCGCGCCGGCTGGAACGCAAGGGCTATGAGGTGGTCATCGCCGTCGATGGCCAGGCCGGGATCGACATGGCGTCCTCCGGCAACCCGGATATCATCCTTATGGATCTCAGCCTGCCGGTCATCGACGGCTGGGAAGCAACGCGCAAGATCAAGGCCGACCCGGCCACGCAGTCGATACCTGTCATCGCACTCACGGCACACGCCATGGCGGGTGATAAGCAGAAGGCACTGGAAGCCGGGTGTGACGACTACGATACCAAGCCGATCGACCTGAAACGCCTGCTGGAGAAAATCGATAACTTACTGGGCGCGCAATGAGCAAGCTTTATCGCTATCGTATTCAAATGGCCAGTAACGTCAAAATTATATGTTAGAAGCCAATATTAAATACATTCTAGTCGTCGACGACGAAGAAAATAATCGCGATATTCTGGTTCGAAGTTTATCCAGGCGAGGATACAGCATGCTGTCTGCATCTGGCGTGCTTCCCATGTCATGCTTCAGCCACGAATTCTTCTGGCGAGGCATAAATTACTCCCTCATGCAAAACGTTCTTCGCGCCAGCGGGACCAGTCGATGACATCCGCATTTCCGGCATAGTCAACCAGTGCTTCCGAAACACCCCGGTACGCACCCAGCAGGCGGTAGAAGTTTTCAGCATCCTGATCACTGAGCTGCCCATCGGCAGCCCTGTCCATTGCTTCCTCGATGCGCGTTTCCATGTGGCCCATGATCCCCTCCAGGCGGGTACGAAACGCCTCCCGTTCCGCGGTAGCCGGATTCTCAGACAGGCGCTGAAAGGTTTCCTCTACCCTGAGGCGCCAGGCGCGGATGTCCTCGAGTAGTTGCTGCACCAGAATTCCTGCCTGTGGATCGTCGCGTGACTCGATTAGCGCCTGCATGCGGTTGGTGAGTGTCTGCAGGCTGGTCACTACTGCCTGCACCTGTTGTGTCGAAGTGCCGAGCGGCGCACTGGCGCCAATCAGCGGGGCCCATGCCTGCAGTTTCCGGGGCAGTGTCGACACCTCACGGCTATGAAACACCTTTCTCCAGTGATCAAGACGCGAGGGATTGCTGGCCGGGTCCCAACGCAGGGTCGACACCAGGTACCCGCTGCTTTTGAAAAAGCGTCCGAGCAGGCGCAGGAATGTCGACTCGGGGCGCGGTGAAAAAGGAATGTGCGCGGTGATCGCGAGCAGCAGGAACATCAGCGGCAACATCAACGCGGTGTTGGCAACGGTCAGGAAATTGTAGCTCTGTTCGTTGGAAATCGAGGCGATGCTGACGAACATGGCCAGCCCGAATGCCCTGCCCAGACCCTGTTGCGGGGCCGCGAACAGGTAGCAGATAGCGAAGGTCAATGTGAAGATCAGAAAACCCAGACCCCAAAAGCTCGAAAGCAGTGGCATCACAAAGATGTACGCTACGCCGGCAACCAGCACGCTGAATGTTGCCGGCACGAACAAGCGCGATACCGCCAGCTGTGGCGCGGTCGCCAGGGCCATCCCCAGGGGACAGGCCATGGACACGAAGCCGGCGCCGCCGGGGAGCCCATCAATATAAATCAGGGCCAGCCAGGCCAGCCACATGGTCGCCATTAGCCGAACAACGCTCGTGATACGTTCCGGATCCGGCACAAACCTGGCGGTTGCCAGAGAAGACGCCACGGCCGGTGCGGTTTCGTGACCGAAATCCCTGATATCACTGACGCAGTCAAACAGGGCGCCGGTCAGCACCTCAAGCTGCTGCAGCCGGTCGCGGGTCACCGCCAGCGCCGCCTTGTGGAAATGGGACAGACTACCGACTACCGCTCTATCAAAAGCCAGTTCGATGACGGCCGGCTGCCGGGCGGGCGCCTGGTTGGCCAGCATGCGATCGACCTGCTCCAGTCGTGCGTCGAGTTCAGCCGCATAGCTTTCCAGGTTCGGCAATAAACGCGGCAGATCCAGGGACTGCACCTCGGCGAAACCTTCTCGCCAGCGCTCCAGGGTCTCCGCCAGTTGCGCCGCCAGGCGCTGATAATGCTGCCACTGCCGCCGCAGTTCCCACACCTCGTAATCGTCTGTCGCGGCCGCTGCCAGCAGCTGGTCGAAGTGGGCCTTTGCCTGTGCCGCGCTGCTGCCAAGTTCCTGTGCCTGTGCAGAGTCCCCCTTGTTGCTCAACAGACCACGGTAGGCCCCCAACAGCTGATGCTGGGTAGCGGCCAGTTTGACGGCGGCGGCATTGAAGTCTGCGCCGCCGCTGCTGGGCCAGAGAAAGATCGCGACCAGGCTATAGACCAGAATGCCGAGTCCGGTCTCCTGGGCACGCAGCGTCGCAATCTCGAAGGCATTGGCAGCATTTGGCCCCGCATCCATACAGATGATCACACACACGAAGGCGCAGACGTTCCAGAAATACTGGTGTTTCGTGCCGGCCATCATGTAAGTACAGATGCCAAGCCAGACAATAAGAAAAAGCATGAACAGCCAGCGTTCCTGGGCAAACAGGGCAATGAGCATGAAGGCGACGACTATCGCCACAAGAGTGCCAACCATGCGCAAGGTGGCCTTGTTCATCGACTGCCCGATCGTCGAAAGGCTGACGAAGGCCACCGCAAACCCCGCCCAATAGGGCTTGTCCCAGTCCATGGACAGGGCAATGCCGTAGGCGATGGTCATCGCCAGGGCGGTCTTGATGGCTTCTTTTGCCTTTCTCGAAAGCACCATGGCTACTCTTTCCGGCATTTAATGCTGCTCACCAATTATTTTTCAGGCACGCTTTATCCGCGCCGCGAGCGCCGCGACCAGTGGGTTCGCGCTGAGACCGTGTGCGATGACACTGAGCATGATAGTGCAGACCACTGTCATGGTGATGGTGCCGCCGCTGGGCAGATGCGCATTGAGCACGATCACGGCGAACACGATACTGGCCAGCCCACGAGGGCCGAACCAGCCCATGAACAGCTTTTCATCAGTCCGCAGCTTCATTCCCGTGAGCACCAGGAATACCGGCAGCATGCGTGCCACGGTCAGGCTGAGCACGGCATAGAGCACGACTTCCCAACTGAAAGACCCGATCGACTGTCCGACTACGGCAGCACCGAACACCACCCAGGTGATCAGGGCCAGCGTATCACCGGTCCCCTCGGCGGCAAGCAGGAGCCCGGGCTTGTGGTCTTTCGCAATCGCACCAAACAGCAGCCCGCCGCTGAAGGCCGCAATAAATCCGCTGCCCCCTAACCACTGCGCCACGGCAAAGCAGGCCACGGCCAACGCCGGGACAGGGAGTTGCCGCCAGGTCTCGGTGATCCAGCCTCGCTCGGCGAACACCTTAAGCAGCCAACTACCCAGGACCGTCAGGCCAACGCCCACGACGACCCCGATGCCGATCGCTTCGGACACCAGTTTCAGCGCCAGCGTCGTGGTGCTGCCTTCAGCGCCGGTTGCCGCGGCAAGGGCGAGAAAGATGAACAGTATCGGAACGCAGATGCCGTCGTTCAAGCCGCTTTCAACATTCAGCCCCTCGCGAATATTGGACGGCACGGCTTCATTCGTCACCACCGCCTTGCCCAGGGCGGCATCGGTCGGTGCCAGCATGGTTGCCAGTATGGCGACCTCGAACAGGGTCAGTCCATCAAACAGGAGAACGCCGATCCCGAAACCGAGCAGGATGGTCAGCGGTAGCCCGACCAACAACAGACGCTGGGGGATATGGAAGCTCTTTTTCAGTACACCGAGATTCGCATTGGCCGCATCCGTGAACAAAACCAGTGCCAGCGTCAGTTCGGCAAGCGTGCTCAGCCCCTCCTTGTCTACATTCAGGCTCAGGACACCCAGACCCAGGGGGCCGAGGGCCAGGCCAAAGGCGGCAAACAGAAGTGCCCCGTTGATGGGAGTACGCTCAAACCCCGCACTGGCAACACTGTAGAGGAAAACGAACGTGGCCAGGATTGCCAGGTTTTCATACATGATGTTTTTCCTCCAGATGACGCCTGATCCAGGCGGCGGATACCGCTGATGAGACAAACGGTGTCCGCCGTAACGGTGAAGCTCTACGGCTGATTATTCCGGGCCTTGGCGAACCCCTCAGCGGCTTTTTTGGCCCACTTATCCACTGCATCTTTCAGATTATCGAGGGTTATCTGCTCGCCGGACACCGACTCACCCGTGGCAGCCTGAAGTACCTCCCCAAGCGTTTGCCCGGTAACACTGTCTGAATAGTACGATTCCATGTTGATATGTGCTTTCTTGCTGTCCTTACCACTCGCTGCCCGCACTAAAAAAACGGCAGGCATATAATTCAGTGGGTTTGAGCCAAGGCCGCCTTCCGCAGATATTCCGGTAATCGCTGCCCGGTAGCGTGTTACGTTATCGCCTGCCTTGTCGACGACATTCATTTTCTGGTTCTTGAACGCACTGACCAGTGCGCCATGGAAATAATCAGTCACCTGATTGAGTAACTCTGCGTCCGGGCGTACACCGTCCTTGATTAGCCCGGGACTCAGATGCACGGTAACGGGGTCAATGATGATGGCATTGTACTGTCCGAGCCTGACCTCGGGATTTACCCAGTTTTTGCTACCCGGGTGATCCGGGTCGACCTTCAGCTGGGTGTAATCAGGAAGAAACCCCGAGTCCACATCAGCGGCGGCATACAGCATGGCAGGACCGCCAAGAAACAGGGGTGCGGCTAATGTAATGAGCAATGTCTTTAGGTATTTCATTTCACTTCTCCTTTGTTGTAATTGAGGAACTTCTACTCTTAATGAGTACGCACACAACAGTCACCAGAACTATATAGCAAGTTTTGTAACTGTGGGATGCGCGTTATTATGGATTTCATTCTCTAACTTCTGTTTCGATTATGCGGACATTGATCCCTTCTTAAACTGGATCAAGGTGCACCCTGTTCCGGCACCTTGTCACCGGTTGGCATCCAGGTCGGACAGCAAGCGGCGGAACTCGGGATTGTTGCGCAACAGTTCGCCCCCGACCTCGATCAGGCGGTCCACCTGCTCGTCGTCGAGGTGGAAACTGGTGGGGACCTGGTTGAAATATTCAAGCCGCTCGGGGTCCTGGATATCCTCGAAGTTAAGCAGGATGAAATAGGGCGTGACGGGTTGTTCCGGGGTGGAAATCGACTGCGCCCAGCGATTGATAGTCAGCCGCATCAGTTCGATGGTCGCCGCGTTGTAGCGATGCAGTTGCATATCGGTCATGGCGCCGACGGTCTCTTTGATCGACGGCGTCTTGTTGCTCAGGTACATGTCGGTATCGCCTTCGGTGGAGGCATCAACCGCAATCATCACGAGACGGCGTGGCGGCTGGCGCTGATGCTTCTCCATGAAGGTGGCTCCGCCACCGGCCACCTGCGTGATATCGTAGATGGCACGCAGCCCCAGGTTGTCAGTGATGCCCCCGTCCACAAAGTGGGCATACTTGTGCTTGTCCCGATCAAAATATTTTTCTACGCCGTCAACGAGCATGTCTAACTGTGTGTCGCTCTCTGCCCGGGTTTGCGCTACCTTCAGCCAGTCCGGCAGTTCTTCGCCACACTCGGTGTAATTTTCAACCACCACCGGATGAAACAACACGGGCACCGCGGAGGACGCCGTCACCGCACGCGACACCGGGAATGAAGACAGGTCCGAACAGAGCAGGTTGAAATACTCCTGGACGAAGGAAAAACGCACCCCGTTGGCCAGATCCGAGGCGTTGATCATGATCAAGGGCCCGTCCTGTTTTTGCATGTCAGCATACGTGGCCCCTTTGAAGATGTGTTTATCGTAGTAGCCTATCGCCATCTCGGTACGGCCGGTGGAACCAAACCAGCGCAACGGGTTCAAGGCACGCCGGGTCAAGGCACCTTCGACATTTTTACGCAGGAACACCTCCTCGTAATCGTCGAAGATCCCGTCTCCGTGCAGGCCGTAATAGGCCGACGTGAAGCTGCCCCCCGAGACCGAGCTGATGGTGTGGATCTCGTCCAGCAACCGAATGGTGCCTTGCCCGCTGGCCACGGGGGTGTCCCGCAACTCCTTCAGGACGCCATACGACAGGGCGGCGGCCCGGGTCCCGCCACCGGAGAAAGCCAGCATCAGCGCATTCTCGCTGGTACGCCATTCCTCCATGAACTGTTCGACCGAATAGCCTTGATCGCCGGCCGTTCCCAGCACGGGCTCATTATCAATCACGCCGTAGGTGGCACAACCCGAGACCAGCAGCACAACGATACCCGCACACAAGTGCCGCAGCAGGGTCACTTTATCCGACTTCCCATGGTCAAGGCTCAGAGAGAGTGTTGTCAATGTGTGGCGATTCCGTATTGTATTATATGGATCCCGGCATGCGCCGGGATGACGACAGTGGAATTAATCAGGGTCCCTAACAGTTATAGACGCCTACCGCACAACGCCGTACCGTGCGCCGCCCTACCCCGGCAACGCTCACTGGCGTTAGAGGACGCCCGACCCTGGCTTCGGCGGTCGGGATCAGGCTGTGAACCCCGGGGATTGAAAGCCGTTCTCCAAATTCAGATCCGCAAACCACGATGACTGCTGCAATCAGAAAGACACCCATTTGCTTCGATATGCTCATTTAGATTCTCCTATTACGAAATGCTCCGGTAAATCATCCGTACCCTCAAGATTCTTCAGGTCGACCTTTTTGGCGTTCGTCGGGTTCTTGAAGCTGAAATCAGTGGCTGCGACCTTATCTCCGGTTTTCCAGTCCCTGATCTGAATGGTGTATTGAGGCCCACTGGCAAGGTGCTTGGTGGTGATGGTATACCGGCAAGGATAGGGACGATCACCCTGTGCGATCCAGATTTGCCAATCGACTTCTTTTGCCCGAAAAGCGAGGTAATCACATTCAACACCGCCGATCACACCGCTGCCAAGGTCCTTTACGTCTGTGACATCAAGCATCAGCGCATCGTAGGCGTTCGACAACAGCAAGTCTGCGGCCGGGAGGGGCCTGTTATGCTTGACCCTCAACTCATCGACCAGGTGATCGAGGGTGCCAGGCACATCTTGCTGCGCATAGATGTTCAGGTTCTTGCCCAGCACGGTCAGTGTTTTACCGTCAAAGGACATCTCTACATCCGCAAACCCGCCTGAGCGCGTGCTGCGAATCTTGTCAGGTCGGCTGAGAGTGACGGCACCTGAACTCACCAGTGCGAGTTTTTGTTCATCCCTGGTGATGACCTCAAGGCTGGCATCATATTCGAATGAGAGCGTCTTCTGCGCTGCCAGGTAATCGGACATGGCCTTGAGCAGCCGCTTGGCATCCGCCTCATCGGCGCTCACGCCCGGGGACGTCCCCAACCCAAGGATCAGGGACAGCGCCATGGCGGCCATGCTGCACACAGAATTATTTACCAGTTTTCGTGCTGTCTTCTTCATCGAAGTGCTCCTCTTTATTATTGCAGAGATTCCCCATTTGGAACCTTTCCGTCCGTTTGAGTCTAACGCGAAATCCATCAATGTGCATCTCGCATAGGTCTTGCAGATTACATGGGGTGAAATGCCGGTATGAATCAAAAGCAGGGATTGGTTGTGCTCCGCCAACGGATTAACTTCAATTGCTGAAGTACTCATTCCATGCCTCCAGTCAATGTTCTCTGTTTTGTTTCACCAGACGATTTAGCCTGTTTAGCTCATGAGCCGGGAGTTCCCTTTCCCGTTTCCCTAGAGTAGTGGTCCGAGCATGGCGATGGTGTTGTTCCACAGACGGCGTGACATGGACCAGGCAGCAACCTCGTCCGGGGTGACCGGGTGTGAACTGGCAATGTATTCCTGCTGGCGTTGCTGCATGACGGCGGTCAGACCGGGATCATAGAACAGGATGTTGTTTTCGTAGTTGAGGTCAAAGCTGCGACGGTCCATGTTCGCAGAGCCAATCAGCGTTATCTCACTGTCCAGTGTGAGTGACTTCGTGTGCAGCAGCCCTCCCCCGTATTCGTAGATTTTCACCCCGGCTGCGAGCAGATCAGCGTAGTAGCTCCGGCTTGCTGCCGCCACAATCCACGAGTCATTTCTGGCGGGGAAGACGATGGTTGTGTCCACGCCGCGGTAAGCAGCCGCACAGAGTGCGCTTTGCATGGGTTCGTCGGGTACATAGTAGGGCGTGGTGATAACAAGCTCGCGACGGGCAGCGTAGATGAGGGTCTCGAACACCTCGGGCATGGCCGAGGGGCGCGCCGTCGGGCCGCTGGCAACCACCTGTGCGGGAAGGCCTGGCCGGGGTGCCGGTATCGGCTGGCGTAATAGCTTATCGAGGTTTTCGCCCGCGTAAGTGATCCAGTCTCTGGCGAACAGGTACTGGTTCTGGGTGGCGATGGGTCCTTCGAAGCGCATCATGGCGTCCACCCAGGGTGCATACTTCGGCTTGATGCGGAACTCCGGGTCGGCGCAGTTCTGACTACCGCAGTAGGTGATGTGGCCGTCAATGACGACGATCTTGCGGTGGCACCTCAGGTCGATGCGGCCTCTGAACGGTCGCAACAGGGGGTTGCCGATCGGCAGCGCCACGGCCACATGCACCCCGGCATCCTGCATGGCCTGCCAGTGCTCCGAGCGAATCATGATGCGCGAACCGAGGTCATCGGCCATGGCCCGGCACTGCACACCACGGCCCGCAGCGCGCTTCAGCGCCTTGACAACCTTGCAGCCATTGCCATCCGGCAACCAGATATAGAAGAGCAGGTGGACGTGATGCTCGGCTGCATCGATATCAGCCACCATCGCCTCGATCACTGCGTTGGAGTCCGCAGGCAGCTGTGCCGAATTGCCACCGATGGGCCCGAAGCCGTTGATTGACTGCCCGACGCGGAAGAGGTGCAGGTATCGCTCAGGTACGTGTGCCTCGAGATTTGCCTCGTCACCGGGTACCGCAGTCGGGAAGTCGGGCATATCCCTGATGACCTTGTGTACTCGAGCGACGCGACGGCGTCCAATGTTCGCTTCGCCAAAGAGGAGGTAGGCAAGAATTCCAACGACCGGCAGTGTGGCGACGACAACGATCCAGGCGATCCGGGAAGCTGGTTGCCGACGCGGCAGGAGCAGGATACGCATAATGAGCGCCAGCTCGATTAGCAGGTGCAGCGCCACGGCGGCAGTTGTACCGAAAGTTGCCAGGCTCATAGGTTTTTCCTCGCCCCAAAAAGGGGACAGATTTATTTTAGGAAATGTCTGATTGATTTCTATGGCTGCACCTCCTAATGTTAAACGAAAATACAGCACTGGAGAATGCAAATGCCACGGAAGGCACGCATCGTACTGGCAAATTGCCCACACCACGTTATTCAACGTGGCCATAACCGGGCGGGTGTATTTTCTAAAGACGGAGATTACCACTATTTCCTCGAAAACCTGTCAGAGTGGAAAGCCAGGCTGGGTTGCTGTGTGTACAGCTTTTGCCTGATGACCAACCACGTCCATCTGATCGTGAACCCTGGTGACAATCCGGATAATCTGGGTCTGCTAATGAAACGTGTTGCCGGACGGCAGACCCGCATGGTCAACAGGCTGGAGAATCGCACCGGCAGTCTCTGGGATGGGCGATACAAATCAAGCCCGATAGAAACAGACCGGTATTTACTTGCCTGCAGCCGGTATATTGAACTAAACCCGGTCAGGGCAAAGATGGTTGCTTCACCGGACCAGTATCGTTGGTCCAGTTACTGTTCAAAGGTTGGAGAGAACAAGCTCAGCTGGCTGGACATGGACCCCTGCTATCTCGCGCTGGGCAAATCAGACCCTGAGCGACATACCCGATATCGGTCGTGGGTGGCATCCGACATCCCTGAAACTGAAATCCCTCTGATTAGACAAGCAGTACAAAGGGGTCAATTAACAGGCGGCAGTCGCTTCATCTCTGAAATTGAGACAAGGACTGGCCGCCGGGTGGAAACACGGGGGCGCGGCAGACCGCGCAAAAAATAAATCTGTCCCCTTTTCCCCTTTTTCCCTATCAAATCCTCAGAAGTAGAATTTCGCACCCAACAGCGGGCCGCTGAGATTCAAATCATCGAGATTAGAGTCTGACTTGAAGTCATAATCCAAATAACGATAAGACAATAACACATCCGCATACTTGAATTTGTAACCAACACCGGCAGCGACCTGCCAGGTGAGGTCAGACTGACCTGTTCCGACATCCGCATAGTAAGGCAGGTACCATTTATCGTTCAAATTGATCTTGCCCTTGACACCCACGATGCCGTCCCACACCTTGCCTTTCAGAGTATCCTTTTGTTGCCGATTGACCTGCTGCCCCAGTGGAACGGCGCTGAAATCAAATTTAAGAGGAATCTGGAGCCAAAAGTAGCGGGCGCCACCGAGCAGGTTAAGCGTCGCCTTTTCGTTATCGACGATATTGTAGCCCCCGCCAAGCGTGGCAATCCATGCATTGATTCCCACTTCCGCTTCGACGTCCACATCGATGTTAATAGGCCCAATAACCGGTACCGACTCCGTGTAACCATCGCTGCCAGAGACACTCAGGTAGAGCGCGTCCAGGAAAAGTGAATACTTGCCCTTGGTTGCACCGAGGCCGCCCATGAACGCCATATCAAGATTGTTGAGGAGATCATTGAACGAGATATCGATATCACCGCCAGTGGCCGTGGTGCCTTTAATGCCGGCCCCCCACAGATAGATATCGGCGTCAAACTTCCACTTGTCACTGTCGGTGTCCGCCGCAGCCGTGGTGGGTACTACTGACGCTAACAGCATCACGCCTGCCGCAAACCAGGCGGCCAGTTTTCTGTTCGTTCGCAGGTGGTGCATTACTCGTCCCCTCATCTGAATGTTTCGTGAATGTTACCCTTTAGTCTGACGTCGAGTGTGACCTTCGGCACGCCTTGCCTGCAGCAAGACTCACGCCCCTGAAATAATCATGACTATATTAAAGTATGTCAGCTGGTCAACCAAGACTATCTGGCCATTATGCGCCAGTTAATGTAATGAAAGGACACAGTCCTGCCCGACTCTTGGCTTAATTCGAAAAGTTGGCGTAATATGGCGATGTATTTTTTACCAATTAAGGGATATATCCAATGAAATTAGAAAAACTAACCTCCGCGCTGCTGTTAAGTGCCCTGCTCGCCTTGCCCGTAGTGGCGACGGCTGAAACAGCCCCTGCAGCATCACCAGAGCTTATGTTTGGCGATTACGAAGCCAAGGGATTCCTGTCTGACTATTCGAAGATTTCAAAAACAAAGAACCCTGACGGTTCCTACGAGTATAAAGACACAACAGTCGACTATGGAAAATACAACAAACTCCTCGTCGACCGCATCAAGATCTTTTTCAAGGATGACAGTGACTACAAGGGCATCGACCCCGACGAGCTGAAAGTGCTGACCGACTACTTTTACGAGGCGATCAAAAAGGCGGTTGGGGATGCCTATCCGATGGTAAAGGAGCCGGGGCCTGACGTGCTGCGCCTGCGCGTTGCGGTCACCGACCTGGTACCAAATAAACCGGAGGCCTCTGTCGTGACCCTGGTCGTTCCCTTCACGTGGATCGCCGATGCCGGTTCCGGTGTCGCAAAGGGTGATGCGGGCAGTACGGTATTCACTGGCGAGGCCACCGTCGAAGTCGAGGCCCTTGACAGTGAAAGCAGCGAACAGCTTGTTGCCTTCATCGAAACGGAAGCCGGCAAGAAATATAACTGGGCGCACGGCGTTACCAAGGGTGTCACTGGCTACATGAATGCCTATTCAAAGTGGAATTACACCAAGACGGCCATGGACGACTGGGCACACCTGCTGCGCGTACGTCTCGACGCGGCGCATGGCATAAAAACAGAAGAAGCCAAACCAGACACACAAGACAGTGGCATAACTGACATAGAATAGAGATTAAATACCGTTCGAGATGGCAGGAACGACAACGTGATCAAGCCACCGGTCAAGGCCGGTGGCTTCCGTTAAGGGGTCAAGTGTTCTGGTAATTCCCCTGGATTCGGACCCCTTGAAGTGCTTCTATCCAACGTATCCGCGTTAACCAATACGAGGGCCCTATGCCCGAAATCCGCCCGGATGCGCGATTGCACACCCACCCGTGCCTTCCGGCGCTCAAATCAGCTACTGATAGATGCATAAGAACAAAGGGCTGGCTGCGGGGGAGCAAAACCCATGCATCCACCCTCAAACAGACAGGGTCGCCACATTCCCCGTTCCTGTGTGTACATTTAGATATCGCACGTAACTTACTGTAGTATATGAGTACAGTTAAAGACATCAATTGAGCAGCCGATCACTCAACAACCCCGTCTTTTGGTACATACTTCGCAACTTGACTCGACAACCTGACCTGCAGAAACGGAGCTCACATGACCCAGCGCAATACCTTGATCCAAGCCGCCATCCCGCACACCAGCAGAAAAAAATCGCTGCTGGCCATTAGTCTGGCCCTGGTCGTGGGCCTCGGCGCCTGTACAACGAACCCCTACACCGGTGAGGAGCAAGCCAGTAAAGCCGGATGGGGAGCGGGTATAGGTGCGGTCACAGGTGGCCTGATCGGTGCCGCTACCGGGGGTGATCGAAGCGCCATTCTGCTCGGCATGGGGATCGGCGCACTCGCGGGTGGCGGTGTCGGCTACTACATGGACAAACAGGAAGACAAACTCAGGGCGCAGCTGCAAAGCACCGGCGTCAGCGTCACCCGTAACGGTGACAATATCATCCTGAATATGCCGGGCAACATTACCTTTGCCACCGATTCCAGCAATATCTCCGCCGACTTTTACCGGGTACTGGACTCCGTGGCCCTGGTCATCAATGAGTTCGAGAAGACCTATGTCGATGTTTTTGGCTACACCGACAGCACCGGTGCCGAGGCCTACAACCAGACACTTTCGGAGGCACGCGCAAGCAGTGTGGCAAGCTACCTGATATCGCAGAAAGTGATTTCGGAGCGTGTCGTCACGCGTGGCATGGGTGAGTCGCAACCAATCGCCTTAAATGACACGCCTGAAGGTCGCTCATTGAACCGACGTGTTGAGATTGTCCTGATACCCATTACCTAACAGCCGTTCAAACGACAAGGATAGACTATGAAAACCAGAATTCTTATCGCTGTAATGCTAGCCACCGGTTCACTGCCTTGCCTGTCAGAGGTGATCCGTTCTGTTGACGCGGATGGCAATGTCACCTTCTCGGACCAGGCTGTACCTGGCAGCGTCGAGACAACGCCCGTCGTCATTGATGCCCCCCCGCCTTCCCGGCAGGACATTGATAAGAGCGAACAGCAGGCACAGGACATGATCCAGAGGGCCAATCTTAATCAGCAGGAAAGAGACGTCAGCAATACCGACAGGAGTGCAAACATACAGGCCGCCCGGATGAATCTTGATGCTGCAACTGCCCATCTGCGTGAGGTCAAGGTTGTTGACTGGCAAGACCGTCAGTCGCTGGCCGGTGGTGGGAGCAAGCTCAGGCCCGAGTACCTGCAGCGCGTACAAGAAGCCGAACAGCAGGTCATGGACGCACAAAAACAGCTTGACGCTGTCAAGATGGCGCGCTAATTAGCCAATCTTTAGGGTTGAATTCATTCGGCCCTACAACGGTAAGCTATCCACTAGATCAAACTATTGCAGGAATTTGTCGCAGCTGCCCGCCTTGGGTTCATCCGGTTTGACGATAAGTCCGGTAATATTTTCCAGTAAACTCGCTGTTATGGTTAATGGCGACAGAAGATACGATCGGCCGGCTTCCCTGGTCAAATCCTTGAGAGACACCAGCTTGTATTGCGGGTTGGCAATCGGCCCATGAATTTCCATCGGATCCTGTTTTGCCTTGAATATCCTCTTCTTGTGTTCGGGAACAATTACAATATCCATTGTTTCATTGACCAGATCGAAATTGGCATCGATCCTTATCAGGGTGTCGGGTGTATCTATTATGTGAAGGTCGGTTTTCCCCATGCCCTTGTTGAAGTGCATCATAAGGATGGCGCAGTCGATATTAATATCCTTTTTTAGCGAGACCATGTTCGTAATAGCCCAACCGATGACATCCATCTTGATAAGATTCATGGCACCTTTGTCGACCCTGGCATTTTCGGTCACGACATCAACTTCTCCATCGAGGTTTGCCGCCAGTTCGGCCGGCGACTGACCGCGACTGCGCATATCCACTTTGGCCGTTATGAGGCCCCTGATGGGACTTTTATTCGTTTTTGGATTTGTCAGCAAGCGCCCCAGGTCGATGTCAGTCCCGGTTACAAGCAGGTTCACTATGGGTGGTTTTGTTGAGGAATTAATCATGACATCGTTGCTGATAATATCGTCATCAACCGTATACTTCAGCGGCTTGATATCGAGCTTGCCATTATCCAGTAATACATGACTGTATATCCCCGTAATCGATGCCGCGGTTGAGCTGAGTTTGTTGATTGTCACCTCAAGGTCCAGGTCAATGGCATTCAGCCCGGAAAAATCAATCGGCTCCTTGCTAAACAACTGTTCCGCCACAACCGCCTGTTCACTGACCGCCTCATCAAAATCCATGACGGCAGGCTCGCTCGTTTTAGCAGCCCACTTTTCCGGATGAATCCCTATATCATGTACATCCAGATCCGGGATGGTGATCGATCCCGCGAGGCGTGGGCGATCACCTGTAAAGCTTCCGGTTAAATCGCTCGTCATCGTCGTATTCCTGAGATTGACACGCCCGTTATAGAGGAGTTTTTCCCGGCTGCCCTTGACACGCACGGAGAACTTGACCGGACCCTCTTTTGGCAGGGACTGATCAAACAGCTGGCCAATGGTATTCAGGTCAGTGGCAGACAGCTCAAGCTGCAGATCAAGCCCGGCCTGTTTTTCCAGGTCAGCAAGTGACCCATTCACGGCAAGCTGGAAATCCTTGCCCTTATCGACCTTGATATCCAGGGCCGTGATAGCAATGGCCCCGCCGGCATCACCGACATGAGCCGTACCCTTGAGATGACCCAGTGCGGGTATCTCTGTGCCGGTAATCGCGGTGAGTGATGCGGTACTGGGGGCATCAAGGTTTATATCCAGTCCCAGACCGGCGAGGGGTTTATCGCCATCCAGGGCGGCCAGTTTAATGTCACCCCTGGCATTGATCAGTAATTGTTCTGGAGTGCCGGCCTGCAGGTGCAAACCCTTGATGCTGGAACTGGCGATAGAGCCTGTATAGCGTCCATTCACCTTGACGGGACCAATAGCCGGCAGCTCTGTACCTACGAGGTCTCCTATCACCCTGGCTGATGTTCCAGCAATATCAATCTTAAGGTTGATTTTCGATACATCGACTGCAGGGGCAAGTGTGATATGACCGATATCACCCTGCACCCCGATCCGTACCTTTTTCTCAGTGCCGGCTGTCAGCTTGATACCTTCAATTACAAGCGCATCGGCGTCGCTTGAGAGGCTGGCAGTACCCGACACGGGACCCATCAGCGGTACCGCCTCAGTGAATTGTCGGATGAACTTCGTATCAGGAGACGCTATGGCCAGCGTTGCCTTTAAATCACGCCAGGGCTGGGGTGCATCCACATACCGGGCGCTGCCAGCCAAGTTCAGCCTGTGACCCCGGGGGCCCGATGCATCTAGCGTATAATCACCGATCGACAGTATGCCTGCTGATCTGATGAGTTTTCCCGAAGTCTTAAGACTGTCGATACGGGGAATCGGTTCAGGCAGCAGCGATGCCAGCAGTTTTGCATCGGATATTGAGGAGGAAAAGTCGAGATCGATATCCTCAGCCGTTAATATATTACCGACTGCTCCGGATACGTGCAGCTCGGCCTTGTCTTTGGACACGTTGATATCGATATCATTCATCTGCGGCGCATCGAGTGTTCCGGCAAGTCTGTAGGTTGCCGTGAGTTTACCGATATCCGGTGCGTCCACATGTAGCAGCTGCAGTATGCTCTGGAAACTGGCTGACTCGGTTCGCACTGCAACATCAAGATCACGGGTCTCGCGCGGGTTGCTTATCTTGCCCTCGACATGAATGCTGGACTGCAATACATCAAAGTGGTATTTGAAAGAAAATGGCTGGTCACTGGTAAGCAACTTTTCGACGGCATCGGACTCGCCTTCGAGTTTGAAGGCTGCCCCGTCAATCGTGCCGGCACCTTTCATTGTAATGTGCTCCGCACCTGCCTTGTTATCTTTTTCCAGCGAGTCCAGGCTGATGTTTAATGGCTCTGTTTCATCCAGATGCCAGTAATTAATGGCGAGATTTTTAACATTTAACGTTTCGACAAGGGGTACTCTAATGTCTAATGGTTCGGAGGGCTGCTCATCTTCATCGTCTTCTTCCGGTGCTTGTCTGATATTAACAACGCTATCCCTGACCAGAATTTCGCGCACAAGCAGATAACTCGATTTCGAGGACTTAAACTCAATTTTAATATGTATCTCAGCTGCGTTCAGCTCAAAATCTTCTGTAGCGGTTTTGAAGTAAATATCAGAAACATTGACCGACGGGGACAGTGAAAAGTCGATCTCCAGGGGCCCATTAATCTCCAGGTGGTGATCAGTGGTTCGATTGACAACATAGACCAGTCCGTCACGGAATTCATCCTGCTCAAGCAGCAGGACGAGCGTCACGACGATCGCTATACTGACAATGACCAGACTGGTCAGACCGATGACAATGTATTTAAGCCAGCGCATGAGTCCTGAATATAACCATAAAACCATCTATCGCGTAGGAGCGCTTCGCAGGCGCGATTATCTGGTGTCCGTAGATTCGCGGATACGATCCGCTCCTATAGTATTAGATACCCCTGTAGGAGTGATTTTGCAAATGTGATTAACGTTCAAAACTGAACTGAATCTCTGCGGACGAGTTTTCCATGCTCGTTATGGTACGCACGCTCCAGCGACGTGAAAATTCATAGCGCATTTCAAATTCGTTAATCGCGTCATACAGCCCGGTTCGGTAACGCACATACAGCTGTGGTGACAGGTAGGTACCCAGTACCATGGAGGCCTCTTCCAGAGTTTCTCCGCTTTCCACACCGAACTCTTCCAGCCCGACTTTTGTACCGAGAATACCTGCCAGCATATTACCACCGGCGAGGAGTCCGGCATCGGTCACACTGCCTTCGCCCTGGCCGGCTTCCGACTGTGGCTTGCCAAAGGCAATGTAGGAAATAATGTCGGAATCGCCCATGGTCGGGTCTGAATACAGGGTTAATTCCGGCTCCTTGAGGCTACCCCTGGCGCGAATCCCGGCCGTGACCTGCTCGACCTTGCGGCTGGCTTCAAAATCAAGCCCCGGGTTGTCAACCGGCCCGCCGCTGAATAACAACCGCCCGCGGTGAATATCGAGCTTCCGGCCATAGACCTCATAGCTGCCACGTTCTATGGATAATTTCCCCTGCGCCGTCGTGACCCGACCAGGTTTATCGAGCAGGTCAACAGCGCCGAGAATATCGCCTTTTAATCCGTAACCATCAATGGTGACATTATCGCCCAGAGACAGGCGTATGTTGCTCGACACCTGCCAGGTCTCTTTGGCTTCGGCCATCTGTTCTTCATCAACGATGATCACATCACTGGAAATACCGGCACGGGTACTCAGGTCTTTGGGTCTAAGGCGAGCATAGGGCACGTGCAATTCACCGCTGAGGTGCAATTCCGGCGGTGCGACCCTTGCCTGCAAATCCGGTGATACCTCGATGACACCTTCAGGCAGATGCATAATCTCAAAGTCCTTGCCCTGCAGACGTACATCTGCCTGCCAGTGTGCAATATCATCAATAGTCACATCGCCGCTGAGCTGTACACTGCCCTTGC
>Ga0316193_10000753_pt1 | contig 20777 bp, 19 predicted proteins | sample MerIslsedime2_MG_FD_207735 | JGI IMG/M metagenome (GOLD analysis project Ga0316193, IMG submission 207735) | Coastal sediment microbial communities from Maine, United States - Merrow Island sediment 2 | ecosystem: Environmental > Aquatic > Marine > Coastal > Sediment | place: USA: Maine... | reverse complement strand
GATGCCGTCTTCTCTTTCCTGAAGTCCGACAAGGGGCCGTTATGACCATGACACCCGATGAATATGAGCCGGCGGATTGGCGTGACGGCGAAGTACAATCGGCAAGTGATCCGTCCCTGGAAATCGGTGATGCGCACCTGGTTTTTATTGGCCGTATCAGATCTCCGTGGAGTGAACGTCATCAGTGTCCGAAAAACATGCGTCAGGCTCGAGAGAGACCCCAAGGCGGTTGTCATCTGGAAATCGACGAGGCATGGCGACCGGGGCTGACCGGCCTCTCAGCCGGTGATCATGTGCATATTATGTATTGGATGCATCAGGCACGTCGCGATCTTGTCGTACAGAAACCACGTCATCGCGAAACGCCGACTGGCGTGTTTTCGCTGCGCTCGCCAGTGCGTCCCAATCCTGTCGCAATGGCCCTGGTCAAGATCGTCTCCATCGACATTACAGCAGGCATCATTGACATTGATGCAACGGATGCTCTGGACCAGACGCCCCTGGTCGATATCAAGCCATATCTGCCTGCCATTGATCACCCGTCCGGTTGCTGATTGCGCCACCTGCGAGCGGGTCACAACCGGTTGTATCTCAATCTGCTTTATGCGATAGCGAGCAAGGCGGAGTGGTTGTATGGCAGAGTTGGAAATTATTGGACCGGCGCATGATGCAGGTGTACGCATTTGCAGAATGGCGTGTATGGAAAAGGGCATTCTGTATCGGTTCCGCGAAATTGACTGCGGTTCGAAACAGGCTCAAAGAGAGAACATGTTCGGCTCACTGCCTGCATTGCGTCACGGCAAGGTCCGGTTGTTCGACGTCCGCGGCATCACCCATTACATTGATCATCGGTTCAACGGTCGGGCACTGGTGCCTGCCGATCCCATTCGATCAGCTGAGGTTGAGCAGTGGATCGGCGTCATCCAGTCGCGCCTGGGTAAACTGATGCGCACGCAATCAGCCGCCGCGGCGGTGCAGTGCACAGACACTCAGTCCTGCCTCGGGGTGCTGAATGAGTGCATCGGCAGCCGCAACTGGCTCGTCGGAAGAGGTTTTACCCTGGCTGACATGTGGCTGTTACCGGCGGTGCATAACTTCTGCATGCATACCGGCCATACCCAGTTGTTACATCATCTTCCCGCGGTCGGCATCTGGTATGACAAGCACAAGTGCCGCAAGTCCTGGAAATCACTGAGCGAGGTCGATAGTGCAGATGCTCAATGATTGAGTTTGCGCTTGCCTGCTTCTTCCTCCTGATCACGCCCGGTCCAGGCGTGTTGAGCGTTGCAGGCGTCGGTTCCAGCTTTGGTTTCAAGGCGGGATTTTCTTATCTGTGGGGTTTGTGCGCAGGCAACTTTGTCGTGGGAATGGCTGTGGCAACCGGCCTTGCGGCAGTATTGTTTTCCATTCCCTATTTGCGCACGATCCTGTTGTTTACCTCGGTCGCATACCTGACCTATCTGGCCGGGAAAATTGCCTTTTCCGGCAGCAGGATTGCGCTTATCGCGCCTCGAACGGCTCCGGGGTTCTGGAATGGTTTCACGCTCCAGTTCATCAACCCGAAAGCATACGCCGTGAATACCGCCTTGTTCACCGGGTTCGCATTTCTGCCCACCAGCTACACGCTTGAAGTGGCAGTCAAGGTCGCCGTCCTGAATGCATTCTGGATCCCGATCCACTTTCTGTGGCTTTGGGTCGGAGTTTACCTGAAACGTCTCAGCCTTCCAGACGGAATACAAAGGCTGATCAACATAACCATGGCCGTTACAATGCTGGCTGTGGTCGCACTTGCCTTATGGGCCGAGCGAACCTGACGGTTAAACGTTCCTTACCGCAATCGTGAAGATCGATATTCGCCTGCTAAACGCCTGCGAAGATTTGCGCATTATGATCCTGACATCGATTCAGACCTGAACTGCACTGCAGCCTTCGAGCAGACCAGTGTTCATGTGAGCACAGTAGCTCGCTGCGATGTTCGAGTCTGGGCGTTGTTCACTGATGGGGTGAACCGAACTGTTCAATGGATGCAATTGGTGGGGACACGATCTTGTCAGACAGAACATACCTCAAAGAGAGACGGACAGGTCGGTCAACAGGCCCCAGTCTTTACCTGATTGCACCATTGGCCATCATCCTGATGGCTGCCCTGCTCTATGCAGTCGAATCGCACCACTTGAACCATGATGCGCCAGACCAGCGAGTGGAATACAAGCACGCGTCGGAACAATTGATCGATACAATTTCAGCCTTCCCCGATTTCGACAAACAATCAGAGAAAGTTCAACTGGGGTTGTTGAACTCCATCGCCTCACGCCAGGAAGTCGAGTGTGCAGCACTTGTTTTTCCAAGCGGCGCTCGCCTGGAAAGTGGTCGATCAAAGACCATGTGCGCCCAGGCAGCCGATACGGCAGAAACAACTGTCACAAGACGCAACGGGTACACTCTTTCATTACACCTCAGCCGATACCTGAACGTTTGGTCACATGGGTCGATTCTGCGATTGGTACTGGAAGCCCTACTATGCGGTTTGTCGCTGGCTTTTGCACTAAACAGCCTGTTTCATGAAGCGAATGCAAAGCGCGAACTGGGCTTCAGATTCCAGGCGCAAAAACGAGCCCAGCGCGCCCGCGCCGTTGCAGAACAGGTGGCTACCGAAGCGGAGGCTCACAGCAAGGCCAAGAGCAATTTCCTGGCGACAATGAGTCATGAAATCCGCACACCGCTAAATGGCATCGTTGGAATGGCGTCCTTGTTGTCAGACAGCCTGAGCGACGAAACAAAACGCAGCTATGCGCAGATGATATCCACCTCCGGCCATGCATTGCTGGCTATTCTCAATGATGCACTTGACCTGTCCAAGATTGATGCGGGCAAACTGACCATGCACCCGGAAACCTGCGACCTGAAATTATCGATCACTGAAGCGGTTGAACTGTTCAAGGTCCGGGCCGGGGAAAAGGGCATTGACCTGGTGTGCGTCCTGGACGACAGCCTGCCTGCATATGTGAACGTTGATCCAATGCGATTGCGCCAGATGCTGACCAATCTCATCTCCAACGCGGTAAAGTTCACCGACCATGGTGGCGTTGTGTTAAGTGCAAAAGCTGTGTCTGGCCCTGCCGATAGCGACCATGCGAATATCTGTATTGATGTGACAGACACGGGCACTGGCATCGCCAACAAGAACATCGCCGACATTTTTGATCGATTTTCCCAGGCCAGCCAGTCATCACATGTGCGGGTCCAAGGCACCGGGCTCGGTCTCGCCATTTGCCACGAGATTGCTCAACTCATGCAGGGCACCATCAAGGTGAACAGCAAACCGGGTGAAGGCACGACGTTTACGGTAAATCTGCACCTTCCCATCGTTGAACAACCGCAGAACAGCACGTCGGCAACAATGTCGAAAACCGGACAGGCAGTTATGCATGGTCCCACAACCATAATGCTGGTCAACCAAAACTCCGATGTTGCATGCGCGATCAAGAACAAGCTGCAACGACGTGGTTACAAGATATGCCAGGTGGCCAACTACACCCAGGCGCTGGATGGAATACGCAAGGGCCACACTGGCCCGGTCATCGCCAATCTGGATCAGAGCCAGGATTTGACAGCTGACATGCGTGCGTTTCTGGCCGAGGCACAGCAGCGGCAAATCAAGACGATCGGCATCTCCGACACGCCGGCATCTCTGGATCACAACTTGACGGTGCTGGTTGAAGTTCTCGTCATAACGCCAGGACCATGGGATGACCTGCTTCGCGAAGTGGCATTTGCCACCATCAACGCCGAAGCCAAAATATCCGACGCCGCCTAGAGCATCCAGGGTTCGACGGGACCTGTGCTACCCATCATCTCCCAGTCCAAGGGCAGTGTGAACGCCTGCGCTGGGCATGGTGGCCGGGTTTCGCGGCCGCCAATTGCCACTGTCCACCAATGCCATGAAACTTGCCAGGACGGCATTGAACAGGTCCGGTTCTTCCAGGTTCAGTGCGTGGCCTGAAGCCGGAAAAACGGAAAGTCTCGCGCATGCCATGATCTGTTTGAGCCAGATATTAACGTGCAGACAAGAGGTATCCTCATCACCCACCATGAGATGCACCGGCACTGAAACGCTTCGCAGGGTGTCTTCCTGCTGACGCAATGACGGTCGACCCACCTGCACGCCGCGCAGCATATGGGCTGCCGGTTGCCAGGGATGTGACGACAAATGGTCCAAACTGCGCTGCCAGGCCGCGGCATCCTTCGAGCGCAACTGTATCCGGGTCGGTCCCTTGCACATGGCCTCGGCAGGCACCGCCTGAATTTTTTCCATCATGCCGGCAAGTCCCAGGGCTTCCGTCACGAACCCCTCTCGTGCCAATGGCTGTTCTGCAGACCCAGAACCGCCGGCAGCCGCAGTGATTGACAGCACCCGTTCGGGAAAAAACTGCGCCAGTTGCAGCGCCGTGAATGCCCCCATCGAAAGCCCGACTATATGGGCCTTGTCAACGCCTGCTGCATCCAGAACCGCAAGCGCATCCCCATTGATGGTATCCTGTGTGTAGGCATCGGGCCTGTCCGGGCAATCAGATGGCGGATAACCGCGGGCCGATGCAGTCAGGCAGCGATGGCTGCCGGACAAGACCTTGGTCTGTCCCGCCCAGGAGCGATGGTCACCGGCATATTCATGCAGGAACAACACCGGCGAACCAGCCCCGCCGCTGTCTTCAAAATAAAGTCCGACATCCTGATTTTCTGCCCGCGCCATAAACTCACTACCTCCGTCAAAGCAACAGGTAGCTTGCCGGATTCAACCCTTCGCGCCAAGAGGCAGTCTTGCTACCCGAACACCGCATAACCCGGCGCAAATGACAACTGCATCTGCGCCGGACTTGTTTTGGTTCAACGCGAGAACTGCTTGTACTTGATCCGCTTGGGCATGACTGAGTCTTCACCCAGCCTGCGCTTCTTGTCTTCTTCATAGTCGGCGAAATTGCCCTCGAACCATTCCACATGGCTGTCGCCTTCAAACGCCAGGATATGGGTCGCCAGGCGGTCAAGGAACATGCGGTCATGCGAAATCACAACAGCGCAGCCGGCATAACTTTCCAGCGCCTCTTCGAGTGCCGCAAGCGTTTCGGTGTCGAGGTCATTGGTCGGCTCATCGAGCAACAGGACGTTTGAACCCTTCTTCAGCATCTTGGCCAGATGCACCCGGTTGCGCTGACCGCCTGACAGGGAACCAACTTTCTGCTGCTGGTCACCGCCCTTGAAGTTGAACGCCGAGCAATAGGCACGCGAGTTCTGTTCACGCTTGCCAAGATAGAAGATATCGCTGCCCTCGGAAATTTCCTCCCACACGGTCTTGTTGGGATCAAGCGAGTCGCGGCTCTGGTCGACATATCCAAGCTGCACGGTTTCACCGACACGGATGGAGCCTTCATCGGGCTGTTCCTGACCGGTGATCATGCGGAACAACGTGGTCTTGCCGGCGCCATTGGGACCGATGATACCGACAATGCCACCCGGCGGCAGGCGGAAATCCAGTCCGTCAATCAACAGGCGGTCACCATATCCCTTCTTGAGGCCTTCAACGTCAATGACCACATCGCCCAACCGCTCGCCCGGCGGAATCACGATCTGCGCAGACGTCGACTTGAGGCGGTTGTCATTGGCCTTGACCAGTTCATCATAAGCCCTGATGCGGGCCTTGGACTTGGCCTGGCGGGCCTTTGGTGACGCGGCAATCCATTCCTGCTCGGCTTCCAGTGCCTTCTGACGGGCCGCGTCCTCACGGCCTGCCTGCGCATAACGCTTGGCCTTCTGACCCAGATAGGCAGAATAATTGCCCTCGTAAGGGATGCCGCGACCGCGGTCGATCTCCAGGATCCAGCCGGTAACATTGTCGAGAAAATACCGGTCATGGGTGATGATCAGGATGGCACCGGGATACTCGCGCAGGTGATGTTCCAGCCAGTTGACGCTTTCGGCATCCAGATGGTTGGTGGGCTCGTCAAGCAACAACAGGTCTGGCTTGCGCAACAACAGTTGCGTCAGGGCCACCCGGCGGCGCTCACCGCCCGACAGTTTTGATACATCGGCATCACCTGGCGGGCACCGAAGCGCATCCATGGCCTGCTCCACCTGGCTGTCGAGATCCCAGAGATTCTGGGCATCGATCTCGTCCTGCAAACGTGTCATCTCGTCCGCAGTTTCGTCGGAATAATTCATCGCCAGTTCATTGTAGCGATCAAGGATGGCCTGCTTTTCCGACACGCCTTCCATGACATTGCCCATCACGTCCTTGGTCTCGTCGAGCTGAGGTTCCTGGGACAGGTAGCCGGATGTGGCACCGTCGGCCAGCCAGGCTTCGCCACTGAATTCCTTGTCGATCCCTGCCATGATGCGCAGCAGGGTGGACTTGCCCGCACCGTTGGGACCAAGCACGCCGATCTTGGCGTCCGGGTAGAAACTCAGGTGTACATCCTCGAGTACCTTCTTGCCGCCGGAATAGGACTTCGACATGCCTTGCATGTGATAGATGAATTGACGCGCCATGGCAGGCTCGTGCCTCTCTTTACTGAATATCTGGAATTGTTGTGCGCGTTGTAGCTGATAGGGCCAGATTAGGCAATCACTCACGCGCAAGGCACAACAAGACACCCGGCGCAAGCTATCGCACCGGGCGTTTCGGTCTGAACAGGTATTTCTGCAGGCAAAGCCTCCGGTCTAGCCCTTGCCCGGCCAGCCGTTTGCCATTGCATTGTTCTCGGCAGACTTCTTGCCCTTGTAGCCCTCGGTCGCGCGGCCAACCTGCTTGCCGTTCGAGGCAAAGCAACGCCAGCGGTGTTCACCCTTTTTGTCCTTGTAGAACTCCCACCTGTCACCGGCCTTGGAACTGCGATTGGCATTGGACTGGCAGTCTTTCTTGTTCACATAGCCTTCCGAAGACGCGCCGATGATTTCGCCGTTACTGGCCTTTTTGCGCCAGCGCCACTCACCCTTTTTATCTTCGTAGTATTCTGTTTTCACATCAGCCATAGCCGATCGTCTCCCAAGCCGTTTAATTTGCAACGAAAGCAAGAAGAAATCGATTCGGTTGCGAAGTCACGCAGTGAATTTCGACGTGAGGATGCAAGGTTCAATGGGATGAAGTCTTGGACCCGGCAGATTTGGCCGCAGCTTCAGCCATGATCTTACGCTGATAGCGACCCTGTACAACATCCACGAGCACAAGAGTGACCAGTACAAAGTAGAACGTTGCCTTGCTCATTGCGTCAATCTCGTAACCGAAGAACGCCAGGTGCGCCAGGTGACCCCCTTCACTCATCAGCATGATGCCGACCAGCAAAAGCACAAAAAGTCCAAGTACTTCGTACATTCTGTTGCGCTCGAGGAAGCGCGCAACATGCTCTGCCATGACGACCATCAAGATACCTGACAGCAAGATTGCAAGCGCCATGACCCAGAACACCTTGGTCAACGCAATCGCCGACAATACCGTGTCGAACGAAAACACGATATTCATGATCAGTATCCACATCAGTGCCGAAAAAACCGTCCGTTTGGCGCGCCCATCGCCATTTTCGCCGTGCAGATCATGCACAACAAGCATGTGGAAAATTTCCTTCAAAGCCGTATAGATCAGGAAAACGCCGCCAATGAGCACGATAATCGCATGGCCGTTTACATCAGCATGAACAAACGGCAGGTCGAGTTTGAACAGTGAAGACTGGAAAGCCGAGATCATCTGCAGGACAACGAACAGAAATACAATCCGCAGGCCGATAGCCAGCACGATACCCAACTTGCGCACATACTTCTGCTTGTCCGCAGCGACCCGCTTTGCCTCGATCGAGATGTACAGCAGGTTGTCAAAACCCAGAACCGTTTCAAGCGCAGTCAGCACCATCAGTGTAAACAGGTTTTCCAGCGTGAGCAGTTCAAGCATGTCTTGGTCTCCGGCACCCGGTGCAGTTGAATGATCGTATGAAGTTGAACCTACTGAAGACCAACTGCGTCTACAACGCCTGACGGACATCCCGGTTCCGTTGCCGATGAAGCCGCGATCAAATCGCTGATGGCAGTGGCTGGTGACACTGTGCCAGACAGGCCGATTGTCAGTTCGACGATCAGCCTCCTGCCCTGATCGTTCTTGCAGGCAACCCGCACACGATCACCCGCACCAGGTCCAAAACTCGTGTCGAACGCTGCCCGGATATCACTGGTGGTCAGTTCCCGGCCAATTCGAGAGGCGAACAGTTTTTGAACGTCGGAAGTGTTGAGGGCCTGCATGAGGTGCAAGGCATCAGAGAAATATTCATCTGCACCTGTGCCGTCATAACAGGTGCCGTGCTTTATCCATTCATGCTTGTGCAGCCCTGAGCGGGTACCCGGCATGAGCCGTTGCAGTCGCTTCCATGTGGTCTGATCAAGCCTGTCCCACGGCAGGTCGCGCCAGCGCCGCTTCTTGTCTTTGGCAATATCGGTTTTGGCAACACCGCAATAGGCCTTGCTGCGCGGTTGCGGCCACAGACCGTGCAGCGTAAAATGCGACGCATCAAACCTGTCTTCGGTTTGCGAGCGGCATTCCGGCAATCGTGAGCGGGTTTCGCAGAACGCCGGCTGCCAGTTGACCGCAAGCACGTACTGCGCGGGCCCGGCGGCCAGTTGCCGGTAGCCAATCAGCCCGGCTCCCAGTGCCAGCATCAACAGGACAAAGTTCCTGGAACCGGGCGACAACATCACTCAGGTGTCCTTGCGGGCAACAAAAACCGCCCAGATATAATTGCGATACACCACGTCAACCTGGTCAAACCCTGCCCGTTTCAACCACAACACCTGATCATCCAGGTCAGCATTGATGTCCATGGCTTCCATACGGGCCATGCCGTCTGCAAGGTCTTCCTCCAGGGCACCGGCGGCGAGCGCGTCCCTGCGCCACAAGCGCATGTGGATATCCTGTACCGCTTGGGAACATGCCTGCACCTGGTCAATGTTGACAAATTTTCCACCCGGCTTCAGAGCGACACATGCCTTGGCAAACACCTCGCGCTTGGTCTCATGCGGCAAGTGGTGAATAACGAAAGACGAAATCACCCTGTCCCAGTCGGTACCGAAGTCGCCGGAAACAATGTCCAGCTCGCGAAACGAGAACCGTGGGTCGGCGGCGAACCTGGCCCGAGCCTGTTCGAGCATGGGCACCGACAGGTCTGTCAGTTCCACCCGGCTTGCAGGATGGGCGTTTATCACTTCCTGTGAAAACCCGCCTGTCCCTGCGCCCAGGTCCAGTATGCGCGGGTTCTCCAGTTGCCCAAGTTCGAGCGCATCAACAGCAGCACCGTAAAGATCATCATAATCGGGAATCAGCGCATGGCGCGACCGGTCATAGGTGGATGCAGCACTGTCAAATCCGGACATATTGAACCCTCGCGTTTGGCCACACCTTTTAACCCCGACCGGCGTCGCGTTTCCACCCTCAACTTTCATCATTGCATTTGGTTCCATATCGTACTATATAGTGCGATATCGTACTTTTAAGAAAGGTCACCCAATGACAATATCGCGACGCAAGGCAATCAGCCTGATTGGCGGCGGCATCGTTCTCGCCGCCACTGCATCCACAGCCGGTTTTGTGGTAACCCGCACCCCGCACAAGGCGCTTGCTCCATGGCAGGCGGCAGGCAATTATCAGGATCCGAGGAAGTTTGCGCTGTCCTACGCTATCCTGGCACCAAACCCGCACAACCGGCAGCCATGGATTGTTGACCTCACTCAGGAGGGAAAAGTTATCCTGCTGCGCGATCGGCAGCGCGACCTGCCCGCGACAGATCCTCACAATCGGCAAATCATCATTGGTCTGGGGTGTTTTCTGGAACTGATGGGCATTGCCGCAGCGCAAAACGGCTTTGCCGTCGAGAATGAAATTTTTCCGCAAGGCGAGGACGGTCCGGTTGCCGTTTCAACCTTCAGGCCCGGCGCCCGGCCTGATCCCCTGTTCGCAGAGGTCATGAAACGGCGATCCTGCAAGCGACCCTTCGAGGACACACCGGTTCCCGGTAACCTGGTCGCCGACCTTTCAGGCTTCGCAACGATCGTCGATCAACCCGAGCCTGTCGCGGCGCTGCGCAAACTGACGCTGGATGCCTTCATGGTTGAGGTTCTCACCCCGCACACCATGCGCGAAAGCGTTGAACTGATGCGCTTCGGCAAAACCCAGATCAACGCCAATCCCGACGGCATCAGTCTCGGTGGCCCATTTCTTGAAACCCTGATGTGGGCAGGTCAACTCACACGGGAGAGCCAACTGGACCCTGACTCAAGTGGCTTCGCGCAAGGTGTTGAGATGTACCGGGAAATGCTGACCGCAACACCTGCCTATGCCGTTATTACCACCGCGGCCAACACCCGCGCGGACCAGATTGAAGCTGGACGCAAATGGCTTCGGTTGAATCTGATGACATCTCGCCTTGGCCTCGCATTGCACCCTGTCAGCCAGGCGTTACAGGAGTACCCCGAAATGGCGGCACACTACAGGTCAGCTCACGCCATGCTGGCCGAGCCCGGCCATACAGTGCAAATGCTTGGTCGACTTGGCTTTGGACCGAAGGTACAACAAACACCCCGGTGGCCCCTCGAGACCCGCATTGCACATGGATGACAAGACCAGACTGACCTATTTCAGGTTTTTCAACGAGATCGGCATCATTGGCCAGCTCAGCCGGACTATTCTTGAACGCCGCCTGCCCGAGGGCATGCTGATCTCGCATTTCTCTGTGCTCAACCATTTGATACGTGTGCAGGACGGTCCCACACCGCAACACCTGTCAACAGCATTTCAGTTGCCGAAGACGTCCATGACCCACACCCTCGCCGTACTCGAGAAACACAATCTCATCGAGATGAAACCCAATCCGAAAGACGGACGCAGCAAGAACGTCTGGATCACCGAAAAAGGTCGGGATTTTCGCAACAGGGCAATTAGCTCGATGGATCCGGACATAGACCAGTTGTCTGGCCTTCTCGCAGAAGTGGATATTGCAACTCTTAACGAGCAGCTTGCGACAGTCCGCAAGATCATGGATGTTGCGCGCAATGAGACGGAGTAATACCAACGACAATAATTATTGTCATTGGTATAACGCGCCGGAGGCATGGCAAACGTGGAACTCCTGTTCCCCCTGATCACCCTGTGGGCAGTACAATTGCTGGCGGCTATCAGCCCCGGTCAGTCTTTCGTACTGATCTCAAAACTTGCCTTGTCGAACCCGCGACCGATTGCATTGTCCGCTGTCATGGGGCTTGGCGCAGGCACCATTATCTGGTCAAGCGCAGCGATTGGCGGTCTCGCCATCGTGCTTGAGCACGCTGCATGGGCCTACACTGCCTTCAAGATCGCCGGGGGCGTCTACCTTCTCTTCCTGGCTATCATGCTGTGGCGACACGCCCGCGACCCGGTCGAACTTGATCCTGCCAGACAGAAACAGTTGCGGCCCTGGCCCGCCTTCATGATGGGCCTTGCCACGCAACTGGCCAATCCGAAGGTGATCGTGTTTTTCGGTTCCATCTTCGTCGCCCTCCTGCCGGCCCACTCGCCGATATGGGTTTACGTGCTCGCAGTCTTCATCGTGTTCTGCAATGAGATCGGCTGGTACACGATCGTCGCCATGCTGTTTTCCGTGCAGAAGTCCCGCAATGCCTACATCTCCGCCAAGACCTGGATCGACCGGGCAATGGGCAGTTTTCTGGGGCTGATCGGGGCACGGCTGATTGTGGAGGCCTGAAACGCTTTCCGAAAAGTATGAAACGGTTTTCGGACCAAAAAGCGCGGCGAACCAGTAACTAAAGCGGTCCCAACAATTCACATCAAACGCAAACCGCTTTAGATCAGATTTTTCACATAGGCCTTGCTGAAGCGCGCATAGCCATCCTCGGTGACCCGCAAATGGGCGCGTGTCCTGGCGTGAAACGCCGGCAGCGCGTGATACGGCACTGACGGGTAGGCATGATGTTCGGCATGATAGGGCATGTTCCACGCCAGCCAACGCACCAGGTCGTTGGTGAACGTGGTGCGGGTATTTTCAAACATGTTGGCCACGAACGCACAACGCCCGTGTTCAGCCAGCAGATACAGCCGCAAAAACGGTTGCCCCAAAAGCAGCGGTACGATCCATATCCACAACAACGCGCCCGAACCGGTCCAGACTGACCCTGCCAGCAGGCTCATGTACATGACCACCATGACCTGTGCTTCGCGCATGACCCTGGCTTTTGCACGCGATGGCACAAAGCTGTCTGCATTCGGCCGCACCGCATTGCGCAACAGGGTCATCACATGGCCTTTCCACACACCAACACCTGAAACATGGACAATGTATTGTCCGAGCGTTTCGGGTTTGGGCTCGGCCAGTTCCGGATCCCTGTCCGGCTGTTGGGTAAAGCGATGATGCGCCAGGTGGAAATACCGGAACCAGTCGGCCGGCAGCACAAGAACAAGACTGCAGACGCGCCCGACAAGCCTGTTGAGCCAGACACTGCGAAACGGCGTGCGATGTACCGTCTCGTGCAGGAGGGTGAACAGAAATACCAGCAGGATGCCAAGCGGCACCATCAACACCGGCCAGCCGGGCACGTCAAACAGGATCAGAAAGACGAACACCGCGATGCAGACAATGTGCTGAAGCAGCTTGAGCAGACCTGGTCCGTCAGACAATGCAGTCAGACCAGCGCGCTCTTCAGCACTCAGGGAAGCAAGGAGATGTTTATGATCCATGTGGCCGACCCTACAATCGAACCGGTCACAGCGAAAGCACCGGGCGGGCTGTTGCCTCGATTTTCACCGTGGCGCGCAGCAAACCGTTATTGTCCACGGCATCCGGCAACAGGAATGTCTCGATGTCCTCGATAAAACGGACCTTGCCGCCACCCATCTCGTTGACCTGCGCGCCGGCTGTTTCGCGCGCCAGCCTGCAGGCCTCATTGACCGCATCGTTGGCGCTTGCGTATTGCGACACGCCTTCAGGTCCGTGCACCCTGAACAGCCCGGCCCCGTTGCCGTTGACTTCAATGGTAACCGTGCGGGCAATCATGCCGGTTGCAGCTCCCACCGCGTTGGCGACTTCGCACGATTGCGGGAACACCATCTCACATTCAAGCCGCTTGCCGACCTCAGGGTAATAGATTTTCACAGGACCGCCGACGGCCACAACCGGCACCACCGGTGAAATCGACACCCGCGCCAGGGACCGTCTCCCCTCGCCGCGGCACACGACGTCTATAAGTCCGCCGGCACGACCCGGTTCAATGGCGTGATGACCCAGTGCGGTCTCCAGAACTGCACGACCGGTCAGGCGAACCGTTTCTTCCCATACGGTTTGCGAGAGCCCTGTCGCGAGATCGTTTGATGGTGCTTTCTGCAGAACCTGGCGCACCAGCAGCCGCGCTGCCAGCAATGCGGCTTCGCGCGACCAGTTGGTCTGCAGCCCCAGCACATGCGCGGCATCGGAAGGTGTGAACCCGGCAAGCTGAACGTGGCCCTTTCGGGCAAGGGTCTCCAGCGTGCGTTGCGCACTCGATCCGATCGCTATCCTGCGAAGTGGCATTGGCTCTGTCGTGATGGCCGCCAACATCTCCTGTTCGCGCGCCGACAAGCCGGCGGGCTCTGCGTCACCTGCCACCCGGCCCAGAGGCAGCATGACAAACCGGCCCGCCAACGAGCCTGATTCAACGTCCGAGACGTCTGCTTCAAGCAATTGAAGCACCTTGGGAAACTTGTCCGCGATAAGCGACACGGGAACTGACCGGCGCGGGCCCACCGTCGCGGATCCCTTGATGTCGAAAGTGACTTCGCTGTCCCCGCCGAGGCCCAGGGTACGCACGTCTATGGCCTGAACCATGGTGCGCCATCCGCCTACGTCAGCACCTTGCTCGTTGACTTGCGGGCGTCCGGATTCGAGCACACCCAGGTCCGTCGTCGTCCCGCCCATGTCCGACAGGATGAAATCGGTCAGGCCGGACAAGGTGGCCGCACCAACAAGGCTGGCGGCAGGTCCCGACAACACTGTTTCAATGGGGCGAAACGCCACCGTTTCAGCACGCGCCAGCGAGCCGTCGCCCTTGGTCATCATCAACGCGGCATCAATACCGAACCGCGTCATGGCGTGCTGCACCGCCTTGATCAGCAGCGAGATGCGTGAAATCAGCCGGGCATTGAGTGCCGCCGTCAATGCGCGCCTTGGTGCATCAAGAGCCGAAGCCAGTTCTGTGGAGATCGTGACCGGCAGAGACGTCCTCCCGGTAATGAAATCGCGTGCCGCCAGTTCATGTGCCGGGTTGCGGACCGCAAACTGTGAAGCAACAGCAAAGGCCTCCACTGAGCCTGCATGTTTCTCGACAATCGCGGCAAGCGCCTCCATATCAAGCTTCGTTGCTTCGCCACCATTGTGATCATGGCCGCCGGCAGCCCGTTCGACGACAAGCCCCGGAAACGCCGAACTCAACCCGGATCGCTGCACCATGGTATCGTCAAACCCGACAAGCACTACACAAACCGGCGAGCCGTGGCCTTCTACTACGGCATTGGTGGCAAGTGTCGTGGAAACAGAGACCAGTTTCACGCGGGAAGCTGTGCTTGCGGTATCATCCCCCAGGGCCGTCAGCACACACTCGATGGCCTCGCATACACCAACCGCCAGGTCGCCTCGCGTGGTCAGCGCCTTCGCGCTGGCCAGCACCTTGTTGGTTGCAGCGTCCAGCACCGCTGCATCAGTATAGGTGCCGCCGGTATCCACGCCGATGAGATAGGATTTGGTCGATTCGGCCATGCGTCGCTACCTTGCAAATTCTTCAGGCATGCATGAGCAATGCTTGATGTTGAAGCAAAGGTAAAGCGCAGGCGCGACCGAACAGCGGAAAACAGCGGCATTGAACGAGGTACTGAAGCAGTTTGCAGACATTGCCCGTGATCAGCCCTCAAACTCCTCGCGCAGCATTTCCAGTTCCAGCCAGCGTTCTTCCGCACTGGCCAACCGGGCTTGTGCAGCCTTGAGATCGGTTGCCGCAGTTTCGAAACCTTCAGGGTTCGATGCATAAAAATCGGCACCCGCCATCTTCTCCTGCAGCGCCGCAATGCTGGCTTCCAGCTTCTTGATGTCTTTGGGCAGGGTCTCAAGCGCATGCTTGTCCTTGAAGGACATCTTGCGCTTTTGCGGTGTGCGGGGTGTGTCAGGCGCAGTTGCGCCGGCACGGGTGGTCTTGTGGACCGGCCTTACATCTCCGGCGCGTTTGACTTCCGCGCGTGCCTCACCTGCCTGGCGCATCATGTCGGTATATCCACCGGGATATTCGCGCCACACGCCATTTCCCTCGAATGTCAGGGTTGACGTGGCCACCTTGTCAATGAAATCGCGGTCATGGCTGACCAGCAGCACAGTGCCCGTATACGAGGCGAGCAGTTCCTGCATCAGGTCCAGTGTTTCCAGGTCAAGGTCATTGGTCGGTTCATCGAGCACCATGAAATTGGATGGTTTCGACAGTGCACGCGCCAGCATGATGCGACCGCGTTCGCCACCCGACAGGACGTCTACCGGCGTGCGTGCCTGTTCCGGGCGAAACAGGAAATCCTGCATCCATGACATCACATGACGTGCTTCACCGTTGACGATCACCTGGTCCGAACCGCCACCGGTGAGCGCATCACGCAAACTCGTACCCGGTTTCAGCGACGTCCGGTCCTGTTCCAGTGACACGATTTCAAGATTTGTGCCGAGACGTACCGTACCTGCATCAGGCACCAGTTGTCCGGTAATCAGGCGTATCAGCGTTGTCTTGCCAGCGCCGTTCGGTCCGGTGATGGCAATGCGGTCACCGCGCTGCACACGCAGGTTCAGGTCACTCACAATCGGCCGGTCACCGAACGACTTGTACAGGCCCTTCACTTCGATCACCAGCTTGCCGGACGCATCGGCATCACCGGCCGACAGGCTCACATTTCCTTGCGCGCGCATTGCGGTACGGCGTTTTTCCCGCAGTGCTTCAAGGTCTCCCAGGCGGCGCACATTGCGCTTGCGCCGTGCGGTAACACCGTATCGCAACCAGTGTTCCTCGCGAACAATCTTCCGGTCCAGCTTGTGCTGCTCGCGTTGTTCATCTTCAAGCACTTCATCGCGCCAGGCTTCAAAGTGTGCAAAGCCGCGATCCATGCGCCGGGCAGTGCCGCGATCCAGCCAGATGGTTGCCTGCGACAGGTTTTCCAGGAACCGCCGGTCATGGCTGATCATCACCAGCGCCGAACGAAGTGACTTCAGTTCCGCTTCCAGCCATTCGATGGCCGGAAGATCAAGGTGGTTGGTCGGTTCGTCCAGCAGCAGGATGTCCGGTTCGGGTGCCAACACACGGGCCAGGGCTGCGCGGCGTGCCTCACCACCTGAAAGCCTGGCGGTATCCTCGTCACCGGTCAGGGACAATTGCTCCAGCAGGTAACTCGCGCGGTATTCGTCATCTCCCTCGGTCAAACCTGATTCAACATACGAACGCACGGTTGAAAATCCTGCAAAATCAGGCTCTTGAAGGAGATGTCTGATCGTCGATCCGGGCTGTACGAACCGGGTACCCGAATCTGCCTCGACATCACCCGCAGCGATCTTCAGCAAGGTGGACTTGCCCGACCCATTGCGCCCTACCAGACAGATGCGCTCACCTGCGGACACGCTCAGATCGGCACCTGCCAGCAACGGCCTGCCGCCGAATGTCAGCGTGATATCCTGCAATGTCAGAAGCGGCGGTTGAGCCATGATGGAAGCCATAAAGTAGGTTGGATCAGAATGATTTTCGGGTGGTGCAACCAGAAAACACAAACCTGGTCATTACTGGTATTTTTCTAATCGTTGTCGGTCAGGCCGGCACCTGCGCCCTTGAGCCGCGAGGATTCACTGGCGGGTACGTAGGTGCGATGTGCAAAGGCTGACAGGGCTTCCCATATTTCATCGGCAATGTCCACCGGTCCCGTTCGCAATGAATGAGTGACAGTCTGCAAGGCCGGCTCCGAAGCTGCCGCCGGCGAAACCAGCACGGTCCCTGCAATGCCATCGCTCAGCCCTGATCCTTTAACCGACGCTGCCACGCGATTGGCAACAATCGAGGTCGTGCTCCATGCCACCAGCACGCCGGGACAAGCCAGGCTTGCGAATGGCAACAACAGCAAGGGCGAGTAAACCTCACGCAGACTGGAGACAAATAGCTCTCCGCCACTGTCAGAAATATAGGCACCGGCAAGAACCGGGCACAACGGACCTGCGCCTTGCCACACACCGTCCCTGGTGGCAACAGGGCGCAACTGCTCACACGGCACACCATCGCTGGCAACCAGAAGCGCAAGCAGGGACACAGCACCTGGAAGGCGCATGGCTTCGAGCCAGGCCACGGCCCTGCCCGCTTCCTGCGCCAGTCCCCATGGACGCCCGGCACCCCAGGCGGCCTTTGTCGCCATGACTTCAGTCTCGTTGATGGAAACCTTCATGTGGATCGGACTTCATCAAACTGTGGCCAGGCCCAGTCATCTGCATCCATACCGGCGATTTCATCCGGGAATGGCGCATCCGCATACATGGTAATACGAACCCAGCGGTCAGATTTCGGATCAAACCGCGACGCACCGAAGAACGCCAGCTTGCAGCGCAGCATGTCAATCGGCATCATGCTCGCCGACAGTACATTGTCGTGTATTTCGGCATAGGGCAGCCGGGCAACGACCTGCACCCGGCGTGCGGCGTGACGATGCTCGGGATGCCGCAACAGGAACTCGGCCAGCAGCGTTGTTTCGGGCTCCTTCTCAAGCGCAGCCGTCATCACGGCAACTTCGCGGCCTATTCCCAGCCGTTGCTCAAGCTCGGCACCGGGTTCTTCATGGCGTTCGCCCAGGCGAGGTTCCAGTTTTTCTTCCGACACGTACCAGAACCGTGCGGTCTGATCGGCTGAGGCGAAGTCCGTCGCCAGCGCCCAGTCGAAATGCCTGCGAGCCAGCTCCAGCAGGCTTGCAGTGTGCATCTGCCCGTCTATGACAAAGCTTTGTGCTTCATCCGCTGCCATTTCACCGGCGAGATCATCAACCAGTTCGCCATGTGGTTCAATCATCAGCGAACACACAGCCTCCTGTCCCTCCAGCGTGAGATTGGATGCCGCCCACAAGTAAAGCTCGTTCCACGGCTCCACACCATCGAAGCGTTCCGTCTCAAGATGGCTTTTCAGCTTGTCAAGGTCTTCAGCGAGTTCACGCACGCGCATCGACTGGCGTTCGTCCGGCGTGTGCCAGCGTGCAAGGCCTTGATGGGCCCGCTGCAACTGCTCGCGAAAATGTTCGGTCGTGGCAGCGTTGGCGAGCGGCAGCGCACGAACCCGCGCCAGGGCTGTTTCCCTTGCCACCATCCAGGCATTCAGCAAGGCAGGATGCGTGACCAGGAACGGCGCCATGCCCAGTCCGGTTGAATTGCCGACGCCCAGTCGCCTGCGGATGTCGCGGTTCAGGGTCACCGCATTGGCACCCCCTTTGACCTGCGCCATATGCTCGACAATATCCACGGTGAACGCCCGGATCAGCCACACCGCCAGCAGTTCAACCCTGAACGGGCCGCCGGCTTCTTCACGCATACAATACAGCTCCCGGTCCGCCAGGCCGAACTTGCCATTGCCATAAACCGCGGTGGTGCGCATCAGGTAGCCGACCTTGTCAATCTCGGCAACGTCCGGCTGGCGACCCTGCGAAAGACAATTGGCAACATGGTCAAACAGGCGCACCGACCTGTTGGCGCGCGACAGCACCAGTTCACTTGACGCACACCGGCCAGCTTCCTGTTTCGGGACGTTGTCGCGCAACCGGTCAATGTCTGCCCGGGTCGGAACCCCGTCGAACAGGGCAAACGAAGCGTCCCATTGCGTGGCGATAACCCGGTCGGAGCGTAGTTCCGGCGGCAGATCGTTGGCATATGCAATCAGTGAATAGATACGTTCAGGTCCACGTGCTTCGTAGACGCCAACGCCCACACCGTTGTCATCCACCTCCCACACGGTGCGATTCACCTGCCATCCTTCGCACTTCACCCTGCGCAATATGGCGCGCATGAACGACAGACGCGTCTGGTGAGACGCGCCCATGCGGGCAAGCCGCATGACCTCTTGCGGTGGCCGCATGAGCTCGCCAACACGCATGTCATCCGGCACAGCCGTTTTCACCTCAGCCATTCTCGAAGCCCTCCAGCACATTCACTGTGTTGAGCCCGATTTCTTCCACCGCATAACCGCCTTCCATGCAGATCAGCGTCGGCAGTTTCAGCTTCGCAATGCGGCTGCCATAATCAGTGAAGTCGTCGGATTTGAGCTTGAAGAAGCTGATCGGATCGCGCTCGAACGTGTCTACCCCCAGCGACACCACCAGTGCGTCCGGCGAATAGGCTTCTATGCGTTTTATCGCGTCATCCATGGCGCCGCCCCACTCGTCATATCCGGTGTTGGGCGGCATGGCATAGTTCACCGTGAAGCCTTCTCCCTTGCCTGCGCCTTTCTCGTCTTCATAGCCGAGAAAGTGCGGAAATGCGTGCTCCGGTGCCCCATGCAGCGACGCGAACAGGACATCATCACGATCATAGAAAATGTCCTGCGTACCATTGCCGTGATGGAAATCAGGATCAAGAATGGCGACCCTGCTGGCGCCGTCGTTCAGAAACATCTGCGCCGCGATGGCGGCATTGTTGAGGAAACAATACCCGCCATACATGTCCTTCGCGGCGTGATGCCCGGGCGGCCGGCACAGCGCGAAGGCAGACCGCGCACCGCCGGACACGATACGTTGCGCCGTTTGCGCAATGGCGGCACTGGCCTGTACCGCTTCCCAGGTGCCCGAGGTAATTGCCGTTTCGATGGCCAGCGCATAGTAACCGACAAGTCCGTCAATCTGTTCCGGCTTGCGAACCTGCATGCGCCGGGCCGGAAAACAGGTTGCCAGCACCTCACCTTCATAGCCCTCCGCAATCCACTGGTCCCAGGCCGTTTCAAGAAATTCCAGGAACCCTTCATCATGAATCTGGCGCACAGATTTCATGTCCAGGGCGGCTGGATCAGCGTATTCCTTGAAGCCGCGTACAGCCAGGCGATCCATGATGTGCTGCCATCGCTCCGGACACTCGAACGGTCGCACGAACCGGCCACCGGAAAGCTCGCCTTTCGGAAAATGTTTCAGATGGTCATTACTGCGAACAACTTGCATGGGGTGTCACTCTTCAACAATTCCAGCGGTTTCAACAACGGCATGCAGCAGGACATCGGTGCCTGCAGCGGCCCATTCAGGGGTGATCTCTTCTGCTTCATTATGGCTGATGCCGCCGACACAGGGGCAGAAAATCATGGCCGTCGGCGCAATGGCAGCTATGTGGCAGGCATCATGACCGGCTCCCGACACCATGTCCTTGTGGGTATAACCAAGCCGTTGAGCCGCATTGCGCACTGAACTCACGCAATCTGCATCAAATGCAACCGGATCATACGCGCCGACCTGTTGTGACACGCAGTCAAGATTGGCATCCTCGGCTATCTGTTCAACGCCGGTTACAATAGCGGTTTCCATATCCTTCAGATCATCAAGCGACGGATTGCGCATGTCGACACAGAAGGTGACGCTGCCGGGCACGATATTGCGCGAATTCGGCGAGACATTGAGATAGCCCACCGTTGCGACCGCATTGGGCGCAAAGTCAAATGCCACCTTGTTGACCAGTTCAACTGCCCGAGCAGCCCCCACCAGCGCATTG
>Ga0316193_10000752_pt1 | contig 20828 bp, 23 predicted proteins | sample MerIslsedime2_MG_FD_207735 | JGI IMG/M metagenome (GOLD analysis project Ga0316193, IMG submission 207735) | Coastal sediment microbial communities from Maine, United States - Merrow Island sediment 2 | ecosystem: Environmental > Aquatic > Marine > Coastal > Sediment | place: USA: Maine... | reverse complement strand
ATTGACGGAGGCTCTGAGGCTTGCTCATGCAGCAAAAGAAAAAGGCTGCCAGCTGATGGTAGGCAATATGGTTGGGACTTCACTTAGTATGGCGCCGTCATTCGTCGTCGCACAACTCTGCGATTTCGTTGATATCGATGGTCCGTTATTGCTAAAAAATGATCACCCCGGAGGACTGGTGTATCGGTCGGGTCGTGTTGACGTCTTTGATTCGGTTTTTTGGGGGTGAGTGACGTGGGCAGTCAATTCATTTATGACGACGTCGGTTACCATGTATTGCACGCGAACGTCGAAGGTCTTTTAAGCAACTACGGTGAAGAAGCCAGCGGGTGCTAAAATGGTTTCGCAAGCACCGGATCTGGATCGCCGAAATATTTCTTTTCGTTGCGGCCCTTCTTGCTATCAGTTCATGGCAGGCACGAAATTTACTTGATACAGACCGGCAAGAGGCACCTGAGTTACAGGCGGTAACGCTGGACGGTGCTCCGTTTGATCTTTTGAAGTCCGAGCAGAAAGCAACGCTGATCTATTTCTTTGCACCGTGGTGCCATATCTGCGCAGCCAGCTCCGACAATATTCGACGACTGAGACGTCTGCGCGATGAAGAAAGCCTCTCAATTGTGATGGTGGCGCTGGACTGGGAAAAACTGGACGACGTCCATGCCTATGCGGAACGACATGAATTGAACGTGCCGGTTGTCATCGGTGATACAGAGATCGCCAAAGACTGGCACGTTTTCGGTTATCCCACCTATTACGTTCTGGACGATCAGCACAGAGTAGTGAGTCGCGACTTCGGCTACAGCACACAGCTCGGATTGTGGTGGCGAAGCTGGCTCCCTGGCTCGTAGAAGAGCATCGTGCGGCGGATGATCAACTGGTGTAATGAAAATCCACTTGAATCAGAAAATCTGGCAGCGGATGACCCAAAGGTTAAGGGGACAGTTTACTTATTTCATTCTGGTGGGATTTCGAAATACGCTCTGTTCTGTGAAATAAGTAAACTGTCCCCTTAACTCGAAATACGCTCTATTCTGTGAAATAAGTAAACTGTCCCCTTAACCCCCGGTAAAGATCATCAGCCATACCATAATTCGTACTTTAAGCATCCGGTATTTCCTTTTCGGTTCTCAGCGTCACTATCCGATTTTCCCCGGTCTGGTTGCGCCGCTGAAATCAGTTCTTCCAGCGACAATGCGGCAAGGTCTTCAACGACGCATGCTGCTTCGTCGAAACACTGGTCATCCGTATAGATCCCCGGTGTGATGATCGTCGCGATACCGGCGGATGTGGCCGACAACAGGCCATTCCTTGAGTCCTCAAGTGCGATGCACTCGTTGGCGTTCAGGCTTAGTTGATCCAGCGCGTCAAGATAGATATCTGGTGCCGGTTTCTTGGCGGGTACGCTGTCGCCGGCGCAGATGACTTCAAAAAGGCCCATGCCCTCATCGCCATAGGCCGACTCGAGCAGCGCTTCGACATTCGGTACGCTGGTGGTGGTGGCAATCGCCAGGCGCATGCCCTGACTGGCTGCGTCCCTGATCAATCGTCTGACGCCAGGCCGTAAGCTGGCCCGGCCGTCTTGAACAAGTTGCGTATACTGCGCCGTTTTTTCCAGGTGGACTTCCCGAATATAAGCGTCCAGATCATCGAATTCGAGATATTTTCTGGCGTGCAGTTCTATGAAGTGCCGAATGCGCTCTTTACCGCCGCTGACGTCCAGAAGTTTTTTGTATTGCGCCTGATCCCAGTTCCAGTCGATCCCTTTTTCCTTAAATGCACTATTAAACGCCTCTCGATGAACTTCCTCAGTCTCGCTTAATGTCCCGTCAACATCGAAAATGATTGCCTTGATCATCGTGTCGCTACCTTCGGCCAGTCGTCACTTGTTACGTTAGCGAATACTGTCGACAGATCATCGATCAGGAAGTTAGCGCCCAGTTTTTCGACGGGCTCACGTGCGTAGCCATGCGTCACAATACCGACCTGCATGTTAACGGACCGCGCTGTCGCAACATCAACGGCAGAGTCGCCGATCATTATCGAGTCCGCAGCATTGGCGGCCAACGCCTGGAGGCAGTCTCGCAGTGGTAGTGGATCCGGCTTTTTTCTCGAAGTCGTGTCGCCGCCGACAACGGCGTCGAAGAAATTCGCGATCGCGAGTCCGTCGAGTATTTGTCGGGAAACCGCTTCCGGTTTGTTGGTGCAGATCGCCTGACGGATCCCGGCGCCCTGAAAACATTTCAGTGCATCCAGTGCGCCGTCATAGAGCTGCGTTTCGTCCGTGGCGCGGACTTCGTAAATGCGCATAAATCGATCGACCAGGATCTTCATGTCATCAACGCTGGCGGGAGAACCGGTGGCCCGAAAGCCACGTTCCACCAGTTTCGCGACACCATCTCCGATCATGGTCCTAACCGTGTCAGTGTCCAGCGCGGATCGTTCATTTTCTCGCAGCAGGACATTGAGTGCGGTTGCGAGATCTGGAGCGGAATCAATTAAGGTTCCGTCCAGATCCCAGATCACAGCGGTGGGAAAGTCCGTCATCACCCTCGCGCCTACGCGGCGATCCCGAGCTGCTGGCGCCAACCCGGATACAGCAAGTCAGCGTCACTAGAAAAACTCTCGAAAGCACGTGCAAACTCTTGATTATCCTTGGCAAATGCGATCGGATCCGCGCCTTGTTTCCAGCACTGCTCGGCCTGGCGAAGTGATCGAGCGCCCGCAGCGGCGCCATCAACATGGCCATAGGCCCCGCCTCCGGCCGTCAGGATCAGGTTTGAGTGTCCCAGGTTCTCAAAGAAGCCGGGCATTCTGAGAGCGTTCATGCCACCGGAAATAATGGGCGTGGTGGGTTTCATACCGTCCCATTCCTGATGGTAAAACGGACCATCTGCACTGTCTCTCTGAATCATGTAAGCCATGTCCGTATCACCCGGCTCACCTTCCATCTTGCCGAAGCTCATGGTGCCGGTATGAATACCGGAGGCACCTTGCAGACGTGACATCTTCGACAGGACAAATGCCGTGTATCCGCGTTTGGACTGTGGCGAGGTGACCGCGCCATGTCCTGCGCGATGATAGTGCAGGTACTGTCCTGGAAATTGTCGCCTTGCGGTCGTGATCGCTGCGGGGCCGGTGACGTATCCGTCGACCAGGAAGGCGACGTGATCGGCATTTTCACCGAAGGTATCGAGGATGAAATTGCCGCGAGCAAGCATTTCGTAATGATCGTCAGCGGTGATATTGGCTGAAAATAATTTTGCCTGGCCGGTATCGTCTTGCGCCCGTCGCATTGCATCGGCGACCAACGGAATGGTTTCCTTCATGGGAGCGAAGACCTGGTTGCCTTGCGGCTCGTCATTCTTGATGAAGTCACCACCGAGCCAGAATTCATAAGCGGCATCTGCGAATGGTTTCGGCCTCAGACCGAGCTTGGGTTTTACGATCGTACCTACGATGAACCCACCATCGACTTCCGGTCGACCAAGGACGCGCCATAAATCGGAAATGGTGGTCGCTGGTCCGTCAAACAACTTCATGTAATTTGGCGGAAAATAGAAGTCATGCATCTTGGCGTACTCGACGTCACCCATTCCCTGGTTATTGCCAATCGTGAGCGTCAGGAATGACGCAATCATGGCGCTACCATCGGTGATGTTGATATCGAACAAGGCAACCGGATAGGCAATTTTCATTATTTCTTTTTCCGGGTCGATTTCGTACACCATCGCGTCAACGCTCATGGTGAAGTCGTCGGTGGTCGACACAGACACGTTTGTGCCGGTAGAAGACTCGGCCGCAAAATGGGCTGCAGTTGCGAGATAGTCACCGCCATCTTTGGGCTTCATGATATAGGCGCACAATACGTGCTCCCCGTTCTTGATCAGATCTTCCTCGCGAAGCGAGAGGTCTGCATATCGGTTGGATTGGTCCATTACGATATCTCCTGTTCGTTAACTAGGCCGCTGCTACGCGGTCTTGGCTGATTTGTGGGTTTAATTCGTTGTTGCGGTATCTTTCTGCCATTGTTGCCAGCGATAAAACGTTTATTTTCGATGCCTGGCCGGCGGTGTTGAATCGTTCAAACCTGTCCTGGCAAAGTGATCTCATTGCGTCCGTCGCAGGAATCATGAATTTCCGCGGATCGAATTCCTGCAGTTTTTCTTTGGCGACCTTTCGCATCTGACCGGTTATTGCCATGCGACAGTCCGTGTCGATGTTCACTTTTCTTACACCGTTTCGAATGCCTTGCTCGATTTCCTCGACGGGCACACCGTAGGTCTGTGGCATCTCTCCACCGTAGGCGTTAATAATGTCCTGCAGCTCCTGCGGTACCGACGACGAACCGTGCATAACAAGGTGAGTATTCGGCAGGCGTTCATTGATAGCTTTGACAACGTTCATTGCTAGAATGTCGCCGGTCGGTTTCCGGGTAAATTTGTACGCGCCGTGCGATGTACCGATGGCAACTGCGAGCGCATCCACTTTTGTGCGTTGTACAAAATCGACTGCCTGTTCGGGATCAGTCAGTAACATGTCCTTGTCCAGCTTGCCTTCGAACCCATGTCCGTCTTCTTTTTCGCCTTCACCGGTCTCCAGCGAACCGAGGCAACCCAGTTCGCCTTCTACTGAAACCCCGATTTCATGAGCGGTTTTTGTAACCTGCGTGGTGATGTCTACGTTGTATTCATACGATGCGGGTGTTTTCGCATCGGCTTCCAGCGAGCCGTCCATCATGACGCTTGAAAACCCTTGCTGCATTGCGGAGTTGCAGGTTGCCGTGTTGTTGCCGTGATCCTGGTGCAGGACAACCGGTATGTTTGGGAACATTTCGATTGCTGCCGCGACCATGTGCCGGATCATAATGTCGCCCGCATATGAACGTGCACCGCGGCTTGCCTGGAGGATTACCGGCGCGTCTACGTTGTCAGCCGCTTCCATGATTGCGAGCACCTGTTCCATATTGTTCACATTGAAGGCAGGAACGCCGTAATCGTTTTCCGCAGCGTGGTCGAGTAATTGTCTTAGTGATATCAAAGCCATTGTGATTCTCCTGCTAGGCAGCTCGCTGTCTTCGTTCGATCAGCTGCATGATCATGGGTGTCAAAATCAGTTGCATCGCGAGGTCAGTCTTTCCACCCGGTATAACGATCGAATTGGCACGCGACATAAAACTGCGGTCAATCATGGTCAGCAGGTAGGAAAAATCGATTCCGTGCGGATCGGCGAATCGAATGACAACCATTGACTCATCGGGCGTTGGGATCGAGCGAGCGATCGCCGGATTGGATGTATCGACCGTGGGTATGCGCTGAAAATTTACCGTCGTTTCCGTGAACTGCGGGCAGATGTAATTAATGTAGTCCGGCATGCGTCGCAAGATTGTGTCCATGACCGCTTCGGACGAGTAACCACGATCTGCTTTATCCCGGTGAAGCTTCTGAATCCACTCAAGGTTAATGACTGGCACAACGCCAATACTCAGATCAGCGTGTTGGGCGATGTTGTGATCGTCCGTGACGACTGCACCGTGAAGACCCTCATAGAACAGTAGATCCGCGCCGTCCGGCGTGTTCTCCCAATCTGTAAACGTACCCGGATCAGCGCCGTACAGTTGGGCTTCATCCGCGTCGTGGATGTAATGTCGAGTGCTCGCGGTACCGGTGTTGCCAAAGTCACGAAATGCCGATTCGAGTTTGTCGAGCAAATTCGATTCCGGGCCAAAATGACTGAAATGATTGTTGCCCTTCGCAGCCTCGTCCGCCATCACTTGTTTCATCGCGGCCCGGTCATGCCTGTGAAACGCATCACCCTCGATAAATGCGGCGTTAATATTCTCGCGTCTGAAAATCTGATCAAACGTGACTTTGACGGATGTCGTTCCCGCTCCGGATGAGCCTGTAACTGAAATAATCGGATGTGCGCGTGACATGGTATTTATCCCTTTTCAGTTGAAATCAGGTGCGGAACAAGCCGCGCTTGCCGAATAATTGTGATCGCTCGCCGCTCGACCCTGTCTCGTTGTGGTATCGCTCGACTCTTCGAATCTCGTGGCGCGATCCAAAAATCATCGGTATTCGTTGATGTATCGACAATGGGTCAACTTCCATCACGCGTTGTCGTCCTGTCGACGCCATGCCACCGGCCTGTTCGACCAGGAACGCGATCGGATTGACCTCATATAACAGCCGTAGTCGACCGGCTGCGTAGCCCTTGCGGGCATCGGACGGATACAGGAAGACACCACCTCTTGAGAAAATCCTGTGACATTCGGCGACCAGAGATGCGAGCCAGCGCATATTGTAGTTGGAGTCGCGCTGGCCATCTTCGCCTGCGAGGCAACCGTCGATATAGGCGCGTATGTGCCGGTCCCAATGTCGGAAATTCGAAACATTGATTGCAAATTCACGGGTAGTTTCAGGAACCGTTACGTCCGGGTTGGTCAGGCGATAGTCACCGGTGTCCTTGTCCAGCGTAAAGATATGTGTGCCGTGGCCGGTAGTCAGGACCAGGGCAGTTTGCGGACCATAAATTACGTAGGCGGCCGCGAGTTGTCGGGTGCCTTTCTGCAATACAACGTCGGCATTCGACAGATCCTTCGCCCCGTCGTTTGGCAGGAGGGAAAAAATGGTTCCGACGGCGGTATTGGTATCAATGTTTGAGGAGCCATCAAGAGGATCGATAGCGACGATCAGCGGCGCACCGGGATTGATGTTCAGCGCCTTGTCGATCTCTTCAGATACGAGCCAGGCCACCGGAGCGTCTTTCAATGCATCAATAATAATGTCGTTTGCGACGATATCGAGTTCCTTCTGTACGTCGCCATCGCTATTGTCCCCTCTTGCTGCGCCCAGAGCACCAGCCAGGGATCCGCGGCTCACAAGCGCAGAAATTTCCTGGGTGGCATCGGTGATTGCAAGGATGACCTGTGCGACCTCGGCTGTTATTTCTTCGCCGGCAACGCGAGTGGTCAGGTAGTTTTCCAGTGACTCGAACGGCTGCATGATTTCTTCGACCCCGACTGACTATTAAGCGGCTAATAACGTCTCAATGCCTCGCATACAGCATCTGGACCGAATACTAGACCTACCGGATCCTACCCGGTATATCCAAATGGGGGGTGGTTGAAAAGCAAAGGAGTAGGAAAAAAACTACCCTGATGGCCGGCTCCGATCAGGTCCTCAAATAGAGCGCAACGGCCTGGCTTCGGCTGCGTACACCCAATTTTTCAAATATGTTTTTTACGTGAAATTTCACGGTGTTAGGGGAGACGGATTGGGCCGCCGCTATTTGTTTGTTGGTCTGGCCTGCAGCGAGTAGCGCAAGGACCTCAAGTTCGCGTCGGGTCAACGCCGCAAGTGGCCGTTGATGAATCGCACGGACGTCAAGAAAAGGAAATACCATCTTTCCGTCGGCAACAGAGGCGACCGTATCCAGGAGCAATTCCGGCTGTTCACTTTTTGAAACAAATGCGGCACCGCCGTGCGCCATGACCTGCGACGGTACTGCCTCGCTTTGTGCGCCCGTATAGACAACGATCCGTGGCGCCGAATCCCGGCCTCGTAAATGGTCCAGAATGTACTTGCCGTCGCCTGGTGAAATGACCCAGCCGATGACCGCTACATCGAGTTCGTGCTGATCGATCATTTTCAGGAATTGCTCGCCATCCGTGCACACTTCAACAAGCTGGAAACGGGGGTCGTCGGCAAACAGGTGTTTTAGCGCCGCCTGGATCAATGGGCTTTTGTCGGCAACTCCGACGCGAATCAATTTCTGGTTGGGCGTAGCGTTGTTCATCGCTCACTCAGGCGGGTCGCAAGCCACTCCGTATTGTGAGGGGCAGGGCGAGGCTTTATGCTCTCGTCTATCCGTTTACACGTCATCGTACTGAATTCGCACAGGTGAGTGAAGGATTTACGGGAATGATTAGAGCGAACATACCCAGGATTAACGGTCGCCGAACGAAATGAAACAGCCAAAGCAAATAATGATCGCGGTATTGCTGGTGTGCGCATCCGTAAGCGCGGCCGCGGACGAAGTCCGGATTAATAGCGGTGATCTGGTGCTGAATGCAAACCTTGAACTGGCACCGGGGACCACCCTGGCCGACGGCGTGATTGTCATGTTGCACGGTACGCTCGGCCACAAGGACATGGAGATCATGTCGACACTTCAATCAGTATTTAAGGAATACGAATACAGTACGCTGGCCATCAATCTTTCGTTCGATGTCAGTGATCGCCATGGTTTCTATCCGTGCGAAAGACCACATACGCATGAATACGCTGACGCGTTAAGCGAATTAGGCCTTTGGTTAAAGTGGCTGAAGCAGCAAAATGCGGGTGATGTTGTGATGCTTGGGCATTCTCGTGGCGCAAACCAGGTAACAAATTTTCTGCTGCGGTCGGGCAATAAGATCAGCGCCGCAATACTCATCGCGCCCTCAACAGGTGATGGTTCGCAAAGTACAATTATGAAAGCTGCGCTTGACCAGGCTAAAGAAGCAGAATGGCTGGATGACGTCGACTTCCTGCATTGCAAAAGTACAAAGGTACGCAGCAAAAGTTTCCTCTCGTACTATGCAATGCCCGGGCAGGGGAATACACCGGAATTGTTAAACGACATAGCTACTCCGGCTCTTGTTTTTTCCGGAAGCCAGGACGAAGTTGTCCCGGATTTAGCGGAAAAGATGGAAGACGTAAACAACAACCTTGTCTCCCACATGGAAATTCACGGCGCTGACCATTTTTTTCGCGATCTGTTTGCTTATGACGTCGTCGAAGCATCAATCGAATTCCTGGAGTCCGTCAATCTGATCGAGCCGGCAAAATCGTTGCAGACTGATGCGAAGGTTTCGATGGATGAGCAGCGTCCGATCATTATTTTCGTCACGCAATACGGATGCCAGTATTGCCAGCTTCTGCGTCAACAGGTATTGCACCCGATGATCCGCGGTGGCGAGTTGAACGCCAAAGCTATCCTGCGGGAAGTTTCCCTGGATAGTGGTGACACTATCACCGATTTTTCCGGCGACTTAACCAGCGGTAGTATTTTTGCCGCACGCTACGATGCCGAACTGACGCCGACCTTGCTGTTTCTGGACGGCAGAGGCCGGGAAGTGTCCGATCGAATCGTCGGCATCAGCAACATCGAGTATTATGGCTTTTACCTGGACAAAGCGATTGTCTCAGCGACGAGCGCGATAGCCGAATCCAACCAAAAATAACAATGGGAGAAAATCGATGAACCCCACAGTTGCTGCACTTCTTGGATACATTGTCGTGATGCTCGGCTTGCTGGGCACGCTCGGCATGATGCGTGTCGGATTAACACTCGGTGGCAAGCGTGCCCCGAACAGTTTTTCACCAGACGGTGCCGATGTTTCTCCGTTCTCAAATCGCCTTTGCCGTGCCCACGCCAACAGTTACGAAGGCTTTCCAATTTTTGGCGGACTTATGCTGTTGGCGATTGCGCTGGATGCGACCGCAATTACAGATAGTCTTGCATTCTATTTAATTGGTGCCAGGGTACTACAGGCACTCACTCACCTGGCGTCCACCAGCAATCTTGCAGTACAGGTTCGCTTCGCGTTCTTCCTGGTTCAGGTAGGTATTTCGATCTGGTGGGTATTGGAATTTATCCAGATGGCATGAGCGTTGCCTTGCGCCAGATGAAAGACGCTGCTCCCGACAGGACAGTACAATCGGTGCAATGTTACTTGCAGGACGCACCGCATTTTAGGGGAGTATCCCTGTCAGGAGCAGCTATTTGGATCACATCGTCAGTATCAGAATCTCCAGCTGTAGCTGAGTTCGAGTTCCCACTGATACATACGAATTTCAATGTCCTGCGGCGGGCCTACGGGAGGTGCCAGTTGGTTAAAGTCGAAGAAATTCGGTCCGGTGATCTTGTTTTCGAACGCGTACATGAATGAGAGATTTAGCTCACTGGTCTCGCTCATCTTCCTGGTGAAGCCAGCCGCAATATGATCTTCGATGGTTGCGGGCGCCAGGATATTGAACATGATCTCCGTTTCCGGAATCGGTGCATCTCCGGTGCTGTAGCCAGCTCGCCATGTCCAACTTGAGGAAGCCGGGGTCCACTCGACACCCGCTTTGTAAACGGTCATGTCTTCCCAACCGAAGCCGGCGCCATTATTGGCACCGAGGCAGCCGCTGAAGTCTGTGCTTGCAGGATTGACGGTCGGGCAGGTGAAGATGTTTGCGAACGGATTTCCTACCGAGCCAATATCGCTGTACCAGATGTATTCTGCATCGACGCTAATCGAGAAACTTTCGTTGATGCGCCATGTCAGACCGACTTTCGCGTCTGCCGGAATATCAAAATCACCGCTCTCGGCAAACAGGTCGGAGTAAGTATCCAGTTCGCTCATGTCGATTTCCGACTGGTAGCTGGCCGCAATGATGAATCTGTCGGTCAACGCCCAGTCGACGCCCACTTTCGCGCCGATACCGTAGGAGAATTCATGGCCATTGCCTGACAAGTCGCCAGGAAATGCGGTGCCGCCACTTTCTGCGAATGTTTGAGTGAAGGGCGCAAATGTTGACACGCCATATGCCTCGAACGACTGGACCACACCAACCAGCGCAACACCCCATGCAAACTGGTCACCCAACTTGCTGGCGAAAGCCACATCCAGGAAAGCCTGCGACAGATCGACACCGGCTGTGCCGTTGCCGAATGTTCCAGGGGCAGTTACCACGGTTCCCGTCTGGGGGTTAGTGAAACTTGCCGTTCCGCCGCCCCATTTGGAGTTCATACCGCCGCGGCCGTAAAACGCAAGGCCGAGCGCGCTCTGTTCGCCAATGCCCCAGGTGTAAGCGACATGTGGAATCACGAAGTATTCACGACCACTGTCTTCATCATTGGGTCCAATGGTAAAGGCAGTACCGGCACCGTTATACACGCTGTCTGTGGTCGAATAACTTCGTATCGGACTGAACAAGGCCGCACCGACGTCGAGCTTGCCAATCGCGAACACTGCGGATGCCGGGTTATTGGCAATGGATATTGAATCTGAGGCTCCGGCAATACCAGCGCCCGCCATGCCCTTGTTCTTGGTGCCTGAGCCGTGGGTGAAATAGCCGTTGGTCGCCGAGGCAGTGCCTGTTGCAAATGCAAACAGGGCCGCGACGGCCAATATAGAAAGTTTACTCATTGATTTCATTCAAGTTCCCCTGGTTACTAAATTCAGTAGATTACGATATTGTAATGTAATTAAATGTAGATAATTTGAACATAGGCAGAAAGACCTATTCCTGGCGCAATTATCGTTCCGCGGTCGTCAACAATGGTCAGTACCTGTGCAGGCTCCTGCGAAACAGCATCCACACGCTCATTTAATCCTTTAATCTTTCGCGCAATAAAGCCCATACAAACACTCGATGATCTTTCCGGCATCATCGGCTTGCAGTGAATAAAAAATAGTCTGTGCATCGCGGCGAGTACCGACCAGGCCTTCCTTGCGCATTCGTGAAAGATGTTGCGATAACGGTGATTGCGGCATATCGAGCACCGCGGAAAGTTCGCCTACAGACTTCTCCCCGCTTGCGAGTTGGCAAAGCACCATCAGGCGCCCTTTGTGGCCAAGCGTCTTCATCAATGCGCTGGCCCTGTCGGCTGCTGCCGTCATTTGGTCAATGTCAAAATCGCCTTCTAATTCCATTTCCTCGGATTTCCTTAATGTTTTGCCTCGTTTTTTAAGCTGATGCACGAGAGATCGGTTGCGACATTTACCTTACCCGGATAGGCCGACTCGACGATCGAAACATTCTTATCCAGGCTTTGCAGGCTTCGGGCCATGAAATGACTGAGCACCAAATGCCCAACATTCGCGCCAGCCGCGATCTCGCCGATAACGCTTGGCGGAGCATGTAGTTTCCTGCCCGCGCCGGTGACGCCTTCCGGAACAGGCATGTGCATGACCATTACGTCGGCATCTTTCGCAAATTCTTTGAATTGTTCTTTCGACCCATTTTGATCGCTGGCAAAAACGATGCTGGTATCGCCAATAGTGACGCGGTACGCCAGTGCCGGAACGATGGCGTGGGGAACGTGCATTGCCTCGACACGCAGTTCGTCGCCAGCTTCACCAAACACGGTTACCAGCCCGGTCTGTTCCAGCGCGACTTCCTTTTGGATCAGTGCTGGCAAGCCGCCACTGCCATCGAGATATCCGGCCAGGTATCGATACGCGCCACGCTGTTTGCCAATCATGCTGTCAAGGTAATCGTGCAGTCCAGGGAATGGTTCACTGCCGGCCGGGCCACTGATTCCAAGGCTGCGCGTACGATTGGCGAAATAACCGGATTTCAGTAACGCCGGCAAATCTGCAGAATGGTCTGCATGAAAATGGCTGATGCCGATGAAATCGAGGTCGTTAAAATTGCCGCCGGCTTCCGCAAATCGCAGGAAGGCGCCTCCGCCGGAATCAATCAGGAGTCGTGATTTTCCATTTATCCAGACGAGGTACGCGGAAGATGCCCGGCCGTCATCGGCAATCGGCCCGCCTGAACCCAGAACCTGAAGTGTGACGCCGGACCTATCACAAGAGGGCTCGGTCTCCGCACACGCGGTCAACGACGCGCTGATGAGCACTATCGGGACAAGAATCTGACGAGCCAATGTGGCGATGAATCTGCGCGGGTCCATAAGCACTTTTCTTTTATGTTAGAATTTTCTAATATACACCAAGACCGGATGGTATTCCTAGCCCGGAAACAGCACGAAAAGCTCATTATGCGTGCCTGAACGAGATTAAATTGGGGATCTGAATGACGTCAAAACAATCGGCATCGTCGGAAATTCTGCAAAAAGTAGCGGCGGAAGGGGAAAAACTGCCTGTCGCGGAGCGTCGGAACTTTCTCAAGAACGGCCTGGTATTGGCGGGCGGGGCTCTGGCCGGCGCTGGCATCGGTGGTCGGGCGAAAGCTTCCGACGAGAATCTGCCACCAAATATTCCAACATGGTCCCGCACGCTTGGCACCGGGGTGCTGACGAATCCGTATGGCAAACCATCGCGGTTCGAATCGGATATCGTGCGCCGCAATGTTCCATGGCTAACTGCGGACCGCATTGCTTCCATCAGTTTTACGCCGCTGGCCGAACTTAGCGGAATAATCACGCCCAGCAGCCTTGTGTTCGAGCGTTACCATGCTGGTGTACCGGATATTGATCCCGAACAGCATCGCCTGATGATTCACGGCCTGGTTGATCGACCACTAATATTGACGATCGACGATTTACGACGAATGCCGAGTACGTCGATGATCCGCTTCCTGGAGTGTCCGGCAAACGGTGGAATGGAATGGCGCGCCGCGCAAATGGATGCGCTGCAATTCACGCATGGTATGTTGAGTTGCTGCGAATGGACGGGCGTTCTGCTGTCGACATTGTTGCAGGAAGTTGGCGTGCAAAAAGATGCTGCATGGATTCTCGCCGAAGGCGCAGACGGCTCACATATGAGTCGCTCGATACCGATGGAAAAGGCGATGGACGATGCGTTGATCGTCTACGCACAAAACGGCGAGCCGCTAAGGCCCGAGCAGGGATACCCATTACGCCTGATCAATCCTGGCTGGGAAGGAAATACCAGCGTGAAGTGGCTGCGTCGCCTCGAAGTCGGCGACGAAGCCTGGTACCACCGGGAAGAAACATCCAAGTACACGGATCTCCTGGCCGATGGTCGGGCGCGCAAATTTTCTTACATCCAGGAATGTAATTCAGTGGTGACGTTTCCTTGCCCCGAAAAACCGGTTAAAGAAAAAGGCCGTTACGAAGTGCAGGGCCTCGCCTGGTCCGGAAAAGGCAAAATCAAGCATGTGGATGTGTCATTTGACGGTGGCGTAAATTGGCGCCGGGCTCGTCTTAAAGGACTGGTTCTGCCGAAAGCCCTGACGCGTTTCGGAATTGAGTGGGACTGGGATGGAGGTCCTGCGTTAATACAAAGCCGTTCGGTCGACGAAACAGGTTACGTGCAACCGACCTACACGCAATTGCGGGACGCGCGTGGCAGTAGCTCCATCTATCACAAGAATGCGATTCACACGTGGCGACTGCACGAAGACGGGAAGGTGACCAATGTACAGATTAGCTAAGCCGGGCTTGCTTCTGTCAGTCGTTGCGTTGTCTGCGTGCATTGCCGGCAATAGCTCGGCTCAAAGTGAAACGACGGTAAGCGAGTACAACCAGCCAGCCGAAACGTCAGCCGGCCACTACGGCGTAGGCAGCGACGCGAGCCTGACAGAGATCGCGGGTTGGGATATCGATATTCGTCCGGACGGACTCGGCTTGCCGGATGGAAGCGGTACCGCCGAAGACGGCGAAATGATGTACGAAGAGCAATGCGCCAGCTGTCACGGTTCGTTCGGTGAAGGTGTCGGACGTTATCCAGTGCTTGCGGGTGGCGAAGGAACATTAACGGAACCACGCCCGGAAAAAACGATTGGTAGCTTCTGGCCGTATGCCAGCACGCTGTGGGATTACATTCACCGTGCTATGCCGTTTACGGCGCCGCAGTCGCTGAGCGACGACGAAGTTTATGCAATCACAGCTTACGTCTTGTACCTGAATGACCTGGTGGACTACGATTTCGAGTTGTCGCAGGACAACCTGGCGATGATCGAAATGCCGAACAAGGACGGCTTTTTCCTGGATGACAGACCGGACGTTTCCAACGATCAATGTATGGACAATTGCAAAGATCCGGATAGCATCAAGATCACGTCAGAGCCTCCGCCGCCAGAATTGAGCGACGAACCTGAGCCTGTTGCACAAACCCAGTCTGTATCACCCGGTGCGGCCGTATATCAAAAAGCGTGTTCCGTATGCCATGCTGCAGGCATTGGAGATGCTCCAATTCCCGGTGACCTCAATGCCTGGTCAGCACGACTCGCGCAGGGTCGCGACGCACTTCTGACAAGTGCCTTGGAAGGGAAAGGCGTCATGCCGCCAAAAGGCGGACAATTGCAGCTTGGTGATGACGAAGTAGCGGCAGCAGTCGACTTCATGATTGAGCAGTCGGCTCAGTAATACAAATTCGAGGCGCAGGTATGACTAAATACGTAATTATCGTGTTGGGATTGTTGATGGCTACCGCAGAAAGCCCGCGCGCCGAAAATGACGATGCCGCGAGCAGGGTGGAACGTGGCAAAGCACTGGCATTCGAGCGGCGCAAAGGCAATTGCCTGGCGTGTCACGTTATTGAAGGCGGTGAACTGGCAGGAAACTACGGCCCGCCGCTGGTTGTAATGGGTGCCCGCTACCCGGACCGGGATCTATTGAAAGAACAGATCTGGGATGCAGAGGTCCGAAACCCTGATACCAGGATGCCACCGTTTGGCAGGAACAAAATTTTGACTGAAGAAGAAATCGATCTTGTCGTCGATTTTCTACTTACGCTTTAACCGGAGTTTAATTATGAAATTTGATCGAAGATCTTTAATCAAGGGTGCACTGGCTATTAGTGCCACCTTTGCGTTACCCAAAATGTTGTTTGCCGCGAGGCCGGACAAGGCTTTCCAGTCGACGGACGCCGCCGGCGCAATTGCCGAGTTATTCGGCGATACCGCGACCGCAAGCGATCAGGTTACGATGAAAATACCCGACATTGCAGAGAATGGCGCAGTCGTACCAGTAACAGTAAGCACAGACATTGAAAACGTTGAGTCAATTAGCCTGCTCGTCGTAAACAATCCGACGCCGTTAGCATCAACGGTCAATTTCGGGCCGAGATCGCTACCGAATGTTTCCGTGCGCATAAAAATGGGCCAGAGCTCGCCGGTTATCGCGATCGTCAAAGCTGACGGCAAGCTCTACAGCACCGAAAAAGAAGTCAAAGTTACAATCGGCGGCTGCGGCGGCTAACAGAGGATAAGATGATGGGAAAACCAATCAAAATCAGAGCCAAAGTCAAAGGCGACGTCGCAGAAGTAAAAGCGCTGTTACCGCACGACATGGAATCAGGACTTAGACGCGATCCGGAGACAGACGAACTGGTGCCGGCGCATTACATTACCGAGGTTGTCGCTGAGCACAAAGGAGAAGTCGTTCTCACGGCATACTGGAGTACCGCTGTTTCCAAGAACCCTTATGTCGCGTTTTCATTCACCGGCGCTGCGCCAGGCGACATGATCAAGGTGAGCTGGACGGACAACAGCGGCGATACCAGTGAGACCGAAGCCGCCATGAAGTAACGGCAAAGCTTGCGCCTGCCTGGATAAAATGACGCCGTGGAGAAAACCAATGACTAAAGCTTACCTGACGCTATCTGTTGTTCTGGGTATCTTATTGAGCCCGGCTGCAATGGCTGGTCCGGAGGAGGACAGGCTGGCGATGGTGAGCTTATTTCAGACTCGCTTTCCTGACGTGCCGATGCAGGAGTTTTCGAACGGATTGTATGCGTTCGATCAGGCAGCGCGGGAGCAGTGGATGGAAATGGAAGATTTCCCGCCGTATGAGATTGCGATAGAGGAGGGTGAGGAATATTTCAACCAGCCATTCGCCAACGGTTCTTCTTATGCTGATTGCTTCGAAAATGGCGGTATCGGAGTCCGACAAAACTATCCGCACTTTGACAATGATTCCGGAGAAGTGGTCACGCTCGAACTGGCGATCAATCAATGTCGCACTGCAAACGACGAGCAAGCGCTACCGTATCGCGCCGGGGAGCTGGCTGCTATATCGGCTTATATGTCCTATACATCGCGTGGCAACGTTATTGACGTTCAGGTGCCGACAGACAACGCGGGTGCAATGGCCGCGTATGAGTCAGGCAAACAATATTTCTATACTCGGCGTGGCCAGTTGAATTTTGCATGCATGAGTTGTCATGTGCAGTCGGCCGGTCTTTCATTGCGTGCCGATCGTCTTAGTTCGACGTTGGGTCATGCGACCCATTGGCCTGTGTATCGTGCTGCATGGGGCGAGATTGGTACATTGCACAAGCGATTCGCGGAGTGCAACATCCAGGTACGCGCCAGGCCATCGGAAGCGCAGAGCATCGAATACAGGAATCTCGAGTACTTTCTGACGTACATGAGCAACGGGCTTGAGCTCAACGGACCGGCGTCACGCCGCTAGGATGGAAAACAATATGATGAATCGAATCTTTTTATTGTTTTTTGTTTTTTCGTTGGGCGCGTGTGGCCAGGATACGGCGAATGAGACGGCTCCCACGCCGACGGCGACTGTCGTGGTACAGGAAAAGGAAGCTCCACCGAGTGAGTCGTACGAGCAAGCGCGCGCATCGGCGATCGCTGCCATGAAAGTAGCGGCAGACAGAGGGCACGCGTGGAGCACGTCGGATGCATTGTTGGAACAAGCAGCGACCGCAGCGGCAGAGGGCGATGAAAGCAGCGCCATCAAGCTGGCGGACGATGCGCGCATACAAGCCGAGTTGGCTGTCAGGCAGGCCGATGCTGAAGAGAAAGCCTGGAAAGACCGGGTTCTGACCAACTAACCCGGATCGGAAGAACGGTCGGTTTTGTACGACCAACGGTTTAATTCCGACAAGCGGCATCAAATGCCTGACCGCAGACGTTACCCGCGAACAAATTCCTGCATACAGTTGACTCATAGAGATGAACTACTGAGTAACTGTTATGTTAAGTCGAAAATTCGCACCACTTTCAACTCCTTTCCGCCTGTCCGAAGCGCAATTGCCGGTCGATTCCGAGGTGGCCGAGCAACAGCGACTCTTGAGCCAGATCGAAGTCACCTCATTGCAGATCGAGCAGGATCCGGACGTCGGGAGCGATCCCTACAATCGAACCGGACAGTTTTGCGTCGTTGATATAGTGAAATACAAATAGCAGTTTAAGCTTTCCCGGCAATGTTCGTAGCCAGGTCATTTAGATCTGGAACGAGAGCCACGATATCTGGGATAATGCGCGCCTCTTTTGACGACCAACAACGAGGGGCTGCCTGCCTTGAATCAACGTCATCCTGGTGCAATTACGTTCGTATTCCTTCTCCTTTCGCCCATGCTCAGTGCGGCGGGGACTCTCCTTGACGATCAGGAAGTACGCTTCTCCGATGTCCGCCAGTTGACGTTTGGCGGCGAGAACGCGGAGGCCTATTGGTCGCCAGACGGTTCGGAGCTGATCTTCCAGTCGACCCACGATGAATATGCCTGTGATCAGATTTTTCGCATGCCGATGAGCGATCCGGCGAGTTTGACGCTGGTCTCGACCGGTACAGGGCGAACGACCTGTGGCTACTTTACGGCAGACAGTAACCGCGTAATCTTTTCCTCTACGCACGCAACAGATGAAGCCTGTCCGGAAGTGCCGGATCGGTCGCGGGGCTATATCTGGCCTATCTACGAAAGCTACCAGATTTATTCGGCAACCCCGGATGGCTCGGATCTTACTGCGCTGACCGATACTGAGTTTTACGATGCAGAAGCGACGGTTTGCTCGGTCGACGGTTCAATCGTGTTCACTTCAACCCGGGACGGCGATCTCGACCTGTACCGAATGGATGCGGACGGCTCGAACGTGAAGCGCCTGACCTCGACTCCGGGCTACGATGGTGGTGCGTTTTTCTCAGCGGACTGTTCGAAACTGGTCTGGCGTGCATCCCGTCCGACCGGCCAGGCGCTCGAGGAGTATCAGTCTTTGCTGACCGAAGGACTGGTCCGGCCCGGCGAGCTTGAGATCTGGGTTGCCAATGCCGATGGCTCAGAAGCGCGCCAGGTAACGTACCTGGGTGGCGCAAATTTTGCGCCCTACTTTTTTCCGGACGGCGAGCGCATCCTGTTCTCGACCAATCACCACGATCCACGCGGTCGGGAATTCGACATCTTCGCAGTAAACGTGAACGGCACCGGACTGGAGCGCATCACTTACACCGAAGGATTCGACGGATTCCCGATGTTTTCGCCGGACGGTAAGTCGCTGGTAATTGGTTCCAATCGCAACCAGGGTAAACCCGGTGAGACGGATGTCTATGTCGCTCAATGGAATGACAAACCTGTAGCCACCGCAACAAGGGCGGCAGATCGTTACCTGGCTGATGTGCAATGGCTGGCTGACGATAAGCGTGGCGGTCGCGGTTTGGGTACTGAAGGCCTGGCCGCTGCCGCGGAATGGCTGGAGCAGCAATTTGCATCGATCGGTCTTGAGCCGGCCGGGGACAATGGCGGTTACCGGCAACGCTTTGATGCCGTGGTCTCGGTGGAAACCGGTCCGTCGACATCTCTGAGTCTGGGCAATGAGAAAATGTCCGACGAGGAGTTCATGATTCCGGGCTTCTCGGCCAATGGGGACGTATCCGCGCCTGTCGTTTTTGCCGGCTGGGGCATTCAGTCCGAAGAGCATGGAATCGATGACTATGAAGGCCTGGACGTCAAAGGAAAGGTCGTGCTCGTCAGGCGCTACACGCCGAAAGACGGTGCGTTCGAGGACGAAGACTTGCAGCGCCGGCTTGGTGGAATTCGTTACAAAGCATTCAAGGCTCGAGAGCTAGGTGCCGTCGCTTTGCTAGTAGCCGATTTGCCGATTGGCGACGAGGAAGAGGAAGCGCCGTTTCCGGCTCGCCAGGTAGACAACCAGGGCGATGCCGGCATGCCGGTAGCCGTGATCAAGCGCGATCGGGCCAAACGACTGATTGCCGATCATCAAGACGCCGCAATTCGGACAGAACTCATCAAACACACGCAACCGGTCGACAACATCGTTGGACGCTTGACCGCCAAAGAGAGGATGGCCGGTGCCGTGCTAATCGGCGCTCATTACGATCACCTCGGTTTGGGTGGCCCCGGTTCGCTGGCGCCCAATGTCAGCAAGCCGCACAGCGGCGCCGATGACAATGCTTCAGGAACGGCAGCGTTGCTTGAAGCGGCACGAATACTGGCGGCACGCGGCGATGAACTGAGTCGTGATGTCATATTTGTTGCTTTCACCGGAGAGGAGTCCGGCTTGTTGGGTTCGAGTGAGTTGGCGCGTAGGCCGTTGCCAGGAACTGCGCCCGCTGGTCTTGTTGCCATGCTGAACATGGACATGGTGGGAAGGCTCCGCAACAACCACGTGGCCGTGCTCGGCAGCGAGTCGGCAGAGGAATGGAATGACATCGTGCAACCGCTTTGCGCTGAGCTTGCCATGGGATGCCTGCAAAGTGGCGATGGTTATGGCCCGTCCGACCAGACGCCGTTCTATGCAGCGGGTGTCCCGGTCTTGCATTTCTTCACGGGCGCTCATGAGGATTATCACAAACCGTCCGACGACGCCGAGTTTATAAATGCCAGCGGTGGTGCCCAGGTCGCAAAACTTGTTGCCAACCTCACAGTCGAATTAACGGCCATCGAAGGACTGACCTACAAGGAATCCGAAGCACCAGCGCCGCAAGGCGATGTCCGTAGCTATGGCGCGTCACTGGGCACGATTCCGGATTACACCGGAGCACCCGATAACAAAACCGGCATGGTACTCGCTGGAGTGCGCGCCGGCGGACCAGCTGATCAGGCCGGGTTGTTGCGCGGAGACCGCATCATAGAGCTCATGGGTCGTGAGATACGCGACATTTATGACCTGATGTACGTGCTGCGCGAAGCCAAACCGGGAGAGGAAGCGACGATTGTGGCCGAGCGCGGCGACGAGCGAATCGAGACGTCCGTAACATTCGGCACGAGTACGAGACGGAACTAGTTGCCGATCCTGGGATGTACCGTATGAACAAAACTGTTTTACTTACTTTTCTACTAGTACCTTGCGCCGCAACCGCGGCGGAGCAGTCTCCCTACTCGGGAGAGGAACAGCGCCAGGTAAAGTCGCTGTCCACGCAAGAGGTCGAGTCATTACGCAATG
>Ga0316193_10000750_pt1 | contig 20835 bp, 17 predicted proteins | sample MerIslsedime2_MG_FD_207735 | JGI IMG/M metagenome (GOLD analysis project Ga0316193, IMG submission 207735) | Coastal sediment microbial communities from Maine, United States - Merrow Island sediment 2 | ecosystem: Environmental > Aquatic > Marine > Coastal > Sediment | place: USA: Maine... | reverse complement strand
TTGGTTTCTGCTTCCGGCACTATTGACAAAATTTCCTCTAGATATTCTGCATACACCCAACCCTTGCCGTGGATGTCTCCTTCGACATCAATCTTGCACCAAAGTCCTTGTTTCTCCATTATCCTGACGCTGTAACCCTTGGGGACGATACTCAGTATGACGCCGTTTGAGCTCGGATTTCTTCTCAGGTTGACTCTAGCAGTGGTCTTTGCATCCCATTTTTCAGCAGCACTTGCGCCGAATACCCAGCATAAGAGCATCCATATGGCGAGAACGAACATGAAATTTTGGGAGCCGACATATTTGATTCTCATCAACTTTCCTTCTGCAATGGTCTTATTCATCCGCTCAGGCCATCGATTCACTTCAGTCAATATTTTGACAGCTGCAGGACATTTAATTAGTCGACATTCATAGCTCGGAGCGAATCGCAACAATAAAACGCCACTATCTTCAGCAAAGATTGGATGATGTATTCAAGACTTTTGGGATGAGGATTGCATGTTTCATGCCACTAAGATGATATGAAAATGAGGCAAAAGAATTTTCGGAGGACCCGGAATTCGACATTCGTCATTCTTCTTACTCCGTTTCACGCGCCATACGCTCAACGAAACCGTTTTGTTATGTCTGTGTTTTTCTGTGTGATTCTGTGGCCAATATCGAAGTTACTTTCTTGATCAGACCGGCGGCCCTCCGGCGGTGGAAAACCTATAAATGGTTGTGTGCTCATATATCGCCCCGGGATCAAGGATCGTGGAAGGAAAATTCGGCTGGTTCGGAGAATCTGGAAAGTGCTGGGTCTCCAGGCAGAAGCCACCCCGATGATGGTAGACTTGTCCGGCTTTGCCGGCAATCCCGTTTTCCATAAAGTTGCCGGAATAAAACTGAATGCCGGGTTGGGTCGTATAGACTTCCAGGGTTCGACCGGAATTTCGTTCAAAGGCCCTGGCAGCCAGACACGGGCCGTCAGCATCCTTGTTTAAAACCCAATTGTGGTCGTACCCTTTTGCGATTAACAGCTGTTCGTTGTCCTGGTCAATGCGGGCTCCGATGGCCATGGGTTGGGTAAAGTCGAGGGGAGTGTCTTTTACGGATCGTAATTCACCGGTGGGTATCAGTGAAGAGTCGACCGGCGTAAACCGATCCGCGTTGATCATCAATTCGTGATCAAAAATATCACCGGAACCGGCCAGGTTAAAATAAGCGTGGTTCGTTAAATTTACCATCGTCTGTTTATCGGTTGTAGCGCTGTAATCGATTCTGAGTTCGTTTCTATTCGTTAAGGTATAAATTACGGTGACCGACAAATTTCCAGGATAGCCCTCTTCGCCGTCTTGGCTTAGATACGTCAATTCTAAACCAAGGCTATCATCATTTTCCAACTCCCGTGCTTGCCATACCGCCTTGCCAAAGCCCTGAACTCCACCGTGCAGATGATTTCCGCCGTCATTTTGAGCCAGATGATATGGGACCTCATTCAACTTAAATCGGCCGCCGGCGATTCGGTTGGCATAACGACCGGCGATACAGCCAAAATAATTGGATCCGTTGATATAGTCCGCCAGGGAATCATATCCCAATATGACATCCTCCAGGTTGCCATTGCGGTCTGCAACGGTGACCGCAACCAGCGTTGCACCGTAGTTGGTAAGCCTGACCTCCATCCCATTCAGATTGGTCAATTTATAAAGATCCAACCACTTCATAGCGTCGGTTTGTCCAAAAGGCTGTTTTGTAATATCCATAATTTCAAATGATTAAATAAATTTATTAATGTGATATATGATGTATCACTTTTTTAGTTGTCCATAATAGGCACCCCCGCCGTGTTTACGACGGTAGTGTTTCTCCACCTGATACTGCGGCGGTCGGGGCGCTTTCGGATTCAGCGCTTTGGTATGAATTTCCATTTTTGCCAGAGATTCAACAATTATTGCATTGTGAACGGCATCCCGGGGATTGGGTCCCCAGACAAAGGGTCCGTGATTGGCAACGAGCACGGCCGGGATTTCGGATGCATTTAACCTGCGAAAAGTCTCCACAATGACCAGCCCGGTATTCCTCTCGTAATTCTCGATTGTTTCTGCGGGCGTTAGTTCGCGCGTGACCGGGATGTCTCCGCAAAAATAATCTGCATGGGTCGTTCCCATACATCGGATCGCAACGCGGGCCTGGGCGCAAGACGTGGCGAATTCAGAGTGGCTATGCGCAATTCCACCACTGTTGCGAAAGGCCCGGTAGATTTCCAGATGGGTGTCGGTATCTGAAGAAGGATTCAAATCGCTGTCCACCACCCGGCCCGTTTCAAGGGAGACGCAAACCATCTTATCAGGTGTGAGGGAATCATAGGGTACACCGCTGGGTTTGATCACCATCATTTTTCGCTCACGATCAACACCGGAGACATTACCGAAAGTAAACAGGACAAGACCGCTTTCATTGAGCGCCATATTGGCTTGATAGACTGACTCTTTTAATTCGTTTAATTCCATCGTGTGCGTTCCTCCCAATCGCAATCGGAATATGGTTAAAAATCAGCGGCCACCAGCAGAGGTGGCCCGGCCCCTTCCAGGGGCCATCCTCATACCCCCAGCTCTGCCGGTGGTCGCTGATTCATCAAAAGGGTTCTCCCCCGGATAAAGCGGTTTTTCGGTTAAGGGCGTGAAGATCGTATCGATCCCCAGAAGTTTAAAGGCATCATAAAGAACCCCGCCGCAATGATCAAACGCCACCGCTGCATGATGATGAAAGCGACCGAGCAACACCTGGCGATAAAACCGTCTGAAGCCGGGCAGGTAAGCCGTGCCGGTGCAGCCAAATGTTTTGGGATCGAGATCCAGAAACTCCCCTTCCAGAATATAGGCCTGGAGCGCATCCCCGATACCATGTATCTGCAGAACCGTTATCGGTGACGCTGCAATTTGTCCTTCGATGGTACCACGGGTGATATCCGGGTTTCCTCCCGACTCCATCATACGATTCATGATAAGCTGGAATTTCATGGACGGGTTTTTCAAGCGTCTCGGGTCTGTGTTGCCGCAATGAAATAGCCCGACCACATCCTGCAGGGGGTAGTCAGCCAGGATCGCATCCAGATCCGATGGGATGCTGTGGTTTAAATCAAGGATGGTCACGCTCTGATCGGTGGCATATTGTCCCATCAGTTCCGCAGCCAGGGAATGGGCATCATTTTCACAGGCAATCGGAAACCCCCTGGCGGCCATACGGGCATTTATATAGCATGGCACGTGCTTTAAGACCTCTTCCTGTTCCGTCCAGCACTGGGTTGTCATGCCGGACAATTGAAGTTGCTCCCGAAAACTTAGGACGGCTTGTTCATAGGCAGCCAGGCGATCGGCAAAGTCCCCGGCAGGCAATGAGTTCATTTCTGCCTGCATCGAAGCAATGATACCGGACAGATCCGCTTCGGCAATGGCTCGACGGGCCTCATTGGCGAGATCAAAAAAACCAAACTCTTCTATCTCGAGCCCCAGTGAACTGAGGGATGCTATATTATAGTTACAGGTTTCAAAATCCCTGGGACGCGGGCCGAAAAGCCCGAGAGTGGCATTGCGGATTCCTTTTACTACTTTCATAATGCGAGCAAACCGGTCGATTGCCCGGGCGCCCTGCTCGGCCGTGACCACCGGATCGGACGGGAGGAAAACATTGTGCATGAGATCCCGTTTTTTTATAGCCAGCATCGCCGAAAGCATTCCGCACAACGCATCGCCCCGGTCGGCTACCATGTTGGAAGCCGATTCCTCAGCCGCCGCCATCACGGTCACCGGACCTGCGAACTTTTTTACAAAAAAGGCATCCTCAATTTCCGGCGAAAAATTGCCCAGAAACAGGACAACGCCGTCACAGTCGGCGGCCCGTATCTGGCGCACGGCCTCCAAAGCGTGCTCTTTAGATTCGATAATCCGGCAATCGCCTTCGGGGACAAACAATGAAATATCGCGCTTTTTACACTGCGCCAGAAGCTTGTCGGTTCTGCTTTGAGATAGTTCGCGCGGGAAACAGTCTCGTGAAGCAGAAACCAGCGCAATTTTGACATCGGGTGAAAACGTGCCAAGTGGTAGATACATTTTATATCCTCCCTCCTAATTAATAGACCTTAACGGGTTTAATCTGACAATATTCTGTAAGCAACGTAAGGTTTTAGTTTTCAGCAATTAAAATTTCAAATATCAAAACACAAATACCAAACAAATCACAATGACCGAAATTCAAAATCCCAAACAATTGGCGGTTGATCTTATTTGAGATTTGGACATTGTACTTTGGAATTTATTTGGCCCAATTTTAAGATCAGGTGGTGCTTCTATATTGTGATTTCTAGTTTATCTGGGTATTGGCCCTTATCGGGTATAATCTGAAACTACTCAAATAATGTTTAAGTCTTCAGATTATTCTTCGATTTCTATTTCCGATACCCCGGCCGATGCCCGGCAAATATAGATGGAAGCCTGTCGACCGGTTAGCGAGGTGTAGTTGGTTTCAATGGTTTCGGTCAAATTATCAACCGCCTCTTTTTCCACCAAGGCGACCATGCACCCGCCAAACCCGGCACCGGTCAGACGGGCGCCATACACACCCTCAACGTCCAGGGCCATCTCAACCAGCCAATCCAATTCCGGACAGCTGACTTCAAAATCATCTCGTAAACTGGTGTGCGAAGCGGTCATCAGTTTACCGAAGGCTGATAAATCCCGCGTCCGCAGGGCATTCGCGGCAGCCAGCGTTCGGTCGTTTTCCGAAATCACATGATGTGCTCGGCGCTGTACCACGGCTGAAATTGCATGGGCACGTTCCCGGAATGCTTCCATGCTGACATCCCGCAGCACGGACACACCAAAATGCCTGGCAGCTTTTTCACAATCTTCGCGCCGTGAATTATATTCCATATCCATCAGGCCGCGGTGGACGCCGCTGTCCACAATTACCACGGAAGCATCGAGCGGCAATGGCAGGTTTTGATAGCTTAGATCACGACAATCGATGAGCAGAGCATGATCGGCTTGCCCCAAACAGGCGATATATTGATCCATAATACCGCAGTGCATTCCCACAAAATCATTTTCGGCTTTTTGGGCTGCCAGTGCCAGAGCCTTCAGCTTGATTTCAGATCCCGAAAGTTGCAACAACGTGAATCCGACGGCAACTTCGATGGCGGCCGATGAACTCAACCCGGCGCCAATTGGAATATTACCGCTGACAACCGCATCCATGCCGCACAATTCACGTCCTTGCTGGAGCAAGGCCCACACGATGCCCCGAAAATAGTTACCGCACGGATTGCCGGATAGTTTCTCAAGGTCATTTTGGATACGAAATCGATCCCACTGTTTGAAGTTATGGGCATAAATGTTAATCCTGGAATCCTTTCTGGCTGTGGCCGCTACGAATATCTGACGATCAATGGCCGCCGGCAGCACATAGCCGGCGTTATAATCGGTATGTTCCCCGATCAGATTGACACGGCCCGGTGCCTGAAAAAGGCGTGGTGCCATATCGGTGGTGAATATATCATGAAAGGCGTCAAGGGTTTGTGAAATCAGTGTCATCACGCTTCAAACTAAGTTCGCTTCGCTCACGATTTGAATGATGGAAGATTGGAAACCTGGAATAATGTCATCCGGAGCTCGCTTCATTTCGTATTTGCTTCAGGGTTTTCATCACATTATTTTCTCCGCGACCGAAGTAATCATGTAAACGTAAATACTCGGTATACAATCGGTCGTAAATTTTCTGATTTTCAGAGATGGGCCGATATATTTCTTCTTTTAAACCGGCCATGTGCTTCACAGCGTCAAAGATCGTATCGTACCCGCCGGTCCCGCTTCCGGCAGCCACAGCGCCGAACATCGCTGAACCAAGTGCCGGCGTTTGTTTGGATGACGATATTTTAAAATTTCGTCCGGTAACGTCTGCATAAATCTGCATCAACATTTTGTTCTGCTCCGGCAACCCGCCGCAGGCCACCAGTTCATCCACTTTGACACCGTTTCTCTCAAACGCTTCGATAATAACCCGGGTGCCATAAGCGGTGGCCTCGATCAGGGCCCGGTAAATATCCTCGGGTTTGGTGCCCAGGGTTGCGCCAATGATTAATCCGGACAGGGCCGCATCTACCAGAACGGATCGATTCCCATTCCACCAATCAAGCGCCAGCAAGCCATGTTGCCCGGGTTTTTGGGAGACGGCTTTAGCTTCCAGCAATTGATGCACACTCATCCCTTGTTTTCCCGCTTCGATAGAATACGCCTCCGGAATGCAATTGTTCAGAAACCAGGCGAAAATATCTCCAACACCGGACTGACCGGCTTCGTAACCAAACAAACCGGGAATGATGCCGTCTTCGACCACCCCGCACATCCCTTCCACCCGCCGTTCTTCTTCGCTCAGCACCATGTGACAAATGCTGGTTCCCATGATCATTACCATTCGTCCGGGTTCGGCGACGGTGGCTGCCGGTACGGAAACATGGGCATCGACATTGGCCATGGCCACCGCCGTACCCTCTGTCAGACGGGTCCATCCAGCCGCCTGAGCGGTCAACCCCCCGGCTTTTTCGCCGATCGGAAAAATATCGCGTGACAATTTTTCTTCAACAACTTTTTCCAGGCGCGGATCAAGGGTCTTGAAAAAATCGTCAGGGGGATACCCTTCCCTTTTGGAGAACATAGCTTTGTAGCCGGCTGTGCACGAATTTCGCTTTTCAACACCGGTGAGTTGCCAGACAACCCAGTCGGCGGCTTCGATCAGCCGGTCGGCCGCATCGTAGATGTCAGGGGCTTCATCCAGAATTTGCAGCGTTTTGGCAAAAAACCATTCAGAAGATATTTTGCCGCCGTAGCGATCAAGCCAGGATTCTCCCATCCGACGGGCCGTTTCATTGATCTTGTCTGCTTCAGGTTGCGCGGCATGGTGTTTCCACAGCTTTACCCATGAATGCGGATTGCGACGATATTGCGGCAAGGTACAAAGCGGCGTCCCGTCGCTTTTAACCGGGAGCATGGTGCAGGCGGTGAAGTCAATCCCGATGCCAATAACCGCTTCGGGCTGAATTTCAGCCAGAGCCAGAACCTCCGGTATGGTGTTTTGGAAGGTACGGATATAGTCTTCCGGATCCTGCAGGGCCCATTCAGGCTCGAGTGCAATCGGATGGCCTTCGACCGGCAGCTGCTGATCGATAACACCGTTTTGGTAGGAATAAACCGATGTGGCAATTTCTTTTCCCGTCTTTGCTTCCACCAGAACTGCCCGGCCCGATTCGGTACCGAAATCAACGCCGATTGTGTATTTACTGCCGTCCATGTCGTTCTCCAATCTTATGATCTTTTGGTTCAAAATATACCTTTCATTTTCTGACAGGATCAACAGGATGTACAGGATATAAAAAACGATACTAAACCAAAAAAATCCTGTTAATCCCGTAAATCCTGTCTAAAGGAGTGCCCTCTATATACGATAGCCAGTCTGATTTTGGATAATGTCAATAAACGTCAATAAATTTGCCAGGGGGACATCCCCTTCAACATCATGTGCGGGCGCGAAAATGTAATTTCCGTCGCCACCAAGCTCCAGCAGACGATTGGTTTCAACACGGACATCACTCACAGTACCATAGGGTAACGTGCGCTGGGTCGATAGACCCCCATGGAATGTCAATCGCCTTCGGTACTTTGTTAACAACGTACTCACGTCCATGACCTCAGGCTGAAATGGGTTGAAGCAATTGACACCGGCTTTAATCAAGTAGTCAAATAATTCATCAACATCTCCGCAGGAATGGATCATGACATATTTGCCGGCATCACGGACAACACCATACATTCGCTTGAGCGCCGGGTAAATAAATTCATACCAAATGGGAGGACCCATCTGAAGACCTACTTGCATTCCCCAGTCATCTCCAAAGTAGACAGCATCAATATCATATTTTAAAGCTTCATTGATTTGCGCAATGTTATAATCTGCAATCTTATGAAATAGTTCATTCACAAAATCGGGGTTTTCAATAAAATCCATCATCAGGCTTTCCCAGCCCCTCATGGACCAGGCTCTCTCATATAGTGAAAAACCAATTTGAAAAACACGAAAACAATCGCTGAAATTTTGTATTCTTTCAGGAATATCTTGAAAAAAACGACTATCCAAAGGATTTGGGAACTCATAGTTCTCAAGTGTTGGCTCAAGCAGCATTTGATTGGCAACGTTACCAATATCTTTGTCGATACTACGATCCCAAATTACACCAAAGACATCCTCAAACCGGTTTTCCCCATGATCTGTGAAAAATCCGATGTCACTCCCCAGCCTAAGAAAATGATTATCGAGCACAATCTCCATATCTGAATCACCGAAATGACGGTCAAGCTTCTCCCGTGCTTCTTTGGTCAAACCGATATTCCAAGGGACATAAGGTGGACGGTTTCCATCTAATACGGATCTTATTACTTCGCGTTTGGACATTTTTCCTTTTTTCCCGGGATCCCCTTGACCTCTAATATTTCCCATATTCAAGGGCGGTTTCAAATGCTGCCACAATGTTCTCCGGGGGGACATCGGCTTGAATGTTATGGACCGCGGCAAACACGAATCCACCTTGCGGTGCTAAATCGTCGATACGCTGTTTGACCTCTTCGGCCACTTCTGCGGGAGTACCAAAGGGTAGTACCTTCTGCGTATCCATCCCGCCGCCCCAGAAGACGATATCTTCGCCATATGTCTTTTTCAACACCTGAGTATCCATACCCGCAGCAGACACCTGCACAGGGTTGATGATATCAAATCCAATCTCAATCAAATCGGGGATTAAATCAAAAGCCGCCCCGCAGCCATGGTAGTACAACTTGGCATCGGTTTTCTTTTTGATGGCTTCCACCAATCGTCGTTGTTTCGGTTTGATCATTTTACGATAAATATCCGGGGATATAAGCCAGCCATCTTGGCTGTTGACATCATCCCAATAGGTAAATACCTGAAGGTACTTGCCGATCTGATCCAGATAGGTGTTACAAGATTCAATATAGATCTCCGTAACCTGTTCCATAAATCGATCTGCAAATTTAGGATCCGTAAGCAGTGCCACTAGGAAATTCTCAAGCCCCATGGTTCGGGCGGGTTGTTCAAAAATCCCACCGCCGATAACACCGCTGCCGACCAGGGCATAGTCTGTATTTTCATATAGATTTTTGGCCTGTGATTGCAATTGATCAATATGACCGGGAGGATCGGGTCGCGGCCATTGGTATCGATCCAATGCGGCCATGGAAGTCTCTTTGATGGGAAATTCAACCCAGTCAAAATACAAGCCTCCGTCCTTGGGCATATGCAGTTTTGAACCCCAGCGATCGATGAAAGCCCAATAATCGCCATCCTCGAATATTTCCAGGTCAGGCACGGTTGCCGCCGGCAGTTGAACCATTCGAAAGTCTACCTCAAACCGTTCCAGAAGGTCCTCATCCAGGTAGGGTAATTGCTGAACATAGTCAGCCATTTTGATTTCATCAACTTCCATCCCTAAATACTTTTTTAATTCAACATAGGATTTTCTGTGAATTGAAGAACAGATGCTGCCTCCCAGATCAATGGCAATTCGATCCGGCTCTTTATGATTGAGCGCCAGCATGACTCTTTCCCTTGGATTCATCTATCCGGTCTCCTTGATTATCTCTCTTTATTTCTCCTTACAATGAACTATATGGTGTATTCACAATGGTATTTGCCATCGCCTGAAAGTTTTCAAGCGGTGTATCAAGTTGAATATGGTGGGTAGGGCCGATGATCAGTCCGCCACCTTTCCCAATGGTTTTTAGTCTAGTAATGACTTCATTTTTCACATCTTCAGGAGTGCCGAAGGGTAATGTATGCTGTTCATCGATGGTGCCCCAAAAACATAGATTGGTGCCGTATTGTTTTTTTACCTGGGCAGGGTCCATGCACTGAGGTTGAATCGGATTTAATACATCCAGACCGATATCGATCAGATCAGGAATAATTTGGTTGATCACTCCGTCTGAATGATAGGCTATTTTTACTTCCGGATTGATGTCCTTCAGAGAGGAGATAAAGGTTGCCATATATGGTTTGAAGAGTTGGCGCCAGGTATCCGGGGAAATCAACATTTGATCTTGACAGCCCACATCGTCTCCAATCCAAATCATATCAACACCTAACTCAACCAGTTTTTTTGCCGCAGTGAGATGATAGGCAAAGGGAATTTCAAACAATCTCTTTACATAATCATGATTAAGGACTAGATCCATCAGGGTTTTTTCATATCCTCTCAACGCCCAGGCAGTTTCAAACATGGTCGTAACGGTAACACCAACGATCCAATAGTCTTTTTGGAACTGATTTATCATCCATTCAGCTTCAGTATATAATTCAGGCCGGCTGGGATCCGGCGGTTGATAGGAATCAATGGCATCATCCTCAGCGAGTGGATGACCGACCATCTCAGTGTAATGCCCAATACCAAATTTTGTTTGGTATTTGACGTTTCGAAATTCCACCTGCCATTCATCCACATACGTCTCTTCATCAGAGGCATAGTATGAATTGGCCCATCCAACTGAAGTCAACAGCATATCCTCAGCAAGCGCCCGCTCCAATTCATACGTATTGCCGCCTCCGTGGGGATTATGTAGGGCTTCTGTTGTCGGGTAGATATTTTGAAGGCGTCTGGCAAATTCAGGCGTGAAGCTCACCTGCATGGGGCACCGGTCCGGCACTTCATGGGCAAGTGCGGTTTGCACACGCTCACGATGGTTCATTGGTTTCTCCTAAAGAGATCGTTCCAGGTTTGGGACTCCGCCCTTCGGGCTACGACCCCACAAGCAGGGTTCAGAGTTCAAAGGTTGAACCGCTCAACTTAGTATCTATTTATCGAAATCACCTCATGTTTGCGAAGGATTTATCTAACAAAATATTTCGCCACTAAGACACCAAGACACGAAGTTTACCTATAATAAACATCTATTGTTTGTGTCTTGGTGTCTTTGTGGCTATTCTTTCCGGTTTCTCCGGGTTGGGTATTAGAAAGTGTCATCGAATTCCAGCTTTGATCAATGGTACCAGCGCACCAATTGTCTCAGGCGTTACCACCCCAGCTCCCGTATTGGTCGTCAGGCCTGCAAACCCGTATTTCTTTGATAAAACAATCTGCACCACCGGAAGAAATCCCTGCAGATATAGCTGTTGATCCAGAGCGGCCGTGATATAGCCTTCCTCTAACCCCGTAATCGTTGCCGGTGCCAGATCGATGCCGCCGATAATGATATCTCCGGGTTTTTTACCTGCATTTTTCAATACGCGTGGCAGGGTAGCGGTTATTCCGCCATGCTGCGTTCCAATTGCTTTTAAATCTGAATTCTTCGTCAGATAGGCGGTTATAATCGGCGCGCAAAGGGTAAAATCACGATTTACTTCGTTACTAATTTCAAGGTAGTCTACCGTCATACCAGCCGCATCCAGGGTATCTTTCATTCCGCGGGTACTTTCACCACGCGGCCCCTGTGAAAGCAGACCGTAAACGAGAACCTTATCCCCTTTTTTCAAGCCGCCCTTGCTTATCATTTCCTGGGCCGTAATTTTTCCACCTTCATAGAGAACAACACCGGCATAACCAAAACCTCCGGCCCCATAGGTTGCTTGAAGTCCGGGCAATGGTGTATTTCCGGTGGTAACGACAATGCCTCTACCTCTTGCTTCTTTTACCAGTCTTCCAAAGGCCCCTTCACCAGGGTGTCCCATAATGGAAATCCCATCCGGATTTGCCGCCATGGCCTCCTTCATCTGTTTGATCATCAGCTCCTGCTGCCAGCCTGAATATTGTTCCACAAGTTTTACTCCAAAAGCCTTGGCCGCGTCTCTGGCGCCATTGGTTCGGGGAAGCGTTGCGGCGCCGCCGGGGTCTCCTCCCATTTGAAAATAGATGGTCATGCCATCACCAAGAAGTTGTGCAGAGGAATCAGCAGCGTTAAATCCAAAAAAACATGCGATTGAAAGAACGAACATGCCCAATACCTTGAAAGAAAATTTCATTTTAGCCTCCTTATTAACTTGAATTAAGGTTTAATACAGATACTCACTGCTACCTATGAAATTTAAAGAAATTAGCTAGGATTGCACGCTTCTCCGGTTTTTCCATAAATAAGTGGAAGCTGATGGCAACAAGCAAAACCAGACCGACAACCAAGCGTGTATAAAATCCCTGAATTCCGGTAGCCACAATACCTGCTTCAATAGATCCCACGATAAAGGAACCGAAAAAAGTGCCCACAATTATTCCCTGACCACCGAAAATAGACGTCCCGCCGATGAAAACCGCGGCCATTACGATTAAAAGGAAACCGCTTCCCTGGGTCGCCCAAAAGGTGGTATTCTCAATCGTCAATAAAAGACCGGCAAAAGCCGACAGGGCACCCATCAAGACAAATAATACAATTTTAGTTCTGTCAACATTAATGCCGACCACTTTGGCAACTTGCAAGTTATCGCCCATGAATAAAATGTGTTCTCCAAAGGCGCTCCTATTCAAAACAAACCATAATATAACGGCAATGCCCAATGCCCACAATGATTGAACTGGAAAAATACCGCCGATGCGATGGACAAAAAATTCATAAATATTTAATTTCTCAAGTTCGGCAATGTTGTATGAGAGCCCGCCGGAAAAAACGACGGTCAAACCTGTCCAAAAAAAACCGGTTGACAACGTTGCAATAATTGACGGCATGCCGATTTTGGTGATGATTAAACCATTAATCAAACCAATAATGATGCCGGCCAAGATGGTCAATATAAAAGCTGCCCAGGTCCATTGATAGTTTTTGAACAGGTAAGCAAAAACAAATCCCGCAAATGCGATAATGGATGGAAAGGATAAATCGATCTCACCGCCGGCAATGATCAGGGTAAGCCCCAAGCCTAGAATTAACGGTGGCGGTATCGTAGAAAGAAATGACATATAAATATAATAGCCTAAAAAGGTTTTCGGAGCGGCGATCATAAAAAGGCCAATTAATCCTAAAAACACAAGAATAATGGGCAAACCTTCGATCCTTGCCCATTTTCCGATGTGGGTTCTTATTTCAGGATCTTTTCCGCTCCCAGCGCCATTGATGGCATTTGTGTCATTTGACTGCATTTTCAGACCGATTTTTTAGTAGAAAGGCTCAGAAGATACTCATTGAGCTGATTCAAAGAAATTTCATGCTTTTCTATAACATTGACAACTTCGCCACGGTCAAGAATAACGAATCGATCGCATACCTCATAGACATGATACATGTTATGCTCAATATAGATACAGGATCTTCCCGAATCCTTGATCTCCCTGACAAAATTGAGAACCTTGGCAACTTCTTTCAAGGATAACGCAACGGTGGGTTCGTCCAGTATAATCAAATCGGCATCAAAATACATGGCTCTGCCAATGGCCACACCTTGCCTTTCTCCGCCCGATAACTCACTGATCGGCGAATCTACCGTTATACCGACACCGCGGAATCCTATTTTTTCTAATAGCATTTCCTGGGCAATGGTTTTTTCCTTTTGAACATCGATGAGTCCCCAACGATTTTTAATCTGTCTTCCTACAAAAAAATTTCGCCATAACGATTGTTTTTCCCCTAAGGAACTTGTCTGGTAAACCGTTTCAATACCCAGGTCATGTACTTTTTTAACGGAATGACCTTTAAAGGAAATTTCTTTGTCCCTAACAAATAATTTCCCCCTTGTCGGTTTTTCAACCCCTGTGATGACTTTAATCAGTGATGATTTCCCGGCGCCGTTGTCCCCGATAAGACCAACAATTTCATTATTCTTGACCTCAAAACTAATATTTTTGAGTGCTTCGACCTTCCCATAATTCAATTGCAGATTTTCAAGACGCACAATGCACTCATAATGATTTCTATCAAGCGTCATACGGATGTCCTCATTCTTATGACTTTTTTTTCAAAAGGATCGCATAGATCGATACGGAAACCATGATAATTAATCCGTAAATCAGCTGGATCCAAAAACCGGTCAGCCCGATCGCGATGATCCCGGCTTCAAGGGACCCGATAATGATTGCGCCGACAAAAGTACCGAAAATAGTACCCATGCCGCCAAATACAGAGGTTCCCCCGATGAAAACAGCAGCCAAGGTCGTCAGCAGATAACCTTGTCCTTGACTTGGCCAAAAATAAGTCACCTCGAGGGTGGATAATATCCCGGCAAAGGCGGCAAAAAATCCCATTTGCATGAATACGATTGTTTTTACCCGTTCGACATTGATCCCCATCATCCTGGAGCTTTCCATGTTATCGCCCACAAAAAGAATATGAGATCCGAACCGGTGTCGATTCAAAAGTATCCAAAATCCAACGCCCAACAACAGCATCCAAGCTGCCTGGGCCGGAAAGACGCCACCGATTCGCCCAACTGCCAGAGAGTAAAATAACGTTTCTTTGGCCTTGACCAGCGCAATTCCCTTTCCCTGTGCGATCACGTTGACCATTCCGCGAAAAAAGAACATGGTGCCGATGGTGGCCACCAATGATGGAATCCCGACCCGTACGATAAGAAGGGCGTTTATGGCTCCCGCCGCCAGACCGATCAGAACGCAGACCAATGCGGCCAGCCAGATATTTCCAGTGAGGGTGAATACCTTGCCAAACACCAGGGCTGATAGGGCCAGCACCGACGGAAATGACAGGTCCATTTCGCCCAGAGTCACCACAAGGGTCATGGCCAGGGCCATGATCCCGAAAAAAGGAATGGTGGACATAAAGGAGTAATAGATATCAAATCGCGTAAAGACCTTCGGATTTCCAATGATAAATAGCAGAAAGATGCCTGCCAGCACCGCTGCGATGCTGATCTCTAATCTCGCCTGTCTTGCTGCAGCAGTTTTCACACCTTTTTTCCTTTCAACTTATATGAAACTTTATGGAATCCGATGCCAATTTCAAGAAGTATCTCAGCGAACTCTGCGGTGAAATGTTTTGCTTCCTATTCGATCAGACCGGCCGCTTCGGCAGCCATTGATAAACTCTGCCGGAGCGTCTGCTAGTTCAACCGACCGGTTCGAGCCAGGAGAACCATCTTGTCAACCAATTCGTCCTGTGAAATATCTTTTTTCAGGAAATCCCCGGCGATGTTTCCCCTGTCTAGGATCACAAATCTGTCTGCGACCGGATAAACATAGTAAATGTTGTGGCTGATAAAAATGGCCGATTTCCCCTGCTCTTTGATATGGCGCACGAAATCGATCACTTTTCGTGTTTCGGAAAGCGAAAGCCCCATCGTGGGTTCATCAAGAATGATCAAATCCGCCTCAAAATAAAGCGCCCGGCCGATGGCAACGCCCTGCTTCTCGCCGCCGGACAACGATAATACCATCGAATCGGTATGGATGGCCTTAGAGGTAAACCCCATGTGTTCGCGGATCAGCTGGGTGGTCTCGGCTTTTTGCTGATTGACTCTAAGAAATCCGAATCGATAAGTAAGTTCCCGCCCGGCGAAGACATTTCGCCAGAGGGCTTGCTGATCGGCCAGCGCTCGTTCCTGATAGACGGTTTCGATACCCAGTTGCCTGGAGCGTTTGACGGAATGTCGGGTAATTTTTTCTCCTTTATAGTAGATTTCTCCTGCAGTGGGCGGGTGAACGCCGGTGATAAGTTTAATCAGGGTCGATTTGCCGGCGCCGTTGTCGCCCACTAGGCCGATAATTTCGTTGCGACCCACCTCAAAGTTAACATCGGAGAGAACTTCCACCTCACCAAACGACTTGTAGATATTCGACATCGAGAGCAAGGGGGTATTCGAATTACTTTCGGCCATCTTTTCTCCTTTTATCGTAATATTTCACCGCAGAGACGCAAAGGACGCTGAGGGTAAATTTTTTATTGCTTTCCGTCCTTCGTATCCGCTAAAAACCCCAGCGGACACGAAGGACGGAAAGCAATTAGAGCCATTTGAAAAGTGCCTTACTCATCTAATTCGTTCACTATTCTTGCGATGCCATTACGCATAACGGGCACATTGAAATCCAGGACCAATCCTAAATGAAGGCCTGACAATTGATACCCATCACGATCCAATCGTTTGATTTTCTTGAAGGCATTAGATTTTTTGCTTTCTGCCCTTCATGTCCGCTTCGTTATATTTATATAGCGGATCAACAGAAAGGAAAATCAATCTTTCCTTTGCGTTCTCTGCGTCTCTGCGGTGAACCGTTACCTTTTGTCTTTTACCGGATGCCTTTTTCGGCCAGGGGCGCGACGAAGTCAATGTTCGTTTTGTCGATGATGGCAGCGCCCGTATCGATATGCAGTCCGGCAAAACCATATTTCTTCGCCAAACAGATCTGCAGAATCGGCAGATAGCCCTGCAGCCAGGGTTGTTGATCAAGAACACATCCGATCCAACCTTCCTTAATTCCCGTTGCGGTGGCGGCGCTCAAATCAAATCCAGCGGTATAAATATCACCCGGTTTTTTTCTGGCGACATTCAGGTAGGTGCCGATCGTCGCGGTCAGAGCTCCGTGATCGGTAATAAGCAGTTTAACATCCGGATGGGTCGCGATATAACTTGCCACGACCGGTGTGCCCAGGGATGCATCACTGTTGACGGCATCTGATATTTCGATATAATCCACTTCCACACCGAGTTCCTTGAGTGCATCAATGCATCCCTTGGTTCTGAGTCCCCGTGTTTCCTGCCCCAGAAGGCCCCAGACCATGGCCCGATCGCCTTTTTTCAATCCGGCTCTCTGGGCCGCACCTTTTCCCAGCATCATTCCGGAAGGATAGAGTTCCTGGCCGACATATCCGAAGCCCTTGGCCTTGTATTTATCCTCAATTTCCGGCAGGGTGGTATTTTGGCTGGTCACAATAATGCCTTTGGATATGGCTTCATCCACCAGCGGGGCATAGGCGGCAACACCGGGGTGCCCCATTACGGCAATACCGTCCGGTTTTCTGGCGATGGCATCTTTAAATTGTGCCACCATTTTATCCGGCAGCCAGTCCGACCAGACATAATCGACTTTGCACCCCAGGTCTTCCTCAGCGGCTTTCGCGCCTCGGTAGACAACCGACGCAAAAGGTCCTCCCTCACTACCTCCGGGGAAAAAGACGATGGATATGCCTTCAAAGTGATTTCCGGCAGCTTCGGCATTTGGAAGATGGGTGCCCAAAACCATTAAACCTGTCAATAACATCAAACTGATTGATATAACGCTAACTCTTTTCATCATGTGACCCTCCTTTCTGGATAATTGTTAGGGTGAAAGATAAATCCCGATATTGTAACGTTAGGGTAAATGATCCGTCGTGGAAGACATCACCTCCTTTCCGCACACAGGAATTCGCTGGTTAATCCTCCAATCAGTGCCTTAGTAATTTTTTTTGCATTTTTTTGCAAAACATTTTCGCCACCAAGACACCAAAACACAAACCTGGGTTGAGCGGTTATCAAACAACCTTACCTTGTGTCCTTGACCCCCTTGATGGGGCCATTTTTCCGGTTTATCCGGGTTAGGTTGAACTCCTTACGATCAAATGAGTCTTTAATACGATAAATTTGGGTATGAAATTTTCATCGTTGCTGTTGATTTGCTCCATCAATAACTGTGCTGCAGTTTTTCCGATTTCATATGAAGGCTGTTCAACTGTTGTTAACGGAGGGTCAAGTAATGAAGTCATATACGTGTTTGAAAAACCAGCTATAGCAATGTCATCCGGAATCTTCATTCCATGCTCTTTAATCATCACAAAGGCACCGGTTGCAACCGGGTCATTAACGGCAAAAATCGCATCAGGCAATGTTTCGAGATTGAGTAATTTCTGAAACCCGACAATGCCATCGGTGTTGTCAAGCCCGCCGTAAACTACCATGGAATCGTCGAAAGATAAATTTTCCTGCTGAAGTGCATCCATATAACCTTTTAAGCGAAATTTGGAAATAGACAGGTTCTTGGGCCCAGCCAGGTGAGCAATGCGTTTGTATCCGGATTTGATCAAATGCTCGACAACGTCAAATGCACCCTTATAATCGTCGACAACCACTTTGCTGGCTTCGATATCATTGCTGACGCGGTCGAAGAAAACAATCGGCACTCCCCGTCGCTGCAATACTTTAAAATGATCCAGATTTTCAGTGCTCCGGGATAGAGAAACCAATAAACCGGCCACGCGGTGGGAGCCGAGGCTGCGGGTAACCAGAACTTCCCGGTCAGCGGTTTCATTCGACTGACACACGATGATGGTATATCCGGCTGCATAGGCAAGTTCTTCGATGCCGTTTATGACCGAAGCAAAGAAAGGCTGCTTGATTTCGGGTACAATGACGCCGATGGTTTTTGTTTTTTTGGTTTGTAGGCTTTGGGCGATGGAATCGGGATGATAATCCAGTTTGTCGGCCAGCGAAACTACCCGTTTTTTTGTCTTCGGACTGATATCGGGATGATCCCGCAAAGCCCGCGATACCGTCGAGGGTGATAGCTTCAGTTCTCGTGCGAGATCTTTGATGGTTGCAGGAGTCATTTTAAAGTATTGCTAATTTTAGCTCATTTTGTAAAAAATGTTTATCTGCTTCAAGTCGGTTGCATTTCAACCGCTTCTTTCACTGCAAGGTTTGTCGTGGTGATGGAGGTTGTCGACAGATACCGCTGCAAAAGAATGAAGACAAAAAGCAGTACCCCGATAACGATCATTGTCCACCACGAGCTTAATGTCCCCTGAAAAGTAATAAATGTCTGTATCAGCCCCAGGATCAACACCCCTATCAGAGTGCCTTCCACAAATCCCGCGCCCCCTGTGAGAAGGGTTCCGCCGATGACGACCGCGGCGATAACATCAAGCTCCAGGCCCACACAAGCCAGGGGATAACCAGATAGGGTGTAGAGGGAATAAACAATACCGGCCAGGGCGCACAATGTCCCGTTCAATGTGTAGATCAGGACCTTGGTTTTGCCTACCGGAAGGCCCATTAGGATCGCCGATTGTTCATTGCCGCCGATGGCATAGGTATTGCGCCCGAATCTGGTGAAATGGGATAAATATATTCCAATCAGCACCACGATAATAAAAATAATGCCGGTAGCCGGCAACCAGGCTCTAAATCCCAGAGGGATTCCAAAATCAACGATGCGATCGATAAACGGATGCTTTATGGGAATGGCATCGAGACTGGTAAGAAATGCGAGTCCCCGGGCCAGAAACATTCCCACGAGCGTTACCAGAAAGGGGGGCAAATTAAAAAAATGGATAAGACATCCCATGGTGAAGCCGAACAGTGCACCGAACAGCAGCGCCAGAAAAATGACCGGTACGGGGTGGATGTGATAGACATGGATCAGTTTGGCAGTCAGCACACCGACAAATGCGATCACCGAGCCCACGGAAAGGTCAATTCCACCTGAAATGATGACGAAGGTCATACCGACGGCGATGACACCGACAAAGGCATTGTCGATAAAAAGGTTGGTGAAAACTCTCAAAGAAAAGAAGCCCGTGTACAGGATGGATCCGACCGTATAAACGAGAATGAATACCGCAATGGTTGCCAATATCGGAATTGTTTTTTGATTTAACCGTATCTTCATGAGCTCTTTGCCTTTAATTGTGGCGAACGATGGGTAAACAGCCTTCTGAAGTCTTCCGATTGAATGAGGGCGACGCAGATAATGACGACCGCCTTGAAAACCAGGGTGACTTCCGGTGCGATTCCGATGGTGAGGATCGTGGTGGTTAAACTCTGGATGATTAATGTCCCGGCAATCGATCCGATGAGCGTGAATCTCCCGCCCCACATGGTTCCGCCGATGATGACGGACGCAATGGCATCCAGTTCAAGAAGAAACCCGGCGTGGTTCGCATCGGCTGCCTTGATATCCGCACAGATAATCAAACCGGCAATCCCCGAGCATAGTCCGGAAAACGTATAGACCGATATCTTGATCAGTCTTTCCTTAACACCCATGAATCGGCTGGCGACAGGGTTTGCGCCGACAGCCTCGATGAACATTCCCAACGCGGTTTTGCGGGTGAGCAGATAGGTGAGGGCGCACATGAATATCACAATCGATATGGGAAAAGGCAGGCCGAAGAGAAAACCGCTTCCGATAAATTGAAACGGCTCATGGATGAAGACCACAATCTGGCCCTGGGTGATGAGCTGGGCGATTCCCCTGCCCGCGACCATCAGAATCAGGGTGGCGATAATCGGCTGAATGCCGATAATGGCCACCAGCAGGCCGTTCCAAAGCCCGGCCGCCATGGACACAAGCAGCGGAATGGAAACCACCATAAACAGCGGACGCAGTTCACCGTACTCAAGAACACCTTTGACATAGTCCGGCCGGATGATGGTGGCAGCCAGGGCCCCGGAAATGGCGATGACGGCTCCCACGGAGAGATCGATCCCACCGGTGGCGAACACCAGCGTCATGCCGATGGTCAGCAGCATAACAGGTGCCCCGCGGTTGACAATGTCGATCAGACTGCCAAAAAGGCGGCCGTCTTTTACCTCCACGTTTAAGAAACCCGGTGTAAAAAAGAAGTTGAAAAGCAGTATCAGTCCCAGCGCTACCAGAGGCCAGAGGAGCTTTTGAAAATTTTCGTTATTTATGCGTCGATCACTCATCCGACGTCCTCGCTGGCGATAATGTGCATTATGGTGCTGTCTTCTATCTGTTTCCCGGTTAATTCGGTAAGTTTCTTTCTGTCTCGCAGCACCGCCACCCGGTCGCTGCAACGGATGACCTCTTCCAGCTCGGAAGAAATAAACAAAATGGCCATCCCTTCCTCTCGGCTCAGTGATGCA
>Ga0316193_10000748_pt1 | contig 20845 bp, 18 predicted proteins | sample MerIslsedime2_MG_FD_207735 | JGI IMG/M metagenome (GOLD analysis project Ga0316193, IMG submission 207735) | Coastal sediment microbial communities from Maine, United States - Merrow Island sediment 2 | ecosystem: Environmental > Aquatic > Marine > Coastal > Sediment | place: USA: Maine... | reverse complement strand
CTGGCCTGGATATGTTCTACCAGGGGCGCCATATTTTCGTCCGCCGCTTCAATACCAAAAATCGTTCCCAGGGTGCCCACAAACACCTCGCGCGCCAGGAACGAGGTAAAAATTGCCACGCCGTAACGCCAATCCAGCCCCAGGGGCGCGAACAGTGGCTCTACCACTCGCCCCAGGTGACCCAGCCAGGATTGCCCCAGGTCGGCACCATAATTGGGAAAGTAACCCAACACCCAAACCACCAGCGTCACAGTGAAGATGATCTTGCCCGCCTTGGTCACAAAATGTTTGGCCCGGTTCCAGGCGTTGCGCAGCAGCGGCTCCAAACCAGGAATGCGGTAGGGAGGGAGCTCCAGCACAAAGGGCAGATCGGTGTACTGATCCTTGCTGGTGCGAGACACCAGACCGGTCACCAGCAGGCCGCAAAACATGCCGAAGAAATAGATGCCAAACATCGCCAGACCCTGCCAGCCAACCAGTCCGCCCAGGGCGGTGCCCGACGGTATAAAGGCGGCAATCAGCAGCGTATACACCGGTAGCCGCGCGGAGCAGGGCATCAGGGGAATCGCCATATAGGTCAACAGCCGCTTGCGCGGCGAATCTATCGCCCGTGCCGCGTAGATGGCTGGAATGGCACAGGCCACACCGGACAGCATGGGAATAAAGCTCTTGCCGGTCAGGCCGAACAGCCGCAGCGGCTTGTGGCAGATCAGCGCGGCGCGCGCCATGTAACCGGAATCCTCCAGCAAACCGATAATGAAAGTCAGCACAAAAATCTGCGGCACAAATACCAGGAAAGCGCCTATACCACCGAACAGGGCATCGGAAATAAAATCTCTGGCCATCTGGTTGGGCACCAGAGGCACCACCGCATCGGCCATAGCGCCCAGCAGGAATTCCACCGCGTCCATGGCGGGGGCCGCCCAGGTGAAAATGGACTGGAACAACAGGTACATGATGACAAAAAATGCGATGCCACCGGTCACCGAGCTGAGGAAGAAGTTATCCAGACGCGCCTGGCTCGCTATCAGTACATCGCCCTTTGGCCCATAGCGATGCGCCAGTTGGTGCGCGGCACCACGCAGCAACTCATCGGGCGTGTCGACCAGGTGAGCCCGGGGCGGGGTGCAGGGCTCCAGCAGGCTGTCGGCGAGGCGCCGGGTAACCGCCTCCACGCCCTTACCAGAGCGCGCCGAGAGCGGCAGCACCGGAGTGTGCAGCGCATCTGAGAGTCCCTGAACGTCGAACTCCAGGTCATTTTTCTCAACAATATCGATCATGTTGGCCAGCACCGTGACGCACTTGCCGTGGCGCTCGCAATCGCGGATCACCTGCAGAGTGAAATACAGGCTTTTTTCCAGGCGAGTGGCGTCGATGACACAGAGCACATGCTGGACCTGGTCATCCTTGAGGGCGCGCTCGAAGTAGTCGACCGCCACCTCCTCTTCAGCAGAAATGGCCTGCAGGGAATAGGTACCGGGAAAGTCCACCAGTTCAGTATCGGGCAGGCCCCGCATGGCGCCGGTGCCCACGTCAACGGTGATCCCGGGAAAGTTGGCGACCTTTTGCTGCAAACCGGTAAGCCGGTTGAACAGCATGCTTTTACCGGAGTTGGGGCTGCCGATCAATATGACCCTGTTCTTAGCCATCGATCAGCCTGACCAGCACATGGGTGGCCACCTCATCGTCCAGGGAGAAGATGGTGTTGCTGACGCGGTAGATCTTTGGCGCACCAAAGGCCAGGGACTGCACACAGGCAACGGATTCACCGGGGTGAAAGCCGAATTCCATCAGGCGCACACGGTACTTGTCGGCCAGGGCATCGTCATAGCCCAGGATTTCACAGCGGTCGCCGGCCCCGAGAGACCAAAGTGAGAGAGTCATTACAGCCGGGGTTACCTTCGTAGGATTGCCACAGGAGGCGGATAGTAACCTAAATGAGAATTATTTGCATATAGCGGGATCAGATATGGTGCACCTGGTCGATCTCATACTCGATATCACCGCCGGGCGCCTTTACGGTCACCACGTCACCCTCTTCTTTACCAATCAATGCCCGGGCGATGGGTGAGCCAATCGATATCAGGTTAGCCTTCACGTCCGCTTCGTCCTCGCCAACGATACGGTAGGTCACGGTGGCATCGGTTTCCAGGTTGATCAGGTCTATGGTGGTTCCAAAAATCACCTTGCCGCTCTTGGGTATCGTTGTGACATCGATAACCTGGGCATTGCCCAACTTGCCCTCGATCTCCATGATGCGCCCCTCGTTAAAGCTCTGCTGCTCACGTGCGGCATGGTACTCGGCGTTTTCCTTGAGATCGCCGTGCGCCCGGGCCTCGGCAATCGCATCGGTGATCCGCGGGCGGTCGATCTTTTTCAGCCTTTCCAGCTCCTCACGCAGGGCCGCTTCACCCGCAACCGTCATTGGAACTCTGTTCATGCCCCGATACTCCCGTGCAGGTCCTGTAACCTGCGCACTTGCTTGTCGTCTTCCAGTTTCAGCGCCATACAGATTGCCTCGGCCGCTGTCAGGGTCGTAGTGTAAAACACGCGGTGCGCCTCTGCACTGGCGCGAATCGGCGCCGAATCCTCGATGGCCCGCCTGCCTTCCGTGGTATTGATAATCAGGTCGGCTTCATCGTTCTTGATCATATCCACGATATGGGGCCGCCCTTCCAGCACCTTGTTAACGCGACGCACTTCCAGGCCCGCCTCCGCCAGGGCGGTGGCGGTACCAGCAGTAGCTGCCAGCGAGAAGCCCAGTTCAACCAGGTCCCTGGCCACTGCCACGGCGCCTGGCTTGTCCACGTCGCGTACACTGATTAACGCAGTACCGCTGGTGGGCGCGGCGGCGCCGCTGGCCAGCAAGGCCTTGGCAAAGGCAGCGGCAAAGGTATCGCCGGTGCCCATGACCTCGCCGGTGGATTTCATCTCCGGACCCAGGATGGGATCTACCCCGTGGAACTTGTTAAATGGCAACACGGCCTCTTTAACGCTGAAGTAGGGAGGCACCACCTCGCGGGTAAAACCCTGGTCTGCCAGGCTCTGCCCGACCATACAGCGCGCAGCGACCTTGGCCAGGGAAACGCCGATGCACTTGGAGACAAAGGGCACGGTGCGAGAGGCCCTGGGGTTGACCTCGATCACATAGATCATATCGTCCTGCCAGGCCAGCTGCACATTCATCAGGCCCTTGACCCCCAGCTCCAGTGCCATCTGCCGAATTTGCTCGCGCATCTGGTCCTGGATCGCCGGGTCCAGGCTGTAGGGCGGCAGGGAGCAGGCGGAATCACCGGAGTGCACCCCGGCCTGCTCAATATGCTGCATGATCGCGCCTATCACCACCTGCTCACCGTCACAGACGGCGTCCACGTCCACCTCTATGGCGGCACTCAAAAAGCTGTCCAGCAGTACCGGTGAATCGTTTGAGGCCTGCACCGCATCGCGCATATAGCGCAGCAGATCTTCCTCGCGGTAGACAATTTCCATAGCGCGGCCACCCAACACATAAGAGGGTCTCACCACCAGCGGGTAGCCGATACTTTCCGCCGCCGCCAACGCCTCTTCCGAACTGCGCACCGTGGTATTGTCCGGTTGGCGCAGGCCCAGCTTCTGAATCATCTGCTGGAAGCGTTCCCGATCTTCCGCCCGGTCGATGGCGTCGGGCGAAGTGCCGATAATGGGTACGCCCTGTGCTTCCAGCGCCTTGGCCAACTTCAGTGGTGTCTGCCCGCCAAACTGCACAATCACGCCTTTGGGCTGTTCCAGGGCGACAATTTCCAGCACATCCTCCAGGGTTACCGGCTCAAAGTACAAGCGGTCGGAGATATCGTAATCAGTGGAGACCGTCTCTGGATTACAGTTGACCATGATGGCCTCATAGCCATCCTCTCGCATCGCCAGTGCCGCGTGCACACAGCAGTAGTCAAATTCGATGCCCTGGCCAATACGGTTGGGGCCACCGCCCAGCACCAGGATCTTGTCCCGATCTGTGGGCGCGGCCTCACACTCCTCCTCATAGGTGGAGTACATATACGCCGTAGAGGAGGCGAACTCCGCCGCGCAGGTATCCACGCGCTTGTATACCGGCCGGATGCCCAGGCTGTGACGGTGCTCACGCACCTCCTGCTCGGTGGTGGCCAGCAATACCGCCAGGCGCTCATCAGAGAAGCCCTTGCGCTTGAGCCCATACATCTGCTGGTAGTCCAGCCCCGCCAGGTGCAAGGTCTTCAGGCTGTCCTCGGTATCGATCAGGTCCTTGATCTGCACCAGGTACCAGGGATCCACGCCCGAATACTGGTACACCTGGTCCACACTCATACCGGCACGGAAGGCGTCGCCTATGTACCAGATCCGGTCCGGTCCGGGATTGGTAAGCTCCGCCACCAGATCATCGCGTTGGTCCGGGTCTTCCACATCCATCATGTGCTCGAAGCCGGCCGAACCCACTTCCAGTCCGCGCAGGGCTTTCTGCAATGATTCCTGGAAGGTGCGGCCAATGGCCATCACTTCCCCCACCGATTTCATCTGGGTGGTGAGGCGGGTATCGGCACCGGGAAACTTTTCGAAGGCAAAGCGCGGTATCTTGGTGACCACGTAATCGATGGCGGGCTCAAACGAGGCCGGTGTAGCACCACCGGTAATGTCGTTCTGCAGTTCATCCAGGGTGTAGCCGATGGCCAACTTGGCCGCCACCTTGGCGATGGGAAAACCGGTGGCCTTGGACGCCAGTGCAGAAGAGCGGGACACCCGCGGATTCATTTCGATAATGACCATACGACCGGTTTTCGGATCCTGCCCGAACTGCACGTTGGAGCCGCCGGTTTCCACCCCTATCTCGCGTAACACCGCGAGCGAGGCGTTGCGCATGATCTGGTATTCCTTATCGGTCAGGGTCTGGGCCGGTGCTACGGTGATGGAATCACCCGTGTGCACACCCATGGCATCGAAGTTTTCAATAGAGCAGACGATGATGCAGTTGTCGTTCTTGTCCCGCACAACCTCCATTTCATATTCTTTCCAGCCGATCAGCGACTCATCGATCAACAACTCGCTGGTGGGAGACAGGTCCAGACCGCGCAGGCAGATTTCCTCGAACTCTTCCCGATTGTAGGCAATGCCACCACCGGAGCCACCCATGGTGAAGGACGGACGGATAATGCAGGGGAAACCGATCTGGTCCAGCACCTGGAACGCTTCCTCCAGGCTGTGGGCGAGCGCTGCTCGCGGCGTTTCCAGGCCGATTCGCTTCATCGCCCTGTCGAACAGCTGGCGATCCTCGGCCATGTCGATCGCTTCTTTGGTAGCACCTATCATTTCCACGCCATGGGCTTCCAGTACGCCCTCACGCGCCAGGTCCAGGGCACAGTTCAGCGCCGTCTGGCCGCCCATGGTGGGCAACAGTGCGTCAGGCTTTTCCTCCTGAATGATGCGCTCTACCGTGCGCCATTCGATGGGCTCTATGTAAGTGGAGTCAGCCATCGACGGGTCGGTCATGATGGTGGCCGGGTTGGAGTTCACCAGAATAACCCGGTAACCCTCTTCGCGCAGTGCCTTACAGGCCTGGGCGCCGGAATAATCGAACTCGCAGGCCTGGCCGATAATAATAGGCCCGGCCCCAAGGATCAGGATGCTGTTAATGTCAGTTCTTTTGGGCATGCGGTATCAACTTTCTACTGTGGCGGCTGCCGTCTGCCGTGCGGCAATCAGCTCTATGAAATGGTCAAACAGGGGCGCGGCGTCGTGCGGCCCGGGACTCGCTTCAGGGTGTCCCTGAAAACTGAAGGCGTTTTTATCCACACGGTGAATGCCCTGCAGACTGCCGTCGAACAGGGACTTATGGGTCACCCTGAGGTTGTCCGGCAAGGTATTTTCGTCCACTGCGAAACCGTGATTCTGGCTGGTTATCAATACCGTGCCGTCATCCAGGTTCTGCACCGGGTGATTGGCGCCGTGATGCCCGAATTTCATCTTTACCGTAGCCGCACCACTGGCAAGGCCGAGCAACTGGTGTCCCAGGCAAATGCCAAACACCGGAATGTCCGTCTCCAGAATGGCGGTAATCGCCTCAATAGCATAGGTACAGGGCTCCGGGTCGCCGGGGCCATTGGACAGGAACACTCCGTCGGGGTTTAGCGCCAGCACCTGTGCCGCCGGGGTCTGGGCAGGCACTACCGTCAGGCGGCAGCCGCGATCCACCAGCATACGCAGGATATTGCGTTTTACCCCGAAGTCGTAAGCCACCACATGCCAGGGCAGGTCCGCATCGGGCTTCACACTGTAGCCTGTCTCCAGCGCCCAGCTGCCCTCACTCCAGCTATAGGGTTGCTGCGCCGACACCTCCCTGGCCAGGTCCATGCCCTTGAGACCGGAAAATGCCCGGGCTTGCTGCAAAGCCTGCGCTTCATCTATGTCAGTGCCCGCCATCAGGCAACCGTTCTGGGCGCCTTTTTCTCGCAGGATACGGGTCAGCCGCCGGGTATCTATATCTGCGATAGCAACGATGCCGCGGCTCTCCAGGTACTGCTGCAGGCCCTGTTCGTTGCGATAATTGCTGGCCATCAGGGGCAGGTCGCGAATCACCAGGCCCGCGGCCCAGATCTGGCCGGACTCCTCATCCTCTGGGTTGGTGCCAGTATTGCCGATATGGGGATAAGTCAGGGTGACAATCTGTCGTGCGTAGGAGGGGTCGGTAAGAATTTCCTGGTAACCGCTCATGGCGGTATTGAAAACGACTTCACCAACCGAGATGCCTGCAGCACCTACTGCCAAACCGTTGAAAATACTGCCGTCTTCAAGGGCTAAAATGGCCGGAATGGACAAACAAACCTCCAGAAATCAACGGAATAACCCGGGCCGCGCGCACTCGCAAAAAAGCGAGATGGGAAACCTCATCTCGCCTTGTTTACATAAATTCAGCTCTGGTTATTCACAAGGATACACTGCCCGGTGCGCTGGCCGGACGTGTAAAAACTGGCCGAAGATTGTAGGGGATAGGCCCGGGGCTGTCCATACCCACAGGCGCCGATTATCGTCGCTCCAGGCCCCTAAAGCACTTGCTGTAATGGTGCAATTCCCTAAGATGAGTCACCCTCCGTAAAACTGGAAGACCAAATGGCATACAGCGAAGGCAAAATAGCGGTTATTACCGGCGCCGGATCCGGGATCGGCCAGGCTCTGGCCCTGCAACTCAACAGCGAAGGCTGTGCGCTTCACCTCAGCGATATCAGTAGCGCCGGGCTGGATCAAACCCTGTCACTGCTGCAGCGCAAAGACGTCGATGTCCATCTCCACCCCCTGGACGTGGCCGACAAGGCTGCGATGCACGCCTGGGCTGAGCAGATCGCCACCCAAAGTGGCCACGTGGATATCGTCATTAACAACGCCGGCGTGGGCTACGCAGCAACCGTCGAGGAAAGTGACTACGAGCACCAGGAATGGCTTATGGGCATCAACTTCTGGGGCGTGGTTTATGGCACCCAGGCCTTCCTGCCGTTACTGCGCCAATCCAGCCAGGGCCACCTGGTGAATATTTCTTCGGTATTTGGCCTGATTGGTGTGCCGACCCAGTCAGCCTACAACGCCGCCAAGTTTGCCGTGCGCGGCTATACCGAGGCGCTGCGCCAGGAACTGGATGACAGCAACATTCACGTGTGCTGTGTGCACCCGGGTGGCATCAAGACCAATATTGCCCGCGCGGCACGCGGCGGCGACCCGCAAATGACTGCCGATGACCGCAATAACGAATTCGAGAAATTTGCCCGCACCACGGCACAATCCGCTGCGGCACAGATCATCCGTGCCGTGGAGAAACGCCGCAAGCGCCTGCTGATTGGCGCTGACGCAAAATACATTTCCCTGATCTCACGCCTGCTTCCAGTGCGCTACACAGCCCTGCTGCCCGGTGTTGCCAGAACCAATCCCGCCGCCAGGCGATGAACGAACCGCAACCACTGGAATCCGGCGCGGACAGCGTCGATACACGGCGACAGCTGCCGCGAATGTCGGGCAAACACCCCTGTTGCAAAACCGGTTGGAATAACTGCCGGGTGGCCTGCAGGCACCGACCAGCAGTAACCACCGACCCGTACCTGAATGAATAAAGAGGCACCCCATGAGTAATGCAGCACAGCCACTGTTTGACCTGACCCCCACCGACGAGCAGCGCATGAACCGCGATACCATGCAGCGCTTTGCCGCGGCAGAAATGCGGGCACAGGCTAAAATCGCCGACGAGGCCGACACGACACCGGAGGATTTCTACGCCAGGACGGCGGCGCTGGGCCTGGCACTGCTGCCCATCCCTGAGGCCCTGGGCGGCGCGGGCATGCGCCACTCCCCCACATCCAATGCGCTGATCATGGAGGACCTGGCCCACGGCGACCTGGGCCTTGCATTGGGCGCGCTCAGTCCAATGGCATTCGTCAATACCCTGCTTGACCAGGGTACCGACGCTCAGCGCGAAATGTACCTGCCGCGATTCTGCAACGGGGAATTTGTCGCCGCCACCACTGCATTGCTGGAGCCCAGGGCCACCTTCGAACCCACCCAACTGACCACCCGGGCAAGCGCCAATAGCGACGGCTATACCCTCAGCGGCACCAAGACCATGGTGCCACTGGGATTAGACGCGCAACTGGTCATTGTGGTCGCCGAGTTGCAGGATCATGGCCCTGCGGCTTTCCTGATAGAGGGCACCCCCCAGGGCATGCAGCGTCAGCCGGAATCGCATATGGGCTTGCGCACCCTGCAGTTGGCCACGCTGGTGTTCGAGGAAGTACAGGTACCGGCCACCGCGCTGTTGGGCGGTGGGGACTTCAACCTGCGACGCTTCCTCGACCTGTCGCGCATCGGTATTTGCGCTCTCGCGGTGGGCAACTGCCAGGCCATCCTGGACTACGTCACCCCCTATGTGAATGAACGGGAGGCCTTTGGCGAACCGATCAGCCATCGTCAGTCCGTGGCCTTTATGGTCGCGGATATCGCGACTGAGCTGGAAGCCATGCGCCTGATGACCTGGCGCGCGGCCTCCCGGGCGGAACAGGGCCTGGACTTCCACCAGCAGGCCTACCTGGCCAAGCTGTTCTGCGCCGAACACGCCATGAAGATTGCTACTGACGGCGTACAACTGCTGGGCGGGCACGGCTTCTGCAGGGAACACCCGGTAGAAATGTGGTATCGCAACCTGCGCGCCATCGCCATTCTCGACGGCGTCGCCAGCGTCTAGACCGACTTTCCCAGGAGAAAACTCATGATTAACCTCGAACTGTCCGCGCAACACCAGGAAACCTACAACAACCTGCGCATGGTGGCGGAACACATGATGCGGCCCTACTCGCGCAAATACGACAGGGAAGAACACAGTACCCCGGTGGAGATGGCGGAAGTCGCCAAGCTGCTGGATGGCGGCGCCGCCGGGGCCGCAAGTACAAAGGACAAGTCAGGGACTGAGGGTGTCAGAAATGGCGCCAACCTGCTGGCGGTAACCGCCTATGAGGCGCTGTGCTGGGGCGATGTCGGCCTGATGCTATCCATGCCGGGTCGCGGCCTGGGTAACGCCGCGATCAACGCGGTGGGCACCCCCGAGCAGGTGCAGGAGTTTGGCAAGACCTACGCCGCCATGTGCATCACCGAACCGGGAACGGGCTCGGATTCTGCCAATATCAGCACCACAGCAGTACTGGATGGCGACGAGTGGGTGCTTAACGGTGAAAAGATTTATGTCACCGCCGGCGGGCGCTGCGACACGCTGGTGGTATGGGCCACCCTGGACAAATCCCTGGGCAAGGCGGCGATCAAATCCTTCATCGTCAAAAAAGGCACGCCCGGGTGTGAGGTCACCCGACTGGAACACAAGATGGGTATTCGCGCCTCGGACACCGCCGCGATCAGTTTCTCCGACTGCCGTATTCCCAGGAAAAACCTGCTGGGCAGCGAGGAGGTGGCCAGCGATGCGGAGGGGCGCAAAAAAGCCTTTGGCGGCGTGATGCAGACCTTCGACAACACCCGTCCACCGGTAGCCGCCATGGCCATCGGGGTAGCCCGTGCGGCCCTGGATATGACCCGGGAACTGCTGGGACGCGAGGGGGTGACTTTGGAATTTGACGCGAAGCCGTGCAACAGCTCCGCGGTGGAAGCTGAGTTGTACAAAATGGAAGCGGAGTGGGAAGGCGCGAAATTACTGGTGCGCAAGGCCGCCTGGATGGCCGACAACGGCCTGCCAAATTCCATGGAGGCCTCCATGTGTAAGGCCAAGGCCGGTCGCATGGGCAACTATGTCACACTGCGGTGCGTGGAGTTGTGCCAAAGCCTGGGCTACAGCGAAAACGACCTGCTGGAGAAGTTTGCCCGGGACTCGAAAATTATCGACATTTTCGAGGGTACCCAGCAGATCCAGCAACTGATCGTGGCACGCAGGGTCCTGGGTAAATCCTCCTCCGAGCTGAAATAGGCCTGCAACTGACCGGGAGTATCAGCGCTTGCCCGCCACACTCAGCCGCCACCAACTGACGGTACTCATCCTCGCCCTGATGGCGACGGGGATGGGTCAGTCACTGGTGTTTGCCATCCTCGCACCGCTGGGACGCGAGGTGGCACTGGGTGAATTACAGATCACGTCCATTATTGCGATTTCCGCCCTGATTTTTTCCTTCGCTGCTCCCCGCTGGGGGCGCTTCAGCGACCGGGTAGGGCGCAAGCCGGTTATTATCTGTGGGCTACTTGGCTACACCGTGGGAACCTTGCTGTTCACCAGTGTGTTCTACGCAGGCCTCGCCGGCCTGCTGGGAGGCAGCCTGCTGTATGGCACGGCACTGGCAGCCCGCTGCTGTCAGGCGGTCATCATGTCGGGCACCAACCCGGCGGCATCCGCCTACGCTGCCGATCATACCGGTGCCGAACAGCGCACCCGGACCATGGCCCGGCTGGGCACTGCCAACAGTATGGGCACTATCCTTGGCCCGGCAGTGAGTGGGGCGCTGGCCACATTTGGTCTGTTGGCGCCACTGTATTTTGCCGCGGGCCTGGCTTTTTTCGCTGCACTGTTGGTGTGGTGGCAATTGCCGGTAACACCGCGGCAGGATCTGACCCGTCGACCACTCAGTGCGCGCCTGCGCTTTAGCGACCGGCGGATTTTGCTGCTGCTGGCCACTGCGGTGGGCCTGTTCGTCGGCTACTCGGGTATCCAACAAACACTTGGGTTTCAGCTGCAGGACAAGTTGGGACTCAGCGGCATAGAGACAGCGCAGATGACCGGCGCCGCACTGATGGTGTCCGCCGCCTTCACTTTTCTGGTACAGGTGACGGTGATGCAACGTATCAAGCTTAAAGCGACCCGGTTTATTCGCCTGGGGCTGATTTCCCTGCTGTTCGGAGCAGCCGTCATCGCCGGATTCGAAACCTTCGCCGTGCTGGCGGTAGGCATGGCATTCCTGGGCATAGGCCTGGGCCTGTGCATGCCCGCAATTTCCGCCGGTGCCTCACTGGCAGTGCGACCCGAAGAACAGGGCGCGGCGGCGGGCCTGGTAAGCGCCTGCCCGGCGATTGGTTTTGTTTCCGGGCCGCTAATTGCGGGCGCCCTATACCAGGTTCACGGCTCCCTGGCACCACTGTTCAGCGCCGCGGTGTTTTTCCTGGTACTGGTTATGCTGATATTAAACGACCGCTAACTCACTACCCAGCTAACGAATCAGCCAAAGCGATTCGTCTCCTGCGTTCCCGGCAGGATATAAAATACCAGCAGCACCAGGCTTCCCACTATCGGGATCAACCCGATTAACAACCACCAGCCGCTGCGGTCGGTATCGTGCAGGCGACGCACCGCAAGCGCAATGAACCACATGTAATTATGACCAACTTTGCCAGTCATCCAGTCGCGTTGACAAGGCGTACCTATGGCACAAATCTGAGTAACCAAGGATTATTAGACATGATTGAACGCAATCTCGGCAACATTGAACGCATCGTACGGCTGGTATTGGGCATCACTTTTTTTGCCTGGAGCATCACCCGACCCTCACTCAACGGCGTGGACTGGTTTGTCATGGTCGTCGCCACCGCGTTGATACTCAATGGTATCTTCTCGCGCTGCTACCTGTGGTACGTCCTGGACCTTAACACCCATTATCCCAAGGGTGGCAGAGGTCGGGGCCAGACGACCTGCTAGCCGTAGCTCCACCATCCTGTGACAGACGCTGGAAGCCTAGGTGCCCAACTCCGCTTGCAACGCCACATCCAGTGCCGCGTTTAATTCCGCTCGCACTCGCTGTTTGGTATTTTTATGGGCCTGCATATCCAGGCCACACAGTTGTTCCGCGAGCGCTGCGGCGCGCGGCAGCAGCTGATCTTCTGCGACCACCTCATCGAGATAACCCGCCGCTACCGCGCCTGCGGGTTCATAGATTTTTGCCAGCCCGACCGCCGTGTTCAAATGTCGCTTCGACAGCCGGGCACGAGCGAGTTCCACGCCAAAGTGAGGCAGGGTCATACCGATTGCCACCTCGTTGAGACCGATTTTGTAATTGCCGTCAACGCCGATGCGATAATCGGCAGATAGCAATAACAGGGCGCCCATGGCCAGGGCGTGGCCGCTCACTGCCAGAATCACGGGCGTTTCAAAATTCAACAGGCGGCGTGACAAACCTGCGCCATTGCGCAGCAGGTCGATCATGGCATCCCCCCCCTGCCCCATCACCGAGAGGTCAAAACCCGCGGAAAACTTGCCGGGGCGACCAGCAAGAATAACCACCTTACCGGCCTGGGCTGCCCCATCCAGTGCCGCATTCAGCTGCTCCAACATGGCAAACGACAGCGCATTGGCCTTGCCGTCATCCATCTGGATAAGGGTATACAAATCTTCTTCCGTCACGGTGACCAGCTGGCTCATATTGATTGTCCTGTAGTGTTTTTCAGTCCTGCAACCGCTGCAATGCGGTGCGCAAATTAACGGGAATAGGGACAGACGTATTCTGCGCGCGCTCTACGAACACGTGTACAAAATGTCCGTGGGCCGCTGCCTGCTCCTCGCCCTGCTTGAAAATGGCAATACCGTATTGCACCGAGCTGTTACCCAGGCGATCCACGCGCAAACCGGCTTCAACAACCTCAGGATAGGTAATCGGTGCATGGTATTCACAGCCGGAGTTGACCACGTAGCCAACGATGCCGCCGTCGTTGATATCAAGCCCGCCCTCCTCAATGAGATAGCGATTGGCAGCGGTATCAAAGTAGGAATAATAGATCACGTTGTTCACATGGCCGTAGATGTCATTGTCTGACCAGCGCGTGGTGATCGGGTAAAATACCCTGTAGTCTGCCCTGTTCGGCACCTGCGGCTTACTCATGGTTTTCCTCAGTAGGCTGCCCGGTATATCGCCAGGGCGTCGTCGTAACTCACGTCGCGCGGATTGTTCACCAACAAGCGCTGCTGCAACATGGCGTCCTCCGCCAGCATTTCCATATCACCTGCATCGACGCCGGCTTGCTGCAAGGTCGCCGGCAACGAGACATCGTCAATAATCTGACGCAAGGCAGCAATCAGCGCCTGCGTTTTCGCTTGCGCACTCCCGGTTACCGGCTCAGCGACTACCAGCTCGGCGAGCTGGGCGTAAAGCTCACAGGCCTCGGGGGCATTGAACTCCAGTACTGCAGGCAACACCAGGGAGTTACTCAGCCCGTGGGGAATATGGTAGTGCCCGCCCAGGGGATAGGCCAGGGCATGCACCGCGGCCACCGGGGCGTTGGCGAAGGCCTGACCTGCCAGACAGGCGCCCAGCAGCATGTTTTCCCGCGCCTCGCGGTTACTGCCATCGTGCACCGCCGTACGGATATTGCCCGACAGCAGGACCAGCGCCTGTCGCGCCAAATGATCGGAAATAGGGTTCTTCTGGTGCCGGGAGGTGTAGGCTTCGATCGCGTGTACCATGGCATCCACGCCGGTCATGGCGGTCACCGCAGGCGGCAATCCCAGGGTAAGTGCCGCGTCGAGCACAGCGACATCGGGCAACAGCACCGGAGAGGAAACCCCCGCCTTGGTGGTTTCCCCTGTGGTGATAACGGCTACCGGGGTAACCTCGGAACCCGTGCCTGCGGTGGTTGGCACCAGAATCAGTGGCAATCGCGCCCCGCTGACCATACCCACACCATACAGCTCGGACAATTGCTGCCGGCCGCCCAACAGCACAGCGACCACCTTGGCGACATCCATGGAGCTGCCGCCGCCAACAGCGATCACACCATCGATGCCACGGCTGCGTCCCAACTCGGTGGCAGCCAGCACCACCGCTTCAGGCGGATCCTCCCGCACCTGGTCGAATACCACCGGGGCCAGATCCTCTTGCTCCATTGCAGCCAGCACCGGCTGCACCAGGCCAATAGCCACCAGGCCCGGATCGGTAACCAGCAATGGCTTGAGCACACCCAACTTGCGACACTCAGTCGCCAGCTCCAGCGCGCTGCCGGAACCATTGACCAGTCGGCCTACGGTATTGAATTCAAAGCCCTGCATTGATTCGGCTCCTACATTGTCATGATGACCTTACCACGGGCGCGGCGTTCTATCAGGCAATTAAACGCTTCTTCGTACTGCGCAAAGGGGAAACTGTCAGTGACCACCGGGCTGATTTTGCCGCTGTCAAACAGCTGCCACAGCTCCTCTATGTTTTTGATATTCTGCTCCGGCTCTTCACCGGAGAAGCGCCCCCAGAACACACCCACCAGGGAACAACCCTTGAGCAGGGCGAGGTTGAGCGGTATCTTGGGTATCGGGCCGCTGGCAAAGCCTATGACCAGGTAACGTCCGTTCCAGGCCATGCTGCGAATGGCAGGCTCCGCATAGTCGCCACCGACGGGATCGTAGACCACGTCGACGCCCTTACCGCCAGTCAGTTCCTTGACCGCATCCTTGAGCGAAACCTCGTTGTAATTGATCACTTCATCAGCGCCCAATTGCTTGCACAAGGCCAGCTTCTCTTCCGAACTGGCGGCGGCGATAACCCTGGCGCCCATCAATTTGCCCAACTCGATCGCCGTGGTGCCAACGCCGCCCGCAGCGCCCAGTACCAGCAGGGTTTCACCCGGCTGGATATTGGCGCGTTGCTTCAGGGCGTAATAGGAGGTGAAGTAAGTGATGCTGATACCCGCAGCCTGCTCAAAACTGAGACTTTGCGGCATGGGAAACACGGCGTATTCGTTGGCGGCAATCTTCTCGCAGAAAGCGCCAGAGGCGCCCATGGACAGCACCCTGTCTCCCACCTTATAACGCGTGACATTGGCACCCACCGCCGTCACCACCCCGGAACACTCGGCGCCGGGAATGAAAGGCAGTTCGGGCTGGATCTGGTATTTGCCCTGTATGATCAACACATCGGGGAAGTTAAGGCCCGCCGCTTTTACCTCGATCAGGACGTCGTGGTCCCCGAGCTCCGGATCTGCCCAGTCATCAACCAATTCCAGTTTGTCGGCAAGGCCGAGCTCCTTACATACCAGCGCTTTCATTGACTACCTCATTCGTTAGCGTATTGAACATCGTATCGCAATCCCAAACAAACACGGCGCCCGGGGGCGCCGTGTACAAATGCGAAAAAGCTTATGCTACCTCAAACAGGCCGGCAGCACCCATGCCCCCGCCCACACACATGGTAATAACCACATACTTGACGCCGCGGCGCTTACCCTCGATCAGCGCGTGCCCGATCATACGCGAGCCGCTCATACCGTAGGGGTGACCCACCGAAATTGCGCCACCGTTGACGTTGAGTTTATCGTTGTCGATACCCAACTGGTCACGGCAGTAAATCACCTGAACCGCGAAAGCCTCGTTCAGCTCCCACAGACCAATGTCATCCACTGACAGCCCGTGTTGCTTGAGCAGCCTGGGTACGGCAAAAACCGGCCCTATGCCCATTTCGTCAGGTTCACAACCGGCCACCGCGATACCGCGATAGATGCCCAGCGGCTCCAGGCCTTCCTGCTCAGCGGTCTTTGCATCCATCAGCAGTTGCGCGGAAGAGCCGTCGGAAAGCTGGGAGGCGTTGCCGGCGGTGATGGTGCCGCCCTCCACTACCGTCTTCAGGCCAGCGAGTCCTTCCAGGGTAGTCGCGCGCAGGCCTTCATCCGCGGAAACAGTCGCTTCCACTTCAGATGCCTCACCGGTTTCCTTGCTCCAAACCGTGCGCTTGCAGGTCACATCCACCAGCTCATCGGCATACCTGCCCGCTTCATAGGCGGCGGCGGTGCGCTGCTGGGATTGCAGGCCATATTCATCCATGGCCTCCCGGGTGATACCGTAACGATCGGCTACCACTTCGGCAGTCTGCAGCATGGGCATGAAGATGTTCGGCGACATGGCCATCAATTCCTCGTCGACCATGCGGTGGATATTCATGTGCTCGTTCTGCACCAGGGAAATCGAATCCAGCCCGCCGCCGATGGCAACCGTCTGGCCGTCGTCAATGATCTGCTTGGCAGCGGTGGCGACAGCCATCAGACCGGAAGAGCACTGGCGGTCTATGGTCATGCCGGAGGTAGTGACGGGCAGGCCGGCGCGCAGGGCGATCTGGCGGGCAACATTGGAACCGGTAGCGCCCTGCTGTAGCGCGCTGCCCATGATCACGTCTTCCACTCGCGCGGGGTCTATGCCAGCGCGCTTTACCGCCTCGGCAACAGAGGCCGCGCCCAGGGAGGCGCCGCCAAGGTTATTGAAACCGCCGCGATAGGCTTTGGCGATGGGGGTACGTGCCGTGGATACAATTACTGCTTCTCTCATTACAACTCTCCAATGATTAGGGCGCTCTCAGGCGCCCCGGAATTATCAGTCCTGGCTGAGGCCCAGACCTGCCATTGCCTTACCTGTGAATTTAACAGTCTGCTCGAAGCCGGCCTGGGGCTGCGCTTCTCCCTCAGGGGAGGTGATCGCGTCCCAGTGGGCGGCGATACCTTCCGGCGTCTGCTCTTCCGGGGACAACCAGACACCGTCGGTTTCAACAATCTTGGCCACGGAGTAAGCGCCTGCCCCGGCACAGATAATCGTCTTGTTGGGGGCATCCTCACTTACCATGTAAAGCACTGCCGGGGTCACGGTTTCAGGGGTCAACAGGGCAAAGGCCTCCTCGGGAATCAGGCCCTCGGTCATACGGGTACCCGCAGTCGGGGCCAGCGCATTGACGCGGATGTCATACTTGGCACCCTCTTGAACCAGGGTATTCATAAAGCCGATCACACCCATCTTGGCGGAGCCGTAGTTGCTCTGCCCGAAGTTGCCGTACAAGCCAGAGGAGGAAGTGGTGACCACCACGCGGCCGTATGCCTGGTCACGCATGATGTCCCAACAGGCCTTGGTGCAGTTCACGGTACCCATCAGGTGCACGTCCAGTACCAACCGAAAATCATCCAGGCCGCCTTTGGTAAAGCTCTTGTCGCGCAGGATACCGGCATTGTTGACCAGGATGTCCACCCTGCCCCACTTGTCCATGGTCTGCTTGACCATGGCCTCCACCTCATCGTAATTGGCCACGTTGGCACCGTTGGCAATCGCCTCACCGCCCAGGGCCTCGATTTCAGCAACCACGGACAATGCGGCCTCACTGGAGCCGCCCGTGCCGTCTTTGGCACCGCCCAGGTCATTGATCACTACTTTGGCGCCGCGCCTGGCCAGTTCAATGGCATGGCTGCGGCCCAGGCCCTGGCCGGCACCGGTAACAATGGCAACTTTGCCGTCATAACGTATGGTCATTACTGCAATCCTCTGAAAAATGTTTCGGGTTAATTAGCGGCCCCGCTCAAGCGGCCACCACCATGGACAGCCAGTCGGCCACCAGAGCCGGGGTGTCTTCACCCTCGATCTCCACGGAAACTGCCTGCCTGATCAGGAAACGGTTGTCATCCTTGCGCTCGACGCCGGTTACTTCAACATTGGCCCGCACGCGCTTGCCCGCGCGCACCGGTGCCAGGAAGCGTACCTTGTCAAAGCCATAGTTGATGCCCATAACGACATTCTCCGGAATGACCCCATTGCCCTCTACCATCCTGGACAGCAGGGACAGGGTCAGGAAGCCATGGGCTATGGTGCCGCCGAAGGGAGTCTGGGCCGCCTTTTCCTCATCGATATGAATGAACTGGTGGTCTTCGGTGCAATCGGCGAAAGCGTTGATCCGCTCCTGAGTGACCTCGATCCAGGCACTGGGCTCGAATTTGGTGCCAACGGCATTCACCATTTCGTCCTTGGGTACGATTTTTACTGCCATGCTTTGTTCCTCACGCGTTACGGTAAAAAGAATCCATCAAGTGTAGTCAAGCCAGACTGTTGCGCCGGGATTTGCCGCAAAAAGAAGCCGGGCATTGCCAATGATCCCCGGGGCCGGGCAAAAGAGGCATGTGTGTCAAAAAAACGAATTTGAACATACAGTATGTATTTATGTCGTTCAAGTATTTTTTCTCCCATGCAGTCCTGCTATTCTGGCGGTATCTTTAAGCAAGATAGCTCCGCGTTCCACGGGGCGGGATTGGAACACAATGACGCACACGGCACCTGTCACCCTGGTACAAAAGCTGGCACAACGCTATGCGGGCAATGCCCCGGGGCCGGCCCCCTGCAGCAAACGCATTGCCGTCAGCGCGTACACCGATCAGCAGCGTTTCGAGCGGGAGCGGGAAAAACTGTTCCTGGCAAGGCCACTGGTGATCGCACATGAATCCCAGATCCCCAATCCCGGTGACACCCTGGTCTACGACTGGCTGGGGCTGCCGTTAATCACGGTACGCGACAAGTCCGGAACCATCGCTACCTTTATGAACGTGTGCCGCCACCGCGGTATGCGCCTGGTGCAGGAGGAGGGGCAAACCTGCCTGCGCTCCCTGGTCTGCCCCTATCACCAGTGGACGTATGGCCTGGACGGCGCGCTGCGCAATATCCCGCGCCAGGAAAATTTCGACAGCCTTGATGTGGAGGAACTCGGCCTGGTAGCGCTGCCCACCGAGGTTAAAAACGGCCTGGTGTGGATGCAGGCAAGCGGAGACATGAATCTGGAAAAACACCTGGCCGGACTGGACCAGGACCTGGCGCTGTTCGATGTGGCGGGTTATCACTTCTGCGAGCAACAGGTGAGAACCATTGACTGCAACTGGAAACTGGTGCAGGACGCCTTCCTGGACGGTTACCACGTGATTCGCCTGCACAAAAATACCGTGGGGACTTTCTTTCCCGATGCCCTGGCAGAGTCCGACCAGATAGGTGACCACATGCGCTCAGCGGTGGCACGCAATGAAATTGAAGAGGCTGTCGATCTTCCCGGGGAACAGTTGGACCTGCGCCGGCACTGCACCTTCTCCTACACGGTGTTTCCCAACGCGATACTTGTACTGCACCCGGAATATACCAGCATCATCAGCCTGTTCCCCCTGAGCCCGGACCAGACCGTGTTCGCCCACACCATGCTGACGCCTCAACCACCGGTCGATGAGGAGCAAAAAGACCATTTCCGCCGGTCATTCCAGTTAATAGACCAGGGAGTATTCCAGGCGGAGGACATCTTTGTTTCTGAGGGCGCGCAACGCGGCATGCTCTCGGGCGCAAACAGCTCACTGCTGTTTGGCGGCCTGGAGGAATCGGCGGTTCGCTTTCACGAGATTATAGAGCGGGAACTGGCCTGAATCAGGCGAGCTGATCCAGGCACGCTCGACCGGTAAGGACTCAGCCGTCGCGGAACGTGGCGTTGACCGGGTTCTGTGTCATGTAGCCGCGCAACTCGTTGCGGCCGACCACCATGCGGTGTACCTCATCGGGCCCATCCGCCAGGCGCAGCGTGCGCTGTGCCATATACATGCCCGCCAGCGGCGTGTCCTGGGATACGCCCAGGGCGCCAAACATCTGGATCGCCTGATCCACGATGCGAATGGAGATATTCGGCACCACCGTCTTGATCATGGATATCCACACCCGCGCTTCCTTGGGGTCCACATTGTCCATCATCCAGGCAGTTTTCAGGGTCAGCAAACGGGCCTGCTCGATATCCATGCGCGCGTTGGCAATGATATCGATATTGCCGCCCAGCCGCGCCAGGGGCTTGCCAAATGCGGTGCGCGATACCGAGCGCTCACACAGCAACTGCAGGGCTTTTTCCGCGGCGCCGATGGCGCGCATGCAGTGATGGATTCGGCCGGGGCCCAGCCGACCCTGGGAAATTTCGAAACCGCGGCCGGGGCCGAGAATAATATTGTCTTTGGGCACCCTGGCATCGACGAATCTCTGGTGCATATGCCCGTGGGGCGCATCGTCCAGGGAGAACACATTCATGGGACGAATATTTTCAAATCCCGGGGTATCCATGGGCACCAGTATCTGGGATTGCTGCAGGTGCTTGGCGGCATCGGGGTCGGTCTTGACCATCACAATCATAATCTTGCAACGTGGGTCGCCGGCGCCGGAGACGTAGTGTTTTTCACCGTTGATCACCCACTCATCGCCATCGAGCACTGCCTGGGTACAAATATTGGTGGCGTCCGAAGAGGCCACCCCGGGCTCGGTCATGGCGTAGGCGGAGCGTATTTCTCCATTCAACAGGGGTTCCAGCCACTGTTTCTTCTGCGCCTCACTGCCGTACTTGTGCAGCACTTCCATATTACCGGTATCGGGCGCGGCGCAGTTAAAGCATTCCGCGGCAAGGTGTGACTTACCCATCTCCTCCGCCAGGTAGGCATACTCCACGGTGTTCAGGCCGGAACCGGACTCGCCATCAGTGAGGAAGAAGTTCCACAGCCCCTTTGCCCGGGCCTTGGACTTTAGCGTTTCCATGATCTCGATCTGGCGCCCGGTAAGCTGCCAGCGGTCGCCCACGCCGATTTCATCCATGAA
>Ga0316193_10000746_pt1 | contig 20854 bp, 16 predicted proteins | sample MerIslsedime2_MG_FD_207735 | JGI IMG/M metagenome (GOLD analysis project Ga0316193, IMG submission 207735) | Coastal sediment microbial communities from Maine, United States - Merrow Island sediment 2 | ecosystem: Environmental > Aquatic > Marine > Coastal > Sediment | place: USA: Maine... | reverse complement strand
CAGCAGCAGGCAGCGCACCAGAAGCAGCAGCAAAGTATTGCTCACATGCAACGTTACATTGATCGATTTCGAGCCCAGGCAACCAAGGCGCGCCAGGCGCAAAGCCGGATAAAGGCACTGGAGCGAATGCAGTTGATCGCTCCTGCGCATGTTGATTCGCCATTTCATTTCGAGTTTCGCGAACCCGGATCGATGCCTACTTCGTTGCTTAAACTCGAGCAGGTCAGTACCGGTTATGGCGAGCAAACGGTGCTGGAGAAGATCGATTTTTCACTGATACCCGGAGAGCGCATCGGCTTACTCGGTTTGAACGGGGCAGGTAAAACTACTTTCATCAAATTACTCGCCGGCGAACTGTCGGCCTTCAGCGGCGGAGTGACGCGCGCGAAGGAGTTGCAGATCGGGTATTTTGCCCAGCACCAGGTCGAGCAACTCGATCTCGAAGCGAATGCCATACTGACCATGCAGCGTCTCGACGCAAAGCTCAGTGAACGTGAAATTCGCTCCTATCTGGGGGGATTCAACTTCAGGGGTGAAAAAGTGCTGCAGCCGATCAAGACATTTTCCGGGGGGCAAAAAGCGCGGCTGGTTCTCGCCATGCTGATCTGGCAGCGGCCAAATCTGCTGTTGCTGGACGAGCCCACTAACCACCTTGATCTGGAAATGCGCCTGGCGCTGAACCAGGCGCTGCAGGGATTTGAGGGCAGTGTCATCCTGGTGTCGCATGACCGGCATTTACTGCGCAGTGTTTGCGACGATCTGTGGCTCGTCGATAGCGGCCGGGTGCAAGCCTTTGATGGTGATCTCGATGACTACCCGGCCTGGCTGGCGCGCCGTAAGGCGGCTCCCGCAGGCCTGGCGCCAGCAGATGCGAAACCGATCGATCGGCGTCAGCACAAAGCACAGCTGAACCGGCTTAAGAAACTCGAAAGAGAAATGGCGGCGCTCACGGCCGACTGCAACAATCTGGAACAGCAATTAGGTGATCATTCAATCTATGATGCCGAAAACCGCGACAAGCTTGATGCGAGTCTTGCCGCCCAGGCCCAAAAGAGCGAGCTGCTGGCGCAGGTCGAAGAGGAATGGCTCAGCTTAAGCGAAGCGCTTGAACAGCAGGCGAGCTAGCCCACATTTCTCACCACCGTTCTACTCGGCAATTGCTCCTGCATTGCTCTACCTCCTGCATCCATGCAGTCGTGCGGCGAAGCTATGCCGTACCCTGTCTGACTTTCACTCGGTCAGAGCGCTCAGCATAGTGAAACTATGCCTGCGCACCCTCCCGACAAAGATTGCCATAGCCGGCAATCATTGTCGGGAGTGGTCGTGAAAGTCAGGCAGGACACTCCCTATCGCCGCCTCGCTACGAACGGTGGTGAGAAATGCGGGCTAGACGTTGTGACAATTGCAGACAATCTGGCCCAGCGTTTTCAGTGCGTTGACGTTAGCTTCGTTCCAGGGAGAACCGCAATTGATGCGCAGGTAATTGCGAAACTGGCGAGTTGCTGAGAATAAAATGCCGGGGGTGATGGCAATATTGTGTTCGAGCGCCTTGTTGAAAATATCGATGCAGTCACAACCTTCCGGCATCGCCACCCACAGCACGTTACCGCCATGAGGATGTGAGATCCGGGTGCCCTCGGGAAAATTACGCGCAATCATGTAACGCCCCTTTTCCACCTGTTCGCGCATCGCTATGCGCAGACGTACCAGGTGGCGCTCGTATTGTCCGCTACTCAGAAATTCGGCCAGGGCAAGCTGGTTGATGGATGAGGTCGCCGATGACCAGGCCTGCTTGTACTGCAGGAATTTTTTGCGATAGCGACCCGCGATAACCCAGCCCACGCGATGCCCCGGCGCCAGCGTCTTGGAAAATGAAGAGCAGCTCAGCACCAGGTTGTTGAGGTCATAGGACTTGGCGGGGCGGGGTGCCTTGTCACCGAAGTAGACGCTGCCGTAGACATCGTCTTCGATCAGCGGAATATCACGCTCGGCCATCAGATTGACGAGTTCGCGTTTCTTTTCCTCCGGCATCTGGCTGCCGAGTGGGTTGCTGGTGTTGGGTGAGGCCAGCACCGCTTTGATATCCATGGTATCGAAAGCTTCCTCCAGTGCCTCGAGGTTGAGGCCGGTGACGGGGTCGGTGTCGATCTCGACCGCGAGCATGCCCATTTGTTCGATCATGCGCAGAACCGCGAAATAGGTAGGTGACTCCACCGCGATGATATCGCCGCGCTTTGCCACGGTGCGCAGGCTGATGGACAACGCCTCGGTCGCGCCCGAAGTGATGATAATATCGCTGGCACTGACGCGGGTGTGTGTCTGTGCATAGAGTTGTGCGATTTGCTCGCGCAGTTTGCGATCACCGGGCGGGAACAGATAATCCATGCTCTTTTGTGGATACCGACTTATAATGCTGCGCGTCGCGCGCGTCAGTGACTTGACCGGCATAAAATCCATCGATGGATTTGAGGTGCCAAATGGCGCGATGCGCGGGTTGTTGGCATTGCGGAAAACTTCTTCGAAGAGTTCACCAAAGCGTACCCGGCGTGCCTGGCAGGGGGCTGCGGCCGACTTGGCAATGTCATTGATCTGGCTGGCAAGATCGTTGACGTAAAAGCCGGATTGCGGTTTAGCTGACAGCACTCCCTGATCTTCGAGGTTGACGTAAGACTGGGTGATGGTGGCTATGCTGACGCCAAGTTGTTTGCTCAGCTTGCGTAGCGACGGCACCTTGTCGCCGGGCTTGAGATCGCCTTTCTCGATCAGCTCATTGATGTATCGTGATACCTGGTCGTACTTGAAGGTTTCGGTGTGCACAACTGTCATGGTGTCGGCCCAACTGTTCTGTATCGATTTCAAAAAAAGTGTAACTGTTATTGTAACAGTTACGTCCATATTATTGCATCATTGCTGAAACGGTAGGAGCCTTCCTACCCAGGCAACGAGTTGAAACCAATTCCTCCTCCTCCGGTTTTAACTATGTTTAAGCCCACCCCTCACCGGGTGGGCTTTTTTTTGGCTGCTGACTTACTGCGCCTTTACAGAGGCGTGATAATTCTCGGCCAACCGGTTCAGCTGGCTGGCTAAACCCCCTTCACATGCTTGATTCAGCTCGATCCCGATCTGTGTTCGCAACGACTGCTATGTAGTGGTCAACTAGTTCCGGCAAGTTTTCTACGGTGCGCAAGCCTTGCTAGTCAATGAAGCGATTATTTTGTCGAGTGTGGAGCCAGTTTTCAATGGCGTGGCATTTGCGATGGCCAGACGCCTGTCGAGCTGTACTTTAGTCGCAAGCGGGGCGACCAGTGCCCCGCTTTGCAGCGATTCCCACACCAGTGACTCGTGTCCGATCATCACTCCGGCGCCGTTCTGGGCCTCTTCCAGCATCAAGCTGTAGAGAGAGTAAGTGGGGCCACTGGTGTCGATCGAGTCTCCCGGGCTTGCGATCTGCAGCCAGTTTGTCCAGTCATCGGACCAGCTGGTGTCATGTAGACAGGGCAGTTCGGACAGATCGGCGGGTACCTTTATTTTATTTGCCAGCTGCGGCGCGCACACCGGGAAAACAAGGTCGCGACAGATTTCCAGGTTGCCGCCATCGCCGGGAAGTGTTTCGAAAAATATGCTGAGATCGAACAACTCGCGTTTGAGATTGGGTGGCAATTCAGTCGCTACCACGGAAATCTCGAGGTTTTCATGTTGCGCGCGAATTCCCGGGAGGCGCGGTGAGAGCCACAACTGGGCGACACTGGGCAGAGCCGCAATGCGAACCTGCCGCGGGGTTGCCTGCGAGCGCAATGTCTGTATGGCGGCTCCCAGGCCATCGAACGCGTTTACAAAAACCGGTAGCACCGCTGCTCCCAGCGGAGTTAGCGAGATTCCGTGCGCCTGACGCTTGAAAAGCCTGGCACCACTCCAGGCTTCCAGTGACTTAACCTGTTGCGCCACCGCACCCGGTGTTACGCAGAGTTCGTTGGCGGCGATGGTGAAGCTGCCGTGTCGGGCGGCGGCTTCGAAGGCACGCATCGCATTCATCGATGGACCCCTGGTCCGCGGAGGTGAAATACTCATAAGTCTTTGTAGTTTTTCTATGCCTGGGTAGCAGTAAACCTGATTTGCGCCTGGCGAGTCAATCTCTAGAATTGCGTCAATAGTTGAACCTGCAGCCCAGCGGCTTAAAGCGTGGCACTATATTCGTTGTGAAAGGGGAATGAGACATGAGTATGCAATCCGATATAGCAAACAGCGATCCGTTGATCGCCGAAGCTCTGGCCAATGAAACGGCGCGTCAGCAATCACACATAGAATTGATTGCCTCGGAAAACATCGTCAGTCGAGCCGTGCTCGATGCGCTCGGACATGACATGGCCAACAAGACCCTTGAGGGTTATCCGGGTAATCGTTTCCATGGCGGCGGTGAGTTTGTCGATGTGGTCGAACAGGCCGCAATCGATCGCGCCAGGGAATTGTTCGGCGTGAGCTATGCCAATGTGCAACCGCACTCGGGCACGCAGGCCAACCAGGCCGTGTTCTTTACGCTGCTGAGTCCCGGTGACCGTATATTGAGCCTTGATCTCGCAGCTGGTGGTCATCTGAGCCATGGGGCTAAACCCAATCTCTCGGGCAGATGGTTTGACGCTCATCATTACAGCGTGGATCGAGAAAGCGGGTTGATGGACTATGAGCAGATCGAGAAACAGGCAAAAGCGGTTCAACCACGTCTGTTGATTGCAGGTGGGTCCGCCTATCCACACCGCATAGACTTTGCGCGCATGGCAGATATCGCAAGACAGGTGGGCGCGCAGTTTCTGGTCGATATGGCTCATGTCGCCGGACTGGTGGCAGCCGGTGTTTATGATTCCCCCGTCGCGCATGCCGACTTTGTTACCTGTACCACAACCAAGACATTGCGTGGTCCACGGGGCGGTCTGATTCTGTCGCGCAGTGAAGTTCACGGTAAGCGACTGCAGTCGTCTATATTCCCGGGAGTTCAGGGCAGCCTGCATTCGAACGTGCTGGCGGCCAAGGCCGTTTGTCTCGGGGAAGCCTTGCAGCCGGAGTTCAGGCAGTATGGCGCTCAGGTGGTCACTAACGCGCGGGCACTCGGTCGAGTGCTGCTACAGCGCGGCGTCAAAATAGTCGGCGGTGGCACCGACTCGCACATGTTGTTGCTCGACCTGACGCCCGAGGGAATACTCGGGCGCGAGGCTGAACAGGCTCTCGCCGACGCTAACATCACCTCCAACAAGAACCCGATACCGTTCGACCAGTCGCGCCCCGCTGACTGGGCAGGATTACGTCTCGGGGTTGCGGCCGCAACCACACGCGGATTTGACGCGCCAGGCATGGAAGAACTTGGTGAATGCATAGCGGACCTCATCTTCAATGCGAGCGCAGGATGCGCCAGCGAGGTCACGGAAAATGCAGCTCGCAGGGTTGCCGCGCTGTGTGCGAAGTTTCCTGTTTATGCGAACTAGATCGATTTCAGAGAATCTTTGAAAACCTTCGCCAAACGAAAACAGGGTAATGATCATGTGCCGTGCGCATGCCAATAGTCGTTGGGCGATGGTAGTTGGGCCACGGGCGCCAGTGGCAGTATGCTCATCGCGTTGGAGGCCTGTTGCCGGTTTTGCCATGCTGCGCCAGACCGGAAACATGCTCATGGATAGTTGAGTTACTCAACGCCGGCTTTGGTAGCTGTTGTGCAGGGAGCAATTCATGCGGTGCCGGGCTATGCCTGCTTTTGGTAGAAAATGTGTCGCTGGAACTATTGGCGCTGAGTCACCGGTGATTCAGCCGTCCACCAGGCCCAGTTGCCTGGCGATGCTGGCCGAATCGTAGTAGTCACGACCCTCGACAACCATGCCGTTAGCCACGCGCATGACGCTGCAATAGCGGACTTCCATTTTACGTCCGCTCGGCGGGAAGGTACCAAGACTGGACTGCAGGGGACCGGTCTGAGTGCCGCGATTAACAAATTCCACGACTGCCCAGTTATCCTGCACGATGACATTCACCACCTTGACCTCGCCGTCGGGAAAGGCTTCGCGCCAGCGGTGATAATCACGCCGGTAACCTTCGCGGCCAGGCAGCAGCTCGCCGCGGGCCATGTCTTCGAAATGGCAATCTTCGGCAATCACAGTGACACCGCGTTCCGGGTCGCGCAGGTCCCAGGATTCGTGGAAAATACGCACAATCCGTTCCGTTTCCTCGATCCTGGCCTTCGCCAATATCTTCGCCTTGTTATGCGAATCCATGCTCATGTGTGCACCCATACTGACAATCCTGAATCCTGATGATAAGCATTCGATTATATAGACAGCGTGAGACCATGGGCAACGCTAGTTGTCACTCGCTTCAACAAGAGGTCCAGATTGGTGAAGACTCTGCCACTCATCACACCACCGGGGATCGTAGATGTCGAAGGCTACATGGCATGTTGATGAGCCATCAGTGCTACTAGCGTTGCCTGCAAAATCCTGCGAATTGCGAGTCTCTGTGCTGCCATGCGCCGCAACCAGTGACCAGCGTCCTGCAAAAAATGCGGTTCAATCACCCGCAGCAGACTCCAGGCCCTATTAACAAGTAGAAACCTCAGGTTTGACTATAATTACCGCGTGGCTAGCCAGGTAAATATGAAAAGACAGAGTTTTTTCTCAACTGCGGGTGGGCCCGAAGGCGCTAAAGCGGCGCAAATGTTAAAAAGTCAGCTGGATCCAGTCGCAGTAACAGTTAATGAATGGGATATTTATGACTAGAACAATCCTTGCGGTATTTATGGTCGTTTTTACCACTTCGCCGGCCTTTGCCGAGGCCAAATATCCGGGAGATTTTGTGGTTACTGCCGACACACTCAATGTGCGTCTGGCAGCCAATACGACGGGTAAAGTTGCGGGGAGGCTTCAGCAGAGCGAGAAAATTGAAGTGCTCGAAGTCAGGGATGGGTGGGCCAGAATATCTGCATACTATGGTGTCGAGGTCGGGGGGCAATCACAGAATGTAGCCCGTTGGGTGTTTGCCACGCACCTGTCTCCAGCACTGCCGGCAGCAGAGAAAGTGGAGGAGGGCGCCACAATTGTCGAAGCAATGATGTCGTCGGATGATCTGACCGGGTACCAGGATACTGCAGCCGCTGATCAACCGGTGCAAAGAATAGATGCTAATTCCCCGATTTTCGCAGCGATAAAAGCATCAGAAGACCTGGCAAAGTATATGGGTACTTTTGTGTCGGTTTCCGGGAAGCTGATTGATGCTGGCGAGTGTCAGCTCAGCGATTTCGAAGATATAGGCGGATGGTGGAAGTCAGTCGATCATCAACCAAGGCCGATTTACTATACTTACTGCGGAGGTGCGAGCAACAATCATCGTGTCTTTGTCAATGTAAGCACCGGCAGAGTATTCCGCTAGTAGCCAGCAGCAAAACTTTCGACAAGATTTGAGATCGAACCCCACCACAAAAAGTCCCGCGCAGATAAAACGCTAGCCCCATCAGATTGGATGAGGTGCTCGAGGTTGGTTAAGAGCCAGCCATAAAGAGTAGTTATAATGGGCCTTGTGCCTGGTATTTTGGGTCTCATTCTTTACCGCGGATGAGCAAAAAGCATATACCAGTGCATTGACCAACTTTATCGAAAGCTGGTGAAAAAACGGCGTGGTCGGCTAACTTTTCAGGGTCGAGAATGAATCGCAGATTTGGCAGCTGGCGACTATTGATTTTTATAGTGCGATGGTGGCACTGGCATCAAAGCGGTGACTCATATTTATCCAGTCGACGGCAAGTATGCGTCCTGAGCGGACGCCTTCAGTGTGAACGGGGGCAATCTTCGACCACCAACGAAGCATAGTGGCTGAGGGGTCAAATGACGATTGATTTAATCATGCAAGCACTCGGATCAAATTAACCTTAACCATAATTCGTCAAGCCGGACGGATCGACGCAATCATGATTCAGGTCAATGCCATGAACAGACTGCGGTGATCTACTGGATCAATAGACAATCAATTGAGAGTAACAGGCCGATACCTCTAATCCTGAAGTCAGCACTAACAACATGAAACATAAAAATCTGAACCCGACGATATCCCCGAATCCAGGCGGCAACAACTATTTACGACTGGTGTTAATGGCGTTGCTTTGTGTAACTGTGGTGTTCGGCTGTGCCCAGATTCGCAAGGTGACATATCCAAAAGATTACGTTTACCTGGAGCACAAGCAGCTCAGGAGCAAGATGGCGCTGCTCAGTTTCTACATGCGTCAGCTCGATGAAGTTCTGCTGGATCATTCGATCGTCGGTGGCGATCAGCAGCAACGCATTCTCTACCTGCTGAACAAAGTCAATGATCTTACGGCTGAATTCGGTGGCGGTGTCACGACCAATCACCTCGCTATTGACGACCATATTGAGCAATTCAAGATCGATGTGAACACCGCCATTCGTGACGCCCGTGCCGACCCGCCGAATTACTTCGCGCTCGGCAGACTGGCAGGCAGTTGCACCAGTTGTCACAAGTATCGCAACTAGGGTCGCCTGCAGGCAGGGCGCGACACTTCGATTTCTCAACAATGTCTGTTATGGCCCCCGGGTAAGCGACCCAATATAGGCATCTAAAACCACCGCGGAGCGAGAAATTTTTTCCGAGCGCATGGAAAAACCGCCTGAACTTTAGCCCTGATTTTTCAGCCATCTCAAGGGGGAGATCTCAGGCAGGTGGCGCATTGCCCTTTCTGGTAGTATGGGATTACAAAAAAAGGAGATGAAAAGTGACTGATTATTCAGGGCAATATTTTATCAAAACCGAACAAAATGGCGGATTCTCGAAGATCTACCGCGCAGACGCGGGTGTCATGAGTGGTGTTTATGAGGCTCACCTGATTGACCCGATCAGCTTCAAGCCTTTAGGACCTAAGCTTCTTCGTCGGTCTGCCCTGGAGGAGATGCTCCGAGTCAAAACGCTGAAGCAGCTGGTTAGCACGGTAAACAGCTGGAACAACGAAGACCGCCGCCAACGGCTGTAATCAATCCCTTACATGTAGACCTGCGTCACGCTATTGCCCGTCGAGTTTAGCTGCCGAGCGTCAGTTTCTGCCAATCCCGGATATTCCCGAACCGGTCACGCGCCCTTCACCCTTTGCACGATCCGCCTGCCGTATCGTCTCAGGGATTTTAGCAAGGACGGGATGTGGAAGAGTGGCTGGTCCATATCGGCGACGAGGTTCATGAAGAGACGTCGGTGCGGCGTCGGTTGTCGGGGCGATACACCATGCAGCGAGTCGACTCCATTGACAAGGACCACGAGGACGTTTCTATCGTACTTCACGGTCTTGACGAGCTCCGTCCACTTGTCATCGACGTATATCGCTCTGCGAAAGCAGCCGAGTTTCTGAGCGTCGCTCAGCTCCGGGCGAAATCTCCTGATCTCGAGGTCGCCTCCGACCGAGTCGTCGTCTTCCTGGCGCAGGTAGAAAAGCCCGGCGAACATGGCGTGCATACTGTCGACATGTGTGGAGCGCACTGAGCGGGTGCTGGTGGCGGGGGTGTTACCGGCGATCTGCGCATCGAGCAGAACGTCTTTGTCCGAGAACGAATCGACCCCACGCACGCCGACGGCAAGCTCTTTCAGCTGCTGCAGGTTTTCGAAGCGACCTGGGTAGAGGTCGATCAAGCTCTCGCCGAAGATTTCGACGAGCTCCTCGAAGAACGCAGGCGAAGAATGATATTCGATCAGCTCCTTCCAGAGCTTGGAGATCCCTTCGCTATCCTTCACGCGAGATGCCGAAAAATTCCATCGCATGTTGTTCTGCGTTGCGTCGACCCCGAGCGTGTCGAGCGATGGGTATTCCTTGATCAATTGATCGCAGACCGCATTCGGAAGAGCATCCCGTATGATGAGGTGCGGGAAGGGGTCCCGGTAGAAATCTCCCTTCTGAAATGTCCTCAAGACAGAGATCGACATGCTCGTTAACTCCAGTGCAACAAAGGCCAAAGAGGCCATTATAAAACAGATTAACGGGGTATAGTACGGATTAACACGCTCCCCCACGAAACTCATGTTCGATGGCGCTTATGCCGACCGACAGCAGGGCGCAGCCCGGTTACGCAACGTCCGCTCGCCGAAGTTTCGGTTCAAACCACCGGGTTAGGTGGTGTCTCCCGCCCCGCGCTAAACCTCGGCTTGTCGGGCAGCGGGGGAGGCCGAGCTGCCATAGGCCGCATGATACGCGCGCACGCGATGGTCGAGGCTCTTTGTCGGATCCTGCATCGATGTCGCTTCAACCTCGAAACCAGTCGCCATCAAACGACGGCCATAGTCGACCTGGTGTGACTGCAGGCGGCTGTCGACCAGCCACACATCGCCAGTTTCCCAGGCGATTTCATGGAAGGGTTCGGTCCCATGAATCGGGTTCGCCTTGGTTCCGAAGACGATCTTGCTCATCTCACGGCTGAAGTCGGCACCCCGAGCGTCGCGCCACTGCTCCATGCCGGCGCTCACGTATCGCGATTGCGCCAGCGCGTCAAGGCGATGGCTGACTTGCCAGATGCGAGGCTCGAAGTCGACGTTGAGGAAGATCCTGACGTACCACTTTTCCGGTTCATCATTCGTAGCGCCGAAGCTGTCGATATGGATGTGCTCGTTTCCCGTCGGTGTGAATCGCCAGGAGACAGGCATCTTGATGAACTGGTATTGATGGAATACCTCCTTCGTCCAGGCGCGGACGGCGTCGCTGGCGCGGAGGATCTCGCGACAGGCTGCCCGATAGTCCCGCGGATGATCCTTCAACAGATGAGCGTGCAGCCCCCAGGTCCTGGGGTGCAGGATGGGATTCTCGAAGAGATGATCACTCAACTTCTTGTACTTGAGTCCCGCCGGTAGCGAGATGCGATTGAGCAGCTCGTAGTCTGCCGTGATCGGCGAATTCTTGAGGATGATCGTGCGGCCGTCCTCGTATTCCCGCACGAGATTCTGACAAAACGCCGCCTTGTCGTCGGCGGCATCGCTCCAGTCCAACTGTACAAAGTCGTTGGGGAGATTCGGGTTCAGCTTTATCCTGGCCATTTTTTCAGATCCATCGCTCGAGACTTCGAGGGCATCGGCCGATCATAGCAGCGCCTCTGTGTCGTTGAGCCATCCCTGTGTGTATTCGTTGTCGAAGCGAGCATGAAGACTGCGCACTTCATCGATCAGACGTCGCGCCAGGAATCGTTCGACAGCGGGTGGAATCACCTCGGATCTGCCGGGATTGCGGCGCTCGCCGACGTTAGCCGACATGACGTCGTCGCCCGCATCGATCTCCAGAAACTCGAGGATCGTCCTCAGCAGGTAGCGGGGATCCCGCTCGAGATCGTCGAAGAATCCTACGAGCATCTTGCCATCGGGGTAATACTTCTCCCAGCCGTCGATGTTCGTCGAGTAGGCGCAGTGTCGCTGCGACCTCGGGGAGTCGAAGCGGGCGGTAATCTCCTCTTCGGAGTACTCCGCGATCTCGCCAAAGCGGGGCTTGCGGAAATGCATTGCCAGAGCCGACCAGGCTCGCTCGACCGGGTTGCGGATCAGGTAGATGACCTTCGCATTCGGCATCAGCCGGTGGACGCGTTCGACGTCGACCAGGCCGACGCGCGCGTACCCCGGGCACACCTCGCCGGAGATCTTGCCCTCGATCTTCGGAAACAGAGCGCCGTACCATTCGTCGGTCCGTCTCCCCAGGCAATAGCGCATCGCCCAATCGAGATTAGCATCCGGCTCGCCCTTCAAGGTCGCGATCAGATTCTGGCGCAGGTGGACCTTCGCCTTGCGCAGGAAATTCTTTCGGCTCAGGAGCCTGACGGGAAGCGGCTGCGGCTTGTGGTCGAGGTAATGAAGCTCCTTGACCGGCGGCATCCAGATCTGCGGATGGGCCGCCAGGTTCTGGTAGAGCCAGGTCGTTCCGGATTTTTGAGCACCGATGCCGAGGAAATCAGGGAACATTCAAAGGTCCTTTCAAAAGGGGTAAGCTATCAAGGTACAGGAGGAATTAACACCCCATTTTCCTGATTCCACCAAGAAAAGAAAGGGGTTCATGACGCCATCCGATCCCGAAGCATTCGAAATCTGACTGATTTCCACCGACACGCGCAAAATTGCTCCTTCCCACCGGTCTATCCTGCCACAATCAGCCACCCGGCACGCCGGCGCAATTTAACGAAGACGAATCATAGAGGGTTTTGCTCCTCGTCCTCGATAGTCGCGCTGCTAGTAAATCAGCGTGGATCGTGACCCGCCAGTTGGCTTTGCCTCAGCGCCGTAGCCACTATTTTCCCCTGCGGTGTTTCGAAGATGTTGTTCTGGGTATAGAATCCCTCATCGCAGGCGACTAATTCCCGCTATTTAGGCTGTTATCAACAGCAAACCCATAATGTATTGCACCACACGGAGTAGTTAGTTGATGAACGAGGCACCGCTCTGGCTGGTGACAGGCGACAAGGCCGGGGATAATGCGCAACTCATGGTTATTGCAGAGGCCCTGGGGCGGCCTTATGAGGTGCGCCGGGTGATTTCTCGCAAGGAATATACACATGGTAAGCCAGATTTTAAACCGTCGTTATACCACCTGGACATGGAAAAGTCAGACCCGTTAGTTCCGCCCTGGCCAGCGTTGGTGCTGACTGTCGGTCGCCGACCCGCTATGGCAGCGCAGTGGATTCGAAAGCAGTCGGGGGGTAAAACCAAAGTTGTTTTGCTGAACCGGCCAACAAAAATGCTGTCAGAATTTGCACTGGTAATTATCACAGGGCAATTTCAGACGCCGAAACGGGATAACATCCTGTCTCTGGATCTTCCACTCATGCGGATTGATGCGGCTAAAATTGATAAGGCCGTTAAAATCTGGCAACCTTCGTTCCAGGCGTTGAAGCAACCTGTTACGGCCGTGTTGATTGGTGGGCCTACCAAGCCATACTATTTGGATGAGGCCGTTATTGGTACTCTGTTGCAACAGCTTGAGAAGCAGCTTTCTGGTGGAAGCCTTTTTATTACCACCAGCCCACGCACCCCTGATGCTGTCGTCGATTATCTGCAGCAGCACAAGCCGTCAGATAGCACTCTGTATTGCTGGCAGCCAGATGACAGCAATAACCCCTACCTTGCGCTGTTGGGACTGGCGGATCACTTCGTTGTTACCGGTGACAGCCTGTCGATGATGGTGGAGATTGCCCGTTTGGGGAAGCCGCTGGCGATATTCCCGCTGCCCGAGCAAGGCGGTTGCATTACCCACGCGATACGGCGGGCAATCATGGCGATCAGGCGTTCACTTAGGTATTTGCCAGGCGGCTACTTTGGTTACACTCGAGACCTCGGCCTGGCCCACCAATACCTGCTGGATAACGGCCTGGCCTCAACCGTTGGGCAGCCATTTGTCAGCCCTCGAGGCGCGATCGAAGATCAGCTTTCGCAAGTTGTAGCGCGGATTAAGCAATTGTGATTGATAAAGGGGTTTAAAAATAGCCATCATGTTAATGAAAATCATTCGAACACTGGTGAGGGTGGTACTTTTCTTCCTGCCTGAGCAAAAAAGGATTGCAATTGATCGCCGGCTACGGGGGCGAGAAGAGTTTCGCAAGTTACAGAAAGCGGATTGCGTGATCGTTTCATTCGGGAAAAGCGGTAGAACCTGGCTTAGGGTTATGTTGTCACGATTTTATCAGCTGAAGCATGGTTTGCCTGAGTATAGCCTGATCGCTTTTGATAACCTGCATGCAAAGAACCGGGATATTCCCCTGATATTTTTTACGCATGATAACTACCTGAAGGATTTTGTCGGTAATGCAGATTCCAAAAAGGATTACTACCACAAGAAGGTGGTATTGCTGGTGCGAGATCCCAGGGATGTTGTTGTGTCGCAGTATTTTCAGTGGAAATTCCGCATGAATTCCTGGAAGAAACGATTGAACAAGTACCCTGCCCATGGTTCGAATATTAGCGAGTATGAATTTGCGATGGATCAAAACCAGGGTTTGCCAAAAATTGTAGACTTCCTTAATCTGTGGGCAAAAGAGGCTGGGAAAATCGACCAGTTGTTGGTGGTTCGTTATGAAGATATGCGCAGGGATACTGCAGGGGTATTGGGGCAGATCCTGGATTTTATCGGCACCCCGGCAACCCCTGAGGAAACGCAGGATGTAGTGAATTTTTCTTCCATGGAAAATATGAAAAAAATGGAGCAAAAACGTACTTCCCGCCTCAGTGGCACCAGGATGGCACCGGGCGATCGCAAAAACCCTGACTCATTCAAGGTACGGCGTGGCAAGGTGGGTGGCTTTAGTGATTATTTTGACGAAGACCAGGTCAATACTATTGAACAATTGCTGCAACAAACGCTGCAACCTGTTTATGGTTATACCGGGCAAGAAGTAAATGGGGATTGAGCAGAGAAATTATGGAATACAAGGTTTTTATCCAGACAAATCATAAGCAGTATATCGGCGCACTCGCGGCTGCTCATGCCCTGGCGCGTTACTCTAATAATACTGACAAGTTTTCGATCGAGATTATCGACGTCCGGGACTACCCCTATTTTGCTGAGCGAGAAGGGCAAATTTACCTGCGTGATGGCGCCCACAGGCAGTGGCTAAATGATGATCTGCAATCGTTTACGCTAACCCGATTCATGCCACCTGGTTTGATGGGTTTTCAGGGCAGGGCAGTGGTCATTGATCCTGATGTGTTTGCGGTCAGTGATATATGGGACCTGTTGTCCCGGGATATGCAGGGTAAGTCGATCATGGTCAGGCCTCGCTCCGGGCGCAAGAAACAAGGGGGCTGCATGGCGACCAGTGTGATGTTGCTGGATTGCGAGCAGTTGCAGCACTGGCGAGTAGCAGAGCGGTTCGCTGCTATGTTTACTGATGAACTGGACTACATGGACTGGATCTGCCTGAAGAATGAACCCGCCGAAAATATTGGCCTGTTTGAAAATGAGTGGAACGATTTTGACAAGCTGACGCCTGCAACCCGCATGCTGCACACGACCAGGCGCAAGACCCAGCCCTGGAAAACCGGGTTACCCGCCGATTTCAGGCCGCCGGAGACGTTCCGCGTATTTCCTCCTTCCGGCTGGATTATGTACGCGCGCCGGAAATTGTTTGGTGAATATGCCTTTATGGGCAAGTATAAGCAGAATCCTGATATGGCCCAGCAGGACCTGTTTTTTGGCCTGGTTCAGGAATGCCTGGACAATGGAACGATTACTACGGACATGCTATCCGAGGCCATGCAAAACAACTATGTGCGTCATGATGCGCTGGACGTACTTAAACGTACTCCGCCTCTGTCTTAGCAAAGCATCGACCATGGATGACTGCCTGGGTTATTGCATTCATTGCCTGTGAACTTTGCGCCCTTGCGCTTGCGCCATAAAGTGGGGCCTGATTATTGCTATTAAGCAGGTCTTCTTGATGATCGTTGGTAAGTATTGGGTGGAGTGTGACCCCGGAATTTTGACAAGGCACGATTGAGAGCATGGTGGTGAACAGTTTGTCTGAAGAGCAAAAACCCATACAACCGGATTGCATCGTTTTGGGTGTTAAGCCGGGGGTGTCACCCAGCCCAAAACCGCCCGTGCGAATCTTCCTGGGAACGCAAGCGGAGCAGTATCGTCCGGAACGCGTGTTTTTCTGGTCGATCGAGCAAGTGCGGGACCCGAGCCGGGTCTATGAGATCTACCTGATGAAGCGGATGTCTGGATATCGAAGAACCTGGCTTTGGAACACTGGCTTCACCAATTACCGCTTTGCCATACCTTATTACGCCGGTTACCGGGGGCGCGCCATCTACAATGACGTTGATCAAACCTATCACGCAGATCCCGCCGAACTTTTTGACACAGACATGGGAGACCATGCCGTTCTCGCGGTGAGTCGAACTGATACCTCGGTCATGCTCATGGATTGTGAACGCATGGCAAAATTCTGGACTTTGGAAAAGGCCCAGTCACTTCGAAAATACCCTCTCATTGCCGCGGTGCAGGCGCAAGAGGGTGCCTACGGTTTGTTTGATGAAAGCTGGAATGTTCGCGATACCGCTTATATCCCGGGGCACACCCGTTGTTACCACTACACCATTCTGCACTACCAGCCGTGGCGACCGCTCCGGGAGCGTTTTTATTATCGGCCCAACAAGGAAGGCGGCAGTTTGTGGTGTGGTTTGGAAGCAGCAGCGGATCGTGCCGGTTTTCAGGTTTTCACGGCCAGTCGACCATCACAGTATTTTGATGAAATTCTCGAAACACAAGGTCGCGCTCGCGAAAGCGATTTTTCACTGCCAATGCTGGCGCACATGTCGGCCGACCTGATCACCGCGACCTCGGCCACCAACGTTATTGAAGTGAAAGGCACTCGCGCTACGGTAGATGCGAAGCAGAGACAATTGACGGATATGGTCCGCGAGATGCGTTCTGCCCATGTTCGGGAAACATTTGACGGGATTGTCTTGAATGCTGACTTGAATCGCTGGCCAAAACAGGACTTACCGTGGATTCTCGATGAGCTTTTTGCGCGAGCCGGACGATTTATCGTTGCCACTGTTCACGTTCCGGAGGCAGCCAGGGGTGGCAGGAGTTCACGCCGCCTGGCGATGGCGAAGGCGGCGGAATGGTGGAGCTGGGCCCTGGGGTCGGCCTCGGCTCATTATCCAGAAGTTTGCTGGCGTTTTGCACTTGCGCCGAGTCTTGATAGTGGCATCGAAGATATCGAATTCTGTCGAGGAGGATCCCACCCGACAAACGATTCGCCAACAGTATGGGTTCTGCTGGATGAGAAACCAGGTCATGACACCCAGTCGTTGGGTCTGGCAAATAATCTGGGCTGGTCATACGAAGAGAAAAAACTTCAGTTCAATTGGCGGGGTGAATTGCCCAATTCCATGGTGAAGGGCTCTGTCGCCAGCCTCAAGACATCAAGTGACCCCATCGCAGAACCCCCATGGCCCGATCTTTTGATTGCGTCTGGACGAAGAACTGCTCCGATTGCCGAATGGATACGTCAGCACTCCCTTGGACGAACACGAACCGTTCAAATAGGGCGACTGGGCACTTCCCTTGAAGATCGTTTCGATATCGGGGTCGCACCGGATTACGCCGGTCTCTATCCGGATCCACGCCGCCTGGAAACAACGATGCCGCTCACGCGTGTGTCTCAGGAGTCTCTTGATGCGGCTGCCGAGCGATGGCGCGATGAGCTGGGTTCTGACAAGGGCCCGCGTGTTGCCTTGCTGGTCGGCGGCACCAATGTCGAGCATGAATTCAGCCCAGAGTGTGCCAGGGAACTGGGCGAATCAGTCAAAACCATGGTAGAGGCTAGTGGTGGATCAGCTCTTGTTTCCACCAGTCGGCGAACGGCAAAAGCCGCTGCTGAAGCCCTCCTGTCGGCCCTGGGCTCATCCTGCTCTCATGCTTATGTCTGGCAAACAGACAGGGAGAACAGCGAAAATCCTTACATGGGGTACCTGGCGCTTGCAGATGCCTTTGTGGTCACCGGGGAAAGTGCGTCTATGTTGGCTGAAGCCTGCACAACGGGGAAACCGGTTGCCATTTTCCCCTTGCCTGTGAGATCAGCCGGGATTATCTCCTGGGTGCGCTCCATAGGGCGCACGCTCGGTGATGCCGTGGCCAGGCGTGCCTATGCGCGGCCGCTGAACAAGCGAGGAATTGAGCGCCCGCAACGCGGCTTACAGCGCTTTTGTGCCGGGTTGCTGGCGAAAGGGTGGGTGCGAACAGGTGGTCACAGCAAGCAACTCCATGAGTCTTTGATAGCTCACGGTTTGGCCGTATATTTCGATGGCAGTTTACCTCCACCGCCAGCATCGAGCGTCAATGAAATGAATCGTGTTGCCGAGCGGGTTCGTACCATGATGGGTTCGGAAAAATAAAGAGATTCGCTGATGGCAAGTTCATCGTCCCGGAGGGACTCTGGTTTATTACTACATCGCCATTCCGGCGCATGCCGCACTGCTGTTCCGAATAAAACGTCCCCACTAAGAGTTAGGGCGAAAAATCAGCGACATGCCTCTGTTTCGCTTCGTATGGACATTGTTTTCTAAGAGCATCCCAAGGGGAAACCGGTGAAACTTCTCGCGCCTGACCGGGTGGCCTGCGGCTTCCTGAAAAAGGGCTGACTTTGACGGGCAAGGCGAGACTCGACATCCATGTCTCGGCTCGCCACAGGGCGCGTCCCTGCGCCCTGACCCATCAAAGGCAGCCCTTTTTCAGCACCCGGCCTTTACGGCGCGAGAAGTTTCACCGGTTTCCCCTTGCTGTGAGCGGTGACTACCTAGCGAGACATGGATGGCGCGGTCCGTGGTCACGGGCTCCAGGCGGTCCCATGAATGAGCCAAACGGCGCACGCCATTTGGGAGCGCTTTTAGCGGGGATCCAGCGTTTTCAATACACGTCATGCAGGACTTCGCCGGCATGACGAATTAATCAGGGACTCCCTGAATTGATCGCTGTCATTGTTCAGTCTTGCAGAATAGCTCGTGCACTCTGCGGACGGTGTTTTCCAGGTCCTTGTTATCCGTAGACAGGGCAGTTTCATTGCCAGCATCGCCCAACAGTAAAACGCGCTTTTGTTGAATCAGGTTCTCATGAATGCGCGTGATATCGCGGCGCATTCGTTTTGGCCCAAGATGATTGCGTAACCAGGTTCCCAGAGTGCGTACTGGATGCCGTGGTTCGATGGTGATGGTGTTGGGCTCGGCAGGATCCCCGGCATGCTCTGGCCGCGAGGCATCGTAAAGAAAAACGGGTTTTCCGGTGGCGCAACTTTCCGTGAGCATGGAGATGCTTTCCGCGGTAACGATGAAAGAGTCGGCCAGCGCCAGGAATCCGAGGTATGGATTGGCGTTGTCTTCGTCGTTATATTCAAAGAACAAGGCTGGAACGTTAATCTCCTTGCGCATCACTTTCAGCGTACCCTTTGGGCTGCGGGCACTGGTAGTTACCAGCAATGCTCCGTTTTTCGAGGAACAGATGGCATTGGCGGTTTTCGCCAGATAACGCAGCCCGGCAGTGGTGAATTGAGAGATACTGCTATTACCGCCAACCAGCACTGCAAGCCACGGTCGGGGTAAATGAGCAAACTCGGGTTTCCAGCATTGCGCGGCAGCAGCCAGCTTTTGCTGATTTATGCGGTGCAATGGCAGTTCGTTGTACAGAACGTTCGCAGTTTTCGGTAAGTCATACTGGGGCGTAGTCACGATAAGGTCAAAGTGCTTTGGGCGTGCCCAGGGACGTCCTATATGTACCAGCCGACAGTGTCCGCCCGATTGTTTTCTGATCCATCGCGCAACCGGTTCATTGCGCCGTCCGGCGGAAATCACCAGGTCTGGCCAGGGTGGGCCGAGTTCATCGGACTGTGCTCGCTGCAGGCCAAGAAGGGTGATTTTCAGCAGCCGATTGGGGATCAACTCCAGCGAGATGTATTGCATGTGTTTTTCGATAAAGCCCCAGCCAAGAGACTCGGCGAGTGCCAGAACCTGGTTATTGTCTCCCACCTTTTTTCCAAGCAGTGTCCAGACAATCGGTGTGCTGCAAGTTTCTTTTTCAGGGACCATAAGGGTGCTTTCCGGGGATGTCGTCGCCATTCACATATTCGCAGTATTGTATTCGAGCGCTAGCCTTCAAATACAATGACAAAAACTTTGCGAAATTTATTGGTTGAAAAAGCCCAGATGCTCCAGGATCAGGTAACCTCATCATGCAGCCTCAATTTCTCCAGATCAATGATTTTCCTCACTTCCGAGCGTTTGAGGTACGACGAATCCTCCATCCTCGCAGAAACCCGTGTCGTCCGACCCTGGCTTTTCACAAAGAGCGGGACCACTTCATGTTCGATCGCCACCTCCGCCGGCACGAGGGCGATCATCTCTTCGGCGATTCGCTTGCCCGTCAGACTCGCTACCGCAAGAGAAGCTGAGATCCGCGTGGCCTAATGGATTTCGCAGATTGTGATCTGTGGATGAGTGGCAAACGGCCCGCCGCAATCTGCCCGGAAGCGACGACGACCTGGCCGCGCGTGATTCAGGGGAGCATCGAGTCACTGTCAGCACTCGAAACGAGGGGGTAGCTCTCAGTCTTCACCGGAATTGCTGATCAGGATACCCTGTGCCGTTGCCGCGAGCACCGCGGGGTCACAGGATGCGTCGATTCTTGAATTGGCCAGATTCTCGGGGAGCAGCGCGACGAGTTCGCGGTAATAGTCGAGCCAGCGTCCAAACTCGGCGCGGCGCAAAGGGGAAGAGTCCTTATTGAATCGGCCCTTCGAAGTCCGCCCGAAAACACGCTGCGCAACCGTCGTATCGTCGATCTCCAGGACGAGGATCCGTGCAGGGATGGAGCTGTAGAAATCCCGCATGATCCGCCGGATCAGGCGGCGGCCCCGTAACCGCGGTGAATCGATGACCATCGACCAGATGCACTGTGTGAAACCATCATGATAGACCACGACCCGGTCCGGCAAGCGCTCGAGCAGTCTCTCGGTGAAGAGGACCTGGGCCAGCACGCGTCGCGCCTTGCGAGCGCGGCGTTTAAAAGGCGGACCATGAAGAACTATCAACACGGCGAGCGAGAAGGCCAGCACGGGGCGGCGCAGGCAGACCGGTCCGATCACGCGCCAAAAGGGCCATCGATCCAGTTTCATGATGGCCGTTTCGCCCATTTCGCGATCGAGCGCCCGGTATTCCTCGAAAGTAAGAAAGGGAACACCGAACGGCGGATCGAGACGATCCAGTGCTTCGGCCAGCGTCGTCTTTCCCGCACCGGGCGGACCCACCAACTCGACGATCATCGACCGCCCGCGTCCCGCGACCCACCTGCGGTCCGATGTTGCAA
>Ga0316193_10000745_pt1 | contig 20858 bp, 19 predicted proteins | sample MerIslsedime2_MG_FD_207735 | JGI IMG/M metagenome (GOLD analysis project Ga0316193, IMG submission 207735) | Coastal sediment microbial communities from Maine, United States - Merrow Island sediment 2 | ecosystem: Environmental > Aquatic > Marine > Coastal > Sediment | place: USA: Maine... | reverse complement strand
AACAGCGAGGTCATCGGTGTTGGAACATTTGAATACAACCACACCCGCAACTTGCAGATGGACCCGGATGCAAACAGGGACGGGGCTGATACCGGTGACATCCCCGGCGGGAGTGGTGGCTGGGGCTGGGGACGTGGCCGGGGATGGGGGTGGTAATCCTCCCGGTTCCTGGCTTATTGTCCCGGACTGAACCTTTCGTATTCCACGGGTAGTTCAAAAAGTGCAGCCGGCACTGTTTCACCCTCACTGAAGTCGATGAGCATTCTGAAATAACCGGTACCATCCCACTCCTGCACAGGCAAACCGTCATGATAAAGCCGGAACGGCGCATAGACATAGCGTGACAGAAAACAGGGCGTTTGCATACTCAATGGGACTGATTCCATGTTGTGCAGTTGTCGATTCGCCAGCACTTCCGCATATTCTGCCATGCCGGCGACAGCATCCTTCATCACCTCGGGCACCGTTACCGCCTGAAAACACAAATCCCCGCTTGCAAAATAGCTGATATGTACAGGCTGCTTTCCGGCAATAGGCGGTGCCTCAGTATCCGGCGTGCGGGTTTCAGTCAGTTTTATAGCCTGTGATTGCGTGACTTCACTCGGCTGGTTTTCAATAAACAGAATACTGTGATCCTCATGACTTACACTGAATACCGTTCTTGACTGGCGATCAAGTAATGCAAAATCACTTGCAGCATAACCGTCATCGAAGCGTACATACCCGGGACTGACAAGCACCCTGACTGTATAATTATCCGTACCCGCTTCCCGCTCTTCGTAGGAGAGAATGGTTACACCAGTAACATTTTGCAGAGCAGTGTCGGCACTGTCCACGGCCTTCCCGCAGGCGGTTAGCAAAAGAATGCAGCTCACAGTGAGCGGCAAGCAACAGGCTTTACGCACAAGTAGCAATTTCTCCAGTACAGGTATACTGCAAATCAGTCATGTAGCGATGAGAACCCCCGCGCGAGATCTGCCTGCAAGTCAAAAACAGATTCAAGTCCGACGGCCAGGCGAATCAGGCCATCACAGATACCCGCCGCGGCACGCTGCTCGGGTGACAGGCGCCCGTGTGTCGTTGTTGCGGGGTGCGTAACAGTACTCTTCGTATCTCCCAGGTTGGCGGTAATGGAAAAGACCTGCAACGCATCAATAAATGCCCAGCTATCCCGCTGCCCGCCAGCGAGTTCAAAAGAGACAATCCCGCCATAGCCGCTCTGTTGCCTGCCCGCCAACTCGTGCTGTGGATGTGATGTCAGGCCAGGATAGTAGGCATGGGCCACTCCGGGCTGTTGTTCCAGCCACCGCGCCAGTGTCAGCGCGCTGGCACAGTGTGCCTGCATGCGCAAGGACAGGGTCTCCAGCCCCTTGAGGAATACCCAGGCATTGAACGGGCTCATGGTCGGGCCGGCGCTGCGCAGAAAGCCATAGACTTCCTTGCCTACAAGTTCATTATCACCGACAACCGCCCCGCCAATACAGCGGCCTTGTCCATCCAGATACTTTGTTGCGGAGTGAATAACAATATCTGCTCCCAGCGACAATGGTAGCTGCAGGGCTGGCGTACAAAAACAGTTGTCAACCACCAGCAGGCAGTTATGGCTGCCGGCCAGCATCGACAATACCTTAATGTCCGCAATTTCTGTCAGTGGATTTGATGGCGTCTCCAGAAACAGCATGCGGGTTGCCGGTCGGATTGCCGCCTCCCAGGCCGCTGTATCCGTCAGAGGCACAAAGGTCGTTTCTATTCCGAACCTTGCCAGCCAGGTAGAGAACAATATGGTTGTCGTGCCGAAGATGCTTTGCGAAGAAACGACATGATCACCCGCCTTCAACAACCCCGCACAGGTTGCAAGTATGGCTGCCATACCGGAGGAGGTTGCGACACAGCACTCACCACCCTCCAGCGAGGCAAGCCGCTCCTCGAAGTTCCTGACCGTGGGATTGGTAAAGCGCGAATAGATATTCCCCGGCGAGTCACCGGAGAACCGGGCTGCAGCCTCGGCGGCACTTCCGAATACATAACTGGAGGTTGGAAAGATCGCTTCCGAGTGCTCACCTTCAGCGCTACGATGTTGTCCGGCACGCACAGCCCTGGTCTCAAACTCAAATTCATCATAATCTGACATGGCCATCTCCACAGCACCCTGGATATTTAGTCCAGCTGCATGCCATTATTCGGGCATAAAAAAACCCGCCATCGGAGTAACGCAGGCGGGTGCAGCCGCTTTAGCTGAATTTATCAGGCGCCCGCAAGCTGAAATCAAATCGGCGCAATAAGCAAAGAGACTAGATGAGGATTTACCGCCTGTCAACACGGTAACTGGCTACCATCAGGCAGAATTGTACATATCCATCACTTCGTTATCGCTTTTCCTGCGTTCCCTCTTTGCCGCATCACTGCGGGACGACTGCAATTTGTCCAGGTAAGCTTCATCAATATCACCGGTTATATATTTACCGGTAAAGACCGAGTCATCAAAGCCATGAAGCTCTGCACTCCCCTTACTGACAGCCTCAACCAGGTCCTGCAAATCCTGATACAACAACCAGTCCGCACCGATTTCCTTGCAGACTTCATCTTCTGTTCGGCCATGAGCGATCAATTCCTTGCTGATGGGCATATCTATGCCGTAGACATTCGGGAAACGAACCGGCGGTGCTGCAGAGGCAAAGTAGACCTTCCTCGCACCGGCCTCCCGCGCCATATCGATTATCTGCGAAGAGGTGGTGCCACGCACGATGGAGTCATCGACCAGCAGGACATTCTTGCCGCTGAATTCCAGGTCAATAGCATTCAGTTTCTGACGCACTGACTTCTTTCGCTGTTGCTGTCCGGGCATGATAAATGTGCGCCCGATATAGCGATTTTTGATAAAGCCCTCGCGAAACTTGAGCCCCAGGTTATTTGCCAGTTGCAGGGCAGAAGTTCGGCTGGTGTCTGGTATCGGTATTACCACGTCAATATCGTGATCAGGCCGTACACGCAAAATCTTCTCCGCCAGTTTTTCCCCCATTCTCAGACGTGCCTTGTGGACCGAAACATCGTCGATGATGGAATCGGGCCTTGCCAGATATACATACTCGAAGATACAGGGCATCACTGCGGGTTCCTCCGCACATTGCCGGGTATGCAGCTGGCCTTCAAACGAGATAAACACGGCCTCACCGGGTGCTACGTCACGGATCAGTTCATAGCCAAGGGCATCCAGGGCAACACTTTCGGATGCCATCATGAAGTTAGTGCCTTGCGGTGTTTCCTGTCGGCCAAAAACAAGGGGGCGAATGCCGAACGGGTCACGAAAGGCGACGACACCATATCCCGTAATCATTGCCACTGCTGCATACGCGCCCCGACAGCGCCTGTGCACGCCGGCAACAGCCTTGAACACATCGTTGACTTCCATCTTCAGCTTGCCCTGCTGCTGTAATTCATGGGCAAACACATTCAACAGGACTTCCGAATCAGAGTCGGTGTTGATCTGGCGCAGGTCTTCCTGAAACAATTCCTGCTTCAGCTTGTTGGAATTGGTCAGGTTACCGTTATGCGCGAGACAGATCCCGTATGGGGAATTGACATAAAATGGCTGTGCCTCTGCAGAACTTTCGCAACCGGCAGTAGGGTAACGTACGTGTCCGATACCCATGTTACCGAACAACCGCAGCATGTGGCGAGTATGAAAAACGTCTCTCACAAGACCATTATTCTTGCGCAGGTGCAGACGTTCACCATCACAGGTCATTATACCTGCGGCATCCTGCCCACGATGTTGCAGGACAGTCAGACCATCATAGATAGACTGGTTGACAGGACTGCGGGCAACCATGCCGATGATGCCACACATAGGCTATTCTCAATGAGACGAGTCAGGCGTACTTTATATTGTCCGCGATTTCACTCGGAAGGAAGTCACGAATCCACATGGCAAGTTCTTCAAAATAACCAAGAAACTGGGATTCCTGCCACCACGGATCCTGTGGCACCGGCGTCAAACCTGCAAGCAATACCAGAATGGCAACAATCACGGCGCCGCGCGCAATTCCAAAGACCATTCCCAGCAGTTTATCCGTGCCGGTCAGCCCGGTCTTGTCGACAAGTTTCCCTGCCAGGTAATTTACTATGGCTCCCAGCAACAGTACCGAGACGAACAGGATACCGAATGCCGTGACTTTCTGCGCCGAAGGTACCGCTATCCACTGTGACAGCCAGGTTGCAAGTTCTTCATAGAAGGCCATTGCTACCCACAAGGCTACCAGCCAGGTTATCAGGGCGAGTGCTTCCTTTACAAAGCCCCGGAACAGACTCAGTATCGCTGATAATGCAACCAGCGAAATTATCACTACATCAATCCAGGCAATTGCCATAGCCACCCCTAATGTATTCAGTCAGCATTTTCCAGCCTGTTGACTTTAAATAAGATTTCCTGAAGGCCATAGTTTACCAGATATGTAAGGGGCACTGCCAAGAAGTTTTGAACCCTGCCACAGTCGCTATCCCGGATACTCAATGACCATGCCCTTGAGTTGCTGGCTGGATTGTAGCTTTTGAGCCTGTTTCTCGGCGGTAGTTCGCGAGGTGGAGGGCCCCACCAGAACCCGATAGGCGTGCTTTTTACCCAGCTCGATATCCTGCAAGCGCACTTGAAAGCCGGACGCGACGAGACGGTCCCGCAAGCCCATGGCATTCATTTCCTGTCCAAAACTGCCTACCTGAACATACCAGCCCTTCAGCGGTTCCGTCTTTGGTGCCACTTGAACAATCTGCTTGTCCGGCGGTGCCGGTTTTGGTTCCACCTTAACCGGTTCGGGTGCCTTGACCGGTTCGGGCACCGTGGCAAGTACTGCTTCTGTCTTGACTGTCTCGACCGCCGGTTGCGGCTCACTTTCAGATTGCTCCTGCCTGATGACTTCCATCGCAACCGTCTCATCAAGCACTGGTGTATGCGGTGGCAGCTCAAGTTCCATGTCCGCGCGGTAATCCATTTGTGGCTGTGCGGGGATACTGTGACTGCGTGGTGTCCACTCGTCATCCGGGCCTTCCAGGATGATCGGGATGAAAATAACGGCCAGAGAAACGAGTACAATCGCACCAATGAGTCTTTGTTTCAATGTCTGCTCCATGCTGACTCCGGATTGCCAACAGGCAACTGTTATTTAATCACAGGTGAGGCTGACTATACATGACATGCCAATGCTTCTGCCACAGTAACAAAGGAACCGCAGACGACCACCCTGTCACCACTGACAGATGCTGCTTTTGCCTGCCGGAGTGCCTCTGATACAGCCTGAAAACAGTGCAGGTCTTTATCTGCACCGGGAGGGCACATCCTCTCCTGCAGATCATATGCAGTCAAGCCACGTTCACCGCCGAGCGTCGCGAGGTACCAGCCATCCACCAGGGGCTCCAGCACTGCGGTAAATCCGTATATATCCTTGTCGTCCAGCATTGCCAGCACCATCCGGGTAACACCCGCTACAGGGCGGTTTCGCAACACCTGTGACAGGCATGCTGCGCTGTCTGTATTATGCGCTACATCAAAGACAAGCTCGACATCACCTGCCTGTATCTGGCAGCGTGCCGGCAAGGTGATGGATTGCAGGCCATGCTCAATTGCCGTAGGTGTAACCGGGAACTCACCTGCCAGGGCTTCCAGCACCATCAGGACACCGGCGGCATTATTCAGCTGATGTTTGCCGGCCAGTGATGGCAATGGCAGATCTTCGTAACTACCATTTGGTCCCTGCCAGCACCAGCCGCCATCAGTTGACTGGTAGCTGAATTGTTGTCCCAGACAATACCAGTGTGCTGCCAGCTCCCGCGCCCTGTTTTCAACACTGAGGGGCGGCTGCGGATCGGAACAGACAGCAGGACGACCTGCACGCAGAATGCCGGCCTTTTCGCGCCCGATTGACTCCCGGTCAGTACCCAGCCAGGCACTGTGATCGATATCGATCGACGTAATCAGTGCGGCATCATTCGCCAGAATATTAACCGCATCGAGACGACCGCCCATCCCGACCTCCAGCAACACAATATCCAGTGCCGCACGGCCGAACAGGATTAATGCGGCCAGTGTCCCAAATTCGAAGTAAGACAGCGTGTCATCACCACGTGCCTTGTCTACACATGCAAACGCCGAACACAGAGACGCATCATCGACTTCTTTCCCCAGTATTCGGATACGTTCGTTATAACGCTGCAGGTGAGGCGATGTATAGCAGCCCGTCCGATACCCTGCTGCATGCAGGACAGACTCGAGCAAGGCGACACTGGAGCCCTTGCCATTCGTCCCGGCGACGGTAACCACGCCGAAATCCGGCTGCAGTAGCTGCAGGCGTTCTGCAACAGCGGTAACCCGCTCCAGGCCAAGGTCAATTTTCCTGGGGTGCAGGGATTCCTGCCATGCCAGCCAGTCAGGCAGTGACTTAAATCGTGACATGGAAGGTCCAACAGCGAGGTGCTGTCAGAGTGGTGTACCGGTTATACAGCAGGGAATGCTTCACTCCTGAGAGTCGTCGGGAAGCGCTCCTGTCGCTGGCTGCCCCGTTAACATGGACAGGATGCTGCCTATTTTTTCGCTCATCTCACGCCGATCGACAATCATATCAATGGCACCATGCTCCAGCAGAAACTCGCTGCGCTGGAAACCGTCAGGAAGTGTCTCCCGGACAGTCTGCTCTATAACACGTGGTCCGGCAAAACCGATTAGCGCCTTGGGTTCGGCGATATTGAGGTCACCCAGCATGGCAAAACTTGCAGACACGCCGCCCATTGTCGGATCAGTGAGCACCGAAATATACGGGATACCGGCTGCAGACAGCTTCGCCAGTGCAGCACTGGTTTTCGCCATTTGCATCAACGAAAACAGTGCCTCTTGCATGCGTGCCCCGCCACTGGCTGAAAAACAGATCAGCGGCCATCTGTTCTTGAGGCAAAGTTCTGCCGCACGTACAAAACGTTCGCCGACAACAGCCCCCATTGACCCGCCCATGAACCTGAATTCAAATGCCAGCGCCACCACGGGTAAACCCTGCAAGGTACCCTGCATGGAAACCAGTGCATCTTTCTCACCCGTCGCCTTCTGTGCGGCCGTCAGTCTATCACGATATCTCTTGCTGTCCCTGAACTTGAGGACATCTACAGGTTCCAGGCCGCTATCGAGTTCATGCTGTGAATCATTATCGAGAAACAGCTGCAAGCGCAACCGGGCACCGATTCGCATGTGGTGGCTGCACTTCGGACAGACATCAAAGTTTCTTTCCAGTTCAGAGCGATACAGGACGGCCCCGCAGCCATCACATTTGATCCACAACCCTTCCGGCACGGTACGCTTGTTACCGCCGACAGTGCGGATCTTGGAAGGGACAAGTTTGCTAAACCAGCTCATGAGATAAATTCTACCTGTTCATCTGTTATAGACAGAAATCCTGTCATTATACCCGCTGGTCGATTGCTGCACGCAGTTCGGCAACGGTTGCCGCCAGTGTTGGTGCGATCTTTTCAGGCTCGCCTGCAAGTGCGGCAAGCTGCCCGACCAGCACGCTCCCGACAACCACGGCATCAGCGATTCCCGCCACCTGGGCCGCGGTTTCCGCGTCACGAACACCAAATCCTACCCCGACGGGAAGATCTGTATATTTCCGTAATTCATTGAGTTTGCTTGAAACCGAGGAGACATCCAGGCGGTTCGCGCCGGTTACGCCCTTGAAGGAGACATAATAGATAAAGCCGCTGGCTACAGCACTGACCTTGCGCATACGGGACTCATCACTGGTGGGTGCCAGCAGAAAGATAGTGTCAATACCCGTAGACTGCATCGCCGCCGTAAATTCCCCCGCCTCTTCCGGCGGCAAGTCGACTGTTAACACGCCGTCAACGCCTGCTTCAGCCGCTGCGCCCGCGAAGCCGGCATAACCCCATACTTCAATGGGGTTGAGGTACCCCATCAGGATAACGGGCGTGGACACATCCTGCTGTCGAAACTCACGCACCATATCGAGCACCTGGTGCAGGGTTATGTGATGCTTGAGCGCACGTTCACAGGCCGCCTGAATAACCGGTCCGTCAGCCATGGGATCGGAAAATGGCACGCCGATTTCCAGCAAATCCGCACCGGCGGCCACCATGGCATGCAGCAATGGTACGGTCACATCCGGCTGCGGGTCCCCTGCAGTAACAAAGGGTATCAGCGCCTTGCGTTGCTGTGTCTGTAATTCCGAGAAACGTTGCTGAATACGACTCATACCTTGAGCCCTTCGAGTGCAGCGATGGTGTGTACATCCTTGTCTCCGCGCCCGGACAGATTCACGATCACAATCTGATCGCTGTCCATACCTGCCGCAAGCTTGGCGGTATAGGCCAGTGCATGACTGGACTCGAGTGCCGGCATAATGCCCTCGGTTCTGGTCAGCTGGTGAAATGCCTCCAGTGCTTCTGTATCAGTGATCGCAACATAAGCAGCGCGACCGGTATCTTTCAGCCAGGCGTGCTCTGGTCCTACACCCGGGTAATCCAGCCCGGCCGAGATTGAATGGGTTTCAGTAATCTGGCCATCACGGTCTTCCATCAGGTAAGTACGATTGCCATGCAGGACTCCCGGGTTGCCGGCGCACAGGGGAGCAGCATGTCGACCGGTCTCTATCCCGTCACCCCCGCCTTCCACGCCGTAGATGGCGACATCCCGGTCATCGAGAAAGGGATAGAACAGCCCTATGGCGTTTGATCCGCCACCAACGCAGGCGACCAGCGCATCCGGCAAGCGACCTTCCATCGCCATAATCTGTTGCCGCGCCTCCCTGCCGATGATGGTCTGGAAATCACGGACCATGGCCGGGTAGGGATGTGGACCGGCGACCGTTCCAATGATGTAAAACGTGTTATCAATATTGGTAACCCAGTCACGCATGGCCTCGTTAAGTGCATCCTTCAGGGTTCTGGAGCCTGATTCGACCGAGACGACTGTGGCTCCCAGCAGGCGCATGCGATAGACATTGATTGCCTGACGTTCAATGTCTTCTGCACCCATGTACACCACGCACTCCATACCCATACGTGCGGCTACGGTTGCCGAGGCAACCCCGTGCTGTCCGGCACCGGTCTCCGCAATAATGCGCGTCTTTCCCATGCGCCTGGCAAGCAGTGCCTGCCCGACAGTATTGTTGATCTTGTGCGCGCCCGTGTGATTCAGGTCCTCTCGCTTCAGGTAGATACGTGCACCACCCAGTTTACTGCTCCAGCGCTCGGCGTAATACAACGGGGACGGACGCCCGACAAAGTGGGCAAGGTCCCGGTCCAGTTCGGCCTGGAATTCTGGATCCTGCATATATTTCCGGTAAGCCGCATTCAGTTCATCGAGCGGGGCCATCAGCGTCTCCGCCACAAAGCGCCCCCCAAATGTACCGAAGTGTCCACGCTCGTCGGGAAGCACTGCGTAATGCGTGCCGATATCAGCCGCCTTTGTCACTTTGCTCTACTCCTTTCATGAAAGCTGCTATTTTTTCTGCTGACTTAATGCCCTTCGCTGACTCAACACCGCTGCTGACATCAACCGCATAAGGCCGGGTTGCGCGAATTGCCTGCGCGACATTCCCGGGCGTTAGGCCGCCAGCCAGGATCAGCGGCGCTGGCGGGTTTTCAGGCACCCGGTTCCAGTCAAATATTTCACCACCGCCGCCGTGTGTCTGTGGTTGCCAGGCATCCAGTATAAACCCGGATGCATCAGGATAACCTTGCATGGATGACAATACATCCACGCCATCCCTTACTGCGATTGATTTTATGAATGGCAGCCCAAACTGTTTACAGTGGTCATTGGTTTCAGCTCCATGAAACTGCAACAGACCAAGGGGAATCTTGTCCAGTACTGCCCTGACAGCAGCGGGGAGCGGGTCCACAAACAAGCCGACAATCGTTACCAGCGGAGCAACTGAATCAGCAATCGCTCTGGCCTGCTCCATGGTCACATACCGCGGGCTATCCGCATAAAAAACCAGACCAAGCGCATCGGCACCGTACGCCACGACCATACCAGCATCTGCAACGCGGGTAATACCACAGATTTTAACGCGGGTGCGCGGCATCAAACAATCGTTCCCTTACTTTACCTTTCAGAAGACAGCAACATAAATGTAACAGAATTCGGGTGTCCCGGGGAATGTAACCGGCCAGCCGTCAGCCGTAGGCCGGCAAACCGGTGACGGATGGTAACCTGAACTCCTCAGGGTAGCGGACGGCGACCAGGTATAAACCGGCGGCTGATGCGTTCACCCCGCCAAGATGCCGGTCTTTTGCCGCCAGCACCTGCTCTACCCAGCCAGGTGGCTGTTCTCCTCGTCCAACAGCCATCAGGACGCCGGCAATGCAGCGTACCATATGGTGTAAAAAGGCATTGGCCATTATATCCAGACAGATAAAGTCACCCGAGCGCCTGAGTTCAAGATGATAAATTGTCCGCACCGGACTATGGGCCTGGCAGGCGGCCGCGCGAAACGAGGTGAAATCGTGTTCTCCGAGCAGGAAGCGTGCCGCGGTGCGCATGCTGGATACATCAAGAGGTCGAAATTCCCAGCCAACACGGTTTCTCAGTAGTGCGGACCTGACCGGATGGTTGTGAATGATGTACCGGTAATAACGCCGGGTTGCGCTAAAACGCGCATGAAAGGCATCGTCCACCGGCTGTGACCACTGCACGCGAACATCAGGGGGAAGGTGTGCATTGGCGCCCCGTATCCACCCCTGCATGGCGCGTAGCGCCTCGCTGTCAAAGTGGACAACCTGTCCGGTTGCATGAACCCCCGTATCGGTCCGACCGGCACAAACCACATTCACTTGATGATCCGCTACTTCCGAAAGCGCCGTCTCCACACAGTCCTGAACCGTGCGTCCATCCAGCTGGCGTTGCCAGCCATAAAAGCCAGTGCCGTCATATTCGATGCCAAGTGCGATACGCATGGTGGATAGTCCATAAGCGGCTGCAGTACCTCAGGAACAACTTGTATATCAGACAGTGATATAGATAACCACACACAGCGCCAGGGGAATCAGCCACTGCCACAAGGGGGGGTGCTCCAGCTCCGTGACCTCTATGGTGTCTGCACCGGCTTGTGCTGCCCTGTCGAGCACCGCCCTGTACAACATCTGCGCAGCGCTACCAAGCGTGGACAACTTGCGGTTGCACAAAGGATGTTCTTTCAGAGTATCAGCGACCAGTGATTGCACCCGGATCACCGCTTCGATAGAAAGTAAAATACGCACGGCAAGACGTTCCCTCCCTGCTGCTGTAGTTACCGGCCAGATCAATTGCATAATTGCAGGCAGCAATTCTCTACGGCTGGTCACCTGCATCAGCAAGTGCACAGCTGCAACAATCAGCACCAGTGACAGTATGCGTAGAACCCCGATTACCAGTCCCGCGCTCGTCGGTGACCACGAACCGATAGCGGGCAACAAACTGGTGCCCGGCGTCCACCAGCCGTAGACCAGCAGAATCGCCAGCAGCAGCCAGCGCAGCCTCAATACCATTTGCAGCAATACAGCGGGTGCAGGGAAACCGGTCAGGAGATTCAACAGCAGGAGCAAGCCGCCGCCTGCAATTAACAGTATCGGTCTCGCCAGTGCCAGGCCAGTAACAAGAACGAGTAGTGCTACTACACGTATTAACGGATGCACTATGCAAGCTGTGAAATAATGTCTTCAGCCTCGTTTTTTTGCTCATCGTTGCCTTCATGCATTACTTCATCAAGGATGCTGCGCGCGCCTTCAGGATCTCCCATGTCCATATAGGCACGAGCCAGATCCAGCTTGGTTGCCACTTCGTCTGCATTGCTAAGCAGGCCTTCGCTGGCATCCTCCTCATCCTCAAGTACATCGTTCAGATCTTCCAGGTTAAACTCGATGCTTTCCGGATAATCAAGGCCCAGATCTTTCTCCTCTGTATCCTTGACAGCAGCACTGTTCTCGACGGTGTCTTCCATCCCTGACAGGTCCATATCGAAATCCAGATTACCGGATTTCTCCTTGTCACCCGCTGCGTCGCTATAGAGTTTATTTGCAGGTGAAAGTGCATATCCCAAGGCTGCAACCCGCAACCATTGACTGCCCTCCCCTGAAAACCTGTCACGAAAATCCGCGGCCTCACGATCGAATGCAGCTATGTTCCCGCTGGTGTGATACACCTCAAGCAGCTTTAACCTTAACTCCGCATCGTCCGGCGTCCTTTCCAGGGCAGCCTGGAGGACATCCTCCGCCTGCTGAATCCTGCCATAGGCGAGATAAACATCCGCCTCGGTAACAGGGTCACTCTCATCATGTCCCTGTACCGCTGTTATTTCCTCTTCCGGTAACTCTTCGTCAAAATCAACCACCGGCACCTGCTGTTTACCTGTCATGGCAGCTTCGTTTGCCATGTGTTTTTCGAGCGTCATTTCATTATCGAATATCCCCTGACCGCCTCTCCGGCGTGTTGAGGCCCAGAGAACACCGCCCAGTAATATCGCCACCAGCACACCAAGGCCGGCCAGCACCGGATTGTCCATTAACTTGTTTACGATGCCCCGAGGGGCGGATACAGGTTCAGCATCCACCGCAACGTCAACTACCGCTTCATCAGCCGGCTGTTCGTCAATTTCGATGACATCGGTTTCCCCGGTTACTTCTGCTGCTGTGCTTTCCTCTGTGTCCGCGGCAGCAGCAATATCCAAAGCCGTTTCGGCAGCTTCCTGCTGCTGCAGGTCTGCCAGCGCATCATCCTTGAGCTCCAGCAAACGCTTCATGGTTTCAATCTGCTGCTCCAGTTCGAAAACCCTGGTCTGGAGTTCTTCTGATTGTGCATTGCTTGCCTCGGCTTCCTCAATAGCCAGAGCGAGTTGGTTGCCCAGATCCTCAGTAGCGCCGGCCTCGGCTGCCTGTGGATCGCCCGGGCTTGCGGTAGCCGCTCCGGCGATGGCGACATCTTCAGGAGCTGTCAGTTGCAAGTGAGACTCTGTTATCACATCGGTCTCTGCTGCCTGTTCCTGTGGGGTCTCCTGCGGCTCGTCCTCCAGAGCGGGAGCACTCTGCGCTTCTTTCCACTCCCTTGCCTGCCGGTTTGATTCAGCCAGCGCCTCATTTGTGGAGATAGACTTGATCTGCTCCCTGTCCGGAATACGCAGTGTCGAACCGGCCTTGAGTTGGTTAATATTGTTATTTATGAAGGCATGCGGGTTTTCGCGCAGCAGTGCATGCATCATCTGGTCTACAGAGATATCCGTACCTGGACGAACCCGATTTGCAATAGTCCAGAGGGTCTCATTGCGCCTGACCGGGCCATAACTGTCAGCAGATGGTGCTGAAGCAGCGGTAGTCTGAAGCGGTGCCATAGCGGGCCGGGGCGTGGCCGGACTGGCAGCGACCGGTGCAGGTGCCCGGCTTACAGGTGTTGTCGTGGCAGCCGGTCTGGCCGGCATGGTAACCGGTGGATCAACCAGTACCGTGTATTCCCGCAGCAAGCGTCCGCTGGGCCATTCCACTTCCAGCAGGAACTCGAGAAAGGGCTCATGTATAGCATCTGAACTGGTAACCCGAATAAAGGTGTTACCCCGGTTATCCTGTTCAACGCTGAACTTGAAATCAGCAAGAATCCTCGCCCGGGACAGGCCGGTTCTGTCATGCGCTTGCTGCGAGGCAATTGACACCTTGATTTTCGAGAGATCTGTGCCGGACGCCGAGGTCAGGTCAATGACTGCGTTCATCGGCTGATTCAGTGCCGATCGCATATCCAGTGCGCCGAGCCCCAGTGCATGCACATTCGAGGATACCGTGATAAAAAACAGGGCTGCTGCAACAGCCGACTTCTTCAACATACCTAAATCCCCTTTAAGTTGTCTGTATCAAGTACCCTCGATCCTCAAATCCGTTCGCCCCGGATGGCATCATGCTGCCATGGGGCAGCCGGCACTATAGCTCACAAATACTCTTTGACCAATATTTCAGCGATCTGGATACTGTTGAGTGCAGCACCCTTGCGCACATTATCGGCAACTACCCACAGGTCTAAACCACGTGGATGAGAAATATCATCCCGGATTCGGCCGACATAGACAGGATCATTGCCGGCCCCCTCGGATACGGCTGTTGGATAACCGCCATCCTTGCGCTCATCAAGCACCACCACACCCGGAGCTTTCTGCAGCAATGCAGTCGCACGGACCGAGTCCAGCTTCTCCCTCGTTTCGATATGCACTGCCTCGGAGTGACCATAGAACACCGGCACACGAACCGCTGTGGGATTCACCTGTATGGAATCGTCTTCCATGATTTTCCGGGTCTCCCAGACCATCTTCATTTCTTCCTTTGTATAGCCGTTCTCGAGGAACACATCGATATGCGGCAACACGTTAAAGGCAATCTGCCGGGGATAGACTTTTGCCTCCACAGATCGCCCATTGAGCAGTTCTGCAGTCTGGCTGGCCAGTTCTTCAATGGCCTCCTTGCCGGTACCCGAAACAGCCTGATACGTACACACATTGATGCGCTCGATTCCTGCAGCATCATGCAGTGGTTTCAGGGCCACCAGCATCTGAATCGTGGAACAATTCGGATTGGCAATAATGCCGTGACGTTTGTATCCGGCAATGGCATGTGGATTGACTTCCGGTACTACCAGCGGAATCTCATCGTCATAGCGGAATTGCGAAGTATTATCGATGACAACACAACCTGCCTTTGCGGCAAGCGGCGCATACTTTTCCGAAATCCCGGCACCGGCCGAGAACAGTCCAATCTGCACATTCGAAAAATCGAAGGTGCTCAGGTCCTCAACGGTCAGGTACGTACCTCCAAAGCGGACTTTTCTGCCGACCGAGCGCTCACTCGCCAGTGCGTAAATATTGTTTATCGGGAAATCACGCTCGGCAAGGATTTCGAGCATGCTCTCACCCACCGCGCCGGTGGCACCCACGACTGCAACATCATATTTACGAGACATCAGATTTTATCTACCTTGATTGCTTAATTTAAGTGACTTGATTCGACTAACAACAGTTCTTATTGCAGTGCAGCCACTACTGCATCACCCATCGCCGCCGTCCCAACCGTCTGCATACCGTCGGAGGTAATATCAACAGTGCGCAGACCTGCGTCCAGCACTGTACCCACGGCAGCCTCGACCCGGTCTGCGAGGGCCGCTTCGTCAAGGCTGTAGCGCAACATCATGGCTACCGAGAGGATGGTCGCCAGCGGGTTGGCAATTCCCTGTCCCGCAATATCCGGTGCTGAACCGTGAATAGGTTCGTACATACCCTTGCCATTACTATCCAGCGAGGCTGAGGGCAGCATACCGATGGAACCAGTCAGCATGGCAGCGGCATCCGAGAGGATATCGCCAAACATATTACTCGTTACCATGACATCAAACTGTTTTGGCTGGCGCACCAGTTGCATGGCTGCATTATCAACGTACATGTGACTAAGTTCGACATCACTGTACTCCTCACCAAGACGGGTCATCACCTGCCGCCACAATTCCGAGACCTCCAGCACATTGGCCTTGTCGACCGAACATAAACGACCGGAGCGTTTGCGGGCAATTTCGAATGCGGAACGACCGATACGCTCGATTTCTGACTCCGAATAAACCAGCGTATTAAACCCCTGCGCCTCTCCGTTCTTCAGCGTCCTGATGCCGCGCGGCTGACCGAAATATATACCGCCGGTCAGTTCACGAACGATCATGAGATCAAGACCGCTGACAATTTCGGCTTTCAATGCCGAGGCGTTCGCCAGTTGTGGATACAGGATTGCAGGGCGCAGGTTAGCGAACAGTGCCAGCTCGGAGCGCAACTGCAGCAACCCCTGTTCGGGCCGCAGCTGGCGTTCCAGTTTTTCCCACTGCGTGCCGCCGACCGCTCCCAACAGGATCGCGTCAGCCGAGCGGGCCACATCCAGCGTTGCTGACGGCAGCGGCTGACCATGAGCGTCATAACCGGCACCGCCAATCGGCGCCTCATCCATGACAACCGGCAGGTGATGGGCCGTCTGCAGTACGTCCAGCACCTTGACCGCTTCGGCCATAATTTCCGGGCCGATACCATCGCCGGGAAGAATCGCTATTTTATGTTTCATATCAATAATATATTGGATAGAATTAAATCCGGTTATCAAACAGCCAGGGGGCTTCTCGCCGGTACTTTTCCTCAAAATTACGAATTTCACCGGCATGTTCCAGGGTCAGCCCGATATCATCCAGGCCACGTATATGGCAGTCCTTGCGAAACTGATCAATATCAAACGTCAGCACCTCGCCGTCATGCAGGTGGATTTGCTGTGCCGGCAGGTCCACTGTGATTTGATAACCGTGAGTGGCATCGACATCTGCAAACAAGCGGTCAATAATATCTTCCTCGAGAACAATGGGAAGCAAACCGTTCTTGAAACAGTTATTGCGAAAAATATCCGCAAAACTCGGCGCGATCACCACACGGAAACCGTGATCCATTAATGCCCATACGGCATGCTCGCGGGATGATCCGCAACCAAAATTATGCCGCGCCAGTAAAACAGATGCGCCTTCGTAGCGTGGATGGTTCAACACAAACCCGGTGTTCTTTTTTCGTTTTGCGTGGTCCATGCCGGGTTCGCCGTGATCATGGTGACGCCATTCATCAAACAGGTTGCGTCCAAACCCGCTGCGCTTGATCGATTTCAGGAACTGCTTGGGAATTATCGCATCGGTATCGACATTATGCCGGTCGAGAGGCATCACCAGGCCCTTATGCTTGTCAAACTTTTCCATGTATCAGTCCTGCTCTTTCCGGATGTCGGAGAAATGACCGTTGACTGCCGCTGCCGCAGCCATTGCCGGACTAACCAGATGTGTTCTGCCTCCCTGCCCCTGCCGGCCTTCAAAATTACGATTGGACGTGGATGCGCAGCGGTCACCCGGCTCGAGGCGATCAGCATTCATTGCCAGGCACATTGAGCAACCCGGCTCCCGCCATTCAAACCCCGCTGCTGTAAAGATCCTGTCCAGTCCTTCTTCCTCGGCCTGACGTTTGACCAGACCGGATCCGGGTACGACCAGTGCCTGCTTGATACCTGCTGCAACCTTGCGGCCACGGACAGCTCCGGCAGCTGCGCGCAGGTCTTCAATACGCGCATTGGTACAGGAGCCAATAAATACATGATCGGGGCGAATATCGGTAATCGCCATGCCCGGCTTCAGGTCCATGTAGGCGAGCGCGTTACGCATGCCTTCACGTTTGACATTGTCCGGTTCAGCGTCCGGATCCGGTACGACATCGTCAATTGCAGCAACCATTTCCGGCGATGTCCCCCATGTTACCTGGGGTTGCAGCTGTGCGGCATCCAGCGTGACGGTACGCTCGAAAATCGCATCCGGATCACTGTGCAATTGCTGCCAGCTGGCAACTGCCCGGTCCCATAATTCACCTTTTGGCGCATAGGGACGATTGGCCAGGTAGTTAATCGTTGCATCATTGACGGCCACCATTCCTGCCCTGGCACCCGCTTCAATGGCCATATTACAGACGGTCATGCGACCTTCCATTGACAGGCCCTGAATGGCCGCACCGGTAAATTCAATGGTGCAACCTGTTCCACCCGCAGTACCAATCTTGCCGATAATCGCCAGCACGATATCTTTTGCAGAAACACCCGGCACCAGTTGACCGTCGACACGTATCTCCAGATTCTGCGATTTTTTCATAATCAGGCACTGTGTCGCCAGCACATGCTCGACATCAGAGGTACCGATACCAAATGCGAGCGCACCAAAAGCTCCGTGCGTGGAGGTATGTGAATCACCGCAAACAACCGTCATCCCGGGCAGTGTGGCGCCCTGCTCCGGCCCGACCACGTGAACAATCCCCTGTCGGGGGTCATTCATCAGGAATTCTGTGATTCCGAGCTCGGCACAATTCCGATCGAGGGTTTCCACCTGCAATCGCGAGACCGGATCTGCAATGCCCTCACTGCGGTTAGCCGTCGGTACGTTGTGATCCGGCACGGCAAGAATCGAATCCGTACGCCACGGCTTGCGCCCTGCAATCCGCAGGCCTTCGAAAGCCTGCGGTGAAGTGACTTCATGTATCAGGTGGCGGTCAATATAGATCAGGGCCGTACCGTCATCATCCTGACGAACAAGATGAGCGTCCCAGAGTTTGTCGTAGAGCGTCTTGTTGGGCATCACAGTAAATCCGGCAGCAGCCTTGCGTGGATAAACCCCCGATTATATAGGAACTATCAGGCATCTCCTAGATAGAGATTCCGCATTTCTCAGTCAACTCTCGGGGATACCCCGAACACCGAACAGCACCAGACAGACCGCACACAGACTGCATGCCGCAGCCATCAGGTACATGGCCTGCGGCCCCAGTCCGGTCCAGAGATAACCACTGACCAGGCTCCCGGCCGCCCCCCCGGCACCAAAGCTGAGACTGCTGTAGATGGCCTGACCACGGCCCTGGTGCGCACCGGTGAACAGGGAATGAATGAGAAAAATCATGACGGCGTGGTACAGACCGAAACTGGCGGCGTGCAAGGTCTGGCTGAAAGTGATAATCGCCAGGCTGTCGGCATAAAACGCAGTCAGCAACCAGCGCAGCGTCGTCAGCACCATCGCGAGCAACAGTAATTTGCGCGCGCCAAAACGGGGTAGCAATTTCGACATCAACAGAAATACACCGATCTCTGACAACACGCCCAGGGCCCAGAGTTGACCGATAATGGTTGTTGAATAACCGATGTCCGCCAGATACAGACTGAAGAAGGTGTAATACGGACCGTGACTGGCCTGCGCCAGGAAGCACACACCAAGCAGGCATAGCACCGCGGGGCGCTGTAAAACACTGCGCAGCGGTGCCTGGTCGAGAGGCAGGTGCCCGGCGGCCGACTCCGGCACACACAGACTGTTTAACCAGATGAGCACAAACAGCCCGAGTAACACATACGGCAGTACAGTGATACTGTGCCGCCCCAGCAGCGCCCCAAGACCGGCCACAGCAAGGATAAAGCCGACAGAGCCCCACAGGCGAATGCCGCTGTAGCGGTGCATCTCATCACCGAGATGACTCATTGTGTTTGCCTCGAACTGTGGCAGCGTGGCATTCCAGAAGAAACTGAACATTACCAGGACCAGCACCAGCCACCAGAAGGCATGACCGGCAAACACACCCGCAAACGAGACCACGGCCAGCAGGGATGCCATCCTGATAATGACCATCCGCTGACCGGTATGATCGGCAATCCATCCCCATACGTTGGGTGCGACGATCTTGGTCGCCATCAGGATGGCCATCAATTGCCCGATTTCGGTGATACTGAAACCGAGCGACTTCAGGTACAGGCTCCAGTAGGGAAGCAAGGCACCGAGGGAGGCAAAATAGAACAGGTAAAAGCCGGACAGTCGCCAGTACATCATGTCACGCAGCAACCACCGCCAGACCGAGAGTGAATCCCGTCAGGTGCCTGCAGCGGGTGGAATAACTGGCGTCACTGAATGAACATCCACATTCTGTGCCCGATGTCGCAGCACATGGTCCATCAGCACAAGCGCCAGCATGGCTTCGGCAATCGGCGTCGCACGGATACCGACACAGGGGTCGTGCCGGCCGGTAGTCACGACCTCAACAGGCAGGCCGTGGATGTTCACAGATTGCCCCGGGATACGAATACTCGAGGTTGGTTTCAGTGCCATACTGACAAGCACATCCTGGCCGCTGGAAATACCACCCAGCACCCCGCCCGCCTGGTTACCCAGGAATCCCGCGGGCGTGATTTCGTCGCGGTGTTCACTGCCCTTTTGTTCGACACAGGCAAAACCGGCACCGATCTCGACGCCTTTCACAGCATTGATACTCAGCATGGCATGGGCGATATCGGCATCCAGGCGATCAAATATCGGTTCACCCAGTCCTGGCGGGACGCCGCTAGCAACGACGTTAATGCGTGCACCGATCGAGTCACCGGACTTGCGCAAGGCATCCATATACGCTTCCAGTTCCGGGACACGTGCCGGATCAGGCGCGAAAAAAGGATTCTGGTCTACGGCAGCCCAGTCTTTCAGCTGAAGTCTGATGGGACCCAGCTGCGCCAGGTAACCGTGCACCTCGGTGCCGCACCTCAGTTTCAGGTATTTCTTGGCGATGGCACCTGCCGCAACGCGCATCGCAGTTTCACGGGCAGAAGAGCGCCCACCGCCCCGGTAGTCCCGAATTCCGTATTTTTGCTGGTAAGTGTAATCGGCGTGGCCGGGTCGGAAGCGGTCCTTTATATTTGCATAGTCTTTGGACTTCTGATCCGTGTTATGAATGATCAAGCCAATGGGCGCGCCGGTTGTCTTGCCCTCAAATACACCGGAAAGAATCTGCACCGCGTCAGACTCGCGTCGCTGCGTCGTATGCCTTGATTTGCCCGGCTTGCGCCGGTCCAGGTCGGTCTGCAGGTCTGCCTCGGTCAAAGACAGGCCTGGCGGACAACCATCGACAATACAGCCCAGCGCCAACCCATGACTCTCGCCAAAACCGGTGACCGTGAAAAGTTTTCCGAAACTGTTTCCTGACATGCAGATATTGTAACGACTCTCGACGGGAACGTCGCCCTTCTTTTTAAAGATACGATATCGTCGACCGATAGAAGTCATGCATTATCGAGGCTCAATCATGAAGGAGGTTATCGTGGCACAAACAGAAACACATCCGGGCCAGCTGGTCGGCGATTATCTGGGTCAACCTATCTACCAGACCATCGAATCAGGTAACGGCACTTACGTATTTGACCGCATCGCAACAAATATTGACGGTGAATTCCCGCTCGATCAACTGAACAGGGATGAACTGCTTATCAAGCCCGGATTGATTTAC
>Ga0316193_10000743_pt1 | contig 20869 bp, 21 predicted proteins | sample MerIslsedime2_MG_FD_207735 | JGI IMG/M metagenome (GOLD analysis project Ga0316193, IMG submission 207735) | Coastal sediment microbial communities from Maine, United States - Merrow Island sediment 2 | ecosystem: Environmental > Aquatic > Marine > Coastal > Sediment | place: USA: Maine... | reverse complement strand
GCGACGGCTGGATCGCTATCCCGGTGCCAGAGCGATTGACGGCGGTTCTGGTGCGGTGACGACGACGGGTTGAGGTGACGAACTGCACCCCGCGAGCCGACCTCCAATGGGGACGAGACCGGTCGGCCGGCCCCTCATGGCTCCGATGCTGGCGAGCCATATCCCGGCTCACCGGTCAGACGTTGAATCGGAAGAAGATGACGTCGCCTTCTTTGACGACGTAGTCGCGACCCTCGAGGCGCCACTTGCCCGCGTCCTTGGCGCCCTGCTCGCCGTCGCACGCGATGAAGTCGTCGTACGCGATCACCTCGCCTCTGATGAAGCCTTTCTCGAAGTCCGTGTGGATCTCCCCGGCCGCCTGCGGTGCCGTGGCGCCCTGATGCACCGTCCAAGCGCGCGCCTCTTTGGGGCCGGCCGTGAAGAACGTCCTCAAACCGAGGAGGTGATACGCAGCGCGGATGACCTTGTTCAGGCCGGGTTCGTCGAGCCCGTACTCGGCAAGCATCTCGGCGCGATCATCGTCGTCGATCAATGCCAATTCCGCTTCGAGGTTCCCGGAGATGACGACGACGTCCGCACCTTCATGGGCTGCGTACTCCCGCACCGCGTCGACGTAGGCATTCTCAGTGAGACCCGCCTCATCGACATTCGCGATGTACATGGCTGGTTTCGCCGTTAGGAGAAACAGATCGCGGACGATGAGTTGCTCGGCGGGCGTGACCTCCATCGACCGGACCGGCCGGCCGTCGGAGAGGTGAGCCTGAAGGCGCTCGTAGACGGCGAGCATGGCCGCTGCCTCTTTCTCGCCGGCACGTGCCTTGCGCTCCGCCTTGTCGATGGCTCTCCCGACACCTTCGAGATCGGCGAGCGCGAGTTCCATATCGATCGTCTCGAGGTCGGAGGTTGGATCGATCTCGCCCGCCACGTGGACGACGTTGGGATCGTCGAAGCAGCGAACGACCTGGGCGATGGCGTCGGTCTCCCGGATGTGGTGGAGGAACTGGTTGCCGAGGCCCTCACCCTGAGAGGCACCCTCGACGAGTCCCGCAATATCGACGAACTCGACCACCGTCGGCACGATCGCCTCCGGCTTCACGATGTCGGCGATGGCGGCGAGGCGTTCGTCCGGCACGAGAGCGACGCCGAGGTTTGGCTCGATGGTGCAGAACGGGTAGTTCTCCGCCTGGATCTCACCCTTGGTGAGCGCGTTGAACAGCGTCGACTTTCCGACGTTGGGGAGCCCGACGATGCCACAGCGGATACCCACGAGAACCTTCCAGGGAGGAGGATCGGAAGAATAGGGCGAACCGGCTGTGACCACGCTGCCGCGGTCGGGGCCGCTGGGACGGATGGCGGGCGGTTGGCCTAACGTCTGCACGTGAAGAACGACACGCTGACCACCCTGATCGAGTCCAGCGACCTCGATGGCCTCGTTCGGTACGTCGACGGTCTTGTGGTGGCCCGCGATTGGAGCGGGATCGAGGTGATGCGCGACCGCTGCCGCGAGGCGGTCGAGCGCGGCAAACAGGTCTGGGGTCCCGCCGAGTATGCCGAGTACCGGATTGCGCTCGACGGACCGGCCGACCGAGCCGTGGAGGTCCTCGGTGACGGCAAGGGGAGGTATGGCCCGGGTCCGCTCTGGGAGGTCGTCGCGTCGAGCCATCCGTGGCGTGACCTCGAACCGCTGGTGACCGTGCCAACGCTGAGGGCCCTGATGGGGCACGAGCGGTCGATTCGCGGCGACACGGTCGACCCGGACACCATCGATCCCCACATCCTGGAGACACCGACGACGCTCCAACCCTGGGAGCCTGACTATCCAACCGTCGTGTATCGGGCCGACGGCGCCGACTTTCCGGAAGGGGACCGGAGCCCACTCACGTGGGTCGATCTGCCAGACACCGCAGCATCGGTTGACGATGAGGGTGTCGGCGAAGCGCTGCTCGCGCTCGTCCGGCCCTGGTGGGACGAGTCGAGCGGTCACGCCGATGTTGTGCAGGTCGAAGGGACAGCGCTCAGCGCGATTCGGGCACTGGGGCCACACCGGGCGAGGGTGGCTGACGTACCGCTCGCCGAAGCCCTGTCCGCCATGGTGTGGACCGGGGCGAGCGGTGGAGCCTTCGGCAGCCGGCGCGGTACGCCCGTCGGCCGAACGCTGACCTGGCTCGTGCTCGCCGCGGCGCTCGGCTACGACGAGATTCCCCAGGATCCGTCCGTGCTCGACGAAGCCTCGGAACTCCGGTGGGTGCTCTGGAGCCCGGGCGACGCGGTCGGTGGCTGGGCGTTGCACCTGGTCGTGGAGGATCCCCAAGATGGCGTCGCCTGGGCCATCAGCGCGGTCGATATGGCATAGGGCGACGCCCTACGGCGCAGACACCTGGATCACGGCGTAACGTTGAAGTATGACGGCTGGGCGCACCGTGGAAGGCGAGTCAGGAAGATCGTCGATCGTCGCTGCCGTGCTGTCGGCCGTTATCCCCGGAGCCGGCCAGTGGTATGTCCGCCGGTTCGTTCGCGGAGCGATCTTCTTTGCACCGCTCGCCGTCGTTGGCATCACCGCAGTGGTGGCAGTTGCCAGCGGAGCGATCGGGTTCCGCTCTCTGCTCTCATGGGCTGTTCAGCCCGCGCTCCTGAAGATGTCGTTGGTTGTCAACGGCGCTCTGCTGGTCTGGCGAGTTGCCGCCGTCGTCGATGCGTACCGGGTGGCCGGCGGCAGACGCTCATCGCCCCGAGTCGCCGCACTCGCCCTCGGGGTCCTCGTCATCCTCGTCGCGGCCCCACAGATGGCCGCAGCGTCCTATACGGTCCGCGGCATCGCGCTCCTCGAGACGGTGTTCGTTGCCGAGGAGAAGCCGAAGCCGACGACGACCGTGCTCTCGGCCGAGTTGAAACCCGAACCGGTCGCCCAGGATGTTCGATCCGTCTGGACCGAACCGGCGGCGTTCGAGTTCGACCGTTCAGCACGGAACCTCGTGTTCCGTCCCGGGATCGGTGACCCGGAGGCGGTTGCCACGTGGGCGGAAATCGTCGCGCCGCCAACGCCTGAAGCGCCCTTCCTGCCGTTCGACGAGCGGGTCGGAGCGGAACGGCTCACCATCCTGCTGGTCGGAGGCGACGAGGGGCCGGGCCGCGACGGCCTCCGGACCGATTCCATGATCGTCGCCACCGTCGACGTGAACACCGGCGAAGCGGCCCTCTTCGGTCTGCCCCGGAACTTCAAGCGCGTCCCGCTGCCGAAGGCGTTCCGGAGGTCCTTCGTCAATCTCCAGAAGGAAGTCCATGCGACCGAGGGCGTGGACAAGGACGGTGACGGGTTCTTCGACCACTGGACGGACCTGGACGGTGACGAGATCCCCGACCTGCCGCCGTTCGTCTCGTGCCGCTGTTTCCCGGTGATGCTCAACAGGGTCCACCAATACACGAATGATTGGACGGAGACGTACCCCGACACCCCGGATCCGGGACTCGCCGCCCTGCGCGATGTCGTCGCAAACCTAATCGACCTGCCCATCGACTACTACATGATGGTGAACATGGAGGGCTTCGTCGATGTGATCGACGCCATCGGCGGGGTCGAAGTGATGGTCACCGAGCCGTACCACGTCGCTGTCTCGGCGCCCTCCGAGGATTCGCCGAAGGCCAAGGTCAACGTCGAACCGGGGCTGAACCGACTGACCGGCCTCGAAGCGCTTGCGTACTCGCGCTGGCGGATCGGTTCGTCCGACTACGACCGGATGCAGCGCCAACGGTGCCTCATCCGTGCGGCCGCCGACCAGGCCGACCCGCTGACCGTTGCCCGATCGTTCCACGCGTTGGCCGATGTCATCGAGCGGTCGGTGGTGACCGACATCCCGCTGATCCTGCTGCCCGACCTGGTTGACATCCTCGGCAGGGTCGACATGCACCGCATCGCCACGGTCGGACTCGTGCCTCCGCGATACAACAGCGGTCGTGCGCCGGGTGGATACCCGATTCCCAACGTCAGCAGAATCCGATCCAAGGTTGCTGAAGTCCTCGAGGGCAGCGTCCAGGAGTTGAGCACCGAATCTGGAAGCGAGTGTGGGACGTAGTTTCGGTCAGCGCAGGTTGGCTTCGGCCGCCTGAGGATCATCCACCGTTACGGCGAAGTGAAGTCCCTCCGCGTTCGAGTGGAGGAGGTAGATCGAGTCGATGTTCACGCCCGCGTCGGCAAGGCGTTGCGCAACCTCGGCGAGGGCTCCCGGCTCGTCAGGAAGGAACGTGTCGAGTACGAGCCGTTCCTCGAAGTGGAGTCCGGCGGTCTGTAGCACCCTCCTCGTCGCGTCGGCGTCGTCCGGCATGAGGCGAACGAGGCTCTCGTTGTCCGAGCCGATCGCGGCAAGCGATTGGATGTGGACGCCGGCGTCTGACAACTTGCGTGCGAGAGTGGCGAGCTGACCCGGCTGATTTGCGAGGGTGACCGAGAACTCTTTCATGGACTCATCCTACGCCATGAGACCTCAGCGTGGATCGCAATGACGATGTCGGGAGAGCGCGATGGTCGTACGACACGAACGATCACGGGGAAGAGAAGCGTCGCGACCATGGCAACGACGATGGCCACGACGATGGCCGCACGCATGATGCGGCGGCGTCGGAGCTGCTCGATCTCCTCGGGGGTCAGGTCGTCGTCCACACGCCGATTCTGGTCGACTTCGAGACTCCATGCGTATCGAACATATGTTCGATTAGTCTGGTCGGATGGCACGGTACGCAGAGCTTCACGCTCACACGAACTTCAGCTTCCTCGATGGAGCCTCTCATCCACATGACCTCGTCGCGGCCGCTGCCGAACTGGGGTACACCGCCCTCGCGGTTACCGATCACGACGGATTCCGCGGTGCGGCCAAGGTCCACGTCGCCGCCCGCGACATCGGTCTCCCGATCGTGTACGGAACCGAAGTTGGGATGAGCAGGGAGTCGCCGGTCGCCGGTCGCCGGTCGCCGGTCCTGGGAGAGGCTGAGACTGCCCCCTCTGCCAGGCCGAGGCGGGGGAGGATTCGGCGGATGCATGGGAACAAGCCGGTCGACATCCCAGCCACCGATCACGTCGTGCTGCTCGCCCCGGACCCGGCAGGCTACGCGGCCATCAGCCGGTTCGTGACCAGAGGGCAGTTCCGTGGGAAGAAGGACCTACCGGCCTACGACTACGCCGAACTCGACGAGGCCTCGCGGGACGGCAACCTCGTAGCGCTCACCGGGTGCCGCGATGGTGCCGTCCCCCGGGCAGCGCAGGACGGCGACCTCGCGGGGGCGATGGCGGCAGCGGCGAGGCTTCGGGAGATCTTCCCAGGTCGTCTCTTCATCGAACTCACCCACCACGGGATGCCGGACGACGATGATCGGAACAATCTGCTCTTTGAAGTGTCACGACGTCTCCGCATCCCGTGCGTGGCGACCAACAACGTGCACTATGCCCGGCGCCGCGATGCCGATCTCGCCGAGGTCCTTGCAGCGATCGCCGGCAGACGCGACCTCGATACTGCAGATGGCTTTCGGCCCGCGACCGATCTGCGTCACCTTCGTTCCCCCGCCGAGATGGCGTCCCGGTTCGCTCGCTATCCGGAGGCCGTCGATCACGCGGCCGATCTCGGGGAGTCGCTCGCGTTCGATCTCGACCTCCTCGTCCCCGAGCTTCCCGACTTCCCGAAGCCCGGATCGTTCACGACCGAGGATGAGTATCTGAGGTACCTCGTAGAAGAAGGCGCCCGTGGCGTCTATCCGGGTCGAGAGGATGGGATCGATGCGATCGCCCACCGTCGTCTCGACCACGAACTCGCGGTGATCAGCGAGCTTGGGTTCTCCGGGTTCTTCCTCGTCGCGTGGGACATCGTCACGTATGCCCGGTCACAGGACATCTACTGCCAGATCCGCGGGTCGGGAGCAGACTCAGCCGTATGCCGGTGTATCGGGCTGACCCGCGTCGACCCGATCCGCCTGAGCCTGCCATTCGAGCGGTTCCTCTCCGAGGAGCGCGGCCGGCCACCGGACATCGACATCGACTTTGAAGCGGAACGGCGCGAGGAGGTCATCCAGTACTGCTACCGCCGCTACGGCAGGGAACGGGCCGCGATGGTGGCAAACGTCATCACCTACCGGGCCAAATCCGTGCTCCAGGACGTCGGGAAGGCATTCGGCCTCACCCAGGCGCAAGTCAACGGACTCACTCGCTACCTCGACACCCGTGATCCTGCATCCATCGGCGAGTCCGTCGACTTGCCGGACGGGCTGACCAGCGACCTCATCATCGATGTGTGCCGACGCCTCGACGGCTTCCCGCGACACCTGGGCATTCACTCGGGGGGCATGGTGGTTGCGCGAAGGCCCCTCTGGGAGACGGTGCCGATGGAGTGGGGGAGGATGGAGGACCGTTCGGTACTCCAGTGGGACAAGGACGACTGTGCGACGATGGGCATCGTCAAGTTCGATCTGCTCGCGCTCGGCGCCCTGAACGCCTTGCACCTGACCGTCGACCTCATCGAGGAGATGCACGGTCTCGATCTCGATCTTGCGACCATTCCCCAGGAACCCATCGTGTACGACATGCTGACCCGAGCCGATACGGTCGGGATCTTCCAGGTGGAATCGCGCGCACAGATGGCGACCCTCCCGAAGCTGAAGCCAAGGAGCTTCTACGACCTTGCCATCGAGGTAGCACTCATTCGACCCGGTCCCATCCAGGGGCAATCGGTCCATCCGTTCCTCCGTCGCCGCAACGGCGAGGAGCCGATCCGGTACCCGCATCCATCGGCCGAGCCGATCCTCAAGAAAACGCTCGGCGTTCCGGTGTTCCAGGAGCAGTTGATGGAGCTCGCCAGAGTCTGTGCCGGTTTCACCCCCGGCCAGTCCGATCGTCTCCGGCAGGCCATGACCCACAAGCGGGCATCCGAGGCTATGGGCCGGCTACGCGATGAGGTGTTCGCCGGTATGGCGAGCAACGGCGTCGTTGGCGCCCCGGCCGACGAGATCTGGGAGAAGCTCCAGGGGTTCGCATCATTCGGGTTCCCGGAGAGCCACTCGGTGTCGTTCGCCTACATCGTGTACGCCGCAGCCTGGTTGAAGTATCACTGGCCTGCCGAGTTCTTCGCCGGGCTGCTCAATGCACAGCCGATGGGCTTCTACACCCCCAACTCCCTGGTGCAGGATGCCCAGCATCACGGCGTTGTCGTGCTGACCCCCGATGTGAACCGGTCGGCGTTCGATTGCACGATTGAGCCGATCGAGGTCGGCCAGAGCGACACCGTGGAGTACCTCAGGGGATCGTGGCGGCGGGGGAGGGGCCCGATCGACGATCCGGACCGCCCCGCAGTGGGACTCCGCCTCGGCCTCCGATATGTCAGAAACCTCGGTGAGAGCGAGATCGTCCGGATTGAAGCGGCCCGGATGACCGGCGGTGACTTCAGTACTCCGGAGGACCTCGCGCAACGGACAGGGCTCGCCCTCGACGCGTACGAGGGTCTCGCGGCGTCCGGTTCACTCGTTCCGGTGGGTCTCGATCGGAGAGATGGAATGTGGACGGCGGGGATGCTCACCGAACTCGGACCCGATCGTCTGTCGCTACCTGTGGGAGATGCCGTTCCTCCGCTCAAGGAGATGACGCTGCAGGAACGAGTCCAGGCCGACCTCTGGTCGACGGGGATCTCGACGATCCATCCGGTCTCTCTCGCGCGGGCGGCACTCACCGACCACGGATGCTTGTCGATCGATGCGGTCCTTGCCGACCGCCGACACGGCACCCGCGCCCGCGTCGGCGGGATCATCACCCATCGCCAACGCCCATCGACCGCTCGTGGTGTCCGCTTCTTGAATCTTGAGGACGAGACCGGTCTCCTGAACGTGGTCGTCCTGCCGCACGTGTGGGAGACCCACTACGAAATCGCACGCAAGGCCGTCGGTGTGGTGATCGATGGCGTCATCGAACACGTCGACGGTGTCACGAACTTCGTCGCCCATCGGTTCGAGCGGTGGTCGATCGATCGGGTCCCTTCGCGAGATTTCCGATAATCGGATTTCACTTTCGAGGGTCGATCTGCCGATGAAGATCTGTAGTCGACATGGAGGACCGATGACCAAGACGTTCACTGGAGCAGTGATGCTCCCCGGAGAGGCAGGGAACGGCCTCGAAGCTACCTTGCGCCTCGACCCGGAGCGTGTGACGCTCACGGCCGGCGATAGCCAACTCGGGTCCTGGGACCGTGCCGACTATCTGATCACGCCGGAGAGCAACGGTTCATTTGGGCTCACCCTCGGTGGTGAGACTCTCCTGTTCCGACCCGACTCACCCGCCGAATTCTCCGGGACATCCGCTGTTCCACTTGCCGAACCCCAGGCAGAGCCGCCGATCACGATTCCGACCAGCGAGACCTCTTCGGCGTCCATGCCGGCGAAGACCGAAGAAGTCGATATCGACGACGCATTCGTCGACATCCGGCCGCTCACGGATCTGAACGACGATGGCGGCCTGTCCCGCGGATTCGTTGCGGTGATGAGCGTTGCCGCCGGTGTGCTCTCGATTGCTGCCGTCGTCACCGCAGCCCTGGTGTAGGACCTTCTACAAGCGGGCTCTGGCGACGTCGCCGAGCACCGCGACCGCGTGATCGGTGTCCTCCTCGGACACATCAAGGTGGAAGACCGCGCGTATCCGGGTCGGACCGAGCGAGAGTGTGTCGACGCCTCTCGCCCGGAGGTCGGCAGCGAAATCTTCCGCATCCGAGACGTCGAAGTAGACGAGGTTCGTCTGAACCGACCGCAAGTCCACCGCCAACCCATCCAGTCCGGCGATGGCCTCTGCGAACCGACGCGCATGCGTGTGATCGTCGACGAGACGATCCCGGTTGTTCTCAACGGCGTACAGGGCACCGGCGGCGATGATGCCGGCCTGACGGAACCCGCCTCCGTACATCTTCTTGAACCATCGGGCCCGGTCGATCAACTCCTTCGGGCCGGCGAGCGCCGAACCGATGGGAGCACCGAGGCCCTTCGAGAAGCACACATTGACGGTGTCGGCCGTCGATGCATAGTCATTGAGCGCAACACCCGTTGCCGCCGCGGCGTTCCAGAGTCTGGCGCCATCGAGATGGATCGCGAGGCCGGAGCGCTTCGCCGCGGCCTGCACGGCCTGCATCGATGCGAGCGGCCAGATCGTTCCACCTGCTTCATTGTGAGTGTTCTCCATCGTGACCAGCGTCGTTGGATCGAAGAGTCCGGGAGGGAACTCGGGGGAGGGACGCGGTGCGGCCGCGATGACCTGGTCGGGGGTGAACACGCCGAGGTCACCGTCCAGAGGCACGATTGAGACACCAGCCAGTGTTGCTGGAGCGCCGCTCTCGTGGATGCGAATGTGGGAACCGGCATCCATGACGATCCGATCGCCGTGGCGTGTGTGCACCCGGATCCCGATCTGATTCGCCATTGAACCAGACGGCACGTAGACGGCGTCTTCCTTGCCGAGGAGGTCGGCGACGTACCGTTCGAGCCGGATGACGGTCGGGTCGTCGCCGAGTACGTCGTCACCGACGGGCGCCGAAACCATTGCTTCGCGCATCTCGGGCGACGGGCGGGTCACCGTGTCGGAGCGGAGGTCGATCATCCCATTTCCCAATCACCGTCGTCGAACAGCCGGGGGTGGAGGGCGTACGCGAGGGTGCCGCGGGACCGCGGTGCCTGGTCCCATATGGCGACGTCGAGGTCGAATGCGACGACCGTCGCGGTGCGAACGGCGATCCGGCCTCCGGTGATTCGCTCGGCGAGCATTGACCAGGTCGGCTCGTGTCCGACGAGCATGAGCCGTCCGGCATCGCCCCCGCATCGTGCAGCGACCGCGAGGGCGTCATCGGGGCTGGCGCCGTAGAGCTCGTCCGCGATCTCGAGTGGCGCCTCCCATCCTCCAGAAAGGCGAACGATGGCCGCCGTCGACTCGGCGCGCAGTGCAGGAGACGAGATCACCCGATCGGGAATCTCGCCCATCTTCCGGAGAACAACCCCCATCGTCGCCGAGGCGCGTTCGCCGCGTCGGCTGAGCGGTCGGTTCCGGTCGCCGCGGTTCGATGTATCCCAGTCGGACTTTCCGTGGCGGAGCAGCATGAGTCGTGGCATGGGGCGAGGTTACCTGCCCGATTCAGCCACCGGCCGTCGATGCCAGCAGGATCTGGGCGAGGTAGTACAGGGGGAGTCCGACCACACGGTTGGTGACGCCGGGGGAGACAAACTGGTTCCTGGCCACGGCGATGTCGGAGCAGTAGAACAGCGCCGCTCCGATCGGGACAACAGCCGTCGCCCCCGCCCCGTACGCTCCAACGGCCATTCCCACCATCACACTGATAACGACGATGTACGCGCCCACGGGACCCGCCATGTCGCCGACGAACGGGCGGAGCCATCGCCACACCCCGGTCGCCACAGCCGCCAGCACGAAGGCCGCAGCGGTCGCGAACCGTGCGTCGACGCCGAGGACGCCAAACGCAAAAGAGTACGCCACGTGACCGAGGAGGAACGTGACGAGACCGCCCAGGAACGCGGGGCGCGAGCCATACGTCAGGAGAAGGTCGCCGATCCACGAGAACGCAAGCCCAAGGAGAACCAACCGGCCGTAGGTGTTCGACATGCCGTCGACCGACAGAGCAATAGCGATGAACCCGGTCGATGCGAGCACCTTGAAGACGCGTGCCAGCGACGACCCGCTGGTCTCAGCCCAGACGAGCGCCGCGGCGAACACGACGGTGAACGTGATGGCGGATGCGGTCATGGCCGATCAGCCTATCGCCCGGGCCAGTAGCATCCATATCGAGAGAGAGGACGTGTCATGCAGATCAACGAGACGATGAACGAGGCGTTCAACCGCCAGATCACGATGGAGCTTCAGGCGGCGCACAACTACCTCGCCATGGGTGCCTGGCTGGAGTTCGCCGGATTCTCCGGGATGTCGACATGGATGCAGGCCCAGTCGGCCGAAGAGACCACGCACGCAATGAAGTTCTATCAGTTCGTTCTCGATCGCGGGGGAAGCGTCAACCTCGGACCGCTTGACACTCCACCGTCGGAGTTCGTCTCCGTCGTCGATGTCTTCGAGACGGCGCTGGCACAGGAGCGGGACGTCTCAACCGCCATCAACGACCTCTACGGCCTCGCAAGCGCGGAGCGTGACTTTGCCTCGACGCCGCTCCTCGACTGGTTCGTGACCGAACAGATCGAAGAGGAGGCAACCTTCTCACAGATCCTCGACGACCTCGTCCTGGCCGATGGCAGTCCGCAAGCCATGCTGTTCCTGGACCGCGAGTTCGGAGCGAGGAGTACGGCCGAGTAGGCCATCAGTTCGGGTCCGAGGCGCAGTCGTACGCTGGGCGACCGGGAATCGTCAGCAGTAGCCGGTCGGCCGTCGGTCGGCCCACGGCTGTGCCCGCTCCAATTGGCCGGCGAGGGACAAGAGCGTCTCCTCGTCTCCGAATCTCCCGAGGAAGTGCGAACCAACCGGGAGACCATTGGGCGTCCAGTGCAGCGGAACGGACATGGCCGGGAGGCCGGCGAAGTTGCCGAGCGGGGTGAACGCGACGTACCGGTAGACCCGCTCGATCAACTCCTCCCACGACAGGCTCTGGTCGAACCAGCCAAGCGGTACCGGGGGAGACCCGAGCACCGGGGTGAGGAAGGCGTCGTAATCGGTGAGGAACGCAGCCGTCTCATGGGCGATCGCCTGGAGCGATGCCTCGGCCGTCAACAGGTCTGCCTGCGATCTGCGGCTCGATCGGTCTGCGAGGTGGACCGTGAACGGCTCGAATGCCGGCAGACCGGTCTCTCGCTGGTCGAGCCGCGAGATCAGGCGCATGGTTCTGCGATCACCTGCCACTCGTCGAACTCTGCGCACGGCAGGGACCCGTTCGCACGCGGCATCGAGGACGGTGCTGAACGCGTTCGCGGCGAGGGCCGCCCACACCTCGATGAAGGCCGCGGCCATGGCATTGCCGTCAACGACCGGAGAGGCTTCCACGACGTCGTGGCCGAGGCTCTCGAGGAGCGCTGCAGTTGCGAGCACGGCTGCTTCACACTCCGGGTGAACGCGATCCCCGCGGAAATCGCGGATGCCGAAACCGATCCGAAGATTGCCGGGATCGCGTTCCACGGCATCGGCGAACGGCGCCCGCGGTTCCGGCACCCAGTAGCGATCGCCTGGGGCCGCACCATGGGTCGCGTCGAGGAACGCCGCGCTGTCGCGAACGCTCCGTGTCACGGCATGCTCGGATGACAGGTAGTCGACCGGTCCTCCTGGGTGGCGAGGATTCCGCCCACGTGACGCCTTGAGACCGAACAGGCCGGTCGCCGAAGCTGGAATACGAATCGACCCACCGCCGTCGCTCGCCTGGGCGAGGGGGACGATCCCTGCCGCGACGGCCGCTGCCGCTCCGCCGCTCGACCCTCCCGCCGAACGGCTGAGGTCCCAGGGATTCCTTGTCGGTCCGTGGAGGACCGGTTCAGTGGTCGGCAGGAGGCCGAATTCAGGAGTGTTCGACCTTCCGACTGTGATGAAGCCGGCGCGCTCGATACGGCGGCTGAACTCTGAGGTGGTGTCGCCGATGTAGCTGCGGAAGAAGACGGAACCGAACGTGACCGGGACACCTTCTTCGACAACGAGGTCCTTGATCAGGATCGGTACACCTGCGAAGGGTCCTCGCTGATCCGTCGAGCCGGCCTCACGGCGTGCTTCCTCGGCTCGATCCCAGATGACGGCGTTGATGGCCGGGTTCGCTCTTGCGATCCGCTCCACGGCGGCTTCGACAAGTTCGCCTGCGTGGATGTCGCCGGCTGCCACCAGTCGCGCCAGGCCGACGGCGTCGAGGTCTTCGTAGTCGCGGAAGGCTTCCATGGCGCCAATCTATCGCACCCGGAAGAACGGTCGTTCCGGGAATCGCCCGTCCTCCGAGAACCGCCTATCGTGCGCCGTTCCCTGAGAGAAGGTGAACATGACGGCATCTGCATCAGCAGTCTCCCAACGGGCGCTCCGCGTCGCCGCGTCGGCAACACTCGCGATCACCAATCAAGCGAACGCCCTGCGTGCTGCCGGACAACCCGTGATCGGCTTTGGTGCCGGCGAACCCGACTTCCCGACGCCGGGCCACATTGTCGATGCAGCCCGCGAAGCAGTCGATGATCCGTCGACCCACCGCTACAGTCCCGCCGCCGGTCTGCCACCGCTCCGTGCCGCCGTCGCTGCCGCAACGACACGCGACTCGGGACTGGCGGTCGATCCGTCGCAGGTCATGATTACGAACGGTGGCAAGCAGGCTGTGTATCTGGCCCTCCAGGCGCTCCTCGATCCGGGCGACGAGGTCCTGCTGCCGGCGCCCTATTGGGTGACATACCCCGAGGCGATCGGTCTCGCCGACGGTGTGACCGTCCCGGTGCCGACCGACGACAGCGCGGGGTTCCAGGTGACCGTCGACCAACTCGAGACAGCAACGACCGATCGGACCAAGGCGCTGATCTTCGTGTCGCCGTCGAATCCGACGGGTGCGGTGTACCGCCGGGAGCGGATGGCCGAGATTGGCCGCTGGGCCGCTGATCGCGGCATCTGGGTGCTCACCGACGAGATCTATCAGCACCTCGTGTACGCCCCGCGAGCGTTCCACTCATTGCCGGTCGTGGCGCCGGAAATCGCGGATCGAACCATCGTCGTGAACGGCGTGGCGAAGACCTTCGCGATGACCGGATGGCGCGTCGGTTGGCTGATCGGACCTCCGGAGATCTCCGGTGCGGCCATCAGGCTCCAAAGCCACATCTCGTCGAACGTCGCCAACGTGTCACAGCGAGCGGCACTCGCGGCCGTCGAAGGGCCAATGGATGCCGTCGATGAGATGCGGACCGCCTTCGACCGCCGCCGTCATCTGATGGTGAACCTCCTTCGAGAGGTTCCCGGCGTCGAGTGCCTCGAGCCGGGCGGTGCGTTCTACGTGTTCCCGAACATGGCCGGCTTGCTCGGCCGGGACCTCGGTGGCCGTCGGGCCGACACAACGATGGATCTTGCCGCGCTCCTGCTCGACGAGATCAACATCGCCATCGTCCCGGGCGAAGCGTTTGGTGCACCCGGCTACGCACGGCTGTCCTTTGCGCTCTCCGATACGAACATCGAAGAGGGCCTGACGAGATTGATCGATCTGGCTACCTGAGGCGATCGACTTCATCGACGACCTTCTCCCATGCCGATGAGGCGGGATCGACCAACGCGTCGTGCCCGACACCCTCGAGCTCGTGATAGACGACGGTGTCGCCTTCGTCGGCTGCTCGTCCGGCGAACGAGCGGCTGATCGACGCCGGAATCCGTTCGTCCGCGTCACCGTGGATGACGAGCAGAGGAATCCCGATCGGCAGGTTCTTGATCGGAGATGCGGCCACGTGACGTTCGGGCGACTCGTCCGGCTTCCGGCGCATGAATGCCTCAACGGCCCCGTCACCGACATCGGCGTCGTGCGCCGCTTCCAGGTCGCCAATGGGGGCGAGGGCAGCGACGGCAGCAATCGGCAGTTCCCGAATACCGGTTGCAACCTGCAGCGCGAGATGTCCCCCAGAGCCGTGACCGACCAGGATCACACGATCGAGATCGAGTTCGTGCCCGGCTGCGAACTCGGAGAGTGAGGCGATCGCCTGGGCCACGTCGGCTGTGGTCGCACGCCATCCGCCGCCTGATCCGACGCGCACGAACTCGATGTTCCAGGTCGCCCAGCCGCGACGCGTCAGATCGACCGCGGCAGCGTCGAGCAGGTCACGGGCGGCCGTGTTCCTCCAGAAGCCGCCGTGGATCAGCACGGCCACGGGATGCGGACCCTCACACCGCGGGATCCGGAGATCGCCGACGTTGTCCGCGTCCGGTCCATAGGTGATGGTCTCAACCGGCCACGCGGCCCGAGCAGCGAGATGCCGGATGGCGTCGCGATATCCGACGACGCCGCGGCCGAAGATGGTTGCCACGCACACCTCGGACACAACGGAGATGCGACGCCAGGCCTCCCGGTCTCGGACGTTCGAGATGTGCACTTCGACGGTCGGGATCCCGATGGCGTCGATCGCGTCACGGATCGCATACGAGTAGTGGGTGAACGCACCGGGGTTGATCACGACGGCGTCGGCGTCACGAGCGGCGTGGAGTCGGTCGATGATGTCGCCCTCGTGATTCGACTGGTACGTATCGACCGCGCCTCCGACCTCGACGGCCCACGCCCGGCACGCGTCGTCGAGTTCCTGCAGAGTCGTTGATCCGTAGATCTCGGGCGACCGAGTCCCGATGAGATTGAGGTTCGGACCGTTGATGATGACGATGCGCATGGCCGCTAGTTTCGAGCGAGAGTGTCCGGAGCGCAAGGGCCGATGGTCACGGGAGATGGAGCGGAGCGAGTGCGGCCGCTCGGTCGCGTGTCACCTGGTCGATTTCCGACGGAACGAGGGTGGCGGTGTCCTCCACCACACGGACGATCGAGTCGATGACATTCTCGAGAGTCAGACCGGGGACGACGTCGTCGGCTGCCCCGACGGTTGAAGGCCTCCAGTCGATCTCGAGGGCGTCGTAGGTCGGGACCAGCACATCGCGGACGGCGTCGCCGTTCCCGATGACGAGTACGCCACCAACGTGGGCCGCAGACCGGCCAAGGCGCTGACCGATACCCGCCAGTTTGATCCGTCCTGCGTGGTGAACGCTGAATTCGCCAGGGCAGTACTCACCGGGGATCTCTCCTGCGGCAGACGAAACACCGAGGCGTCCAAGCGCCCGGATGAGGGCATCGGTTGCCGCATGGAACCGCTCGCGGATGCCGCGGATGGGGTCCGGGGTCGGGATCGTCCAGGAGAAGGCAACCGTCTCCTCGTGGAACACGGCCGCCCTGCCGCCGGGCAAGCGAACGATCGGGTCGTAGCCGAGGTCTCGAACGACTTCGACGGCCCGCTCGAAGCCTGCAGCGAGCCGGTCATGCTTGCCGAACGCGACGACGCGCGACGGTCGATAGATGCGGAACGTCTCTGGCAGTTCGCCGGCTGAGACCCGCTCGAGGAGCGCATGGGAGATGCCGGTATCGAAGCCGGCGGAGTCTTCGAATCCCAAACGGGACAGAGCGATCGTGCGGTCTGGCATCACGCGAGCGTAGGGAGATGACCGCCGATATCCGGAGAACGGTGGCACACTTGAAGACGTGTCGAAAGTGCGCACCACCATTGTCGTCTCGCTCGCCGTCACGCTGACCCTCGGCCTGACCGCTTGTGGCGAATCCGGACCGCTTGAGGGTGTCGGCCAACGGTCGGCAGCCTGGGTCACCGCCGCGACAATTCCAACGACGACCTCCCCTCCGGTGGTCGTCGAGGTCGGCGACGAAGGTCTCGTCGGTGCGAGCGCCATCCTATGGGTGAACGACGACATTGGACCGACCGACCCGCCAGATGACCCTCAGGCGATGATCTCGACCGTCTGGAACCGGCAACTGGGCAGCCGTTTCGTGCAGGCCAGCCGCGCCGAGATCGCTTCTGCGCTCCCGACGATGAGGTTCCCCGAGGCGGTGCCGGAGGATGTGCGTTGGGTGACGAGCCAACTGGTGTTCGATCCCGCGACCGGTCTTCTCGACGACAACACATCGGCAGCCTTCGGACTCTGGGTTGTTGAACCGTACACGGCGGAGAGCGGCAGGCTTGGAGTCCTTCGCGTTGGAGGCGCACCCGATGGTGTCGGTGGAGCGAAGAGCGACATTGTCCCGATCATCGTGCCGGACGGTCTGAGCCTCGGGTGGACCGAAGCGGGGCTCCGGTACGAGCTGTTCTGCCAGGCCTCGGTTACCGACGCGGTCTGCAACGCCATCTCGGAGCGATTCGTGCCGCTCAGCGATTTGTTGCTCTCACGATGACACGTATCGCTCTCATCAGCGCCGGGTTGCTCCTCGTCGGCGCCTGCGTCGGCACCGAACCGACGATCGACGAGTATGCGCCGGTCCTCGAGGAACGGGCCGATGCCTACGCCGACGAGGTCGACACGGTCGCCGAGCAGACCGCAGCGGACCTCAACTCGTCGGTGAATCGGCTCCAGGACGATCTGCAAGGCGACGCACTCCTCGAGGCGGCTGTCGCCGAGACCGCGGCATTGTCTTCGGTGCTGTTCGCCGGCATCGGCGACGCCCTTGACCGCTATGTCCGGAACCTCGACGAGATGGCGACTCCGGCTTCTGTCGAGGACGAACACCGTTCGTACATCACGGCCCTGGAGGCCTCACGCTCGGGCATTGCCCCTCTCCTCGCGGCGCTCGGGTCGGCGACATCATTCGAGGAGATCGACCAGGCAATCGCCTCGTCCGGCTTCTCGGATGCGCAGCCACGGGTCGAAGCGGCATGCACCACCTTGGAGCGTGCGGTCGAGTCTCGCGGGCCGAACGTCAACCTGCGATGTGTGGAGACCCGATGATGCGCTCCCGAACCAAGGCTGTGCGCCCTCGCCCGCTCGATGCGCTTCTCGTCGGCGCTGTCGTGTTCCTGACCGCCTGTACGTCGACGGGGGATGCGACGACCACGACGACCGAGGCGGATGGTTGCGCCGATGTCGTGGATGCGACGGTGGAGCGATCCGGCGATCTGTTCGTCGTGACGGCGACCGTGCGAAGCGCCGACACCGGATGGGATCGGTACGCCGACGAGTGGCACGTCCGGATGCCGGACGGCGAGGTGCTCGGCACGCGGGTTCTCGCCCATCCGCACGTCAACGAGCAACCATTCACCCGGTCCCTCACCGATGTCGAGATACCGGCGGCGGCTTCATCGGTTGAGATTGCCGCTCGCGACTCAGTGGTCGGCTACTGCGGGATCACTGCCACCGTTCCCGTCCCCTGACCGAGGATCGGGTTGGTTCGAGGAAGTGTGTCTTTCTGCGCCGTCGGCCCGCGGCGGCGACGGCACCACCAGCACCGTACGTCCTGATTCGAGCATCACGCGTGCGGAGATGCTCTCCCATGCGTCCCGATTGAAGATCGGTCGGGTCGCGCCCAGGACGACAACATCGGCGTCGAGATCGTCGGCCGCCCGAGCGATCCCGGTGGCTGCATCGTCTCCCTCGACGAAGCGCACGTCGGACGCGATTCGGGCAGACTCGAGTGCGATCCTGACGGGTTCCACCGTCTTGCGGCCGCGCTCGTCGAGATAGCGGGCCACGGCCTCTTCGCGCCCCTCGTCGGACGCGAGGGGACGGCCGTCGGATGCGTGGAGGTCCTCGAGAAAGGCGCGGGGAACCTCGATCACGGTGATGAGTGTGACGCGGCCGTTCTGACCCATGAGGTGGCGAGTGAACTCGACGACCGGCTCCGGGCTGAGAACGCCCGATGTCGCAATGAGCACGTGCATGGAGCCATCCTAGGGTGCAGACACGCACGACGACGCGGGAGGAACAATGGATGCGGCCACACTGAACGCGGTGACCTGGTCAATACCCAACGCCCTGTGCCTGATCGGTTCCCGCGACGGCGACGAGTGGAATGGCATGACGCAATCGTGGGTCACGCAGGTGTCGATGGAACCGGTACTGATCGCAATCTCCGTTGATCACAAGGCCGTAACCAACCGGCTCATTCGGGATGGCGGCTCGTTCTCCGTGAATCTGTGGAACCGAAACGACACCCGGATCTTCCGCACGTTCTCGAAGCCAGCCGATCGCGAAGGACAGAACCTCAACGGCCGGCCCGTTCGCGAAGGCACGACGGGGGTACCGATCTTCGAGGAGGCAGTGGCCTGGCTCGAGTGCAGCGTCACCCAGGTGATCGATGTCGGCACCCATGACCTGATCCTCGGAGAAGTTGTCGATGCTGGCTTCGCTGAAGGCGGTCGGGAGGCCGCGGTCGCGAGGATGGAGGACACCCGGATGAAGTACGGTGGCGTCCGGCGAGGCGGACACTGAACGGAGAAAACATGGAGATCCGATTCGACGGGAAAGTAGCGCTGGTGACCGGTGCCAGTCGGGGGATCGGCGAGGCCATCGCCGCCGAGTTCCTCGCGTCGGGCGCATTGGGTGTGGCGGTCACGTCCCGACGTGCCGAGAACCTTGACGCGGTCGTCGCGAGGCTCGGAGAACCGGATCGCCTCCTTGCCTTCGTGGCGCGGGCTGACGATGACGATGCCGCCGCTGCAGCGGTCGCCGCGGTTGTCGATCGCTTCGGCTCGTGCGACATCCTCGTCAACAACGCCGGAACGAATCCTTCCGTCGGACCCCTGGTGGATGTCAATCTGGGTGCGGTCGACAAGACATGGGCGGTGAATCAGCGGGCGCCGCTGGTGTGGAGTCGAGAAGCATGGCGCCAATCAATGCGCGACACGGGAGGATCCATCATCAACGTGGCCTCGGTTGGAGGGCTTCAGCCCGGATTGGCACTCGGCGCCTACAACGTGTCGAAGGCTGCGCTCATCCACCTCACCCGCCAACTCGCATTCGAAATGGCACCCGGCGTGCGGGTGAACGCCGTGGCACCGTCGGTTGTCCGCACGAAGCTGTCGGCGCTCCTGTGGGACGGCATTGAGGAGCACACCGCATCGCTGCATCCCCTGAAGCGGATCGGCGAGCCAGAGGACGTGGCAGCCGCTGTGGCGTTCCTGGCGTCAGACCAGGCTTCGTGGATCACCGGCGTAGCGCTCCCGATCGATGGCGGAGTTACGGGTGCGAGTCCAGTTCCAGGGATGTGACGGCGGGATCGAAGCCGGGCATGCCTGCCTCGATCCATTCCTCGAATGCGAGCCTGCTGTCTACGTCCCGTCCGCGATCGGCTGCGATCGCGAACCGGAAATTCAAGTAGTCGCAGAACCCCTGGATTGGATCTGTCTCCGGTCTCAGCTCTGCGATACGGAGGGTGAACGGCTCGAAACGGTTCATGCGCCAGTTCATGGCTGATACCGTCCTCGCGGTCGGCGAATCCGGGTCGTAGGGCTGGCCGTGCTTCGCTCGGTGATAGCGCATGTCGCTCAGGATCTGACGCGCCTGGTTGTCGGCGGCGTGGATGCCGGTGAGTTCCCTCAGCCGCTGGGTATGGAACGTTCGGCTTCCCACGCTGACCTCGATGCGGACACGGTGCGAGTCGCCTTGGGGGGTCACATCGACATCGGCGACCGAGAAGCCGAGAGCGTTGAGCCGCGCGACCCGCTCGCGAATTCGATAGCGTTCGCCCTCGCCGATCAGGAGATCGGTGGTGAGTTCGTTCCAGAGCGCTGCGTAGCGTTCGGTGATGTCGAATCCAATCTCGAGGTCGGCGGCGTCGAGGTCGTACCCCTGCGATACGGCGATGTCCGACATGTCTCCGGCCAGGTTCACCTGCATGATCTCGAGATCCTCTTCCCGCTGGCCGGTGCTCAACTCGTCGTAGAGGCGCGAGGTCTCCGCGTCGACCATGACCGCTTCGATCGTCGCGGCGTCATACCGATAGAGCACATTTGAGAGCGAACAGTCGCCCCAGAAGCAGCCGGCAAGATGCAGTTCGACCAAGAGGCCGGCGAACGCGTCGAGCAACTGAACCCTTCGGCTCCCGAAGCCACCCCCGGAGACCAACTCACGGTAGGGGAAGGCGTAGTCCACGAATCGTGTGATGATCGCTGCCGAGTACTCGTCGTGCGGATTGGCCCAGGGACGGATGACCGAGCCAGCGGGGATCGCCGATCGCGCGGTCCGCTTCGCGAGCTTCTTGAGCGTCTTGAATTCGTGCTTGGCCAGCCGAACGGGAAGCTCCTTGATCGCGTAGACGCCCTCGGGGTACGCGACGAAGATCACCGGGTGTCGGTGGATGCCGGTCGGCATCTCCACGACGTGCGGATCGTCCCATTCCACGATCGGGAGGTCCCACGGGAGGTCGAGAAAGTCAGGGTTGCC
>Ga0316193_10000742_pt1 | contig 20894 bp, 16 predicted proteins | sample MerIslsedime2_MG_FD_207735 | JGI IMG/M metagenome (GOLD analysis project Ga0316193, IMG submission 207735) | Coastal sediment microbial communities from Maine, United States - Merrow Island sediment 2 | ecosystem: Environmental > Aquatic > Marine > Coastal > Sediment | place: USA: Maine... | reverse complement strand
AGCATCGCTTCGAGCACTTCGACGCTCGCCGCGTAAAGACGCGGATTGTTGCTTTGAATCCCACGCCATACCAAAACGAGATTCTCGCTCGGGTGACGGAGAGCCATCAACCAGAACGAACGCTCGAGCGTCGCCTTCTCTTTGTCACGCAGCGCGACGATGAGAAGCTCTGCGTCCGTAGATCTCTCCGGCGCGTTTTCTTCGACGGCGTCGCGCCACCGAAGCAGCTGAACGATTCGCTGAAGGCTCCAGCGAAGCTGCTCCTCGAGCAACGCCTCATCGATCACGATGTCTGGGTTCGTCGCTCGCAGTCGACCAAGGGCACGCATGATCTTCAGACGGATGCTCCCGTCTCGCTCACGCCCGAGGTGGCGCGAGAGAATCTCGGCGGCCGTGCTCGCCTCGAAGCGGATGATCGTATGAGGGATGCGGCGCCGAACCTTTCGCGGCGTCGACGGATCGCCCAGTGCTTCGTCGAGGGCTTCGAGCGTCTCAGGGCCGATGGCGACGATCGCTCGGCGCGCTGCCTCTCGAAGGTCCGAATGTCCGAGAAGTGGCAGCAAATACGGGAGAAATCGCGCTTCTGGGTTGGTTTCCATCGCTCGAAGAGTGTCGAGCTGGACCGTCTCATCCTCGGTCTGGATCAACTTGATCAAGGTCTCCTCAAAGATCGGTCCGCGCTCGCTGCGAATCGCACGCGCGAGCGATGAGCGCGTTTCAGGACTTGCCGTGGCCACCCATCGATCGAGCCTGTCCGCCGCGCCGGAGCCTCGCTCGCCGTCTCGATCGTCGAGCGCGAGCAAGCCGACGAGCGCTGTCGCTTGAACAATCGAAGCTTCGAGGTCCACCTTCTCTTCGAGAAGTCGCCTGTTGGGATCGACTGCGGTGAGGGCGCGGAGCGCGGCCGCACGAACGTCCGGGTCATCATCGCTCAACATTCGACGAGCGACCGCCACGAAGCGATCGTCGGCGCCTTCAGCAAACGCTTCGAGTGCGCGTAGACGAACCACCTTCGACGGATGGTAGAGTACCAGCACCGGCATTAGATCGGCGCGCCCATGGCTATCGAAGATGTCGATTGCAGCGAGAACCTCTTCGTCTTGATCACTGTTGAGGGCGTTGAGGAGCGCGTCGATCGAATGACGGTCCAGCTCTTCCAGCTCGAGTTGAGTGTCGATGACACCTTGGCGAAGGCGAGCCCGAAACTCCTCGACGTAGTGACCGCGCGTCGACAGGATGGCGGCGAGCCAGACCGCGACGAGGACTAGTAGGGTCACTCCGAGTTGCTGGGTCGTCAGGCCCAGAGCCACTGCGGCGATGATGAGCACGGAAGCCGCGGCCTGCCCGACGCGGTGCCCGAACACCTCGATGACCCCTTTTGCGCGTTCTCGGCGGCGACTGTCGAGCGGGAGAAAGAGGACTTCGACCGAGCTTCGATAGAGCGTGTGGCGAAGGCTTCCATCGACCGCCTTGAGCGCTACCGCGAAGGGCAAAACCGGTCCGATGGCGAGGCCCAGGGCACCACCAGAGACCAGGATCGGCAGCAGAGCGGAGCTTCGATGCGCGCCAAACCCCTGAAGCAGCCAGCCCGCGCCGATGAGCTGAACGATGAGCGCCACCGTGTTGAGCCCGAGGTAGAAGCGGGCGAAGAAGGGGCCCAGGCTCTCTGCTGGGATGTTTTCGGCGACCGTGCTTTTGAACACGAAGTCGACCACGGTCAGCGCGACCGTGCCGAAGAGCACGAGCGATAGCACCCGTGCAAGGTAGTTGTCGCGGAGCAGCCACGGGAGCGATGCGCCGCGCTCCACGGGCGCCCAGCCTGACGCCGGGACCTCTGGGACTTTCCAGAGGAACGCGGTCATAGAAGCGATCGCGAGGATCGAGGCGGCGAGCAGCACGAGCCCCGACGGACCCGCGACGCGTAGAAGCACGTCGGCGAATAGCGATCCGAGCGTCGCGCCCGTGACGCCACCGGCGGCGATCGCTGGGAAGATGCGCTTGGCCTGGGTCACGGTCACTGCGTCGTCCAGCAGAAGCCAAAACTCGATCAACACCACCGTGATGAGCAGGCCCTTCCAGACGTAGAAACCGAACGGGCCCCAAGCCCCGAGCTGATCGATCCAGCCCCAAAAGCCCAATGTGACCAAGGCGCCAAAGAACAGGGATGCGGCGAGCAGCGTTCGCCGGTCGCGCACGTAGGGAAGAACGCGCTCGTGGATCTTGAGTTCGACGATGGCGAGAAGGGCGATCGCCAAATAGGCGCGGGGCAAGTCGGTCGCGGGCAGGCTCGTCAAGAACAGGGTGTCACGCGCCGTTTCCATCACGGAGTGCGCGGTCATGATCGTCATCAGGCCGACGAAGCCGACGGCCAGATTTCTGCGATCCTCACGGCGAACGGAAAAGCGCATCAATCGCGAACCGTAGCGTCAAAACCGACGAAGGTCACTTCTCGTGCGAGTCCGGACGTTACGCGACAGTCACTTTCGTCGCATCGATTCCAGCTCCTCTAGCGAGCGTGGCCAATCGCCCTTTAGGAGCCGCGACAGGGATCGGTCCGCCAGTAGCTTTCCGCCGGTCTGGCAAGTCGCGCAATAGTTCGTTTCCCGATCGCGGAAGACGATCCGCTGAATCGGATCACCGCATGCCGGGCACGGTTCGCCGTACTTTCCATGCGTCGCCATTTCCGGTCGAAAGGCAGTTACCTTTTCGGGAAACTCGCCGCCGTGCTGCTCGATCAAGCGAGTCACCCATTCGCTCAGGACCTCCCGAGTCGCTTCGTGAAGTCGCGCGGTTTGCTGTTTGCTCAGCCGCTTTGTCCAGATCAAAGGTGAGAGCTTGGCCCGGTGCAAGATCTCGTCGGAGTATGCGTTGCCGATGCCGCTGAAGATACGGGGGTCGGTCAGCGCTCGCTTGACCGTGTGATTGCTCTCGGTGAGCGCGGTCTCAAAGCCATGCGCGTCGATCTCGAGCGGTTCGACTCCGCCAGGGTCATGATCGAGGAGCGCCGCTTCGCCGCGACAGACGTGCACCGCCGCGCGTTTCTTCTTGCTTGCCTCCGTCAGCACGAGTGCACCGTGCTCGAAGTCGAATCCCGCGAGGCCGAGGCGAACTGGGAGCTTTTGCTTCGGAGGCCTCCACCGTAGCCGCCCCGCGATCATCAGGTGAACGACGATGAAGAGATCGGCTTCGAGCTCGAAGACGACGCGCTTGCCGAGGCGGCGCACCCCCGTGACCTTCTTGCCCGACACCTCGCTGACCGGAGGGTCGACGCTTCGAAGGACAAACGGAGAGCCAAGCCGGACCCCGATAAGCACCCGGCCGACCACATGCTTGCGGAGCGCGTGGAGGTAGAGCTCGATGTCGGGAAGCTCGGGCATCGTCAGCGAAGACGCGGGTCGAGCCGGTCACGCAACCAGTCGCCCGTGAGATTGAAGCCCAGCACGGTCAGCGCGATGGCGCCTCCCGAGAACAGAGCGACATGCGGAAAGCGCAGCAAGACGCTCGTCCCCTGGTCGAGGAGTGCGCCCCAAGAGACGGCTTTGCCGGGTCCGAGACCGAGAAAGGACAGTGTCGACTCCGCGAGAATGACGACGCCGAGCCCAGTGGTGGCCTGAATCACGAGAGGCCCCAGCAGATTCGGGACCACGTGTCGTCGCATCACCTGACCGTCCGGCATGCCAAGCGCCCTCGCAGCTTCGACGAACTCGCGCTCGCGCAGCGTGAGAGTTTCGGCGCGCGCGAGTCGCGCGTAGAGTACCCAGCCGTTGACCGCGAGTGCGACGATGAGGTGCAGCAGGCCGGGCTTCGCGACGAGTGCGAGCACTGCGATGTTGAGGACGATCGCCGGAAACGCCTGAACGAGATCGGCGATCCCGGTGACCAAGTGGTCCGGGAGCTTCCCGTAGTAGCCGGCCCAGGTGCCGAGTGCCGTGCCGAGCACGACCGAGAAGCCGACCACGACCACGCTGACGATCGCGGCGAGCCGGGCGCCATGAAGCAGCGCGCTTAGAATGTCGATCCCATTGTCGCCCGTGCCAAGGAGATGAGCGCTCGAAGGCGGCTGGTACTCGTGCAGCAGGTCGATCGCGAGCGGGTCGTAGGGGGCGATCCACGGCCCGATCCAAGCGAGCACGAAGAACACCACCACGATCACGAGCCCGACGGGCGTCCTGCGAAAGCGTGCACGAATGCTCACGACAGCCTCACCCTCGGGTCAACCAGGCCATAGGCGAGGTCGACGAAGAGATTTACCGCGACGTAGATGATCGCGATGACGAGAACACAGCCTTGGACCACCGGAATGTCCCTCGCGAAGAACGCGTCGAGAAACAGGGTTCCGAGCCCCGGACGCTCGAAGATCTTTTCGGTGACGACGGTTCCCGATAGGAGAGCCCCGAGCTGTGCGGCGCCGATCGTCATGACCGGCAGGAGCGCATTGCGCAGCGCATGTCGGAGTAGCAGCGAGCTCGAACGTACGCCTCGCGCGCGAGCTGCGCTGACGTATTGCTGAGACAGCACCTCGATCATCGAGGCGCGGGTCTGCCGAGTGAGAATGGCAGCGAGGGCGGTACCGACGGTCAGCGCGGGCAAGATCAGCGCTTCGGGCCCTGCGAGATCATCGCCTGGCAGCGGAAGCCACCGGAGCTTCACGCCGAACAAGAGGATCAGGAGCGGCCCGAGCCAGATGTTCGGGATCGCAAGCCCTGCGACTGCCGTCGCCGAAGCAAGCTTGTCCCAGCCGCGCCCCGCATGTGCGGCAGCCAAGGTGCCGAGTGGCACCGCCACTGACCAGGCGACGGCCAAGGCAGCGAGCGCAAGAACGAGCGTGTACGGCAGGACCTCGCGCATCAGCGACCAGACCGATCGGTCCGGCCGACGAAACGAGGTGCCCATGCTTCCATCAGCCATGTCGCCGAGGAACGATACGTATTGCGCGCCGATCGGCTCGTCGAGGTTCAGTGCGCGCCGAAGCTCGGCCTTTTCTTCCGGGCCTGCCTGGTCTCCGAGGATCGCCTCCACCGGATCGCCTGGAATCAGGCGCACGAGGAGAAACACAATCGTCACCAGCCCGGCGACGGTCAGCAACGCTCTAAGAAGGCGGCCCGCCAAGTACCGCAGAAGGCCAGGAGACATCCTCGGCGCATACTACTCGCAAACCCGGATCGCGTCGGCTTACATGCCGCCGTCGGGCGCGAGGTCGATCTCGGACAGGTCGGGGACCTGATTTCGGACCGATTCAGAAGGCGGAATCTCCGAGAGAGCCGTGCAGATTTTGGCTGTGGCTCGGAACTCGTTGAGGTCGGTGATGCGGGCCACTCGCTCGTCCGCGGGGATGTCGGCCTCCCATTCCCCTTCCATGTTGATCTCGTTTGGAAAGACGCAGTAGTACTCGCGCCGGCACCAGCTGTCCGAATCGCAGGTCTTCATGCACCAGGTCTCGGCAGTGCGGCTCGGGACGAAGCGCCACTCGACGCACGCGCCTTGCGGGCATGTGTCCGGGTCGCAGGAAAAGACCGTGCAATAGCCGCCGGGCTGGGCGAGGTCGCACTGCCGCTCGCCCGTGACCGAGCAGTCCGTCGAGTTGCCGCAAGAGTCGCCGATGTTCTGCTTACATCCGGTCAACGACACTCCGGCCAGCAATAAGACAATCGCAAGTCGCATTGTTAGCGGCGGAGCATACGGGACGGGTGACGCGATCGCCAATCGCTCTCCATATCGAGGAAACGGTGTTAGATTCCCGTGGATTTGCGACGTTTCGGCTTGGGGGCAGCGCTGTGTTGGTTTGTCTGCGCGGGTGCGCTGGCGGAGGGTGCCCTCGAGCACCTCGGCTCTCTAGTGCGATCCGGTGACGATCAAGCCGCGCTCAAAGCGATCGAGGCGCTGCCCGATGATGCGCGCAACGGGGACCCGGTTCGGTATCTCGAGGGGCGACTTCTGATGGAAGAGGGCCGCCCTTGCGACGCGATGGAGTTGTTGGCTTCGGCCCCGGCCACACTGCCCGAGTCGATGCAGAGCGACTCCAAACGCCGCTGGGCGAGGGCCGCCGCGCGTTGCGGGAACTGTGCCGAGGCCCGACCAGTTCTGCTGAGCCTTTCCTCGACCGAGGTCGCCGTCACCCGCCGGGATCGGGCGATCGCTGCTCATTGCGCGGTCCAACTCGGCGAAACCGAGACCGCCGCGGAAGAGCTTTCGCACCTGACTCGTAGCCGGCAGGGCCTTCCGAACCGGGTCGGTTTGTTGTCACTTCTATCAGACCTCTACGTCGAGCTAGGCCGGGACGACGACGCCCGAAACGCTGCACTCTCGGCGTGGATTGCCGCCTCGGGGCCGGTCGATGGAAAGGTCGCGCGCAAGCTCGAGGAGCGTGCCGCCCCTTCCATCTCCGATCGCATCGCCCGCGCCGAGGCATTGATGAGCGCACGCCGGTTCGAGACCGCCGTCGCGGAGCTCGAAGCGATCGACGTAGGCGATGACGCAGAGCTTCAACGCCGATGGCATCACGCATACGGCATGGCCCTCTTTCGGACGCGGGTGCGTTACCTCGACGCGGCCCGTGTTCTTTACGAGTCGGCGCTCCTCGGGGGCTCGTACGAGATCGAAGATGCGTTCCACTCAGCGCGCGCTCTCTCTCGTGCCGACAAGGATGGGCGTGCCATTCGCTCGTATCGGCGTTTCGCGGCTCGGTACACCAGGAGCAAGCGCGCGCCCGAGGCGCGGTTCCTTGCGGCCTGGCTCGAGATTCGGCTCGGCCGCGCCAACGGCGAGCAACAGATGCAGCGCATGGTTTCGGGCAAGACGCAGGTGTACGGACGCTGGCGTCGCGCGGCGCTCTGGGAGCTCGGCTTTCGCGCTTTCGAGACGCGGCGCTACGCCCGTGCAGTTCGGTTTCTGAGCCAATATGCCAAACTCTCCAGCAGCGCGATGGACCAGGCGCGCGGCCACTACTGGCTCGGCCGCGCTTATCGTCGAGGTCCCAAAGCGGTTGGCGCGTACCTCGCTGCCATCGAGGTCGAGCCCCTCCATTGGTACGCGGTACTTGCTGCGCAGCGACTCCGAAGACTCGGAGTGAAACCACCCGAGCCCTTCGCCGGCGCGTCTTCTCCGAACTCGGTTCAGCCTCCAGATCCGCCTCCCACGCTTCCGGATACGTTTGTCCTCTATCGCAGCCTCGGCCTCGACCTCGACGGAGTGGCATGGATGAGCACTCACGAAGTCGAACTGGTCGCGACCTACCCCAAATCGCAGCGCATTCCGGCGCTCACGGAGCTCTATCGGGAAGCGGGGGCCTATCGGGAAGCCCTTCGTGTATCTCGCCGTCGGACTGCGCTTCTCCACAGTGATCCGGCAGCGCACCGTTGGTGGTGGGATGCCGCGTATCCGATGCCGTGGCTCGAACTGGTCGACACGCATCGAGGCAAGCTTCCTCGCGCTCTCGTCTACGCGACCATGCGACAAGAGAGTGGTTTTCAACCAGAGGTGATCAGCCGTGCGGGCGCGGTGGGTCTGATGCAAGTCATGCCGGAGCTCGCCGCAAAGATGACGGGAGAGACCGTGACCCGGCGAGCGCTGCAAGTCCCCGAGAACAACATCGAGCTTGGGCTACGCGAGATGCATGCACTCGCCGAGCAACTCGACCATGTGTACCCGCTGAGCATCGCCGCATACAATGCAGGCAAGAGCCGAGTTCGCCGTTGGCTTCAAGAGAGCGGGCGAATCGAGCTCGATCGTTTCGTCGAACGAATCCCGTTCAACGAGACTCGCAACTATGTGCGTCGTGTCAGTACGCACTACGCGCGCTACGCATACCTCGACGACCCGAATTCGGGTTGGCCCGATCTGCCGCGCTTCGTTAACCCCTGATTTGCCGAGTGCGACGGTATTCGTAAGACTGTCTGGAACGATTTGGGTTGCCTGCGGGTGGGCGGAAGGCCAATAGAAGGGTCCGACCGCATCCGCGGGCGTGTGGGAGCACATGAATTTCACTGCGGCAGGGCTCTCCGACGTCGGACTTCAGCGAGAGCACAACGAAGACAGCTTCTGCATCGTAGCGGAGCACCGTTTATTCGTCGTCGCTGATGGCATGGGCGGGCACCGCGCGGGCGACATCGCTAGCCGTATGGCGACCGCGGAGGTCAAAGGCTTCTTCGAAGCTGCGGAAACCGACGAAGGCGCATGGCCCGACTCGAAAGGCACCTCGCTTCCGGTCGACCAGCAGCGACTCGTCTCGGCCGTCGAGCTCGCGAACCAACGCATCTTTCAGGCGTCGATCGGAAACCAATCGGTGCAGGGGATGGGTACGACGATCGTTGGCGCTCTGTTCAATCGCGGCGAGCGACAGATTCACATCGCGCACGTCGGCGACAGCCGGGCCTATCGTGTGCGAGGTGGCGAGTTGACTCAGATCACCCGCGATCATTCGCTTCTCAACGACTATTTGCTGGTGATGCCGAATTTGACCGAAGCGCAACGTCAGCGCCTACCGAGCAACGTCATCACACGCGCGCTCGGCATGCAAGACGCGGTTGCGGTCGATGTGTGCGTCGAGAACGTCCAGCCCGGTGACGTCTACGTGTTGTGCTCGGACGGCCTGAACGGGATGGTGAGCGACGACAGAATTCGTGACCTCGTCCACAGTGCGGGCGGCGACATTGAATGGGCTGCAAAAGCGCTTGTCAGCGAAGCCAATCAAAACGGCGGTGAAGACAACATCACCGTCGTCCTTGTGAAGATTACGGAGTAGGTCGATGCCGAAGTCGCTTACGATCCGGCAATTGCTGGACTGCTCAGAGTCAGAGTTCTGGGAACGAATCTTCCGAAGCGAAGAGTTCAACCACTACCTCTATGAGCGCCTGGGGTTCGACTACGAGCTCGAGGAGTGGAACTCCGAGACCGGCTATCGGCGGGCCAAAGTGTGGCCCGGACAGCAGATGCCGGGACCGGTCGCAAAGGTCTTCGGCGAGCGGTTCAGCTACGTCGAAGAGGGCACCTTCGATCCGATCGCCGAGTGCTACCACTTTCGCGTCATCCCGTCGGCGATTCCCGATCGCATCCGCGTCACGGGTACAGTCGTCGTGGAAAGTGTTTCCGAGTTGCAGTGCGAGCGGAGGGTCACGCTCGAGATCGGTGCCGACGTCCTTGGGCTCGGCCGTGTGATCGAGGGTTTCCTCGCGACCTCGACGCGCGAGCAGTACGCAAAGAATGCCGCGCTCGTGAACGAGTACCTCGCCGGCTTTTGCTAGTGTCCCGCGGGGCGCCCACCTTTTCTGGGGTCGCTCGCCGCGCGCAACACTCGCTCCGGTGTCTGCTCGATCTGGATCACCTGTACGTTTGCTACATTGTGAATCGACTCGATCTCATGGCCGCGCGCGGTTAGCGCGTCGACCAGCTCCGGCGCTAGCGGCGCCACGTTCTCGATTCGCAGCGTCTCTGGCGTGCCCTGGTGGTGTATGCGCGGTGCGGCGACCGCGTCGGACGCGTTCATGCCATGGAGCAGGACGTTCATCGCGACCTGCTGCGTCGCCGTGACGATACGGCTGCCGCCCGATGCGCCAACGCAAAGTACGGGGTTGCCTCCCGTGAACACGATCGTGGGTGACATCGTAGACACGGGCCTCTTCCATGGCCCAGGTAGATTCCGGCTGCCCCCAACCAAGCCGAACGCGTTGGCCTCGCCATGGCTACGAGAGAAGTCGTCCATCTCGTCGTTCATGACGATGCCTCCGCCTGTAAAGCGCGCACCGAACGGGAGGTTCACCGTCGTGGTCACCGAAGCGACGTTGCCTTCCGCATCCACGACACAAAGGTGCGAAGTGCCGGAGTTGTCTGGGGTGACGGCTCGTCGGCGGTTCCACTCGACCGGCATCTCGTAGGCGCTCGTCGGCTGGGCGCGCTCGGCGCGGGCCAGCTCGGCGCGCTTTTCGATTCGTGCAGGGCTCAGCATTCCGTCGATGGGAAGAATGACGAAGTCGGGGTCGCCGAAGTAGCGCTGTCGATCGAGGAACGGACCCTTCCAGGATTCGGCCATCGCATGGAGCAGTGGCGCCCCCTGGCTGGGGTTGCCTCCGACGACTTTCTCGAGGATCGAGAGGCTTTGCACCATCGTGAAGCCCCCCGCGCTCGGGGGCGGTGCCGTTACCCAGCGATATCCAAAGGCCTCGATCTCGATCGGCTCACGGGTGCGGACGCGATAAGCGGATAGATCGTCGAGGGTCATGATCCCCCCGCTCTCCTGGACGGACGTCACCATCTCTTGACCGACCAGGCCGCGATAGATGACGCGCGCGCCGTGGTCCGCGAACGCGCGTAGCACGCGGGCCAGCGCCGGCCGTTTGAGCACCGCTCCGGGTCGCAAGTCCCAGGCCGACATCACATTGTCTTTCTCGAGCTGCACGTGGAAGGCCGATCCCATGCGGGCGAGTGACTCGCTCACGGGGAAACCTTGTTCCGCGAGCCGAAGAGCGGGCGCGATGACTTCTCGCAGAGGAAGTGCCCCAAAGCGGGTCACGAGTGCCTCGATACCCGCAGGCTCCCCGGGCACGCCCGCGGCGAGACCTCCAAGCTGCGACGGGGCGTTGGCGGGACCTTCCGGCCGTTCGCCCTCGATGTCGAACATCTCGGGATCGGCCGCCCGAGGTGCTCGCTCGCGGAAATCGAGGAACGAGAGCGAACGATCCTTCGCGCGATAATAGAGCGCGAATCCACCACCGCCGAGGCCGCTGCTCGCGGGGTTCACCACCCCGAGCGCCAGCATCGTTGCGGCTGCCGCATCAGCGGCATTGCCTCCTGCGGCGAGCACCTCGGCCCCGGCCTTCGACGCTTCGAAATGATCGGCAGCCACGGCGTCACGCGCGAAGACAGCGGCGTGCTCCGGGGGCGATGCGGTCGTCAGTCCAGCTACGAGGACTGCCGCCAATGTCCAAGACAGCCTTGAAATCACTCGCTTCATGGCCCGCACCTTGCCTCCGATCCTGTCGGGATGCTACCGCACTCGGGCATGCGTTTCGTGTTTGTCATGGACCCGGTGTCGACGGTCATCGTCGACGAAGACACCAGCTTTGCCCTCATGTTGGAAGCGCAAAGCCGTGGTCATCACATCGACCATTGCCTTCCGGGCGACGTGGGACTTCGAGGCCGGCGCGTCATCGCGCGGGTTCGCCGTGCGACGATGCACAACGATGCCGCGTCCCCCATTACTCTGGCCGATCCGGAAGACATCGATCTCGCGAACGTCGATGCGGTATTCATCCGGCAGGACCCGCCATTCACCGACGCCTACCTTTGGTTGACCCTAGTACTCGACCATCTCGAAGGGCAGACCCTCGTCGTCAACAGTCCACGTGGGCTCCGAGAGGCAAACGAGAAGCTCTACGCCCACCATTTTCCCGAGGTCGCTCCGGCGACCATCATGACCAGTCACAAGGACGAGATTCTTCGCTTCCTCTCGGACGTGGGCGGCAAAGCCGTGCTGAAGCCGATCGACGGACATGGAGGCGAAAGCGTCTTCCTGCTCTCCGAAGGTGACACCAATTTGAACGCGCTAATCGAGGCGGTCACGCACGTGGGTGCGCGCAATGCGATCGTGCAAGCGCTCATCCCGGAGATCTACGACGAGGGTGATAAGCGCATCCTGCTGGTCGACGGCGAGCTTCTCGGGGTCGTGGGTCGTGTCCCGAGCAAAGGAGACATCCGCAGCAACGTCCATGTGGGCGGCTCGGCGGCGCCGGCCACGCTCACCGATGCGGATCGAGAGATCATCGAGACCATTGGTCCGCGCCTCGTCGCCGATGGGCTGTTCTTCGTCGGCCTCGACGTGATCGGTGGGAAACTGATCGAGGTCAACGTCACCAGTCCGACCTTGATCCAACAGATGTCCCGACTCGTCGGCGAGAATCTCTCAGCCACCGTCATCGACAAGCTCGAAGAAAAGGCGCGCCGCTACGGCGCTTAGCTCGAGCCGATCCGAACCGCCGCGGACGCGCCTGCGCCGGCGACCGCTCCCATGGCGATCGCGACGAGCAAGGCCACCATGGGAGTCATCAAGTCGAGCCCGTCGAGGACGAGGCCCGACATGCCGAAGAACGACACGAAGAACGTCCAGAACCGCCGGGAACGGATCGTCCGGACCACGAAGTCGTCGCCGCTCACACCGTCGAGCTGACCCAACTGGCTCGGTCGTGTCGTGTCGTCATGAGCTCGGGTCTCGTCGTCGGCATCGGCCTTCTTGCCGTTGAAGAGCAGGGACACCACCAACAACACCGCCCCAAGGACGAGAGCCATAATGTAGAGATTGATCAGCATCTTAGTTTGTTTCGTCTAGCGGGCCTCGACGCCGCTCGTACCCCAGGAGACCTCGATAGGATGCAACCCTTCGCCCTCACAGGCCAGCTCGAAGGCGGCCGCCCGATCTCCGTCCGTGAAGAAGGCGATTGCCACGTCGCCGCCTCCTGCGCCGCACGGCTTGGCGCTGCCCGAAAAACGGGCGGCAAGTGCCCGAGCCGCCGCAAGTCGCTCCTCCACGATCGGCGCCCGCGCAGCAGTGCCGAGCGCCTCCATCGCAGCCGAATACTCCCCGGCCTGCTCGACCACCGCCTCGGCGTCTCCGCTTCCAAAAGCCTCTGCGAACCCCGAAGCCAGGATTTTCAGGCGCCCCATCGCGGATTCAAAGCCCGGCGGGTCGTGCTGCTCGAGGGCGCGAACCTTCGCGACGAGCTCGCTCGTCCGGGCCGCGTGCCCGGTCCAAACGAGTCGGATCGCCAAGCCATCGGGCGCGTCGAGCTCGACCGTATCGATGGCTGCACCAAGGCGGGAGAAACGTAGAAAGCCGCCCAACGCCGAAGCCGCGACGTCGACGCCGCTTCCCTGCGGCGCGATCGCGGCGTGCCCATCGAACGCGCATTGGAACACGTCCGCCGCGACTCCAGGGTCGCTCAAGTCACGGCCATGTGTCGCGAACACCGCCCCGGCCGCAGCCACCGCAGCGGCGGCAGACGAGCCGAGCCCGAGCTTGACTTGCTCACGCTGAAGTGAGCTCACGTCGACGCGAAGGGATCCCGCTACGGGTCCGCATCGGGCGCGCGCCCGCTCGAGCGTGGCCAGCACTTCCGGCGACATCGACTCGTCGGAGTCCGACCAGGTCACCTCGACACGCCTATCGACGGCGGCGACGACGGCCGGTGCACCCTCGAGGACTGCGTACTCGCCGCAAAGGAGCGCCTTTCCGGGCGCGCTCGCTCCGATGCGCTTCAACGGCTGACCTCGACCGGCGGGCCGGGCTTGGTCACCCAGGTTCGGGTCACGCCGGCGGTGCGTTCGAGAGCCTGCCGCACCCGTGCTGCGTCCGTGGCGTCGCAGAGTGTCTTCACGTGCGGCCCAGCATCCATCGTCGCCCAAGCCGATACGCCCCGATCGCGGAGACCTCGTACTGTCTCGAGCGCGCTTAGGGTTTCCGGTGCCCAATAAAAGATCGATGGATCCGCGGTGATCGCGCAGCAGTGAAACGCAAGCGTGCTCTGCTCCATCGCATGGCCGAGTTTCTCGAGGTCTCGCTGCTTGATGGCCCGCTTGATGGTTCGGCACCACTTCGGCGCACGTTCGAGCCAGGTTCCGTAAAAAGGAGAGGTCTTGCGGGAGCGTTCCATTCCTTCGGTGGAGCCGACCTTCTTGGGGCCGGGGACGGTCTGCGCGACGATCAGCCGCAAATTCCAGTGCGAAGCTGGTGCAATGGGTCGGGCTGCGAGGTCTCCGTCGCCCCGGACCCCCGCGGGAAGCTCGACGAAGCCGCCGAATATCGAGCGCGCCGCTGAAGCACTCGACGCTCGTGCCATCGCGCTGAGGCTGCGTGGATGATGACGTAGTCCCGCCGCGGCGGAGGACGCAGCCGCAAGGGCAGCGAAGCCCGAGGCGCTCGAAGCGAGCCCGGCTGCGGTTGGGAAGTGATTGTGGCTGCTTACCCGTGCGAAAGAACGCACCCCTGCTTCACGTCGAACGCGATCGAGCATGCCGACTACGCGCGCGGTCTCTTCGGTGCTTGCCCTCCGGCCGTCGAGACGAACGACGTCGGCCCGCAGCGACGGGTCGAAGCGAACCTTGGTCTCGGTCACCAGTTGATCGAGCGTCATCGAGATGCTCGGCACGGCCGGGACATTTCGCCGAACATCGGCTTTGCCCCAGTACTTCGCAAGCGCGATGTTCGCGCACGCCCGGGCGCTGGCCTCCATGGACGGATCGCTCATGCGCTCACCTCGGCTACGAAGGCATCCTCGCCCAAGACCCCACGGAGTCGCTCCGCCTCTTCGCGTTTCGGGGCCAGCGCAAACATACAGCCCCCTCCTCCGCCGCCGGTCATCTTCGCGCCAAGCGCTCCGGCCTCGCGCGCAGCCTGGCACATCTGATCGAGCTTGGTCGTGCAAAGCATCAGCGAGCTGAGCAGAGAATGATTCAAATCGAGCAGCTGCCCGAGCGCGATCAGGTCGCCTGCTTGAATCGCCAGCCTGGCGTTTCGGACCAGGGTCTCGATCCCTTCGAACGTCTGTGTCACACGCTCAGGGTCTTGCTCGAGTTGCCTGCGGACCGAAGCCACCATCTCCTTGGTGCTCGCAGACTCCCCGCTGTGTCCGACCACGAGGTGCAGCGGCTTGTTCGAGTGCAAGGGTTCGAGCGGCTGTCCTCGCCGAAACAGGGCCACCCCTCCTAGGGCGGACATCGTGTTGTCGACGCCAGATGGATTCCCGTGAAAAACCCGCTCCCAACGAAGCGCGGCCTCGCCGAGCTCTGAGCGAGAGCGGCGACGATCGAGCGCTTCGTCGATCGCGTCGACAATGGCGACGCCGATCGCTGCCGAGCAACCGAGTCCGGCACCGGCAGGCAGCTCAACACGGGCGTTTACTTCGAGCGCTGGCCTATTCGGGTAGTCCGCGAGGACAGCGGCGAATGCACGTGCGAGGGGCTCCTCTCCCTCCGGATCGGGCGCAATCGTCAAATCCCAAGGCTCCAATCGGAGGACATCCTCGTCAGCCTGCCTCGCCTCCGCATGGACCCCACGCTCGATGCCGACAGCGATCGCCGGATAGCCATGCACCACTGCGTGCTCTCCGAGCAGGATGACCTTGCCGCGGCCGAAGCCCATCAACTGCCTCGGTCCGTCAGGCGTCGCGTGACGTCTTCGAGCATGGCTTTGGCCTCCTCGTCGAACGCACTTGCCGCGATCGCGCTTCGTGCATCGTCTACTAGAACCTCGAGTCGCCGTTCGACTGCCTCTCGCGCGCCAGACAGTGCATTCGTCGCCGCTTCGACCTCGGCATCGCTAGAATCCGGCCGTCCCCACACCGCAGCGACAGCGGCCTGTGCGGTCTTGCTCGGCTCGAGAGTACGAAACGCCCCCATGACCGCATTGTTCTTTCCGTGACGCAAGTCGTCGCCTGGCTTCCCTGTCTCCTGCGCGCTCTCGAACGTGCTGAGGAGGTCATCCCGGAGCTGGAACGCCACTCCGAGAGGACCGGACCAGTCGCGCAGAGACTTCATCGCGGCCGCATCGCCATTTGCAATGATGCCACCGAGCTCCGCGGGACCGCGCGTCGTATAGCTGCCGGTCTTGAGGTCGTGCATGCGCTCGACGTCGTCGTTGGCCATCAAATCGAGTTGCTGCCCAGCGAACACTTCCTTCTGAATCCGCACGAACGCGCGTAGCGCATCATCCCGACGACCCTCTGGGAACGCGGCCGACCAGAAGAGCTCCCAGCTAAACGTCGACGCCAAGTCGCCAGCGAGAATGCCCAAGCTTGCGCCAAGATGCGCATGGCCGTGCCGACTCTGGAACGCGTAGTGAACGGCGGGCCCGCCGCGACGCTCGTCGTCCTCGTCCATCCAATCGTCGTGGATGAGCAGATAGCTTTGAAGAAGTTCGAGCGCACCACCCACCTCGAAGGTCGCATCGACCTCGCCAGGACCTCGCACGGCACGGAAGCCCGCCGCGGTCACGATCGGTCGAAGTCGCTTGCCGCCTCGCATCGTCAAGTCCCGAACTTCGGTCACCAGCTCCGCTGCCAGTGGGGAAAGCTCTTCTGCTTCACGAATCTTCGAGGCGAAGAACCTCCGAAGCAGCTCGTCGACGCTCCGTCGGATTTCGTCCATCCAAGCGTCGAGATTGATTTGCCCTTGCGCCACGCTTTGACTGTCCTTATTCCGAGCTACGTACACGGCAGCGCGCTGCCGAGCAAGCAAGGCGATGAGCAAGACCATCGAGCAAAGAAAGGCCGACCATCTCGATCTGTGCGCTACGGACGAGGTCGCGTTTCGGCAGCGAACGACGCTTCTCGAGTGCGTTCGTCTCGTGCATCAGTCGCTCCCGGAGACCAGCTACGACTCGGTCGACACCCGCGTTCGGCTGCTCGGCAAGGAGCTTCGTGCGCCTCTGCTGATCGCGGCGATGACGGGAGGTCACGAAAGGGCAGCTGAGATCAATCGGGCGCTCGCCTCTATCGCTGACGAGCTCGGCTACGCCTTTGGCCTTGGAAGCCAGCGAGCCATGCAGAAGCGACCGGAAACCAGCTGGACCTACCAGGTCCGAAAGCACGCTCCAAATGTGCTGCTCTTCGGCAACGTGGGGGTCGTCCAGGCGCGCGACATGTCCACCAAGGAGGTCGCCTCGATGGTCGACTCCGTGGGTGCGGACGCTCTTTGCGTACACATGAATCCAGCGATGGAGCTCGTCCAACCCGAAGGCGACCGCGATTTCCGCGGCGGCATTCAGACCTTTCAGCGGCTCTGGGCCGAGCTCGAAGTTCCCGTCATCGCAAAGGAGACCGGGAACGGAATCAGCCGCGAAGTGGCCGCCGAGCTTCGCTCTCTCGGGATCCGTCACGTGGATACCTCCGGGGCGGGCGGAACCTCTTGGGTCGGTGTCGAGACACTTCGCGCAGAGGGCGACGGGCAAGCACTCGGCGAAGCGCTCTGGGATTGGGGCGTTCCCACGGCAGCGTCCGTTCACTACTGCGTCGAGGCAGGGCTCACCACGATCGCCACCGGTGGTATTCGCCATGGAATGGACGTGGCGCGCGCCATCGCCCTTGGAGCGAGCTGCGCCGGGATTGCGCGCAACGTCTATCAGGCGTTTCTCGAAGGCGGCATCGACGGCGCGCGCCGTTTCCTGCTCCGGATCGAGCGAGAACTCCGATCGATCATGCTCCTTTGTGGCGCGAAGACCATCGAAGAGCTCCAGTGTGCGCCTCGCATCTTGTCCGGCGAGCTCCGCGACTGGATCGCCTAGATCGCGCTGCTTTTAGCCCGCGGGAGGGGCTTCCGAGGTGCTTGGATTCGGTTCCTCTGCCTCTATCGGCTCATAGCGCAGTAGGTCTTCGACGCGCTCGAGGAGCTCCCCCTCGAAGTGAACTGAAAAGCGCGGCTCGAGCAGCTTGGTACGCACCCGCCAGACGACCGGGTCGGCCGGGTCGCGCAACACGATCGGGTTGGCGCCCGCGAGCACCCAAGGCGAGCTGAGGATCGCGTCCGTCAAAGCCAAGCGGACTTTGCCCGCATCTTGGTAGCCTTCGAGTCTCACGACCACCTCGTGTTCGGCGTCCACTCCGGCGTCGTAGACCATCGGTGCCCCGACCATCGCTCGATTCGGAACCGTGAGGCGGTGTCCCTGGCCGTCTCGGAGCCAAGTCGCACGAAGTGTGCGGCCTTCGACGGTTCCTTGAAACCCTTCGCCCGACACCCAAACGCCCTTCTTCACGCGCCGCTCTGCCGCAAGGACGCCGCCCGCCACCAAGTCGGCGAACAGATCGCGGACCGACCAGCCCACCACCAGGACCAAGACGACGAGTGCCCAAAGCAGCCAGTCTTGTCCCTCGGGGATCAACTCTACGAGGATGGTGACGAGCAGCCCGACCCCTGTGAGCCGGAGGATGAGTAGGAGACCTCCGAGGACGCGGCTCAACACCACGTTCGCAGTGAGCCAAGCGCGCGCGCGTTCAACAGCAAGCAAGCCAAGCCCAATGCCGAGCAGTGACAAGAACAAGACGAACAGCGGGTTTCGCTCGCTCGACCCTTGCTCGACTGGCGGAGAAGAGGGTCGACGCCGAGGTCTAGCGATGCTTTCTGGTGGCTCGGCTGGTGAAGTCGAAGCGGCGGGTGGCTCGGGCTCCACCTTCTTCGCGACCGGCCTGCTCCGTTTGGGTGGCGGCTTGGGCCTTTCGGCAGATTCGCCTGGCTCCGAAGGAGGCGTCGGCAACTCGAGAAGCTGAGCCCCCGTCGAGTTCGCCATCACCAGCACGAAGAGCGCAAAGAGCCAAGCTCGCAATGAGAGCCGCATCAGATCACCCACCCACGCTCGGCGAACACGCGACCGAGTGCCCCGCGTAGATGGACGGCGATTACGAACGCACCGTCGCGCTCTTCGAGCAGACCCAGGTGCGCGAGTCGGCTCAATTGTGCCTGTGCGGTGTTCACGTCGAGACGAAATAGCCGCGCTTGCCCCGCCGCGTCCATCCAACCCTCACGCGCAATCTGGTAGAGGTTCACGAGGATATCGTCGGGCAGTCGGCGAATTCGAGTGTAAGGCGACGCCGGTATCGGGCCCACGTGGACGACGTCGTCTTGAATGTCGCGAATCGATGCGAGCCATAGTCGGAGCGCATCCCGAACGAGGCCTCCGGTGGCGGCATGAAGCTCGTGGAAGTACTGGTCGTACGGGCGCCGGATTCGACTCGCGCCGCGAGCGAAGAGTCCTTCGATCGGGGAGCCGTCGCCGCGATCGAACGAGTGCTCGAAGCCGCTCAAGCGGTGACGGGCGATGACGGCAGCTTGGAGCTCCTGCTCGCTCAATGGGTCGAGACGAATCAGCTCGGGAAAGGCGTCCCGCAACGGGGCGACCGTCGAGGCGAAGTTCCAGAACAGCACGGCCCCGTGGGTGAGCCAACGTCGGCGTCCGCCCTCTTCGATGATCCCCTTCACGAAGCGTCGAAGCGGCTCGAAACCGCCCGGCGCCATCGACAGCATCCAATGGAGGCCGTCCACGACGACGAGCTGGCCTTCTGGCGTGTCCTGAAAAATGGCGTCGACGTCTTCGACGCTTACCGGACCGGTGAAGACGACTCGCTTCACGTTCTTCCAGCGGCGGCTTCGGACGATCGCGCTCGAAACAGCAGCTTTACCGACCCCGTCGACGCCGATGAGCGCGACCGAACGCAAGCGACCGCGCTGCTCGCTCGACAGGACCCCCTCCGCCCGCCGGATCTCCTCGTCACGCCCCGTGAGGACGTCACCGGCCTCCATCGTATCGGCGGCGAAGAGGCGCCGGTAAACCAGTGGGAGCTCCGCCCCGACCTCGGGAGCTGCGAAACTCCCGGCCGTCAGTTCTTCGCTTGGAAGAGGCCCCGCGAGCCCCATCCGCTCGCTCCAGCGTTCGAGCCGCTCCTCGCCGAATAGGGCCCGCATGGCATTGCGGCCCTGTGTCTTCATCCGCTGAATGCGGGGCGGGCGCTCGGCACGTTCGACCATCCGAAGACCGCGGGCCGCGCGACGCATCGCCTCGAGTCTCGAACGGCTGAACTCGCCCTCGGCAAGCTCGGAGCGAAGTGTTGCGAGCGTCCCGAGCGCCGCATCGCGCATCTCGGTCTCGATGATCTCGGGCCAGCGTTTCGCCTCCACCCGAATCTCTTCGAGCGAGTTGAAGTTCCGTTCGAGCTGGCCGTACACCATGTCCCGCAGGAGGGAGTGCATCTCTTCAGGTACGGGCTCGTCGTGCACGATCTCGAGCTCCGCGGTCGCGAGCTCGACGTTGAAGGCGACCACACGCTCGAGCTCCTGCAAGAGGTTCGCCAATGGCTGTATCTGCTCTGCAAGCTCCCGCCTGCTGGCAAGGAGCTTCGGCGCGACCCGGCTGTCGATGTACGTCAGCACGACCTCTCGGAAGGGAACCTCGACTTCCGGAAGTGCGCTCGGCAGTCTCCACTCGCCGGTCTGTTGCTGTCCGACGGTCACCCGGTAGCGCGGGGTAAGCGCGCGGCAAGCCTCGACCAAAGTATCGAGCAAAGGGGCGATCTTCGTGTCGTCGCTCAAGTCTTGATAGAGCTCGTTGGTCACCCGCGCCGCCTCGCCGGTTGCCTTGCTAGTGGCTTCGGTGGCGCTTCGAAGGACGGCGGCGAGCTCCTCGCCCGACTGTTCCGTTTCCAGCTCGGCATTGAGCTCCGTGAGCGCTGTCTGCAGGGTCTCGCTTACTCGGGTCACCTGAGATGTTGCCCGACGTTGGACCGTATTGGTCAATCGCAGCACGTACTCGGAGAGGTTGTCCTTGATGCGGGCCTCGAGTCCGAGGAGCTCGAGCTCCATCGCGAGAGAGGAGTACTCCGCGGAGCTCGCTTTCCTCAGGTTGGCGACGTCTTTCGTGAGCGTCTCGATCGCTCGCATCCGATTGGCAAACCGGCGACTGGTTCTTCGCTCCCTCGACGGCAAGTCGAGGGTCCCGAACGTCGGGAGGTCTTCCTTCATGTGGCCGAAGCCCACGGCGACTGCGCTTGCCGCGCGATGAGTCCCGTCTGCGGTGATACGAACGATCTCGTCCAGCGCCAGGGCGAGCTCTTCTTCGACTTCGTGCCTCAATCTCACCAGATGGCGTTCGAGGTCCGCGTCTGGGTCACTGCTGATGTCGACCACGTCGTCGTAGCCAGCGATCACTCCATCGAACAGGCTTCGAGTGCGCGCAGCCATGTGCCGATCGGCTTCGACGAAAAGCGCCGCCAAGGCCTCGAAGCGCGAGGGCGCATCGTAGGAAAGGTGATACCGCCCGAGCGCCTGGAGCCGGACCTCTCGAATCGGCGCGCTCTGTCCGAACGCCTTTCGCCATCCGCGTCGCGCCCGCAGAGACTGCCGCCGGATCTGCTTCCACAGGGAATCGC
>Ga0316193_10000739_pt1 | contig 20930 bp, 16 predicted proteins | sample MerIslsedime2_MG_FD_207735 | JGI IMG/M metagenome (GOLD analysis project Ga0316193, IMG submission 207735) | Coastal sediment microbial communities from Maine, United States - Merrow Island sediment 2 | ecosystem: Environmental > Aquatic > Marine > Coastal > Sediment | place: USA: Maine... | reverse complement strand
TGGCAGAAGCACCACCCCGGTGAACCTTTCCCGGTGGCTGTGGCTCTGGGTGCCGATCCTGCCACGATTCTGGCTGCCGTAACGCCGGTACCCGACAGCCTGTCTGAATATGCCTTTGCCGGATTATTGCGTGGCTCGAAAACCGAACTGGTTAAATGCAAGAGCATCGATTTACAGGTTCCGGCCAGCGCCGAGATTGTACTGGAAGGCCATATCCATCCGGGCGAAGAAGCACTCGAAGGTCCGTTTGGCGACCACACCGGCTACTACAACGAGCGGGAGCGGTTTCCGGTATTCACCATCGACTGCATCACGCACCGCGATGACCCCATCTACCACAGCACCTACACTGGCCGTCCTCCCGATGAGCCGGCGATTCTGGGTCTGGCTTTAAACGAGGTCTTTGTACCTGTCCTGCAAAAACAATTTCCGGAAATAACCGATTTCTACCTGCCGCCGGAAGGCTGCTCCTACCGCATGGCCTGCGTGAGCATGAAAAAGCAGTATCCAGGACACGCCAAGCGCGTGATGTTCGGCGTCTGGAGTTTTCTGCGCCAGTTCATGTACACCAAGTTCATCATCGTTACTGACGATGACGTGAATGTGCGCGACTGGAAAGACGTGGTGTGGGCCATGACAACGCGTGTGGATCCTGCCCGTGATATCACGCTGGTGGAAAATACGCCGATTGATTATCTCGACTTCGCGTCACCGGTGTCGGGTCTGGGCAGCAAAATCGGGCTGGATGCCACCAGCAAGTGGAAAGGTGAAACCACGCGCGAATGGGGCCGGCCAATCAGTATGGATGCGGCTACCAAAGCACGGGTAGACGCAATGTGGGATCAGCTCGGGATCAGGCTGGATCCGGCGAATTCACCGTAGGAGCCTGGTTGCAAATACCACCGGCCGGGGAATCAACCGGCCTCACACAACAGGCTGTCGTCTGCTTCCGCGGTGCTCGCCATCTGTTCAAGGCAATGCAGCACTTCCATACTCGCCTGCTCCATACCCTCCAGTTCGTGCAGCGCGGCATCGATGTTGCCGTCCAGGTGTTGTGCCAATGCCTCAAGGGCATGACGATGCACAGCACGGTGCGGCACTTCCAGCTCACGATAACCGGTCAGCTGACTGAAGCAACTGTGGCCCTCGCCCTCATAATACCATTTACCCAGACGACAGCGGGTGTGATCTGCGAAATCATCGATCCCCTTGTCGGAAACGCCCATCATTACCTGGTAGACATTGAACTTGTAAACCAGATGATCGGTCTTGGCCAGTTCTACAAAACTGCGCAGTGCACCGGCAGAAATCACACCTTCCATTTTCCTGGACAGACCCAGAATGGCGCCCATGCCCGAGCTGGCACTTGAACCGATAGCACTTAACTGCTCGGACTGCTCCGCCATTGTTTTCATCTTGTCCTGTGTATGACTGGTTTCTTCCTGGATCTTGGCTACCTGGCTCGCTATCTCCTGGGTGGCTTCGTTGGTGCGTTTGGAAAGATTTCGTACTTCCTCGGCAACGACAGCAAAGCCGCGCCCGTGCTCACCTGCACGCGCAGCTTCAATCGCCGCGTTCAATGCCAACAGGTTGGTCTGCTCGGATATTTCAGTAATCAGGTTGACAATATGATCGATGGCATCGGCACGCGCGTTGAGTCCTTCGACATTACTCACGGCATCGCTCACGGTGTCTATCACCTCACCCAGATTGGTAACCATCATTTCCGTACCCTGGCGAGCATCTACAGAGACCTGCGCGGCCTCTATGGCGACTTGCTTTTCGCTTGCCAGGCTCCCGGCCAGGTTGGAGAGGGTGGACTGGAGCTGCACCATGCTTTCGCCAAAGTAGTGGAAATTCCGGTACAGGCCGCTTGCCATTTGCGCGCTGGAGACCAACTGGTTCTGCTCGGACCGGGCACTTGCCAGCCTGTCTTCGAAGTCCGCCACCTGTTTTTCTTTCCCGGCGAGTTCATTCCTTAGATTTTCTGCTTCCTTTTCGGAAGCTTCCAGTTTAGCGCGCGCCTTCCCAAACCAGCTTAACATCCGGGCATCTCCCTATAGAATTCGGATTTCCATACCACTCTGTTAGCGGCGATGCGAGGCCGTCCTTTAAGCCCGGCGGGCTTTCCTGACCGTAGCGGTTTGCGAGGTATGGCGCGAGTCTGTTCCGCCAGGCGGACGAAACATATATCCCTTTGAATAAATAACATAATCCGCTATAGTCAATGGTCTTTATTGGGTATTACAGGCTAAACTTCGGCAGCTGCCTGCGGTAGAGCCATACTAGCCACAAAAGCGTATCCAGATCTGCCCGGGAATCATTGATATCCGGCGCCTGGTTAGCGGGGAGCACATGGAGTGAGCAATCGACTCTACAGATTGATCTTCGGGACAACGCTTCTGCTAGCCCTGTACTTTGATGTCACTCAGGCAATTTATGCACTGGCAGGTATGGCGGTATTCGAAGCCATCACCAATCTGCGCATCCCCCTGCTAGTGTCACGGCTGCGCTACCAAAACGATGGCGACCCGGAGGAAGGTTCTCTGGGCATTCAGTTTCCTGTCCGTACGTTATTTGAGGCCGAGCGCGGTTGGCGGCTAAGTGTGGCAACCATGCTGTTTATCAGCCTGTTTGTCTTCCCCGATGTACTCTGGTTTTTCCCATGGTTCATGGGTTTTGCTATTCTCGGTGCAGGTGTCAGCGGGGTATGCCCGATGTACCTGGCAATGAAATGGGCCGGCCTGAAATAAACAAACCACAGAAGGATTCACTCCGGCATGGCACCCAGGTCGGGCTGCCATTAAAGATCACCGGTATCGTCTTCTGGGGCCTGGTGGCTATCGGCCTGGTGCTGGTTGCAGAGACCATACGCTGGATGCAAAGCGACCTGGAACTATTCCAGGAAACCACCAGGCGCCATGCGATACTCGATGTCCAGTCCCTGCTGGCACAAAACCCTGATCTAAGCCCTGTCATGTTGCAGAAACAGCTCCAGCAGGTCATAGACAGTACCGATATCTCAGGTCTGTCCGTTGAGTATGAACTGGACTCTGTGCTGGTCGGTGAATCGGGTGGCGGGTTCGAAAGCTACACCAGTGTCTTCCCCATGACGAGAAATTCCTATACTGGATATATTTCGACAGATGTAGTCACCACTGTCTGGCTCAATTCCGTTGATGCAATTCTGGCGCCACAGAAAAAGCGCCTGATGCTGGAAACGGGGCTGCTGGTATTCTTCTTCGGCATGGCGCTACAGGGGATTCTGAAAAGGCTGCTGTCGACGCCTATCACCCGGATGGTTGAGACGGCACAAATCTTCAGCGAGGGGCGCGATTCAAGATTCGACGAGGCACGTAATGATGAATTCGGATATCTGGCCAGGTTCATCAATCGCGCGCTGGAGAATCTGACGCTGCGCCAGGACGAACTGGTTGCTGCACTCAGCCGTGCGCGTGCCTCCGAACATGCTCTGTACGAGGAAAAGGAACGCGCAGAAGTAACCCTGCATTCCATTGCCGAAGGCGTAATCACCACCGACAAATCAGGGCGCGTTCGTTATATGAACCCGGTCGCCGAGTCTCTGTCTGGCCATTCACAGCGTGAAGCCACCGGACTCGCAATCGATAAAATTCTTGATCTCGTTGATGAGACCAGCGGGGAAAAAATAGACTCCTCGGTGCTGCATTGCCTGCGCGATGACACTGTCACCCGTGCCATAACGGGGCGTATTCTGGTCAAACCCGATGGTGATGAAATTCCGATTGAGGAAAACGCAGCCCCCATCAGGGACAACTCCGGAAACACGATTGGTACGGTACTGGTCTTCGAGGATGTCAGCCAGACCCGGGAACTGACACGCCGACTCGCCTACCAGGCCAGCCATGACGCCTTGACCGGACTGTACAACCGCAGTGAATTCGAATTACGCCTGCACAATGCGCTGAAAAAGGCACAGGCACAAAATCAACCGGTCACACTGTGCTATATGGACCTTGATCAATTCAAACTGGTCAACGACACCTGCGGGCATATTGCGGGCGATCAACTGTTGCGTCAGTTAGCCCACAAACTGCAGGATGCACTAAGAGACAGCGATACCATCGCCAGGCTTGGCGGTGACGAATTCGGTGTGTTGCTGCAAGACTGCAGCGTGGAAGACGCCCGCCGCCTGGCTTCAAAACTGCGCAAGACAGTGCGTGACCACCACTTTATCTGGGACGGTAAAACATTCGAAGTGGGCGTCAGTATTGGTGTCGTTCCTGTATCAACCGACACGCACGATGTAACCGAAGCGCTCAGCGCAGCTGATGTCGCCTGTTACGCAGCCAAGGAGCACGGCAGGGACCGGGTACACGTGTACCAGGCAGATGATGCTGAACTGCAGCGCCGTCGCAGTGATATGCTATGGGTCAACCGCATCCGCCAGGCACTGAAGGAAAACCGCTTTCGCCTGTACCAGCAAGCTATAGTTCCGATCGGTGCAAGCGGGCCCGAAGCACCTCACCACGAAATTCTGCTGCGCATGCTTGATGAGGACGGGAAGCTGCTGAGGCCTGGCATGTTCCTTGGTGCCGCCGAGCAGTTTGGACTGATGCCCGATATTGACCGCTGGGTCATCCGCAACACCCTTCAATGGCTGGGAGAAAACACCGGTCCGGCACTGGCAGGTCGGCAACTGGCTATCAATTTATCCGGACAATCCCTGTCTTCCGTCTCCTTCCTCGATTTTGTGATTGACCTCGTCGATGAATCATCGGTAGACCCCGCGAACATCAATTTCGAAATCACCGAAACTGCGGCTATCGCCAACCTGGAAGATGCGACCCGGTTTATCCGCACCCTCAAGGGCGTGGGCTGCAAGTTCTCACTGGATGACTTTGGCAGCGGGATGTCTTCTTTCCAGTATCTGAAAAATCTTCCGGTCGATTACCTTAAAATTGACGGCAGCTATGTTCGTGACCTGGTACGCGAACCGATTGACCGTGCCATGGTAGAGGCTGTCAACCAGATCGGTCACGCAATGGGTATGAAAACCATCGGCGAGTGCGTCGAAGACCAGGAAACTCTGGACGCACTGGCCGTTATCGGTGTCGATTTCGCACAGGGCTACGGTATCGCCAAATCTGCACCTATCGAAAACCTGAACGGTAGCAACATAAAGTCCTTCCGACAGCCCGCCTGATTCAGGATTCCGCCGGATTATTTTCAACTTCCCGGGACAGCACAGCGCGCCAGTCGATAAATACAACAGAAATCACGCGTTTACCCTGCGCAGAAAATGAACGAGAATGCGAATCTTTCGCTATTGGAAAACTGCATGACGTTCCAGGTCGAGATAAAATCCAGCGCTCATCGTTTTTCGGTTGAAGGTGGGGAAACCGTTCTGGAAGCTGCGCTGCGCCACAGTATTAGCTTACCCTATGGTTGCCGCAATGGCGCCTGCGGGTCCTGCGTGGCGACACTGGAGTCAGGCAGCATCCACTACCCGGACGGTGAACCCGAGGCGCTTGCCGGTGAAAACGCAGCCGGGAAAATCATCATTTGCCAGGCCCATCCGCAAAGTGACCTGGTCATCAGTGTGCGCGAAATCCAGGCCGAGAAAGATATCAGCATCAAAACCCTGCCCTGCCGCGCTGAACAACTGGAACGCCTGTCACACGACGTTATGCTGGTGCGCCTCAAACTGCCGGAAACCGAACGCCTGCAGTTCCTCGCCGGACAGTACATTGAATTCATCCTCAAGGACGGCCGTCGGCGCGCCTTTTCCATCGCCAATGCGCCTCACCATGACGAGTACCTGGAACTGCATATCCGGCATGTGTCCGGCGGCTCCTTTACCGGTCATGTCTTTGAGGAAATGAGGGACCGCGCATTATTGCGGATCGAAGGGCCACTGGGCTCGTTTTACCTTCGCGAAGACTCGCAGCGCCCACTGATAATGATGGCTGGTGGCACTGGTTTCGCTCCCCTGAAGGGGATGCTGGAGCACGCATTCTATATCGGCCTGGACAGACCCATGCATCTGTTCTGGGGTGTGCGTGCCCTGCGCGACCTGTACATGGATGACCTGCCGCGGGAGTGGGAGAAGCAATTCCCGAATTTCACCTATACCCCGGTGCTGTCAGCGCCTGGACAGGATGACCAATGGCAGGGTGAAACCGGACCGGTACACGAGGTGCTGATGACCCGTTACCCCGACCTCGGTGATTTTGATATTTATATGAGCGGTCCACCGGCGATGATCGAAACCGCCACACCGGCCTTTGTTACGCATGGCGCACAGCTCGACTATATGTACTCTGATGCTTTTGAATTCGCGAAAGATGTGATGGACAAGATTAAGCAGAGCGGCTGATCGAAACCACATTCGCCGGTTGAGTTGATCCACCATCCGACAACGCTATTCCGGACATGCCCGGTCCCGGCAGCTCCACCCCTTTACGGTAACACTCAGCCGCTTTATCCGGCTCTTCCAGCTGCTCCAGCAGGGTGCCCAGTAAACGGTACGCTTCCGCGCCTGGCTGCAGATCAATACTGGCTTCGAGATAGCTACGCGCCTTGCCCCACAGCTGATTACGCAAACTGATTTTTGCCAGGCTGAGCAACAGCACCGGATCCTGCCGGTGCTGCTCAAGCCAGCGTTCGGCCAGCGTCTGCTGCGCGGACGCATCCACGCTTTGCAATTCGCCATACAGGTAAACCAGGCGCTGGTTCCAGACGTCCCTGATCCGGGTACCCAGCAACTTCTCGGCCTGCTCATGCTCACCCAGGCGTATCAGCTGCTCAATATAAACTGCCAGCAGGCCTTCATCCTGTTGCACCGCTGACGGCAACTGTTTCCAACCTGCTTTCAGCGACCCCAGATCACTGCTTGAAGAGAGCGCCAGCACCCGTTCGCGGTAGACCTTTACTGCCAACTGCTGCCACTGACGATCGTTCAATACCTGACTGCGGCGCAATTCGGGTAACAGGTCACGCAACTGTTGCCAGTCCTGTTGTTGCATATAGAGCTGCATCAACAGACGCAGTACCTGGCTGTTACGTGGCGCCGTGTTATGCAGGCGGGTGAGCACCGTCTGCGCCTGCTCCAGTTGCGAGGCAGACAGCAGTATCTCTGCCCGGGTTAGTGCAACGGTTATTTCTGCACCCGGATTGCGTTGCAGGGCAAGTTCGAGATAAGTATCACGGCGCTCATCAGCGCCCGACTGGCCGGCGACACGCGCCGCAGACAGGTAAGCCTGCAGTGGCGCCTGGCGTGACTTTACCACTCGCGCCAGGCGGCGTTCAGCGCGCTCCAGCCGGCCTTCCGCCAGGTCGATCACGGCGCCATTGAAAAGGCGCTGCAATCGCCGACTGTGACGCTGGCCTTCCCAATGGTGCAGCTTTGCCGGTACATGCCACAGGCCGGCAAGCAGGCGCAATCCCAGATACAGCAAACCCAACACCACGACTAATACCAGCAATGATGTTTCGACACTGTACTTCCCGTAACCCAGCAGCACATAGCCGGGATCCGGCAGTGCCAGCAGGGCGACCGTCACCGAGGCGAGCAGCGCCACAAGTGCCAGCAGCAACCATTTCATGGCGTGATTTCCGCGTTGCGCTCAGGCAGGGATTGTTCCGTTTCCGTGGCCGCTGTATCAGGCCTGGCAGCGCCAGGTACAACGGGTAGCACAGACTGCTGCGCGCTGAGTTTCAACTGCTGACGCAACAGGTGCAGGGAGGCGGAGATATCGGGCAGTTGAGGCGCCACATCGATAGCGGACAACTGCTCAAGTTGCTGCAGAAGTTCATTCACGTGTGCGTCTTCAGCAGAAAAATTAGCTCCCAGCCAGTCTATGGCGGTAGTCAGCGTCGCGCGGTACTGAACGTTATCGTCGCGCAATAACGCCAGACGCGCCGCAGACAGTTGCAGGCGCAGGTTTTCACGCAGGAAATACTCGCGCTCGGGCGGCAACATCGGGCTAACCGGCATGTCATGTTCACGAATGCGAAACAGACCGGACAGGGATGACCATAACAGCGCTGGCAGTTCGCGCCAGTCCTGTACCGTCGTGGCAGTCCCGGAACCAACTGTTTCAGCTTTTTCCGCAGGCTGATACTTGCTGCCCTGTACCACCAGCTCATCGATAGTTTCCATGTGAGCAGCCAGCTTTGCCGAGATACCATCGACATCCACAGGGGCAACTGCGCGCAGGGATTCAAGCTCCCTTGCAAGCTGCTCGCGCACATTCAGAAACTGTGGGTCTGCCAGCTCCAGCAATCGGGCATCCGCCGTCTGGAGCGCCAGTTGCGCCGTTTTCAGGTCGCGCTGTAACTGTAAACGCTGGTTGGCGATACGCAGCAGATATTCCACTTCAGCCAGGCTCCAACCCTGTTCACTGCGCCCCACCAGTGCTGCCAGCACACTGACACGGTCCTCCACACTTTGCTGTTTCTCGGCCAGTTTTTTAAGCTGGAGATCGATCTGTTGACGTTCGTCGCGCAGCGTTCGACCAACACTGTCCAGTGAGGCACGCAGTGGCTCGATTCGATTTTCCATCCTGGTTTCTGTGCCCGACTGCGCACCGGCCAGCTGCTGCAGCTCGTGCCAGGAAAAATATGCCGTGGCGATCAGTCCGATCGACAGGCCCAGCGCCAACAGCGACAACACCAGGGGCGCTCGCGAGACTGACCGCTCAGACCTGGTTGGTTCATCCCGCGGCTGCACGGGCTCAGCTTGCGGTTCTGTATCCGGTACGGTTAAGGGCTGCGATTCGCTCATAGTAGAAGGCTGGCTGATTTGATCTAAGTCTGTTTATGGCATTGTACCCGAAGGCGGAAAAGGTACTAGCAGGCTGCGCGGTAGAAATGCCGGTTTATTCCTGAAGTTCCTGAAGCCTTCGCCAGGCCGACAATGCATCCAGTACCGCTGTATCGGTCGCGTTGTCCGCCACCAGCGGCTGTTTTTCGAATCCCAGCTGCCTGGCTGCGACTGCCAGGCGCTCACTGACAACCAGCAAAGGCGTCGCCAATAACAACGATTTACCGGAAGATCCCAACAATTCGATCAGATTTTGCAAACTTTCGATGCTATTTACCAGCACGATATCAATCAGGCCGGCACGCCACTGAGCCAGTACCGCGCTACTGTCAACTCGCGGGCGAATACGCCTGTAGGCTTCAACATATTCAACCCGGGCACCGCGCTCACGTAGCGTATTCGCCAGAAAATCGCGGCCGCCACCACCACGGAAAATCACACAGCGTTTGCCACCCACCTGCTGCATAGGTGGCAGTGCCAGCAGTCCCTCGCTATCGAAGCGGTGCTCGGGCAACAGGTCCGCCACCAGATCAAAGCGTTGCAGCTCCGCGGCAGAGCGTTTGCCGATAACGGCGATGCGCACCGACTCCGGCCAGCTACGCTGCTCCAGAATCACCGGCAAAGCCATATTCACCGCGTTGGCGCTGACGAAAAATGCCCAGTCGAATGCATCCAGCCGTTCGCTGAATTTCACTACTGCCTGTGGATCCGCCGGCTTGATGATTTCCAGCACCGGGAAGCGAAACGCCGCTCCGCCCTGCTGTTCAATCAGCTCGCACAAACTGCCGGCCTGTGCTGCAGGGCGCGTCACCAGTACGCCAGTACCCTCCAAGAGACCAGCGCCCGCTGTCACCCCGAAGCCTCGCCATAGACTTCGTCCAGTATCTGTTTGGCACCGCGGGACAACAGGTCTTCTGCCAACACCCGGCCGAGCTCCTCGGCATCTTCCGGCTTACCGCTGATAACACCCTGCACCAGCTCGGTCCCGTCCGGGTGGCCTACCAGGGCCCGCAACAGGATGACCTTGTGGCTGATTTCAGAGTATCCGGCAATGGGCACCTGGCAGCCGCCCTGCAGCGCTTCGTTGAGCGCACGCTCAGCGGCAATGCGTATCGCCGTCTGGTCATCATTCAGCTCGGCAACGAGTTCATGCAGGCGGGCATCGTCATTGCGAATCTCGATCCCAATAGCACCCTGACCAATGGCTGGCAGGAACTGCTCCGGCGGCAGGAACTCAGTTATGCGCGCTTCCCAGCCCATGCGCTTTACCCCGGCAGCAGCCAGCATAATGGCATCGTATTCCCCGTTATCGAGCTTGGACAATCGGGTGTTGACGTTGCCGCGCAGATCCAGAATCCGGAGATCCGGGCGGCGCGCACGTAACTGGCTCTGGCGGCGCAGGCTTGAGGTACCCAGCCTGGCCCCCTGAGGCAGTTCGTCGATACTCGAACAGGTGTTTGAAATCAGCACGTCACGCGGGTCTTCGCGCGGCAGGACTGCCGCCAGGCACAGTCCCTGCGGAATTTCGACCGGGACATCTTTCATGGAATGAACCGCCAGATCGGCCCGTCCTTCCAGCATGCCCGTCTCCAACTCTTTGACAAACAGGCCTTTGCCTCCGACCTTGGCCAGTGGCGTATCGAGTATTTTATCGCCCTGGGTTGTCATAGTGAGCAGTTCGACGTCCAGTTCAGGATGTCGTGCAATCAGCGCGTCACGCACATGGTTTGCCTGCCATAATGCCAGCGGGCTTTTGCGGGTAGCGATACGGAGTCTGGAATCAGTCATGCGGGCAATGGCACCTGAAGAATTGATCGGGGAGCATAGCGAGTGAAGTACAACAGGCGCAAGTGGGCTGCCGTCGTCCTGGCAGCAACCATGGCAGCAACCACCGCCGCAGCATTCGCTGCGGGCATTCCTTTGGCCCGCGATCTGATGCTGGCCGGGCGCGATGCAGAACGGGCCTGCGTCCCGCTGTTACTGGAATTCTCCGCTGATGACTGTAGCTACTGCACCCTGCTTGAAGAGGAGGTTCTCAACCCAACACTGCTTGACCGGAATTATGAACAGCGTGTCCTGATGCGCAAGCTGATATTGGATCGAGGCATCAAGTTACGCAACTTTTCCGGAAAATCGATTAATGCGTCGGATCTCGCCAACCAGTACAAGGTCTTCGTGACGCCTACGCTGCTGTTTGTCGACCGTCAGGGCACGGAACTGGCGGAACGCATGGTAGGCGTGACTACACTGGAGTTCTATGGCGGCTACCTGGATCAGGCGCTGGATGCGGCGCGGGACAAATTGCAGAAGCAGACGGGGTGCCGGTAACCAGAGGATTCCTAGACCACGCCCGTCTTGATGCGCTTGCGCACCTCCGGCAGCATGCGGCGGCTGACTTCAAGCCGCTCGTCGACACCATCCAGCACTACGCAGCAATGGCCTTCGGCATCCTTCTCCAGTCCGCGAATCGCTGCAACCGCAACCAGAGCATTGCGATGGATGCGCAGGAAACAGCCCGCAAACTCCTCCTCCAGTGATTTAAGTGACTCTTCGATCAGAATCTGCAGATTCCGGGAACACACCGTAACGTACTTGTGGTCGGCCTGCAGATAGAGCACTTCTGTGATTGGAATCAACTCCAGGTTGCCACGGTTACGGGCGCACAGATGGGTCCGGCTGCCGCCAACTTCGGCCTGTTGCAGTTCCTGCAACTGCACCTGACTGAGACGCCGGGCCTTCTCCAGTGCCTGTTGCAGGCGCTCCGGATGTATGGGTTTCAGGAGGTAATCGACTGCCTGTGTTTCAAAAGCTTCCAGCGCATGATCGCCGTAGGCAGTGGTAAACACTACAGCCGGAGGATTTTCCAGCTGTGCCAGATGCCGTGCAGTCTCCATACCGTCCATGCCGGGCATGCGTATGTCCAGCAATACCAGGTCGGGTTGCAACTGCTGCACCTCCTGCAAGGTTTGTTCACCATTGCCCGCTTCACCACACACATCACATTCCTGCAAGGCATCGAGCAAGCGTACCAGCCGTTGTCGCGCCAGTGGTTCATCGTCGACAACCAGACATTTCATTGCATCTTCTCCCGCGGAAAATACAGGGTGGTTTCAAACAGGTCGCTGGTTTCCGTGAGTGCCACACCTGCCTGGGCACCAAATGCCAGCTGCAGACGCAGGCGGATATTTTCCAGTGCAATCCGGTTACCCCCTGGGCGGTCTCCAACTGTGTCCGGCACACGCGGATTACGAACTGTTATGGAAATCCGGCGGCCTTCGGCCATACCGCTGACACTGATCCGGCCACCCTGCGGCAAAGGTTCTATACCATGGTAAACGGCATTCTCAAGTAACGGCTGAAGAATCAGGGACGGCACCAGCCGCTTGCGTGGCAGACGTTCAATATCCCACTCCACCTGCAAGCGATCACCCAGCCGCAAGGTTTCCATGCGCAGGTAACCCTGCGCAACCTCCAGCTCATCCTCCAGCGTTACGCGCTCGGAGGCGTCGTGCAGCGAGATGCGGAACAGGTCCGACAGATCCTGCACTGCCTGCTCGGCCCTGACCGGGTCACTGCGCGTCAACGACGCAATACTGTTCATGCTGTTGAACAGGAAATGCGGACGAATGCGCGCCTGCAAAGCCTGTACGCGAGCCTGCGCCTCGGCCTGAATTTTCTGACGCCACTGGTGCTGGACATACAGGTAACGCAATACCAGTGCGCTCAGAATGACGCTGATACCCAGATTGCGAAACAGGAACCCGGCGTGTCCGACACCGCCCGGTTGTGCCCGCATCCCGCCCAGTTGATACGCCAGCTCGGTAATCACGGCCGTGGTCAGCAACAACAACAGGTAGCTGCTTAGGGCAGCCGCAGTGTTACTTACACGGGACAGCATGGGACGGGCAAGACAAAGCACGGCGGCACTGCTGAGGGCGATCCACTGTACAAACAGTGAGGTCAGGCCCAGCTCGCTCCAGGGGTCATTGCGACTGTTGGCCAGCACCAGAACGAAAGCCAGAAGTTCGGCAATCACCACCACTGCGAACACCATGCGGATATCACAGAAACCGGGCAGGAACAGGGTTTCCTGCTGATCCTGCTTGCGAATAGCAGAATACCCCTGGTTCGTGGTGGCAGCTTGAGCACCGGCGGCTGTCCTTTCAATACTCATTTATTGAATATCGGCCGAGTGTTACAGGACTTTCAGGTATACTCGGGAGCTGTTTAACCTTACCAGATCCGTTATGACAGATAACTCTACCAGCGACAAACCCTGGGGCGGCAGATTTACCGAATCAACCGATGCCTTTGTTGAAGCTTTTACCGCTTCCGTGGATTTCGACCGGCGCCTGTACCGCTATGACATTCAGGGCTCGCGTGCGCACGCCCGCATGCTGAAAAAGGTTGCAGTGATCAGTGCCAGCGACTGCGACGCCATCATCCGGGGTCTGGACCAGATCGAAAAGGACATCGAACAGGGCAACTTTGACTGGTCGGTCAGCCTGGAAGATGTGCACATGAACATCGAGGCACGATTGACAGCCCTGATCGGAGAAGCGGGCAAGAAACTGCACACCGGCCGCTCGCGTAACGACCAGGTTGCAACCGACCTGCGCCTGTATTTGCGCGATCAGATCAATGCAGCCTGCAAGGAACTGTTGCGCCTGCAAGCCGGGTTGCTGGATCTCGCGGAGCGTGAAGTCGACACGCTGATGCCAGGTTTCACCCACCTGCAGGTCGCCATGCCGGTAAGCTTCGGCCACCACATGCTGGCCTGGTTCGAAAATCTGCAGCGTGATCGCGAACGTTTCATGGACTGCCTCAAACGCGTCAATGTCATGCCGCTGGGCGCTGCTGCACTTGCCGGTACCAGTTTCCCGATTGACCGACACTACACAGCCGAGCTGCTGGGTTTTGATACGCCTGCCGAAAATTCCCTGGATGCCGTCAGCGACCGGGACTTTGTTATCGAGTTCTGTAGTTGCGCCGCACTGCTGCTCACCCACCTGTCGCGCTTTTCCGAGGAACTGATTCTGTGGGCATCGGCTCAGTTCGATTTTATAGACCTGCCGGACCGTTTCTGTACCGGATCCAGCATCATGCCGCAGAAGAAAAACCCGGACGTGCCGGAGTTGGTACGTGGCAAGTCAGGTCGCGTAACCGGCCATCTGGTAGGGCTGTTGATGTTGATGAAAGGCCAGCCACTGGCTTACAACAAGGACAACCAGGAAGACAAGGAGCCACTGTTCGACAGCGTGGATACCGTGCTGGGTTGCCTGCGCGCCTTTGCCGATATGGTACCGGCGTTACAGGTCAAGGCAGACAACATGCGTCAGGCCGCAGCCAGCGGTTACTCTACGGCAACAGATCTGGCCGATTACCTGGTACGCAAGGGAATGGCTTTTCGTGATGCCCACGAAGTGGTCGGCAAGGCAGTGCGCCTGGCTATCGACAGCCAGCGCGATCTGCCGGATATGAGTCTGTCAGAGTTTCAGGCTTTGTCGGCTGTCATCGAAGACGATGTCTACGATGTGCTCACCCTGGAGGGCTCGGTATCAGCACGTGATCATTTTGGTGGAACAGCGCCGGACCAGGTAAAGGCGGCTGTCGCGCGGGCCAGGAAAAGGCTCGCATAAAGCTTATTCAACAAGTTGCTAGGCGACCGAAGCACCGACACTCTCATCAGCTTCAATATTGACAGGCTGCAGGGTGCTTTGCGGTTTGCCCAGGTAATAGCCCTGCACATAATCGACTCCCAGGCCGCGCACACGTTCGAATACCTGTTCATTCTCGACAAACTCGGCAACGGTGCGCATACCCATGCCACGTGCCACATCAACCAGTGCCTTTACAAACAACTGATCGGCACTGCTGTTGTGAATATCACGAATAAAGCTGCCGTCAATCTTCAGAATGTCTGCACGTAAATGCTTGAGGTAAGAGAAGGAGGAGAATCCGACACCGAAATCATCCAGCGAAACCAGGCAGCCAAGCTGACGTATTTTCTGAAAAAATTCCATGGCGGTATTGATCTGTTCACAGGCTGCGGTCTCGGTGATTTCGAATGTAAGCCTGCCCGGGTCAACACCCCCCTCACGAATTTCCTGCTCGATCAGGTCATACATATCCTGTCTGCCCACCGACAGGCCCGACAGGTTAATCGAAAACCCGACATTCGCCATGTCCGCCGGCAAATCCGCAAGCTGTCGAATAGCCTTGCTAACCACCTGGCGATCGACACGCTGAATCAGGCCAAACTGCTCTGCAGCGGGAATGAATTTCCCGGGTGCAATCAGGGCACCGTTGTCCTCGAGCATGCGCACCAGAACTTCGTGGTGGTGCACCTGGCCACTGGCCACTGACACAATCGGCTGAAATACCAGCTGCAGGTTGTCTCTCTCCAGGGCTTCCAGGAGACGGTCTTTCCATACCAGCTGATTGTCCATGCGCTCACGCATCATGTCGGTCTCGTTATACCTGTGAACTCGGTTACGACCACCGGCCTTGGCTACACTCATGGCAGCATCGGCCTTGGCCATCAATTCAACAGGTACCTTGCCCTGGCGCGGGAACGTGACCATGCCTACGCTGGCCGAGATATTAAGCGTCCGGCCGCCGTAACGGGGTTTCAGCGCATTTATGCGCTCCAGCAACTGGGCCGCTTTTTCAAACCCCTGATCTTCACTCATAGCCGAATAGGCAACCGCAAATTCATCACCACTGATGCGTGCCAGAAAATCCTGATCGCGCGAAGCGCGCTTGAGCAATCCGGCCACCTGCACGATGATCTGATCTCCCGCCGCATGGCCGGCCGTATCGTTCACCAGTTTCAGGTGATCCAGATCGATCAGCAACAATACACCGTACTGGCCGTGACGTTCCACGCGGCGAATTTCGTGATTCAGATCCTCCAGGAAACGACGCCGGTTGGAGAGCCCGGTAAGGTGGTCCTGGGTGGCCAGGATCACCATACGTTTTTCATCCTGCTTGAGCTTGGTGATATCACTTGCGGTACCGCGATAACCCATGAAGGTTTTATCGCTGAACACGGGTACGCCGCTTAAGCGCAGACAGTGCCGGTCTGCATTCGGCGAACGTACCCAGATCTCTATATTCTTGAACTTGCCCTGCTTCGTGCCAGCCGGACGCAATGCTTCAATCAGCTCGCCGAGACTGCTGCCGGGAAAAACCTCTGCCGGGGTACGCCCCAGCAAGTTCTCCGCTGACATATCCAGGGTTTCCGAAACACTGCTGGAAACAAAGGTGAAGTGACCTCCACGATCAGTCTCCCACAACCAGTCCGACGAACTGCCTGCAAAATCCCGAAACCGTTGACGACTGCGTTTCAAATCACCCTGGGAGGAATTAAGCGCCCCGAGCATGACATTAAGCGAAGTGCCCAACTGGCCAAGTTCATCATTACGTTTTACCGACACCTTGTGGCTCATATCGCCACTGGCTATAGCATGGGTGGCACGTGCCAGTAGCTGAATAGGCCTGGTCAGCGTGAGCCTGCTGATGCTGATGCCGAACAGAGCCGCCAGCAACAGAATGAGCACAGAGAAATACAGCGCATTTTCACCCAGCGTAATATAGGGCGCCCAGTAGGTCGTGTGTCTGGCCGCCAGCAGAACCTTTGCTGATTGTTTGCTGCTACCGGCCCGATTCAGGGCCTCAAGCAACCGGAAACTGAAACGTTCGTTGTCAACGTCGAATACACCGCTGTTTACCGATCCGCTAACACTGTTTATCTGGTTCAGCCTGGACTGCAGTCCCTTGATGCTGCTCACAAGTAACTGGTTGCCGTTGAAGATAGCCATATCGGCATTCACCAGCTGACGTAAATCCTGCAGATCTGCCTGACCAAATCGCTTACCGACCAGCAGGGCGCCAATCCGGCCACCCAACGGGCTTTCAATCGGAACCGCAACCAGCTGCAGCCAGCTGTCATACAACAACGCATTACCGAAGCTGGCCGACTCGCCCTTGGTCAACCCGCGAACCAGACCGACCAGCACCGGAGAGCTCAATACCTGCGGTGAGGTATAGTGGGGTTTGTTACCTGCACCGGCCACCCCACCGGGCCCTGTATCCAGATAGATGGCCATGAAGTCTGAGCCCGGACGGGGATACAGATCGTTAAGCATCCCGCGAACCGTAGCAATATCCCCGGTCAGGGATGCAGCGATAAGACTGGGTTCGTCACGTACACTGCGGGCGACCGTGAGCAGGTTATCGAAGCGGTTCCTCTGTGCCTGTACAAACACCGTCTGTGCACGTCCCAGGTCCGCTTCAATGCTGTCCGTAACATGATCCCTGACCAGCAGGAAGGACGCGCCAGCGACACCGAATAACACCAACAGCACCAGTGAAATAATGAACAGTGTATTTTTCTGTTCAATATTCATACATACCCCTTACTGCTCCCTCTGCTGGTAGAGATCTGCAATACCAGCCTGTGGCCTGAGTTTGCCATTACCATTACCACCACCGCGGGAAGCTATGGTCAGTTTCAGGGGTGTCGGAGAAGTCATGGCAGTAACCGCTATCCACCGGGTCTCGCCGGCCGCCGAAGCCAGGCGCAATTTCCACTCACCCGGTGCAAGACCTGAAAAGTGGAACTGGTGGCCGGGCCGTACCATTTGCAGATAGGGCGTATCAACCACTTCAATGCGCGCATAGCTTTTGCTGTGAATACGACAAAAAAAATGCGTGGTTCCGGGCTGCTTCAGCACCAGTGACCGATGCGATGATTTATCTGATGCCTTGCCCAGCTGTAAGGTCACGGGTTCACCGGGTGACAAGGAAAACAGTTCGTGAAACACACCATCGCGATTGATAAATTCAATGCGATCACCCTTTTGTACTGTCATGAAAGCGGGACGCATGCGATTTTCAATAATTTCCACTTTCTCCACACGGGGGCCCCTGTGCGCCAGCCGCTGTCCTTTGGCGGGAAGCAGGGCAACCGCAACCGGGTAGGTCTGCGTACTGCTGTCAGGATCAAACAGACCCTGATATTCGACCACAACCACACCCCTGACCTCGGCACATTCGACAGTCTGAAGGCAGCCACAAAAACCCGTCAGGGCGATTAGCATTTGAGTAATCAGCTTGGGCATCACACAAAGGGTCTGCGACCTGTTTTTGTACTCAATATTCCGGTTTTAGGCTTATCGGCATCCAGTGTGATTTAATTAGCAGAGTGAGTGCTAAACAACAGTCCGACAGCCTGGAACAACTGCGCCGGCAACTGGCGGCATTTGCCGATGAGCGTGACTGGCAGCAATTTCACTCGCCGAAAAACCTGTGCATGGCCCTTATTGCAGAAGCGGCAGAATTAGTAGAGCATTTTCAGTGGCTTACCGAAAAACAGAGCTGGCAACTCGAACCCGGTAAAAAAACAGCCGTGAGCCTGGAACTGGCTGATATCCTGATTTATCTGATCCGGACAGCGGATCAACTGGATATTGACCTGATTGCCTCCGCGCTGGAAAAGATCAAAATCAACGAACAACGCTATCCTGTTGATAAAGTTCGAGGCAATGCCCGACGCGCCGAAGAATACGACTAGCGCGGCCCTCGCTTCGAAGCAGTCCACCCTCCCGACCTGTGAACAGGACCACACGCCATATAAAGATCCGGTCACAGATTCCGATATACAGACAGGTGGCAGGAGTCTGTCGGACTTAGGAACAATCTACTGCGCTGGTGGGAGAGCGGTCCAAATGTCCCTGATTTTTCGTTGCGTAGGCCTACTATGCGCCTCAAAATCATGACCATTTGTCCTCGCTCTCCCACCATGCTCGCTACGATTGCCTAAGTCCGACAGACTCCTAGCGCGCAGTAAAACCCTGTTCTGGAGTATCAACCCGATGACGGAAAATCTTTCCCAAAAGCACGCCCTGGCGATTGTCGATAACTTCCCGTTTCCCGTACTGGTTATGGACAAGCAGGGCTGTGTCTGCAGCTACAACCCGGCTTTCGAGCAACTGGTGGGGCGAGTTCAGGCGAGTGATCTGCAGGGCCAGGAATTCGCGAGACTGGGTAACCGCCCGGTACGGATGCTGCTGAGCAAAGATAAATACATTTGCTGGACTGACCGCAACAACACCAAACACCATTTCGAGGTCCACTACATCGACCTGCCAGGTGAGGACTATGAATATGCCCGCCTGTTTATTGACATCAGCAAACAGGTTGAGCTCGAACAGTCGCACGCGACGCTGAATGAGGAACTCAAACAACATATCCTGACCGACACCATCACCGGTTTGCTGAACCGGCGAGGAATCATGCTGGCACTGGAACCCCAGGTTGCCCGCTCGAGACGCTATAACAGTGCGATGTCAGTCATCATGATGGAGGTTCACTGCGATGGGGATCGAGAACGCCTGCTGTTACACGTTGCCCGACTGCTGAAAGACCAGCTGCGCTGGGCAGACCTGATCGGCTGTAACGAGCATCATGAGTTAATACTGGTACTGCCTGAAACAACTGCGGAAGCAGCAAAGCAGCTTGCTGATAAACTCGAACAGCGGCTTGCGGAAATGGACGGCGAGCTTGATGCCCGGAACCTGTCAACCTGTTACGGGATCACGGGCTGGCGTAAAAAAGATAATGCGGGCACGCTGCTCAAACGTGCCGGCATGGCGTTGTCTGATGCTCGCTCCCGGCAGAACGAGCACTCCATCGCTTTGTAGCGACAAACCTCTGTGTGGTCACAACCCGTAAACAGGCTCCGGATCGTCAATTCCCAATGCTGATCAGTGACGCAGGACAAGGTGTTGTCAAAGCGGATTTCAGTCGCAGCAACAAGAACAGAATTGGAATCGACGCACTCGAGTTACGCGCCGTCAAACGCCGCTTCCTGGCGCTGAACAGGGATCGCCTGTGCCGGGTGCAGGACTCCCTGCAGGCACGCCAGCGTATTTTTATCCAGCTGTTGCCGCTGCTGTTTCACATCAATCACCCGATGCTGCCGGGCTACCTGTCCAACAAGACGCCGTGCGGAATTTCCGACTATACGCCAGCAAAGCGCTGCATCCAGTCAGCGCGAAAACTGGCAAAAAGCTTCAGTTACCGGCGTCGCGCCCAACGCCGCTATTCGATTCACGGGCTATACCTGATGGGCAGTACCGGCACGATTGCCTACTCGAAATCCAGCGACTTCGATATCTGGATTTGCCATCGCCCGGGTTTATCTGAAACAGATGTCGCCACCTTGCAGGAAAAAGCTGAAGGCGTTCAGAGCTGGGCGGAATCGTTGGGCCTGGAGGTTCATTTTTTTCTCATGGATGACATTTCATTCCGCCAGCAGGAACATCAGCAGTTAAGCAATGAAAATGCCGGTAGTTCCCAGCACCACCTGTTACTGGATGAGTTTTACCGTACAGGACTTCTGGTTGCCGGACGTTACCCGGTCTGGTGGCTGGTCCCGGTAGAACATGAACAGGACTACGACTCATATGTTGACAAGCTCATTGCCAATCGCTTCATCAAAGCCAATGACATTGTGGATTTCGGAGGACTGTCACGCCTGCCCATCAAGGAATTTTTCGGCGCGACTCTCTGGCAGCTCTACAAAGCGGTCGACTCACCTTATAAATCCATCCTGAAGATCCTTTTGATGGAAGCCTACGCAAACCAGTATCCGGATATCGAGATGCTGGCTATGCGATTTAAAAGGGCGGTCCACAATGCCGAAGCCCAGCTGGACCAACTCGATCCCTACGTCATGATGTGCAACACGGTTGAGGAATACCTGTTTTCGCGCAGGGAACTGGAACGACTGGATCTGGCCAGGCGTTGCTTTTATTTCAAGGTCAACGAACCCATGAGCAAATCCGACAAAGGGCACGAGCGGTCATGGCGCCGGGATGCCATTCGTGACCTCGTCGAGACCTGGGGCTGGAGCAAAGCCAAGCTGGCCTCACTGGACCAGCGCCGGCAGTGGAAAATCAAACGCGTACTGGAAGAACGCCATATACTGGTAGAAGAATTGACACACAGTTATCGGGCACTTGCACATTTCGGGCGCGACCAGAACAGTGATCTGACCATCAATTCAGCCGACCTCAATCTGTTGGGACGTAAACTCTATGTCGCCTTCGAGCGCAAA